>ENA-OQEL01000020-OQEL01000020.1-human-gut-metagenome-genome-assembly--contig:-NODE-20-length-63294-cov-8.139772_pt1 | contig 63294 bp, 55 predicted proteins | sample MGYA00242796_ERZ504637 | MGnify/ENA primary metagenome ERZ504637 (study PRJEB26092, sample SAMD00036306) | human gut metagenome | host: Homo sapiens | study: EMG produced TPA metagenomics assembly of... | reverse complement strand
GACGTTCTGAAGGACGCCGAGAAGGTTTAATCAGATGAAGGGTGTTTCCTGCTTGCTGGTGAATAACGACCGCGGTAGGGAGTTCATCGAATCAAGCAACGCTCTGGACTTGTACCCCGTTGAATTTGACGACATCGCTAAGGGCAACGATCAGCTACGTCATCCGAGCGTTCTTCCCAAGGATAGGCGGCTGTATGTTGACGCATATGCCAATGGCGGCTGGAGTACTGTGGTGCGACTCTACAAGAAACGTGAACGCGGCGTTGTATTTTATGCCAAGAAAGCCTTGCGGGCCGTTTGCCTGCGTCAGCGATCAACGTACTCAAGAAAGCTCTTAGTAAATAGTTGCATTCTTATTCGAGTTTGTCTCATTGCTCAATCGTAATCCCCTGTTGGGCCTTTGGGCAATCAAAGGACCAACAAGGGATAATTGTTAGAAAATGGATATTCTATAATTAGCTTTTCAATGCTAATTCCGCATGTATGGGGCGAGCGTCCCATGATGTAATTTGCACGATAAAAAATTATTGACATTGATTTAATTTGTTCTTACTGAATCGGTGAAATATGACCCGCCACGATTGCGTCACAGCGGGTCATATCATGTGTGCATCACTCTAAAAATGCGTTTCGTAATAATGAAATAACTATCTCATTTCAAATATAAATAGCGTCTCCATTGATCCGCCGTTTGACCAAGTTTGAACATTTGCTCCATCTCTCGCCGTTGCAAGTCTTACGTTTAAGTATTCATTTGATCCAGCTAGTTGTACGGTGAATCCGTTATTATGTTTTAATAGCTTCCAATGCTGAAGATTTGAACCGGTGTATGTTGCCTGCGAAACATTTGCGCCGTCTTTGACAGCTTCTGCTGTTAGCGCCTTCTTTGAATGCGCAAAAAAATGCGTATGATCCGTCCTTCTGTCTTCTGAGATCAACTGATTGATTTGGGGAGTTGTAGTCAGTCCAAATTTGAGCATTTGCAAAATCATGTTGGGATGCCAAACGAATGTCGATTGTTTTTGTTGTGTCAAGTTTGGTTTTTATGGCGTACCTACCGTTTGGAAGTGCATCGAGCTCAGTTGGAACAAAATTAAAGATTGTTTCTGCCACACCGCCATTTGACCAAGTTTGAATATTTGTGCCGTTTCTTGTGTCGCCTCTTCTAACATTTAACCACTGGTTCGCTGCCTTATTTTTAATCGTATATCCTGCCCCCCATGCGTTCGATAACCCATCTCTGTAAATCGGAACCATCTATATTCGACTGGCTAACATTTGATCCATCACGATTTGATTCAGCAGACAGCGCTTTTCCTGAATGAACGAACGTAATTAGATAAGTGCCGTCATTTTGGAATTGGAGGTTGACCTTTTGCTGCCTGCCGCCGTGATCTTGCCATAGCTGTACATTTGCCCTATCGTTCTTCGACTCCATGCGAACGTCTAGGGCTTTTGATTGGTCGAGACATGAGTATATGGAATACATTCCGTTGGGCAAAACCGGTGTAGCGGCTGGTTTGATTTGCAAGAACTTTGCCGTGAATTTGAACGTAGCAATCCAAGTAGTGCTGGTTTGTGTGGTGACTATTGATGCCGCTTTTAGATATGCTTGGTCAGTTTCAGTCTTCCACTCCCTCTGATTCATCGCATAAGCAACAATCCCGTTCTGAATCCCCGAGATACTCGGCGGGAAGGACTGGTTATCTGCATTGATGGAAAAGCCCTCTTCCTTGGCATCCAGGTGCTGCTGAATGCGGTCGGCATATTTCTCGGCCCATTCATCGGCCTTGCCATTTCGCACAAAGTAATTGTTGGACAGGTCGGTTGAACGATAGGCGTAGTCGGCCTTTTGATAGTTTGCCGTGTGGTCGGAGTGGGCGATTGCCATGAGCTCGTCGGTCAGGCCAAAGTACAGATGGCGCTGGTCCAGGTCTCCGTACCAGTTGTCGCTGGTGTCGTCCCAGGTTAGGTCCATCTGGCACCACTTGCCGTCGATCTTTACGGCGTTCCAGGTGTGGCCGTTTCCGGTGATGCGGCCGTTGGCGATGCCCGCGGCGTCAAGGAGCTTGGAGTAGATGCGCTGGTAGCTCTCGCAGGTGCCCTGGTGGCGCGTGAGGCCGCTTTCGGCCGAGCACCAGTTGAGGCTGTGGTCGTACTCCAGCTGGTCGAGCGTCCAGTCGTGGAGCCACAGCGCCATGTCATATTCCGAGCCGTTTGTCTCTTGCCTGCACTGAGCCACGGCGTTGTTGACGATCTGCGTGACGCTCGGGCGGGCGGCGTCGTTTACGGTCACTTCCGCCGTGGTGCGTAGGCAGTGGATCCCCTTGTCGTTTTGGGGGTCGTTTCTGTCGTTGTCCATAAAGTAGAAGTAGATGCGGTACGTGCCCGACGCCGTGAAGTCAAAGGTAAAGTCGTGGCCCGCGGTGCCCAGGTTGTAGTAGCTGCCCCATGTTGCGCGCGACGGGTCGCAGACGCTTTCCTGGCTGCCGCCGTCCCAGTAGGTGGGCACGTCCATGCGCGCCTTGGCTTGGGACGAGCCGTTGGCTTGGGTTACGTGGAAGGTCGTCGCGGTGCCCGCGGAGACGTCGTTCCACGAGACGGTGAAGGTTATGCCGTTTTGGGTTGCCGTGGCGGAGTGGGCGTAGGTGGCTTGTGACGTGGTGGAGATGGCCTCGGGCGTGCCGTTGGTTTGGGCTCGGAGGGATGGGGCGGGGGTGCCGGTTGCGGCAGCGGTGTCGTCAGCGCTTTCCGTGCTGACTGTGCTGGTGCCGGTGGATGTTGCGGTGTCGTCCTCTACGGTACCTGCTGCCGCATTTGCGTTGGTGCCGTCTTCGGCCTTGTCTGCGTCGCTGCTCGTAGTGTCGGCTTGCGCTTGCTGCTCGGCTGTTGTCCGAGGCTGGATGGCTTCCGCAATGGCTGCCATGGGCATCGTCGCGCTGGCCATAGACGTGCACGCGATCGCGCAGAGCAGGTAGTAAAGGGGTCGTTTCATAGCGGAGCCTCTCGGTGAGCAGCCAATAGGCTCCGAAGGCAGCTCCAGGCCAGCACTCCGCACATATTTTGTTGGGGATTATTTTACGGGAACCCCAGTCAACATCAGCGAACTTTCTGGGGAATGTTGGGGAGGGGAGGGGCGGCGGTCCGTCGTCGACGTTGTGATTTGCGCCGCGAGACTCGACACGGGCACCTTCTAGAAATAGTCTGTAAGGCTACGCTCTGGGTCTAGCTCTGTACGCTTGTGCTCTTCGATTATGCAGTCAGAGTTGTATTTGTCGGGCCTAAGACGCCATCCGGTCGATCGCTTACGTTGGTGCGCTGAATGTAGTTGCCAATTGGCGACTATACGAATATAGTTAGCATGATGCTAACTAAGGGGTGCTCATGAACCGAACCAAGTTTCGGCCGACATATTCTCTAGACGAGGCCAAATCCTTGGCCTGCTCGGGAGAGATGGTTGTAAACGGCAAGGTGCGCAGGCACCTGATCAACCACTATGGCTATTTGGATATTGATCGTTTTCTCGCCGATCTATTTGATTACCTAAAGCCCAGCGATTTCAGGAAATCCATCGCACTCGATATGGATGGGCCTTTGCACGATGTTTACGCAGACGTCTATGTTTGTCGGGATTTTGAATGTGAGGATTGGTACGTTAAGTTTTCAATCGATTCTGAAGGCAAGGCGCATTTAAACGTCTTGTCTGCGAACATCGATGGATATATTCATTAAAGGAGGAGTCATGCGTTGCATGGAATGTGGCAAGGAAATGCAATTTACCACGGCGCCAATGACTGAAATTTACCGTGGCGAGAAAATTACTGTTGAAGGAATTGGGCATTATATTTGTGAGTGCGGCAATGATGAAATGACCGCTGCGGAGGCGACTAAACTCGCCCATGCGCTTGCCGCGCAATACGCCAAGGCTCATGAGCTTCTATCTCCCTCGGAAATAAAGCATTTGCGCTCAGATCTAGGCTTAACTCAGCATGAATTTGAGTCACTTTTAGGAGTTTCAAAACCAACGTCATCTCGATGGGAGAACGGAGCGTCTCAGCAGACTGTTACTGCCAATATCCTTATGAGGCTCATTCGCGATGTTCCCGAGGCGCGCGAATACCTGGGCTTGGCTCTCCATGAGAGGACCGCAACTCTTAGCTCGCCGCTTTTGTCTGTAATACCAGGAGGAAAAGCCCCTGCTTATAGGGATTCTGATCCTTTGGTTGATGAGAATTCCTTCCGATTGGAGATGTAAATGGACTCGTTGAAGAAGCAGCGCATTGAGTCTTCGTCGATTACATGCGTGTCTAAAAAAGTCGATAGGTTTTCATTTGATGGCGGAATGGCCCCGAAGGAGGGAGTTAATAAGTCAGACGGTGAGTTTAACGTTAGAAATGACATAACGAGTGCCTTCTTTGATGAAAACGGAGTTAGATTTCGGCAGCTCAACCTTGTCATAGAGCTCATTCCCAGTGATGAGGGCCACTATTATCGTTCCGAAATATCCGTGTCCGGTATCTATCGTGCTCCGTCTGATTTAGACGATGAGGCATTTGATAGGGAGGCGCTTAGCTTCGGCATGCAAGACCTGTATTCCTTTGCAAAGGGCATCATTGAGAATGTTGCTGCCGGTGGGGTATGGGGGCCGCTTTATCTGCCACAGATCAGCTTTTCTATGTAGCTCGACCTTTGTCCCCAAACCTGAAAAATGATTGATCACAGCCCGACTCTTCCGTAAAGTAACCCTTGATGAGGCCTAGCGACGGTACGTCCGGCTTGGTCCGTGGGAACCGCCGAAAGGCGGTTTTTGCGTTTAGTGGGCTGTTTTCCGAGGAGCAATTGTCGTGTTTCCGCTTCAGACACTCGCTTTTACCGCGTTTTTCCGGAAGTGCGGGGAAAAATCGGAAACCGCCGAGCGCAACTCGATTTTCGGTAACAAAACCGCAGGTCGTCGAAGCTTAAAACAGGGGTCTGGTCGGCAGTTCTCGGTTTTTCACCGCACTTTCGGAATTGCCCGCCGGAAGTATGCGGCAAATTCTAGAATCCTCGAGCACACCGCCGTTTTTGCGTAAAGAAAACGCAGGTAGAAGCGTTGTGGCATTCCGGTGTGCTTGGCAGGTTTTGGATTTGCCGCTTACTTCCGAATTTGGCCCCTGCTGCAGGCTTCATTCCGCTATTGAATCAGTTAGATAATGGACAATATTGCCAAATCTTTCTCCCTGCTTAAATGCCGGCAGGGACGAAATCGTTCATGTCGGCAATTGGTTCGTCAGTTTGTGTTGTTTACGGCCTGCGCCTGCTGCTTCGCGGTTGCCTGAGGCTGGATGGCCTCCGTGATGGCTGGCATAGGCATCGCGGAGCTGACCATGGGCATGCACGCGATCGCGCAGAGCAGGTAGTAAAGGGGTCGTTTCATAGCGGAGACTCTCGGTAAGCAGCCAATGGGGTCCGGAGGCAGCTCCAGGCCAGCACTCCGCACATATTTTGTTGGGGTTTATTTTACGAGAACCCCAGTCAACATCAGCGAACTTTCTGGGGAATGTTGGGGAGGGGTACCGTCAAGATTCTTTTGCAAATTGATTTTGCTGTCCTCGGCCCCGTCCTCTTCTAGCCCTCCTACTTTCCTTTCAGTTCGTCCATCTCGTCCAGATTCGACATATCCAGGTGCCTCCTCTTGCCCCGCTCGTGCTCCACTATGTACTTCAGCCTCGCCGTCACCAGCATGAGGGCCGAGTTGCCGTCCGGGAAGGTCCCGACGACCCTCGTCTTCCTCCTGATCTCGCGGTTGATGCGCTCGATCCCGTCGCTCGTCCTAATCTGGCTCCAGCGATCCGGCGGGAATTCCGTGTAGGCAAGCGTCTCGGCGAACCCGTCGCGCATCGTCCTAGCGGCTGCCCCGCGGAGCTTCGACACGCTGAGCTCGACTTCCCTGGCGCCCGTGACGAGCTTTCTCGCGTAGTGGCCGCCGCGGTAGGCCTCCCGGCCCGCCGTCCTCTCATAGCGCTCGGCCCCGACAAGCTTGGACGCCTCCTCGTCGAGCAGCGCGTCGAGCGACCCATCGTCGATCGATGCGATGTTTGCGGACTCGGCTCGCGCCCCTTTCGTCGATGATTTGTTGTTTACTCGCCTGAAATCATATGACGACGCGTGGACCGTGTTCCTCTATGTGTTTGTCAATTTGTGAAAGTAATTATGCGTTACCCGGCTTCGTCGTTTGGCTCGGAAGTGTTGTTTGGGTGCGGCTATCATTATTGATGGACATCGGATGGACATCTTAATTGATGTAAAGATTTCTTGGCCGTTAAGCCATATTGGGGGGTCGAAAATTACGATGGAGGAGCGAGGCTTATGAGAAACCCTCTTAAGGAGCTTTACAATGCAAACGACGCTGTAGAGCATTCAATTGATAGACTTGAATTCGAGGGCAGGTCAGCCGTTTCAAGAGACGTTGTGGGTTATCTGCGTCATCTTGTTGAGCACATTGCAATGTATGCAACTTATGGCAACAGGCCCATCGAAGGCGACTACTTTAAATTATGTTCGGTTGCTATTAAAGATATGAGCAAGAACAGCGAGACTCGGTTTATTGCTAAGTTCCATCATTATTTACAAAAGGTCGTTTCGCACTATGTTCCAAGTGAAGATTCTGCAGAGCGCCTTTTGTTGAAGTATTACGAAAATTTGCTGTGCTTGAAACGTTATGCATTCGATAAACTCGGCCTTACAATTCTTGCCAATTTGAGTAAGATTCCTCTGGACACCGATCCCGGCTTGGCTAAATACCATGAAGAGATAGCTCATAAAATCAATGATTTCATGAGTGCCAATGCTGTTGAAATTGAGAAGGACCGATTTTTACGTTAGAGCTGCTAAGCCTTTCTTTGTTGGGGATTCTGTCTATTATGAGGCGACACTTGTCCCCGCATTCGATTCTTGTAGCAAATTTGATCGTATACTTGTTTATTCATCTTTCAGAATGCCCACTAATTATTCAGTGGTGGTTTCGACTAAGCGCACGAGTATCGACGGTCTTGGCTTTACTCTTCCTGTTACGATTGTTGATGCATATGCGGTTTCAGTACGCCCCTGTGAGTTGAATAATCTTATAAAGATACTTAGAGGCCCTGATGCAGTGTGGCTTACTGGCCAATACACTAGCTATAGATCACTTATGAACCTAATGACCCATACCGGGATGACGCTTTGCGACATTGCTCTACTCCCTGATGACGAGTTTATTTCTGTGATGGGGGAGATAGCATCTTCGGGAAATGCCTGTCCGGTACACACCTTGCTTAGCTCTGCGCATGAGTTTTTGAGTGCTGGCTCAAATGGATCTAATGTTCTAAAGTATCTTTTGTCTAAACCTCGTAACAGGGTTATAGAGGAACAATTGACTGTAAGTCCGAATAGCCGTCTCGGTGACCTTTATTTGAAAAACGGCTGTGCCCCCTTTGATCGGCAGCCGTATTGCACGAGTCTTATTGGGCATGTAGTCGCTGTCGAGGATTTGTATCAATGTATTGATCCAGATCCGTATGAAGATAACTTTCTTGCTCGTAGGGTGACCGCGGAGACAATCGATTCTAATGCTCTGTATCTTAGGGATACCGAAATTACAACCTTCTCGGATGTTGATGAACTGATTGCCTCATTTAATAGCGCTTTGTATTTTAGACATCATTCAAGGGATCTCGTGCATGAGAACGGGCATCTATTTGTTAAGGGAGTCGAAGACGAACTCACTTGTATTATACGCGGGCTTTTAAAACTGTCTGGTGCCGGGGTCAAAGGCTATACTGCTTTATGTGAATCATGGCTTAAAGATCCAAGCTGCAAGTTGGATGATTCAGAAAAAATAGATGCTCTAAAGTCCATGTTTGCCGAAACGAGCGTCGCGTTCATCTACGGTTCGGCTGGTACCGGAAAAACAACCATGGTCAACATCGTTTGCGCTTTTCTGCAAAATGAAAGCAAACTTGCTATCGCTAATACAAATCCTGCCGTAGATAGCCTTAGAAGAAAAATAAATGATAAGAATTGCGAATTTATGACCGTCGCGAAGTATTTGAATCGTGTGCCAGATTGCGACATCTTAATCGTTGACGAATGCAGCACTGTCTGCAATAGCGATATGAAATCTATTATTGATTCTAATCGGTTTAAACTGCTATTGCTTGTTGGCGATGTGAGACAGATTGAGTCCATTAAGTTTGGAAACTGGTTTTCATTGGCTCGAGACTTCTTGCCTGATAAGTGCATCCATGAATTTGATAAACCATGGCGCACGAAGAATGATGATTTGCTAAAACTATGGCATGCTGTCAGGAATGTGAGTCCTGATATCGCTGAAATTCTTATTTCTTGCGATTTTACGTCGAATCTTGATGACTCTGTAATTAGCAGAATGAATGATGATGAGATTGTCTTATGTCTCAACTATGATGGCCTCTATGGCATTAATAATATGAACAAAATCTTGCAGTCGGGAAATAAGAACGAGGCCGTTGTCTGGAATTATCATACGTATAAAGTCGGCGACCCAATTTTGGTTCAATGAGTCTGAGCGGTTTTATCCGTTGTTATATAACAATCTAAAAGGGCGTCTTGTGGGAATGGAAGCAATTTCCAAAGACGAGATGCAATTTACGGTTGCTGTTCCCATTATCGCCTCCGAGCTTTCCGTTCTTCATTACGACGGGTTGGAGTATTTAGATTTTCGTGATGGAGAGACGTATCTGCGCTTTTCAGTTAAGAAAGCCAAGGATCGAGACGGTGAGGATGTTGGCGAGGACTGTATCGTGCCGTTTCAGGTGGCGTATGCGGTGTCTGTCCATAAAGCGCAAGGACTAGAGTACTCATCCGTAAAGCTGATTATTACGAAGGACGTTGAGGAGCGCATTACTCACAGTGTGTTTTATACGGCAATAACGAGGGCGCGAGAAAGACTTCATATTTATTGGTCGCCTGAATCTCAGAATAAGATTCTCTCAAGCTTCGAAATCTCTAAGGAGCATAAAGATGCTTACCTCCTTAGTAATCGGAGGGGCCTTAAGATTCAGCGGAAATAACGGCTGGCCGTCTGTTTGTCATTGGTTAAGACTAAGGCGAAACTTTGTTAGTTCTTGCGCGCTTGAGTACAATTTAATATTGCGAAACAGTGCCGACATTATTGTGCTTGGGCACCTGAATCGGCAAATAGTCCATTGTCGTTTTTTGTCAGCGGCTGACCTTATGTCGTTGTCAAATGCTGGTCTTGACCATGCCGATACTGACCGTGTTGATTCGCAATATTTAGCGGTGCTTATGCGGGCAAATACTCACTCACTCGCAGCTGCCGATACCACCTTATGGACGTTAATAATAATCTAGAGAGATTTTTTCGCATGCTTATCGAAACTCTTCATTGCTTTTTTGTAAGCTTTTGGATGGTTGAGATAATAAGTCGCCTTAGCTTCGACTTCCTCTTGATTGGGTTCGTAAGGTAAAACGGCCCCGCATCGAGAGCAAAACCAGTTCAGTGTTCCTGGCGGCGAGTAAAAGAGCGGGCTAACTTGAACACTATTATCATCACGAGGAATAAAATCCAAATGCGGGCAGTAGCTCTGTGCTAACTTTCGGTGTCGTTCTTTGCGGCTTGCAATATACATATTGATGTCGAATTTGATGCCAAAATGCAAGATCGCAATTATTGCAAGAACGAATATTACAACGAGAAAGACCATCACTCCGTATCTCTCTATTAGTAATTTTGAAACAGAGTCGCTCATTTCACACTCCTTTTGTTGTGTAGAGATATTTCGAATGTGGGCAGTTGACCGGAATGTTCAATTCCGGTCAACGCCTTGAATATGCCATCTCAAATTGATTGGAAACGCCATGGGGGGCTAGGGACGACCATACTTAGTCTATCCGATAATTGCCAGGAAGAATAGGGGCGATGAGTACGCCCAGCTTCGTTACGTTCTCAATAAACGTAGCCCCTTCGTTGATGCCCTTTAGGGTGTTCCATAGCGACTTTAGTATTGACGGTTTAGGCTGCGGAGTCTCAAAAACGTCTTTCATCGCGGCGATTGCATCCGCAGCAATTGTCCTGTTCTCACTGGAAAGCTCGTGGAGGGAGCTTTCCAGTTTTCCGATTATGTCGTTGAGCGCGTTAACGTCTATGCCGTTTGACTGATTGATGGTCGTACTTGACCCGTTCGTTGTCTGGGAAGCGATGGCGGCTCCCGAGTTGCCGAAATTGTTTACCTGTGTCACGGATTCATCCAATCCTAGTTCGATGCCCTTTAGTGTGATGGCCTGATTGACTCCGTTTACGAGGCGTCTCGCTACGTCATTCAGGAAGCCTTCGGCCATATCGTCATATTTCCTTGAACCGTGTGCATAGCCTAGAAGGAGGTGAAACGACTGGCATAGCTTTCTGTCGACTATTGCTTTGAGTACGAGATACGTTACGGCGCTTTCGCCCTCGCAGCTAGGCGGGAAGTTAAATATGGTATATGGGTCCGAATTTACTTCATCGATTTCGGCGTTTTTGTCGAACCCGCTAGGCAAATGGTTTGCCACGCAATCCTCAATGAACGCTCGTGTTACAGGCTGCCCATCAATAAAGTTGAGGTAGCGAGTGAGGGCTGTGTTGAGGTCATTGTAGTCAGACCTTAAAAGATTGCTGGCTTCAGCACTATGCTTGAAGAGTAGTTTTCGCAGCTCAATCTTCTCAGAATCCATTGAATTGTCCTATTCCGCAGTAGGGGCATGTGTATAAAGACATCGCAAGTGCAGGGGACACCTTTGATATGCGCTTGCAGTCCTTGCAGGTTACCTTCTGAAGGGCTTCGATTGCTTGCCGGATGGGAATCTCGGGTTCCTCTTCATTGTATGATTTCACACTGAAAGAGACGTGATCATTGCCCTTTCCGCCAAGCTCCTTCTTAAGCAGTTCTTCTAGCTCCGGCACGACCACATTCGCTGTTTTTGATAAGGCCAGGTCGATGACGTCCGGTGTGAAGAAGTTGTCCGAGATAAGGCCGCACAGAGGGCAGTGGATATCTAGGACGGAATCACTCTCATACTCATCAACGACGACTTTGAATAGCTCTCCGCAGTTCGGACATTGGAAAAGTACGCAGCCGTCTTCATCGGAAGGTATCGAGATGTTGAACCGAAGGTTGTCCATATTGCCTCCTTTCAGGAAATCTAATCGATAATATCTTGACTTCGGGGTAAATAACGTAACGCCTCAAGGCGTCCGTGGAGCTCGGAATCGTCGTTAATTCGCCCAACGAATCCAAGGGCCTCGAGCAGCTTTCGGACCCTTGTTATATCCGCGCATGGGGTGCCTCACGTATTGATTGTAATGGGAAACCGCTGCTACCGTAGTGGATTGATGTTTCGGTTTCGTCCATAGAATCGCACAGTTTAAACAGCCTGGAGCGATCTATTGTCTGATATGCGACTTCGTTGAGCTCTTTCATCATGAGGCGATTAAGTATGAACAAGGCACCCATTGATTCAATTACGATCGCGTCGGAAATGTTGGTGTAACCGCACGGCTGCTTCATCCATCCTTTCCGAGTGATCTCGCCAAATTGCCCGTCCGGGAGAACAATGGATCGAGCGTTGCGCCCCGCTCCCAGGGGTGCGGCGCTCCTGATTAAACTGTTCACTTTTAAATGACCCCTGTGCTCAATTCTCTGTGGCTATTTGAGGAGGATGAGCTCGATTTAAGTGAGTTGCTCGAGTATCTGAGGGCGCTCATCACGGACGATCGCAAGATAATCCACGGTAATAGCGAGCTAAAAACGGCTTATTAGAATGTATGATTTTCTTAAGTACAAGAAGGCCTTCGACATATCGGCTACTAGTGAGTAATCCCACCTAGCGTCTATGAAGAAGGCCGTCTTTGTAAACTATGGCATCTGAGCGTATAGTGCGAACACCACGTGCAAATGCATACTTAATATAACGCTTTCTGCTTGAAATCACAATGGTGTCTGTTTCGACCTGCCAATCAAGGGAAGATGGTGTAGAGTATCTTCCTGCAATACAAAAGCTCTTTGGGAGCTTTAAGGGTGACGCTTTCAAACTGAGAGTCTTGCCCTTTTTATGCGTGCAATGCCTGATATGCTAGCCAGACATCGTTTGATTTGGTTGAAAATCATGTGTGTCTTGATTTGAATTACATGATTGTCGCTTGCCTCAAATTTGCAGCTTTGACTTACGGATTGATAATCAGTAGCCTATCTAAAAAGCGGTATTGACGAGGGTAACCTACGGGTCCCGCGTCCAGAGGAAAGGCGGCTGTCCTTCTTGGGATGGCTGCCTTTCCTCTTTTTAGGAACCGCGATGGCGGCTGACCGGGAGACCTACCGCGGCGACCTCTCTGGCGTCCCTGAAGATTTGCATGGCCCCCTGTCTTCTTTGGGACTTTCATGAGATAGAAACGACTGGGGTTGGGAACAAGATGGATGCGCTTCTTAGTTACATAGCTGCTTTTTAAGAGCTGCTCCCTAAAAGTGAAGATAATTTCTACTTGTGGCAGAGCCTGTAGACAAACAAGGGATATCGGCTAAATTAAAGTCAATTGCGGTGGGAGCCTTCGGGCGACACCTGAAGAGGGTTGATGCGTCGGCCCTCTTTTTTGTTTGGATGTAAGATTCGGCCTGTCAAAACTTACATCTCAATTGAGAATAGGCGAAATTGCGTGCGATTATCTGCTTGTATGCAACTTTGCTGACGTGTTGTTGGTAAGTCTAAGTTCGCAACGGGTTCTTGGCAGAGGATTGACCGGGATTGTGAATTGCGACTCTTCGAGACGCGGCACCGAGGCCTTCCTGGATAAGTCCGTGAGGCTGCCGCTCAGGTCAAGTTCTGCATGGCCGTATTCTTCGATTATGCAGCCAGGGTGATTCTCGTCTGGTAAAACTGGCCGCGAAGTGATTATCACTCGACGTGTCTCAAGTGACTCATTAGTTTCCACGCGTTTCTCTATCATGTAATCGCTACGTCATGCGGTCGTTCGCACGGGTATCATGTTGAAAGCGATTTCAACGACGGGGGTACTCGTGGTAAAGATGAAGGATGTCGCCGAGCTGGCGGGTGTTTCGAACGCCGCGGTTTCGCGCTATCTCAACGGTGGATATATCTCGGCTGATAAGGCCGAGCGCATTAAACAGGCGATCGAGCAGACCGGCTATGTGCGGTCCAACCAGGCTCGTGCCTTGCGTACCGGCTCTACCAAGCTCATCGGTGTCATCGTGCCTAAGATTAACTCCGAGTCGGTGAGCCGAATTACCGCAGGCATTGGCCAGGTGCTTGGTCGCCGCGGGTATCAGATGTTGCTCGCCAACACCGACAACGTTGCCGAGCGTGAGCTCGAGTACCTCGACTTGTTCCAGAACCACCCGGTCGATGGCATCGTGCTGGTAGCGACCATGATTACCGATGAGCATCGTGCGGCTATTGCATCGTGCCGCGTGCCCATTGTGCTGATTGGCCAAAACGTCGAGGGCGCGGCCTGCGTCTACCATGACGATTACGAGGCGGCATATGAGCTGGGCCATGCGCTCGTGGGGCGCGTGGAGGGAAAGATCGCCTACATCGGTGTTACCGAAGAAGACCGCGCCGCGGGCTACGACCGACGCCGTGGCTTTGAGGCAGGCTTGCTGGCTGCGGGGGTTGTGCTCGATCCCCACCTGGTGCGTCGTGGCTCCTTCACGCTCGACTCGGGATATCGTGCGGCGCGCGAGTTGTTGGCCGACGTGCCCGACGTCTCGTTTATCGCCTGCGCGACCGATACCATGGCCGCCGGCGCCCTGCGCGCTCTTGATGAGGCGCGTGGCGTGGGCGAGGGCTTACATCGCGTGAGCGGATTTGGCGACAACGCGTTTTTGCGCGCGCTGACGGGCGGCATTCCCACCGTCCATTATGGCTATCTGACCAGTGGCGTCGAGGCCACCAATATGCTGCTCGACACGCTCGATGGCGTGGAAGGGGAGGGCGGCCTGCGTACGCTCAAGCTCGGTCATCAGCTTATGAATGTCTAGGTTTTGGGCGCCCGCCGCTATCTTCGGACCACTGTTATTTGTCCCAAACTACCTTTCACCGGCGAAAATCTACCGTTTACCGCTATATGAAAACGATTACAGTAATATGAAACTGAAAACGATTACAGTGTAAGTGTCAAAGATGGCCGGGTGTAAAACGCCCGTTAGACGAAAGGGAAGTCATGGACTACCGCAAATCAGCCCAAGAGGTGCTCGACAACATCGGTGGCGCCGGCAACGTCGTGTCGGCCGCGCATTGCGCCACGCGTCTGCGCCTGGTGATTGCCGACAACGCAAGGGTCGACAAGGAAGCCATCGAGAATATCGACGGTGCCAAGGGCGTCTTTGAGGCCCAAGGCCAGCTCCAGATTATTTTTGGCACCGGTACCGTCAACAAGGTCTATGACGAGTTCATCGCCCTCGGCGGCATCAATGCTGCTTCCAAGGCTGAGGTCAAGGAGGCCGCGGCGCAGCAGCAGAACATCTTTATGCGCGCCATTAAGGTCCTCGGCGATATCTTCGTTCCCATCATTCCCGCCATCGTGGCTTCGGGCCTGCTGCTGGGCATCATGAGCGCCCTCAACTTTATGGCCTCCAACGGCTTTATCGCGCTCGACACCAATAACTGCATCTACAAGATTGCCGACCTGGTCTCGGGTACGTCCTTTGGCATCCTGCAGATCCTGATTGGCTACTCCGCGGCCAAGGCTTTCGGCGCTAATCCGTACCTGGGCGCCGTCGTCGGCGGCGCGTTCATCAACTCCTCGCTGCAGAGCTCCTACACGGTCGCCTCCGAGGGCGTGCAGACCATGGTCACCGTCATCCCCGGCGTGTACAGCTTTGAGTGGGTTGGCTATCAGGGCCACGTCATCCCCATCGTCATCGCTTGCGCGATCCTTGCCTTCCTCGAGAAGCGTCTGCACAAGATCGTTCCCGAGATGTTCGACCTCTTTGTAACCCCGCTTGTCTCCGTGTTCGTGACCGTGCTCGTGACGCTTATCGCCGTCGGTCCCGTCTTTGTGTGGGCCGAGAATGCCGTCCTCGGTCTGATCCAGGCTCTGCTCACCCTGCCCTTTGGCATCGGTTCCTTTATCGTCGGCCTGTTCTATGCCCCCACGGTCGTCACCGGTATTCACCAGATGTACACCGCCATCGACCTGGGCCAGCTTGCCCAGTACGGCGTGACCTATTGGCTGCCCATTGCCAGTGCCGCCAACATCGCCCAGGGCGGCGCCGCGCTTGCCGTTGCCTTTAAGACCCACGATGCCAAGATCAAGGGCCTAGCGCTTCCTTCGGCTCTGTCCGCCTTCATGGGTATTACCGAGCCTGCCATCTTTGGTGTGAACCTGCGCTTCTTTAAGCCCTTCATCGCTGGCTGCATCGGCGGCGGCTGCGGCGCCCTGGTCTGCGCGCTCACCTCGCTCGCCGCTTCCGGTACGGGCGTTACGGGTATCTTCGGTATCCTGCTGTGCCTGGCCCAGCCCGTGCAGTACGCGATCATGTTTGCGGTCGCCGCGCTGGTTTCCTTTGGCGTCTCGTTTGTCCTGTACAAGGACGAGCCCAAGGCTTCCGAGCAGGCCTAAGAGCTTTTGATTGAAGGGTGCCCGCGGGTTGTATGCTCGCGGGCGTTTCCCGTATCCGGTGTCGATCTCTGGCGCCTTGTTACTTTCGATCCGTTAGGACTTTGATATGTCTAATGCACTTGGCCGCGACCTTGCAAAGCTGGTTGCCGCTGTTGACGCTGCCGCCTCTGAGTGCGGCCATGGCGCGTATGGCCAGCGCTTCCATATTATGCCGCCGGCGGGCTGGCTCAACGACCCCAACGGTCTTTGCCAAGCGGGCGGCGTGTTTCACGCGTACTTCCAGTATGCCCCGTTTGATGTGAACGGTGGCGTAAAGATGTGGGGCCATGCCACAAGCCGCGACCTTATGAACTGGGAATATGTTGGCGCCCCGCTGCTGCCCGACGAGCCGTTCGATTGCCATGGCGTGTATTCAGGCTCCGCGCTTGCCGAGGACGGCCGCATTCGCGTGCTCTATACGGGCAACGTTAAGCTTTCCGATGCGGACGGCACGTACGACTACGTCAATACCGGCCGTCGCGCCGATACTGTTTATGTCGAGAGCGTTGATGGCCTTGCCGGTCGGGAGTTCAGCCAAAAGCGCGTGGTGCTGGCGTCCGATGATTATCCCGAGGATTTGACCTGCCACGTGCGTGACCCCAAGGTGTGGCGCGATGATGACGGGCGTTACCACATGGTGCTGGGCGCGCGTCGTCGCGTGGATGGGCCGCATGTCGATAGTCGATTTTGCGCCATGCACGGCGAGGGTGCCGGGCGCGATGTGGGCGAGATCCTGGTGTATGGCTCGGCCGATATGCTGAGTTGGGAGCTCGAGAGTCGTGTGTCTACGCCCGAGCGCTTTGGCTTTATGTGGGAGTGCCCCGGCTATATCGAGCTCGATGCGAATGGCGATACCGCTGCATTTTTGTCGTTCTCGCCCCAGGGGCTCGAGGGCGGTCGTTGGGACCGCGGCAATGTGTATGCAGCGGGCTACATGCCTGTAACGGGCGACATTACGGGTGGTGACGGTGTCTATGAGCTGGGCGAGTTCCGCCTGTGGGACGCCGGTTTTGACTTCTATGCTCCGCAGGAGTTCACGGCCGAGGACGGTCGCCACATTCTGATTGGCTGGATGGGTATGCCCGATGAGCCGACCTATGGCAACGCGCCCACCGTGGCGTGCGGCTGGCAGCACTGCATGACGGTGCCGCGCGAGCTTACGGCCGGTGACGGCGGCGTGGTGCTGCAGCAGCCGGCGTGCGAGATCGAGCGCCATTATGCCTCGGTGCGTGTGGGGGAGGGCTCGTTGGAGGTTGACGGCGATACCTGCTTTGACCTTGCTGTCGACGGTGTCGACGGCGCGTTTACCGCGATTGTTGATGGCGAGCTGAAGCTGGCGTATGTGCCCGCCGAGGGCGGACTGCCCTCGCGCTTTGAGATGCGATTTACCGATGAGGGTCGCGCTTCTGCCGGCTGCGGTCGTACCGTGCGTTGGGAGCCCGTCGACGAGGTTCGTAACGTGCGCATTGTTGGCGATGTCTCCTCGGTCGAGGTGTTTGTGAACGATGGCGCGCTGGTGTTCTCGACGCGCATCTATCCTGAGGCCTATGGTGTGACCGTTGACGCTCCGGGTGCGAGCGTGAACTATCACACGCTCAACATCTAGGCGATTCGTCGCATATCGGCGCTATACTGCAGCCGTTGCCCACGATGCGGGTAACACCCGCATCGTGGGTTTTTGTTTGTGAAGGGACGGTGCCGCGTGGACGTGCAACAGCTAGAAGAGGCTTGGGCTTTGAGAGCCGGCGCGCGTGAGGTGCGGTTGCTTGCGGCCTCGCATGTGCCAGCAGCGCTGTCTCAGCTGGGGATTGTGCGTCCCGGTGACCGCCTGGTCGCGTTTGCCGATGACTTTACCGATGCGTTTGAGCGCGGCTTTGATGGCTGCGATGTTGTTCTCGTGGACCCGCCGTCGGTTGCGGCGTTTGCTGCTGCTTCCGAGGGCTATGATGCTTCGTTTGATGCCGAGGGGCCGCACCTGTGGTGGTTTGTCAACTCCATCGGCGGGTTTGGTCTGCGCGTGCCCGATCTGCGTGCGCTGGGTCGTGCGGCTCGCGAGGCCCATGCGCTGTTGGTTGTGGACAACACCGTGGCGTCGGCTTTTGGCTGCGATCCGCTGCGGCTGGGTGCCGTGCTGTCGCTCGAGGCGCTCGACCGCGTGTGTGCTGGTAAGGCGCCGCGCAAGTTCGTTGCCGCTTCGGTGGCGCGCTCGCAGCTCAAGCGTCATCGTGTGGATGCCGCGGCTGAGTGCGCGCATGCCCTGCTTGAGGGCTGTGGCTTGGCCAAGCTTGATATGCCTGCTGACGAGGCCGGTGTGCTGGAGCGCGGGTTGGACTCGCTCGATGTCCGCATGCAGGCACATTTCGACCGCGCCCGTGCGCTGGCCGAGTACTTGGCTGCGAACGAGATGGTACGCAACGTGCGCTATCCCGGGCTGAGCTCGCATCCCGACCATGTGGTTGCAACGGGGATCCTCGAGCATGGTTTTGGCCCGGCAGTTGAATTCGATCTTATCGAGCTTAGCGCAGGGGAGCTGTTCGATGCTTTGTCGGGGGAGTTCCGCACATCGCTCGCCGGCGGCGCAGCGACGCGCCTTTCGGCCCCACGCGGCAAGCAGGGGAGCACCATCCGTCTCTTCGCCGGCACCGACAATCCCCTGGTCGTAGCGTCCGCCCTAGACAATGCCCTTCGTAAACTAGCTACTCTTTAATGCTTGCGATGAGGTCGCTTGCTTTGGTGGCGATGACGTTGTTGACGTCGGCCCGCAGCTCCTCGTAGACCGCTATGGCTCGCTCGCCGGCGGGGGTGAGGGTGGATCCGCGGGCGCCGTCGCGCTCGATGAGTTTGCAGCCCAGCTGACCTTCGGCCTCGTTCACGATGCGCCAGGCCTTGGAATACGCCATGCCCATGCTCTTGGCGGCGCGGTTGAGCGAGTGCTCGCGGGCGATACCCTGCAGCAGCAAGACGCAGCCGTGTCCAAACACGCCCGGCAGATCTTTGTCGCACGCTTGAATGACCAACTTTGCCGTCGTCTTGTACTCCATACGCTCCACGTCTCCCCGCTAAAGTGTTTGCTGGGCAAACGCAAAGCCTGCGTCAAACCCTCGTGTGCTCTTCTTAAATCATGCATTGTAGCAGTCAAAGTGCGTTAAGATACTTTCCCAGTATTGGGCGCCCAAGGTTGGGCTGGGTCCTACGAGGCCTGCAGCCGACCGGTCGCATGGAAAAAGGAGAAACATGGCTACGTTCTTTCCCGGTGAGTCCCACACGTTTTCGGAGTATCTGCTGGTCCCTGGTTACTCGTCCTCGCAGTGCATCCCCAACAACGTCTCTCTTAAGACGCCGCTAACCCGCTTTAAGCGCGGTGAGAAGCCGGCAATCACCCTGAACATCCCCATGGTTTCCGCCATCATGCAGTCCGTCTCGGGCGTCGATATGGGTGTCGCGCTCGCTACCGAGGGTGGCCTGTCCTTCATTTACGGTTCCCAGAGCGCCGAGTCCGAGGCCGCTATGGTCAAGGCCGTCAAGGATCACAAGGCCGGTTTCGTTCAGTCCGATTCCACGCTGACCCCCGACATGACCATGGAGCAGGTCATCGAGCTCAAGGAGAAGACCGGTCACTCCACTATGCCGGTCACCGACGACGGCACTCCCAAGGGTAAGCTCCTGGGCATCGTCACCAGCCGTGACTATCGCCCCAGCCGCGATGACCACCAGACGAAGGTCTCCGAGTTCATGACCCCGCGTGAGCAGCTCATCGTGGGTGACAAGAACATCAGCCTCAAGGTTGCCAACGACGTTATCTGGGACAACAAGCTCAACGCCCTGCCCATCGTCGACGATAACGATCACCTCATGGGCATTGTGTTCCGCAAGGACTACGACAGTCACAAGACTAACCCCAACGAGCTGCTCGATAACGACAAGCGCTACATGGTCGGCGCCGGTATCAACACCCGCGACTATGCCGAGCGCGTGCCGCTGCTCATCGAGGCCGGTGCCGATGTCCTGTGCATCGACTCCTCCGAGGGCTTCAGCGAGTGGCAGAAGCGCACCATCGAGTGGATCCGCGCCAACTACGGCGAGGACGTCAAGGTCGGTGCCGGTAACGTTGTCGACGCCGAGGGCTTCCGCTTCCTGGCCGACTGCGGTGCCGACTTCATCAAGGTCGGTATCGGCGGTGGTTCCATCTGCATCACCCGCGAGACCAAGGGCATCGGTCGTGGCCAGGCCACCGCGCTGATCGACGTCTGCCGCGCCCGTGACGAGTACTACGAGGAGACCGGCGTCTACGTGCCCGTGTGCTCCGACGGCGGTATCGTCTACGACTACCACATGACGCTTGCCCTTGCCATGGGTGCCGACTTTATGATGCTGGGCCGTTACTTCGCCCGCTTTGACGAGAGCCCGACTGAGCGCGTCAACGTCAACGGCCAGTACATGAAGGAGTACTGGGGCGAGGGTTCTGCGCGTGCTCGCAATTGGCAGCGCTACGACCTGGGCGGCGCCGCGAAGCTCAGCTTCGTCGAGGGCGTCGACTCCTACGTCCCGTACGCCGGATCCCTCAAGGACGGCGTGGGCGGCACGCTCTACAAGGTTAAGTCCACGATGTGCAACTGCGGCGCCCTCTCGATCCCCGAGCTCCAGGAAAAGGCACGCCTAACGCTGGTCAGCTCCACCTCCATCGTCGAAGGCGGCGCCCACGACGTTGTCGTGAAGGACTCCCAGCAAAGCGTCAGCTACCGCTAAGCGGCTTTCCCAAGCACCGCACCTTGCCGTTCAAACCGTCGCTCGCGTACCAAAGTACGCGACGCTCCTCTTTCACGGCAATCTGCGGCACCTGGAAAACCCGTTCGTGCTAGAACGAGTTTCAGACAAAGGTTGATTCCCAACCACGTTATTTAGATAAAGCGAGATGCCTGCAAGTCGCAGGCATCTCGCTTGTTGTATTTGCTATCATCATGCGAGTTAACGATGTGGCGGGGCGTTCTTACCTTTGCTCGCTGCAAGTTCCGCACGAGCCGAAGAGCACTTAATGTGCTCTTCGTGCGAGCAGGACTGTCCGCAGCAGCGAGCAAAGGTAAGAACGCCCCGCCCCAACCGAGATAACAAAGGAGCTGATATGTGCGATTGCACAGATCATAAGGACGAGATTCCTGTTTACGACGCGCAGGCCATCGAGTCCCGGTGGATGAAGGCCTGGGAGGACTCCAACCTCTTTGCTGTCGACACCGACGACAGCAAGCCCAAGAAGTACGTGCTCGAGATGTTCCCGTATCCGTCGGGCGACCTGCACATGGGCCACGCGCGCAACTATACCATCGGCGATGCCATGGCCCGTCAGGCCCGCATGCGCGGCTATGACGTGCTGCATCCCATCGGCTTTGACGCCTTTGGCCTGCCTGCCGAGAACGCCGCCATCAAGCACAACACGCAGGCTGCCGCCTGGACGTATAAGAACATGGACCAGGCGCTCGCCACGATGAAGCGCATGGGCTTCTCCTACGATCTGGATCGCATGGTCAAGACCTGCAGCCCCGATTATTACCGCTGGGGCCAGTGGATCTTTGAGAAGATGTGGGAAAAGGGCCTGGTCTACCGCAAGAAGAACCCGGTCAACTGGTGCCCCACCTGCAAGACCGTTCTGGCTAACGAGCAGGTTACCGAGGGCAAGTGCTGGCGCTGCGGCACCGAGCCTGAGAAGCGCGACCTTGAGCAGTGGTACTACAAGATTACCGAGTACTCTCAGGAGCTGCTCGACGACCTGGAGAAGCTCCCCGGCTGGCCCGAGCGCGTTAAGCAGATGCAGGCCAACTGGATCGGTCGCTCCGAGGGCGCCGAGGTCGACTTTACCCTGTGCGACCAGGATGGCGAGCCCATCGAGGGCGATGAGGGCAAGATCACCGTCTTTACCACGCGTGCCGACACCCTTTTTGGCGTCTCCTTCTTTGTCCTGGCTCCCGAGTACGCCGGCCTGCATGAGCTCGTCGAGGGCACGGAGTACGAGGAGGCCGTCACCAAGATCGTCGAGGACTCCAAGCATATCTCTGCCGTCGAGCGTGCCCAGGGCACCCTCGAGAAGCACGGTGCCTTTACGGGCCGCTATGTGGTAAACCCCGTCAACGGCGAGAAGGTCCCCGTGTGGGTTGCCGATTATGTCGTCGCCGACTACGGTACCGGTGCCGTCATGGCCGTTCCCTGTGGCGACCAGCGCGACTTTGAGTTTGCCCGTAAGTACGACCTGCCGATCGTGCCGATCATCCTAGACGATGACGATCGCGCTGCCGTCGAGGCCAGCGGCGAGACCATCGATACCTTCCATGCCGAGACCGTCGACTGGGATTGCGCTCACGCTGCCGAGGGCACCCTCGTCCAGTCCGGCAAGTACACCGGCATGCGCGGTGGTAAGCACTCCGAGGGCGAGGCTGCAATCGTGGCCGACCTCGAGGCCATGGGCTGTGGTCGTCGCAAGGTCGAGTTTCGTCTGCGCGACTGGCTCATCAGCCGCCAGCGCTATTGGGGCAACCCCATCCCGGCCATCCACTGCGAGCACTGCGGCATCGTGCCCGTGCCCGAGGATCAGCTGCCGGTGACGCTGCCCGAGAACCTTGACCTGGGCGCCGGCGAGACCCTTGCCGAGTGCAAGGAGTTCTACGAGACCACCTGCCCGGTGTGCGGCCGCCCGGCCAAGCGTGAGACCGATACCATGGACACCTTCACCTGCTCCAGCTGGTATTACCTGCGCTATACCGATCCGCACAACACCAAGCTGCCCTTCTCCCGAGAGGCCGCCGACCGTTGGATGCCCGTCGATAACTACATTGGCGGCATCGAGCACGCCATTCTGCACCTGCTCTACAGTCGCTTCTTTACCAAGGCGCTGCGCGACCTGGGCCTGCTGAGCGTGGACGAGCCCTTCACCAACCTGCTGTGCCAGGGCATGGTCAAGGACGAGAACGGCGACACCATGTCCAAGTCCAAGGGCAATGTCGTGCCCCCGAGCTCGGTCATCGAGCCCTACGGCGCCGACACCATGCGTTTGGCGATCCTGTTTATCGCTCCGCCCGAGAAGGACTTCGACTGGGATCCCAAGGCCGTTGAGGGCGCCAACCGCTTCATCAAGCGCGCCTGGCGTATCGTTTGGCAGCTCGTCCAGTCCGGTGACGCCAACGTGGCCTTCGACAAGTCCGCGCTCGACGAGGTTGCGATGAAGCTCTATCGCGAGCGTCACCGCACCATCGCCAAGTGCACCGAGGACTTCGATCGCGGCCAGTTCAACACCGCGATCTCGGCCGTCATGGAGCTCGTCAACGCGGCGAGCGCCTACCTCAACGCCACCGAGGGTACCGCCCGCGACAAGGCGCTGTGCTACGGCGTGGCTAAGGATATCGTGAGCGTCCTTGCCCCCATCTGCCCGTTCTGGGCCGACGAGCTGTGGCACGAGGCCCTCGGCTGCGAGGGCAACGCCTACACCGCCGCCTGGCCCGAGTTCGACCTGGCCGAGTCCGTTGAGGACACGGTGCAGATCGTGGTCCAGGTGCTCGGCAAGGTCCGCGGCCGCGTCGACGTTGCCCGCGATGCCTCCAACGAGGAGATGCAGGCTGCCGCCGAGGCCGCCGTCGCCAAGTGGCTCGAGGGCAAGACGGTCGTCAAGGCCATCTGCGTGCCCGGCAAGCTGGTCAACCTGGTGGTCAAGTAAGCGCTGTGCGCAAAGCTGACATGCAATAAACGAGGGACGGTCCGTTTGGGCCGTCCCTCGTTTTGCATGTACCTGCCATGGTGTCTTCGGTCAATTGTCCTATTCTTGTGGAGAAGCTGTGCGCACGCTGACCTGCAGATTCGTACTGTGCTTGCACGTTTCCGCAGCTATTGGTATAGTTTGCTTGCAAATGAAGTTGTAATTGAAAGAAGTGGGGTTTCGGCCCCGCTTCTTTTTTGTATGGATGGAGGTGCCGCAATGGTCAAGACCAAGACCGAGCAGGCGATCATCGACGCGCTCGAGGCCGTCGCTCCCCAGCACGATGTCGACATCGTCGACGTCGAGCTCGTGGGTGCCACCAAGGCCCCCTGCGTGCGCGTGCGTATCGAGGGTGCCGAGGGTCAGAGCCTTTCGCTCAACGACGTCACGGCCAACACCAAGTGGGTCGGCGATGTGATTGAGGAGCTCGACCCCATCTCTTCGAGCTATACGCTCGAGGTGTCGAGCCCGGGTATGGCGCGCCCGCTGCGCCGCCCGTGCGACTTTACCCGCTTTGTGGGCGAGAACTGCGAGCTCACCTCCACCGCTACCGAGGGCCGTCGCAAGTACGCCGGTAAGATTGCCGCCGCCACCGAGACGAACGTGACCCTCGAGCTCGAGGGCGGCGAGTCCGTTACCCTCGATTTCTCTGATGTTAAAAAGTGCAAGTTGAAGCCCACCTACGACTTCAAGCCCGCGAAGGAAGGAAAGTAAGATGGCAGCATCCGACATGATGTCCGCCCTGATGGAGCTTTGCCAGGAGAAGCACATCGACCAGCTCTACCTGATCGACCGCCTGGAGCAGTCGCTCGCCAAGAGCTATGCCGAGATCCTGCATCTTGAGTGGGGCGCCAAGGTGACCATCGACCGCACCACCGGCAAGATCTACGTCTACCGCTTGGAGCCGATCGACGATTCCATGGACGAGGAGGGCAACTTCACCGAGTTCGAGGAGATTGACGTCACCCCCAAGAACACGAGCCGCATCGCTGCCCAGCACGCCAAGGCCGAGATCAACGCCATCGTGCGCAACTCCGCCCGCGAGCAGATCTACGAGGAGTTCTCCGGCCGCATCGGTGACCTCATCAGCGGTACCGTGCTGCAGTCCACGCCCGACTTTACGATCGTCAAGATCCGCGAGGGCGTCGAGGCCGAGCTGCCGCACTTCGACCAGCGCCGTTACGAGAACGAGCGCAACGAGCGTCCGATGGGCGAGCGCTACCTGCACAACCAGCACATCAAGGCCGTGATCATCGACGTTCGCGACCCCAACTCCAACCTGCAGCCGGTTCGTGGCGAGCACAGCCGTCCGCCGATTGTCATCTCCCGTACCCACCCCGAGCTCATGCGTCGTCTGTTTGAGCAGGAGGTGCCCGAGATCTATGAGGGCACCGTCCAGATCAAGTCGATCGCCCGCGAGCCCGGCCAGCGCTCCAAGGTCGCCGTCCACTCGCTCGACGACCGTCTGGATCCCGTGGGCGCCTGCGTCGGCCCCAAGGGCAGCCGTGTTCGCGCTGTCGTGGGCGAGCTCCGTGGCGAGCGCGTCGACGTCATCCTGTGGGATGCCGATCCTGCCGTCTACGTTGCCAACGCCCTTTCGCCCGCTAAGGTCACCCGCGTCCTCATCGACGAGGAGAAGGCCTACGCCGGCGTCATCGTGCCCGACGACCAGCTGTCCCTCGCCATCGGCAAGGAGGGCCAGAACGCCCGCCTCGCCGCGCGCCTGACCGGCTGGCACATCGACATCAAGTCCGAGACGCTTGCCGCCGACATCCTCAAGAACGTTCCCGTTCACGAGGAGCCCGCCGCCGACCTGATCGGTGACGAGGAGGACGAGGACGTCCGCCGCTGCGAGTACGTGTCCGAGGACGGTATCCAGTGCCGCAACCAGGCTCGTCCCGGCTCCCGTTTCTGCGGTGTCCACGACACCGACGCCTTCGATGATGCGGAGGACCTGATCTAGCGCGCGTTCGCGCCGGGCGGGTCCCGGCGCGTCTTCCACGCTCGTTCAGTCTCTAGGCACCCAAGGTGCCAGAAAGGGTAGGTGAAGTCATATGGCAAAAGTCCGTGTGTCCACCCTGGCCAAAGAGTTCGGCATGACCTCCAAGGAACTGATGGGTCATCTTGCCGAAATGAAGATTCCCGCTAAGTCCGCTTCCTCCGCCCTGGAGGACGCTTACGTCGCCATGGTCCGCAAGCAGCTCGCCTCGGTGATCGAGGCCCGCGCCAAGGAAGTCGAGGCCGCCAAGCAGGCCGAGGAGGAGGCAGCCGCCGCCGAGGAGGCAGCGCGCGCTGCCGAGGCCGAGCGTGAGCGCATCGCCGCCGAGAAGGCACGCGAGGAGGAGCGCCGCCAGTTCGCCGCCGCCCAGGCTGCCGAGGAGGCCGCCCGTGCCGAGGCCGAGGCCAAGAAGAAGGCTGAGCAGGAGCGCCTTGCCCGCGAGAAGGAGGAGGCTGCCCGCGAGGCCCAGCGCCGCGCCGTTCCCGCTTCCGACTCCGGTTCGCGTTTCCGTTCGCTGCTCGACCAGATCGCCGCACAGGAGACTGTGCTCAAGGAGAAGAAGGACGCCGAGGAGAAGGCCAAGGCCGAGCGCGCTGCCGAGCGCGGCAACCGTCGTGGCGGCAACAACGACCGTCGCGGTGGCCGTCGTAACGATCGCAACGCCTCCGATAACAACTCCGAGCGCAACGCCTCCGAGAGCCGTCCGCACAGCCATCGCACCAATGCCAGCAACAACGTCGCTGCCGGCATGGACTTCCCCAACCCCGACAAGCAGGGTAAGGGCAAGAAGCGCAAGGGCGGTCACAACAACGAAGAGGACCACTACAGCCGCATGGCTCGCGAGGCCGAGGAGTACAGCCGCGAGAAGGTGCTCGAGGAGGCTCGTGCCGCCGTCGAGGAGGCCTCTCGCGAGTCCACCGGTCGTCGCAAAAAGCGCAAGGAGAAGCGCGAGCGCGAGGCCGCAAAGGCTCAGGAGGAGCGCAAGATTGAGGAGGCGCTGGCCCAGGGCGTGAACCCCGAGGACCTCGACGCCATCAAGGTCTCCCAGGGCGTTACCGTCCAGGAGCTCGCCGAGGCGCTCGACGTTCCTGCCAACGACATCATCAAGCGCCTGTTCCTGCTGGGCACGCCGCTTACCATGACGCAGTCCATGTCCGACGACCTCGTCGAGCTCGTTGCCGACGACCTGGGCCGCCAGATCAAGATCATTACCCCCGAGGAGGAGAACACCTTCTCGTTCTACGACGATCCCGCCGACCTTAAGCCGCGTGCCCCGGTCGTCACCGTCATGGGCCACGTCGACCACGGCAAGACGAGCCTCCTCGATGCCATCCGTCACACCGGCGTCGCTGCCGGCGAGGCGGGCGGCATTACCCAGGCCATCGGCGCTTCGCAGGTCATGATCAACGACCGCAAGATCACCTTCATCGATACCCCCGGTCACGCCACCTTTACGGCCATGCGTGCCCGCGGCGCCAAGGTGACCGATATCGTCATTTTGATCGTGGCCGCCGATGACGGCGTCATGCCCCAGACCATCGAGTCGATCAACCACGCCAAGGCCGCCGGCGTTCCCATCGTCGTCGCCGTCAACAAGATCGATAAGCCGGGTGCCAACCCCGACCGCGTGCGCCAGGAACTCACCGAGTACGGCATCATCCCCGAGGAGTGGGGCGGACAGAACATGTTCGTCAACATCTCGGCCAAGCAGAAGATCGGTATCGACGACCTGCTCGAGACCGTGCTGCTCCAGGCCGACGTGCTCGAGCTCAAGGCCAACCCCGATACGTTCGCATCGGGCAACGTCCTCGAGGCTAAGCTCGACAAGGGCCGCGGCTCGGTTGCCACCGTGCTCGTGACCCGCGGTACCCTGCGCGTGGGCGACACGCTGGTCGCCGGCCTCACCTATGGCCGCGTCCGTGCCATGCTCGACCCCAAGGGCAACGCCGTCACCGAGGCCGGTCCCTCCGACGCCGTCGAGATCTTGGGCCTGCAGTCCGTCCCCAACGCCGGCGATGAGTTCCGCGTGTTCGAGGACGAGCGCGAGGCGCGTGCGCTGGCCGACGAGCGTTCGCTCAAGGCCCGTATCGAGGAGCAGAGCCGCGTGAAGCACGTGACGCTCGAGAACCTCTTCGAGACCATCGCCGACGCCGAGGTCAAGGAGCTCAACCTGATCATCAAGGCCGACGTCCAGGGCTCCATCGAGGCCCTTCAGGACTCTCTCGACAAGATGGATCAGTCCGAGGTGCGTATCAACACGATCCACTCCGCCGTTGGTGCCATCAACGAGACCGACGTCGTCCTGGCCGACGCCTCCAACGCCATCATCATCGGCTTTGGCGTCCGTCCCGACGGCAAGGCCCGCTCCGCTGCCGAGCGCGAGGGCGTCGAGATCCGTTGCTACGACGTCATCTACAAGTGCCTCGAGGACCTCGACGCTGCTCGCATCGGTATGCTCAAGCCCACCGAGGTCGAGGTCTCCACGGGTACTGCGACCGTTCTGGACACCTTCAAGGTGCCCAAGGTCGGCATCGCCGCCGGTGTCCGCGTCGAAGAGGGCGAGATCGCCGCGACCGATTCTGTGCGCCTGGTGCGCGACGGCATCGTGGTCTTCAACGGTAAAATCGCCTCGATGCGCCACTACAAGGACGAGGCCAAGAGCCTCAAGAGCGGCTCCGAGGGCGGTATTGGCCTGGAGAACTTCCAGGACATCAAGCCTGGCGACACCATTGAGGGCTACCGCATCGACCAGGTTGCCCGTACCGAGTAGGGGGGTAGCGCTATGAAGCAAACGCAGGCAACCCGCCGTCTGGGCGAGCAGCTTCGCGAGAAGCTCGGTTATATCCTGCTCTTTGAGGTTTCCGATCCGCGTCTCGACCTGGTCACCTTGACCGCGGTCGAGGTCGCGGTGGACCGTTCGTTCGCGCGCGTGTACGTGTCGTGCGACGCGAGCCGCTACGAGGAGGTCATGGAGGCGCTCGCCAGCGCCAAGGGCCGCATTCGTAGCCTGTTGGCCCGCTCGCTCGATTGGCGCGTCACGCCCGAGCTCGATTTTCGCATCGATCGCTCGACCGATGAGGCCGAGCGCATCACGCGCGCGCTGGAAAACGTTCCCGCCACGCTTGCGATCGAAAAGGACGAGGACGGCTATCCCATAGCGGATGCCGCCCAGGAGGCAGCTTTAGATGAGTAATTCCGCCGACCTCGCATCGTGCGAGTCTGCAGATATTCAGCGACGCATCCTCGAGCTCATCGAGGGTGCGTCCTCCATTGCGATTTCGGGACATACGTCTCCCGATGGTGACGCCCTGGGCTCCGTGCTGGGTCTGGGCTTATCGCTTATGAAGTTTTTCCCCAACAAGGACATTGCCCTGCTGCTGGCAGACGATGACCCGGTTCCGCGCATCTACCGCTTTATGGAGGGCGCCGACCGTCTGGTGCCCGCATCTGCGTATACCGGCAATCCGGACCTTTTCATCTCGGTGGACGTGCCGGTCGTCGAGCGTCTGAACAACTCCGCTGAGGTGCTCCGCCGCTCGTCTCATGTGGTGTGCTTCGATCACCATCCGGCGCGTGAGGAATTTGCCGAGCTGAGCCTGAGGTGCGTCGGCGCCGCGGCCTGCGCCATGATCATCGACCGCTTTTTAGACAATTGCGGCATTGTGGCTCGCAACGGTGTCGCGACCTGCCTGCTGTGCGGCCTGGTGACCGATACCGGTCGTTTTCAGTACCAAAACGCCGATGCTGCTGCGTTCCATGCCGCCTCGCGCCTGGTCGCGCACGGTGCCGATCCGGCGCGCGTCGCGCTCGAGGTCTACCAGAGCATGCGCGTAGAGTTCTTGCATCTCAAGTCCATCGTTATGGGTCGTATCAAGACCGTGGCGCACGGTCGTGTGGCATATAGTTATGCGTACCAGAGCGACCTCGAGGCCTGCGGCGTCACTTCGGATGAGTGCGACGGTCTGGTCGATGTGGTGCGTTCGGTGATGGGCGTTGAGGTCTGCCTGTTCCTAAAGGGCATCGAGGGCGATACCAAGGTGCGCGGCAACCTGCGCTCCAAGGGTGACCTCGATGTGTCCGAGATCGCTGCCAACTTTGGCGGTGGCGGGCATCATGCCGCCGCCGGCTTTTCCAACAACGGAACGATTCGCGAGACGCTCGCCGTGGCACTTCCCATGCTGGCCGAGCTGGTGGGGGAGGATCCCGCTTCGGTGACCGTCGAGCTCTAACATTTTGGATGGTACATGGCTCGTCGTACGCCTTCTCAATTGAATATGCTGCTCGCCGTCGATAAGCCGGTGGGCTGTACGTCCCACGACGTGGTATCGCAGTGCCGACGCGCCCTCCATGAGCGACGCGTCGGCCATGCCGGTACGCTCGACCCCATGGCCTCGGGTGTCATGGTGGTGGGCGTCGGCCAGGCGACCCGTCTGCTGGGCATGCTAACCCTCGATACCAAAAGCTATGTCGCCGACATTTCGTTTGGCGTCGAGACCAATACCGATGACGCGGAGGGCGAGGCCGTCCGCACGGTACCCGTTGCCCCCGAGCTGCACGATCTCGCTTACGCTCGTGAGCAGCTGGCCGCTATGCTTGGCCCGCAGTTGCAGGTGCCGCCAGCTTTTTCGGCCATCTCGGTCAATGGCGTTCGTGCCTATAAGAGTGCTCGCGAGGGCAATGCGGTAGACTTGCCTCCGCGCCCCGTCGAGGTCTATGCCGCCGACCTGATCGCCGTGAGCGGCGAGGGCGAAACGTGCGTCTGGACCGTGGCCTTTTCGGTAAGCAAAGGCACCTACATTCGTGCGCTTGCTCGCGATCTGGGTCGCGCCTGCGATAGTGCTGCGCATATTTCCGCGCTGCGCCGTACGGCCTCCGGCGTGGTTTCCATTGGCGCCTGTCATGCGGTTGAGGAACTCTCTGCCGAGTCCGCTGTCGGCTTCGCTCTGGATCCCATCGCCGCCCTTGGTGCCACGCGTGTCGATTTGCCGGGTAATCTTGCAGACGACCTGCTTTGTGGTCGCCGCATTCCCGTTGAACGCGCGCTTGCGGATTTCGATATGGCGAAGGCGCCGTTCGCGCTCGTGCTCGATGGGGGATTGAAGGCGCTTGCTCGTATCGAGGGCGGCCGCTTTGTGATGGAGCACGTCTTTCCGCAGGCGATCGGCGGTGTTCGATGATGCTGGCGCCTCACGAGCTCGCGCGTATCTTTTTCGCGGGTGAGTTGGATGAGGCCCCTATCGTTTCTGCCGATGCATTTGATGGGTGCGAGTTCTTGGGTGCCGCTTCAATCGCCATTGGCGTGTTTGATGGCGTACATCGTGGGCACCAAGAGCTGATCGATGCGGTTATTCGCGATGCGCATGATCACGGCAGCAAAGCGGTCGTGATTACTTTCGATCCTGACCCGGACGTCGTGGTGAGTCCTTCGCCCGCTCAAAAATTGATGACGACGGCTGACCGCCTGCATGCCCTGGCCAAAACCGGGGTCGATGCGGTGGTGGCCGTTCCCTTTACGTCTGCCGTGGCGGCACTCGACCATGTCGGGTTTCTGGCGCTTTTGTCGCGCGTTGTCGACATTCGCTCCATTCGTGTCGGCAGCGACTTTAGGCTCGGCCGCGGCGGCGCTTCGGGCGTTGCCGAGATGCGCGCCTGGGGCGCTGAGCGTGGGGTTGACGTTTACGGTCACGACCTGCTCTGCGTTAACGGGCAGACCGTCTGCGCCACGCGCGTCCGCCATGAGCTGGGTCAGGGTCATGTGGAGCTGGCTGCCGAGCTTCTCGGCCGTCCCTATATGCTGCGCGGCGTTGTGGCGGCTGGCCGTCACGAGGGCTCCGACATGGGCTTTCCCACGGCAAACATCCAGGTGCCCGACGGCATCCAGGTGCCTGCCGATGGCGTCTATGAGGGTCTGGTGCTGGTCGACGATACCGTATGGCCCGCTGCCGTTAATGTCGGCCTGCCGCCGACCTATGCCGATGATGCCGCCTCGGCGCATCTCGAGGCCAACTTGATCGGCTATGCGGGCGACCTGTATGGCGCCTCGGTGTCGCTGGCGTTTACGCGCTGGCTGCGTCCGTCTCGCGTGTTCGATTCCCTGGACGAGTTGATCGCGACCGTCGAGGGTAATATCGACGATATTCTTCATAACTTGGGTGAGCAGGGGGTGAGTATCCGTGATTAGCGATGAGGAAAAAGATCAGGTACGCGCGGCGTCGGACCTGGTTGCCATCGTGCAGGAAACGGTTGAGCTCAAGCCCCGCGGCCATGAGTTTTGGGGCTGCTGCCCGTTTCATGGCGAAAAGACCCCCTCGTTTCACATTATCCCTTCTACGCAGGTGTGGCACTGCTTTGGCTGCGGCGAGGGCGGCGACGTCTTCACCTATATCATGAAGCGCGAGAACCTGAGTTTTCCCGAGTCGATCCGTTATTTGGCCGACCGTGCGGGCATTGAACTGCACGATACCGGTGCGCAGCGCGATCGAGGCACCAAGCGTGCCCGCATCTATGACCTGTGCGCTGAGACGGCTCAGTTCTACCACACCATGCTTATGCGCGGTAAGGACAGCCGTCCGCGCGAGTACTTCGCCAGCCGCGGTATGGGCGGCGACGTCTGTCGCCGCTACTGCCTGGGCTTTGCGCCGGGTCGCAACGCGCTGGTGTCGCATCTGTCGCAGGCGGGCTTTACCCCGCAGGAGATGATTGACGCCAATGTGGCCGTGAGCCGCGGGCGCGGGCAGCTCGCGGACCGTTTTTACGACCGCGTGATGTTTCCCATCTTTGATGAGCAGGGTCACAATATCGCCTTTGGCGGGCGCATCATGGGCGATGGTCAGCCCAAGTACCTCAACACCGCCGAGACGAGCGTGTTTCATAAAAAACGAAACCTCTATGGCTTTAACTGGGCCAAGGAGTTTATCGTCGCGCAGGATACCGCCATCGTGGTGGAAGGCTATACCGACTGCATCGCCTGCTGGGAGGCAGGGATCAAAAACGTTGTCGCCACGCTGGGCACGGCGCTGACGGAACATCACGTTAAGACACTCACTCGTTTTGCCAAGCGCATTGTATATATGTTCGATGGCGACGCTGCCGGTCAAAAGGCTGCCCGTCGCGCGATTCAGTTTATCGAGCAGGATTCGATGGATCTTCGCTGCGTGGTGCTTCCCGACGGCAACGACCCCATGGAGTTCATCACGGCGCATGGTGGCGAGGCACTGCAAGCGCGCATCGATGCCGCCGAGCCCCTCATGGACTTTGTGTACCGTTCGCTACAGGAGTCGAGCGACATTACCACACCGGGCGGTCGCGCCAAGGCGCTCGAGGACGCGCTGACGCTCATCTATCCGCTACGTGACAGCTATATGATCGACACGTACTTTATCCAGATTGCCGATCTGTTGGGTTTGGACCTGGAGACCGTGCGCGCGAGCTCGGGCCGTGTGTTTCGCGATGTCGCCAAGCGCGAGGATGCCGAGCGCCGCCGTGAGCAGAACTACGAGCGTCAACGCGTGCAAGCTGAGCGCTCGGGCAGCGCGGGCGGTCGGGCGTCTGGTTCGCAGGGGACGTCTCGCGGTGCCTGGGCCGCGGGTGCGACGCCGCCGGTGTCCGCACCGGTCGAGGAGGACCCGTACGACTACGTTCCGCTTGATGCCTATGGGGCGACACCGGTGGAGGCCGACGAGGATCTGCCGCCAATCGATGTGCCAGCGGGGATGGAAAGCGCGGCGCCCGTTGCCGATGGTTCAAGCGCGGCGGCGGCTCCGTCGATGCCGATCGTTTTGACCGATCTGGAGCGGAAATCCCTGGCGGGGGAGCGCGAGCTGCTGACGATGCTCACGAGCTACCCCGATCTGTTCCGCACGTATGCCGATCGCATTTGTTCTATCGAGTGGGTCGACCCGCGTCACGAGTCCATTGCGTGGGCCGTGCTCGCGACGCCGCCGGGCACCGATCCTGCTGCCTGCATGGATGCGGCGCGCGCGGTGTGTCCCGAGGCGGCGTCGCTTGTCAGCGCCGGGCGCATTTCGGCAACGAGTAAGCACCCGACCGAGACGAACATCGTCTTTATGCTCGATACGCTCGAGCTCTACACCATCAAACGTCGCATGCGAGCTGCGCAGGCCAAGTTGCGTCAGGACCGTTCACTCGACGATGAGGACCGTCGCGTGCTGACTGTGCAGGCGGTGCAAGATTCACAGCGCCAGCGCGAGCTCCAAAAGTCGATCGGAGGCGTGGCCGACCCGTTCCGTTTGATCGGTTTGGAGACCACGGACGCCGATCAGGCCTAGATGTTGTGGTCAACCAGCGTATTCTCGCCTATATCCTGTCTTTATTTTGGGTATAGACGTCCATGTGTGTGCTAAAGTATTGAGTCCTGTGGACTACGAAGGGAGAATCTGTGCCAAAAAAGACTGAGAGCACGGGTACTGGGCTGGAATCCTACGTTGCAAAGCTCATGGGCAACGGCTCAAACAGGACTTCGGTAACCGAGGACGAGATTCAGGTCGCCCTGAAGGATATTGATGTTACTGATGAGCAGCTCAACGCGGTGTATTCCGCGCTGCGCAACAGCGGCATCCAGATTATCTCCGCGAGCGGAAACGACGACGCCCCGATGGACGTCGACGATGACGATAACGATACCGATACCGACGATTTCGATGACGACGACGAGCACGATTCCGGCTCGCTCGACGATCACGAGCTCAAGATGGCCCGTCAGGCCGACGCCGAGATGGGTTCTTCCAAGAGCAAGAAGAAGCGCACCGTGCGCACGTCCCGTTCACGCTCCCGCGTGCGCGGCATCGATGCCTCCACGGTGATGCTGACCGGCGACCCGGTCCGTATGTACCTCAAGGAGATCGGCAAGGTCGACCTGCTGACCGCCTCCGAAGAGGTCGATCTGGCCATGAAGATTGAGGCCGGTCTTGAGGCCACCGAGAAGCTCGAGGCTGCCGAGGCAGGCGAGCTCGAGCTCACGCGTACCGAAATGCGGTCGTCTTACGCGCATTGAGAACGTGGGTCTCGAAGCCAAGCAGGCACTCATCAGCGCAAACCTGCGTCTGGTCGTCTCCATCGCCAAGCGCTATGTCGGTCGCGGCATGCTGTTCCTGGACCTTATTCAGGAGGGCAACCTCGGTCTGATCCGCGCCGTCGAGAAGTTCGACTACCAGAAGGGCTTTAAGTTCTCCACGTACGCCACGTGGTGGATCCGTCAGGCCATTACGCGCGCTATCGCCGACCAGGCCCGTACCATCCGTATTCCCGTGCACATGGTCGAGACCATCAACAAGCTCGTCCGTGTGCAGCGCCAGCTCCTTCAGGACCTGGGTCGCGACCCGACCCCCGAGGAGATCGGTGCCGAGATGGACATGAGCGCCGACCGCGTTCGCGAGATCCAGAAGATCTCGCAGGAGCCCGTGTCGCTCGAGACCCCCATCGGCGAGGAAGAGGATTCCCAGCTGGGCGATTTCATCGAGGACTCCCAGGCTATCGTTCCGCCCGATGCGGCCAGCTTCTCCATGCTGCAGGAGCAGCTCACGCAGGTGCTCGATTCGCTTGCCGATCGTGAGCGCAAGGTTATCGAGCTGCGCTTTGGCCTTGTCGACGGACATCCCCGTACGCTCGAGGAGGTCGGCCGCGAGTTTGGCGTCACGCGCGAGCGCATCCGCCAGATCGAGTCCAAGACTCTGGCCAAGCTTCGCCACCCGAGCCGCTCGAGCAAGCTCAAGGACTATATCGAAAGCTAGTCAAGCAAGAGGCGCCCTCAAGCACATCCGCTTGAGGGCGCTTTCATGTAGTCGTTGGGGACGTTCTTGAATGACTGGTCGTTTAAGAACGTCCCCAATGACTAGGTCGGAAAATTTCTTAAAAAAGTTCTTGCCCTGAGCTGATTCGTCCGTATAATAAACTTCGTTGCTTGAGAGCACGCACCTATTCCTCGGTAGCTCAATGGTAGAGCACGCGGCTGTTAACCGCGCTGTTGTAGGTTCGAGTCCTACCCGGGGAGCCAGAATTTTTCAGCCCTTTCTGTTGGGCTTTAAATTCCTCGGTAGCTCAATGGTAGAGCACGCGGCTGTTAACCGCGCTGTTGTAGGTTCGAGTCCTACCCGGGGAGCCAGGTTGTAAAACCCGTCGCTTATGCGGCGGGTTTTTTCATGCCGCGATCGCTGTTCGCGAACGTTACCGTATCAACATTTCGTGTCGAGGATGTAATCCCGAGGCCCGCCACCTCAACATGGCGCGGTCGTTGTAGAATATTCCAATGATTGCTCCCACGAGATGGTGCCGCGAGCACCAGATAAGGAGATTCTTGTGTCTGAGACCATTAACGGCAGCCTGAGCGTCTCGAACGACGTTATTGCCGATATTGCCGGTTATGCCGCGATGACGTGCTATGGCGTCGTCGGTATGGCCGAACAGCTCCAGGGCGCCGAGAGCGTGCGCCTGCTTGCCGGTCAGCGCCTCCGCAAGGGCGTGCTTGTCTCCGCCGACGAGAACGGCCTTACGGTCGATCTTCACGTCGTGCTCGAGAACGGCGTCAACATGAAGTCCGTCTGCCACAATCTTTCGAGCTCCGTTGCCTTTACCCTGCAGGAGATCGCCCAGATCGATCCCGCCAGCCTTAAGATCGGCATCCATATCGACGCGCTCAAGAGCCGTCTGAACTAGCATCCGAAAACGGAGATTCAAATACCCATGATTGCAAAGACCATTCGCACCTGTTTTCCGATCGCTGCGGCTGCCGTTTCCGACAAGGCCGAGGAGATCAACAAGCTCAACGTCTTCCCCGTACCCGACGGCGACACCGGCACCAACATGTCGCTCACGCTCGCCTCGGTGACCAAGGAGCTTTCCGCCCTTCCCGCCGATGCCGATATGGAGGCCATCGCCGGCGCCATCACCCACGGCTCCCTGATGGGTGCCCGCGGTAACTCCGGAGTCATCACCTCGCAGATTCTGCGCGGCGTGGCCGAGGGTCTTGTCTCTGCCGACGAGCCTATTACGTCCGCCAACATTGCCTTCGCCTTCCGTCGTGCCGTCAAGGTTGCCTTCCAGGCTGTCCGCAAGCCCATCGAGGGCACGATCCTCACGGTCCTGCGCGATGTCTCGACCAAGGCCGATGAGTGCGAGAAGAAGAAGTTCTCGGCCGAGGATGCGCTCGATGCTATCGTCGTCGAGGCGTACCAGTCCGTCGCCCGCACGCCCGACCTGCTGCCCGTTCTGAAGGAGAACGGCGTGGTCGACTCCGGCGCCTTTGGCTTCGCCATCTTCCTTGAGAACTTTGTGGCTGCAGCACTTGGCCGCAGCACCGTTGTCGAGGATTTCTCCGCCACGTTTGATTCCGCTGTCTCTGCCCGCGACGCGGCCCTTGGTCGCGTTGAGATCGAGGCCAACGACGATTGGGAGGGCTCGGAGTTCCGCTACTGCAACGAGTTCCTGTTTAAGGCCGACGCCCCGTTTGACGAGGACGAGTGCCTTAAGTTCCTGGGTTCCATGGGCGACTGCGAGCTTCTCGTGGGCGCCTATCCCGACTACAAGATCCATGTGCACTCCAACACCCCCAACCTGGTGCTCGAGCACATGCTGCAGCTCGGTCAGATCTATGAGGTCTTTATCCACAACATGGAGATGGAGGCCCACGACCGTACCGCCAAGATCCACGAGGATCAGGAAAAGGCCGCCGAGCCCGCCAAGGCGCTGGGCTTTGTCGCCGTTGCCGCCGGTTCGGGCGAGGCCGACATCCTCAAGTCCCTCGGCGTTGACGTGATCGTCTCGGGTGGCCAGACCATGAACCCCTCGACCGCCGATCTGCTGGGCGCCGTCGACCAGGTCAACGCGACCTCGGTCATCATCCTGCCCAACAACGGCAACATCCGCATGGCTGCCGAGGCCGCTGCCTCTGCCTGCACCGATAAGAAGGTCGCCGTCGTTCCCACCAAGACCGTTCCCCAGGCGTTCTCCGCGCTGTTCGCCGTCCTGCCCGATTCCGAGCTCGAGGACGCCGTCGCCGCCATGGTCGACGCCATCAGCGAGGTCCGCGATGGCGAGGTCACCCGCGCCGTGCGCGATTCCAGCGCCTCGGACGGCTCTCCGATTCACTCCGGTGACGTCATGGGCATCATCGCCGGTTCCATCGACGTGGTCGGCTCCGATGTGAAACAGGTCACCCTCGACTGCATCAACCGTATGCAGGAGGAAGAGGAAGGCGACGCGCTGACGATTCTGGCCGGCGAGGAGCTGTCCGACGAGGCCTTCCAGGAGATCGTCGACGCCATCGAGGAGGCTCAGCCCGACTTGGAGATTGATGCCCATCGTGGCGAGCAGCCGCTCTATCCCGTGATCTTCTCGATCGAGTAGGCATCTGAGCATGTCCGAGCTATGCTTCGTGCCGCGCGTCTCGGAGCGCTTTGCCCAGAGCAATGCGCTCGGCGAAGATATCGCGCGACTCAAATATGTTTCGGGTAAACGTGAGGAGGCCCTTCGCCGTCTGGGAATCCGGACGGTGGGGGACCTCCTTCTCCATATCCCGCATCGATATCTGGACTTTACCCGCTCATGGTCCATCGAGATGGCGCCCATCGGGACCGTGTGCACCATCGTTGCCACGGTCGACCGCATTGTTCAAAAGCAGTCTCGTCCGCGCATGCAGGTGACCGAGGTATCGCTCGTGGATGACACGGGTGTGCTGCAGGTCGCCTTTTTCCGCCAGCCCTGGATTGCCCAGCAGCTTAAGCGGGGTGACCGTCTGGCCGTGATGGGTAAGGTCGAGTTTGCCTACGGCTTTAAGCAGATGGCCTCGCCGCATTTTGAAAAGCTTGAGGATGGTCGTGCCGCGGGTACCATTTTGCCGGTCCACTACGTAAGTGATGGCGTAAGCCAGGCATGGATGCGTCGCATTGTGAGCGGTGCTCTTGAGCTCGTCGGCAATCCCTTTGATCCCATCCCGGCACCGCTGCGCGCAAAGCGCAAGCTCATGAGCAATGCCCGTGCGCTTCGTTCGATTCACTTTCCCTCGAGTATGGCCGAGCGCGACATTGCGCGCCGCCGTTTGGCCTATGAGGAATGCCTGTACCTGCAGCTCGCGCTTCGTCTGCGCAATGACGGCGGCTTGGTCGAGGTGGTTCCCTACGCCCACACCGCGGGTGAGCACCTTGTTGCTCTTAGGCAGGCCCTGCTGTTTTCGCTGAGCGACGAGCAGGAGGCCGCATTCCAGGATATTTTGCACGATATGTGCGATGATACGCGCGTCATGAACCGTCTGCTGCTGGGCGATGTCGGTACCGGCAAGACGGCCGTTGCCGCCTGTGCGTTGGCCGTAGCCGTCGATAGCGGCACCCAGGCCTGCGTCATGGCGCCTACGGGCGTGCTGGCTCGTCAGTATGCCGATAAGACCGGCCCTTTGCTCTCTCAGGCCGGCATGTCTTGGGCGCTCCTGACGGGCGCCACGCCGGCGGCGGAGCGCGAGCTCATCCATTCGCAGTTGGAATCGGGCGAGCTTGACGTGCTCTTTGGTACGCATGCCGTGCTTTCCGAAGACGTGAATTTTAAGCACTTGTCGCTCGTGGTCATCGACGAACAACACCGCTTTGGCGTGGGCCAGCGCAATGCCTTGCGCGCGAAGGGTCCCGGCGCGGACCTGCTCGTCATGACGGCGACGCCCATCCCGCGCACGCTGGCGCTCTCGGTCTACGGCGACCTGGACACGAGCATCATTCGCCATCGTCCCGTCCCGGGTGCCGGCGTGACGACGCGCGTCCTTACCGAGTCGAGCCGCGACCTGGCCTATGGTGCCATCCGTGAGGCACACGAGAAGGGCCAGCAGGCCTACGTGATCTGTCCGCTTGTGGAGCCGAGTGACTCGGCCGACGAGCTCGAGGATGTGCCCGGTATCGCCCGTGACGACGAGGGCCGCGTGACCGTCCCCGTGCCGCTGCACGATACGGCAACCGAGCTCGACCGCCTGCGCCTGGCGCTGCCGGGTCTTACTGTCGAGCGCCTCCACGGCCGCATGCGGGCGGGGGAGAAGGATCGCGTGATCGACGCCTTTAAACGCGGCGAGATTGACGTGCTCGTCTCGACCACCGTGGTCGAGGTGGGCGTCGACGTGCCCAATGCCACCGTGATGGTCATCGAGAACGGTGAGCGCTTTGGTTTGGCCGCCCTGCATCAGCTTCGTGGACGTGTGGGCCGTGGTACCGTGGCGGGCACATGCCTGGTCATGACGCACTCCAAGGGCAACGGCGGTACATCGGCGGCACAAGATCGCCTGCAGTCGCTCGAGAAGACCGCAGATGGCTTTACGCTTGCACAGATGGACCTGCGACTTCGCCACGAGGGTGAAATCTTGGGTTACCGTCAGCATGGTGGCGTGACCCTGCGTTTTGTCGACCTTGATGCCGATGAGGAGCTCATCGAGTGGGCGCATTTGGACGCGGTCGAGCTCTTGCGGTATGCTAGTAATCTTGACTCTGTGGCGACGCGTCCCCTGCGCGATGCGGTCGCCAAGCGATATCGACATATTTTTAAGGAGGTCAGCGGAGGATGAGAATCATCGGCGGTGAATGGCGCGGTCGCAAGATCGAAGAACCGCGCGGTCGCGATGTTACGCGTCCGACGACCGACCGCGTGCGCGAGGCGTGTGCATCCATGGTCCTATCGGCCTTCGGCTTTGATTTGGACGAGGTTCGCGTACTGGATGCCTTTGGCGGCTCCGGTGCCCTAGGCATCGAGATGCTCTCGCGGGGCGCCCGTTCGCTCACGACGTTCGAGATCGATCGCAATGCCGCGAGGCTCATAACCAAGAATATCGAGTCGCTCTGTCGCGATCGCGCGCGTTGGCGTGTGGTGACGGGCGATGTCCTTGCGAGCGCTTCGCGCGGCCGCGTGCCGGGCGGCCCCTTCGATCTGGTCTTGCTCGACCCGCCCTATGCTTTTGGTGCCAAGCCGGTCGATGAGCTGCTGCAGAACCTGGCCCAGCAGGGTCTGCTCACCCCGGGCGCCTATGCTCTGTTTGAGCATGCTGCCGCCGACGCGGGTGCACATCCTGCCGGCTTTGTAACCGTGCGTGAGAAACGCTATGGCATCACCTCGGTCGATCTGCTCCGTTGGGTCGGCGAGGGCGAGGATGACGACATCGCCACCGATGCCGATGACAGCGACGGCACGACGTTTCAGGAGGATGCCCATGAGTGACACCATTAACCGCGTCATCGTTCCGGGTACCTTCGATCCCATCACGTTTGGCCATATCGACGTCATCCGCCGCGCCCGCCGCATTTTTCCCAGTGTGATCGTGGCCGTTGCCGAGTCGCAGGGCAAAAACGGCGTGGGCACCACGTTTACGCTCGATGAACGCGTGGCGCTGGCCCGTGAGGCACTCGGTGATATCGATGGCGTCGAGGTCCTGCCCTTTACCGGACTGCTCGTCGACTTTGCTCGCGAGCAGGGTGCCGGTGCCGTGGTCAAGGGCCTACGCGCCATGACCGACTTTGAGTATGAGCTGCAGCAAGCCGACCTCAACTACCGCTTGGATAACGAGCTGGAGTCCATCTTTGTCATGAGTGCTCCGCAGTATGGCTACATCTCGAGCTCGGTTGTACGCCAGATCGCCTCGCTCGGTAGTGATGTTTCGACGTTTGTGCCGGCTAATGTGGTCGAGGCGCTTAAACATCGCTTTTCGTGACGTTTTTTTATTGCCAGGTGGCATGTGGTAAACTAGCACGATGATATGTTACCTATGAAAGGAGACCGGATGCCGGGCGAGAATTTTCCTGGCGACAGGATCGTGAGCCTTGTCGACGAGCTCGAGGGGCTCATCCAAGAGGCTAAGACGCCGTTCGGCAAGAACGCCCAGATGAAGGTCATCGATGCCGACGTCTTCTTTAACATCCTCGATGAGATCCGCATGAGCTATCCCGAGGAATGGCAGAAGTCCCGCCGTATCCTCAAAGAGCGCGAGGAGCTTATGGCTTCCGCCGCCGCTCAGGCCGATTCCATCATCGCCGACGCTCAGCAGCAGGCCCTCACTATTGCCGGTGAGCAGGAAATTGTTCGCCTTGCGCAGCAGCAGGCCGACGATATCCGCGACCGTGCCCAGCAGTATGAGCGCGAGACGCGCTATGCTGCCGAGGATTACGCCGAGCAGGTCTTTACGCACCTGGAGGAGAACCTCAAGAGTCTGACCGGCACCGTCACCCGTTGCCGCCAGCAGCTCAATGAGGGCGCCGCCCAGCAGAATGGTCAGTGGTAATGGCTGAGTTCCCGAGCGTTACCGTCGATCTTTCCGAGCAGCTCGAGTTTCCCGGAGACTCGTATCCGCTGACCGGTAAGGTCGATGTCGCTGCCTACACGGTGGGCGAGAAAGAGTACCAGCTGCAGGACGGTATCGACTATGACGTGGTCTTTACCAATGCCGGCACCGGTGTTCTGCTTACCGGCATGGTTCGCGCGCACGCCACCGGCGAGTGCGACCGTTGCCTGGAGCCTGCCTCGTTTGACATTGCCGGCGAGATCGAGGAGTTCTATCTCTTCCATGAGCCCGAGGACCCCGAGGCCTACGAAGACGGCTATGAGCTCCTGGGCGAGGATCGCGTCGTCGATCTGGGCGAGCCCATCAACGACGCCGTTGTCATGGACACGCCGTTTGTTGTGCTCTGCAAGCCCGATTGCCGCGGTCTTTGTCCCGTTTGCGGCGCCAATCTCAACGTGGAGCAATGCGATTGTGCTGCCCAAGCCGAGGCCGAATGGGCCGAAGCCACGGAAAATCCATTTGCAGCATTGAAGAATCTCAAGCTTGACGAGTAAAACTGTGGTAGTATCGCTACTTGCGCGTAATCGCCACACTGGATAGTTCATAAGGAAGGTCACTATGCCCGTACCTAAACAAAAGCAGGGTCGTATCCGCACTCACACCCGCCGTTCCGCCAACATGAAGATCTCGGCTGCGGCTCAGTCCACGTGCCCCCGTTGCGGTGCTGTCAAGCTCCCGCACCACGTGTGCCCTAGCTGCGGTTTCTACAAGGACCGCGAGGTTATCGTTACCGAGTAACGGTATACTCTGGATACGATGCCGTTCCAACTGGAACCACAATGGCCGGCTCATTGAGTCGGCCATTTTTGTATAAGGAGCATGTATATGAGTAACGTTCGCGTTTGTGTAGACGTTGTGGGTGGAGACGAGAAGCCGCAGGTTGTCCTCGACGGTATTGAGGCTGCACTTGCCGCCGATCCCGATATCGAGGTCTTGGCAGCTGGTCCCGCCGAAATCGTCAATCCCTTTGCAGCTTCCCATGCACGTGTTGAGGCCCTTGAGGCGCCTGACGTTATCGCCATGGATGACGATCCCATTCGCGCCGTGATGACCAAGCGTAAGTCGTCGATCGTGCTTTCTTGCCGCGCCATTAAGAAGGGCAACGCGGATGCGTTCTTCTCCGCCGGCTCCACCGGTGCCATGACCGCCGCCGCCACCGCCTATGTGACGCCGTTTAGGTATCAGGCCGAAGGCAAGAAGCAGCCGGTGCGTCCCTGTCTGACCAATGCGCTGCCCAATCGCGCCGGCGGTCTGACGGTGCTGTGCGACATGGGTGCCAACCCCGATGTGGAGGTCGATGACATGGTGCGTTTTGCCCAGATGGGTAGCGCCTATGCCCGCGTCGTCCTGGGCATCGAGCATCCTCGCGTGGGCCTGCTTGCCAATGGCACCGAGGATGAGAAGGGCTCCAACTTTACCAAGGCCTGTTTCCCTGCTATGAAGGCCGCCGTTCCCGGCTTTGTTGGTAACTGCGAGGGCACCGACCTCACCTCAGGTAACTTCGATGTCGTCGTTGCCGATGGCATGTCGGGTAATATCGCTCTCAAAGCTACCGAGGGCGCTGCCAAGTTTTTGCTGCAGGAGCTCAAGGGCGCCTTTATGGCCTCGCTCGGCACCAAGATCGCCGCGCTGCTCATCAAAAAGCAGATGCGCGAGATTAAGGCCAAGCTCTCTGGCGACGCCAAGGGCGGCGCGATTCTTCTGGGCCTGCGCGGCGTGGTCCTGATCGGCCATGGCGCCACCTCGGTCGAGGCTGTCAAAAACGGTACGCTCGCGGCGGCCGAAGCCGTGCGCGCCGGGCTGGTCGAGAATGTCGCCAACTCTATGGACAGTATCGTTTTGTAAGAGCGAGTTAGAGCGCTGTTATGTGCTTCGCGGCGCACGTCGTGGGGTAGAATCAGAACCGTGTCTTGGTACCGCCCGGGCGGTACCATTCTTTTGGTATTCATGTACTATGAGAGGAAGCGCTATGGACCGCTCCGAAATCTTCGACAAGATCGCCGAGGTCGCTGCTGACGTTCTGGGCGTCGATGTTGCCGAAATTAGCGAGGAGACCACCTTTGACGACCTCGATGCCAACTCGCTCGAGCGCCTGCAGCTGGTTACGGCTATCGAGGACGAGTTCAACCTCGAGATCGATGACGAGACCCTGCTCTCGCTCAACTCTGTCGCCGACGCCGTCGACGCTATCGAAGCTGCCAAGGAGGCCTAAGTCTTGGCTTTATCCGAACGACTTACGCGCGCCCAGGAAATCCTGGGCCACGAGTTCAATAATAAGGTGCTGCTGCGTGCGGCCCTTACGCATCCCTCGGCAGTCGAGGGCCAGCCGGTTTCTGCCAGCTATGAGCGCCTTGAGTTCTTGGGCGATTCCATTTTGGGCGCTGTGGTCGCACGCTCCCTGTTTGAGTCCTATCCGGAGTTTGACGAGGGCAAGCTCACACGCCTGAAGGTGTCGCTTGTCTCGGGCGCTACGCTGTCCGAGGTTTCTCACGAGCTGGGCATCGACGACATCATCATCTTTGGTGCCTCCGAGACCGGTACCGGTGCGCGCGGCCTGCATTCGGCCCTCGAGAACGTCTACGAGTCGCTCGTGGGCGCACTGTACCTGGATGCCGGCTGGGATGCCGCAGCGGAGTTTATCCATCGTACGCTTAAGCCGCATTTGGCTTCCGAGCGTGCCGAGCATCCTGCAAACCCCAAGTCGTTTTTGCAGGAGTGCGTGCAAGCCGACGGTCACGAACCCCCGGCGTATAAGCTCGTTGGCTCCGAGGGCCCGGCGCATGCGCCCACCTTTACCGCCGTGGTTTTGATCGATGGTATTCGCCAGGGTCGCGGCTCCGGCTCCTCAAAGAAGGAAGCCGAGGGAGCCGCCGCGCTCGAAGCGCTCGACCGCATGGGTTACACCACCAACGGCGTGATTCTGAACAAGAAGCACGTGTAAGCGAGGAACCGTGTATCTCAAGTCCCTCACGCTCAAAGGGTTCAAGTCGTTTGCCGACCGCGCCCATATGACGTTTGAGCCGGGCCTGACCGTCATCGTCGGTCCCAACGGCTCGGGAAAATCGAACATCTCCGACTCGATTCTGTGGGTCCTGGGCGAGCAGAGCGCCAAGCAGCTGCGCGGCCAGGCCATGGAGGATGTCATCTTCTCGGGCTCGTCAGCGCGCAAGCCGGTGGGTGTCGCCGAGGTCACGTTGGTGCTCGATAACTCGGACCATATGCTGCCCGTCGATTTTGACGAGGTCGCCATCACCCGTCGTATGTATCGCTCGGGCGAAAGCGAGTACCTCATCAACTCGAGCCCGTGCCGCCTGATGGACATTCAGGACATCTTGCACGATTCGGGCCTGGGCAAGGATACGCATTCCATCATCAGCCAGGGCAAGCTCGATGCCATTTTGCAGAGCCGCCCCGAGGAGCGCCGTGCCCTCATCGAGGAGGCCGCCGGCATCTCCAAGCACAAGCGCCGCAAGGAGCGTGCGCTCAAAAAGATTAAGTCGATGGACGAGCACCTGATGCGTGCCCGCGACATCAATAAGGAAATCGCCCGTCAGCTGCGACCGCTGGAGCGTCAGGTCGATCGCGCGCGCAAGTACAAAGAGCTGTCCTCGCGCGCGAACGAGCTTACGCAGATGCTGGCTGTCGATGAGCTTCGTTCGCTGCAGTCGCAGTGGAACGACCTGGAGAGCCGCTCCAAGGAAGGTGCTGCCGAGCTGGAGCTTGCGCAGTACCGCCTGGGTGAGAAAGAGCGCGAGCTCGAGAAGCTCCAGGTTATGCTTGAGGAAAAGGGCCTGTTTGTGGGCGACTTGGGCGAGCAGCGCCGCCATATGCAAGATGTGGTCGGCCGTATTAACTCCGACATGCGCCTGCTCGAGGAAAAGGGTCACAACATGGTGTCGCGCCTGTCTGACATGCGCGGGCAGATTTCGAGCTCCGAGCATCAGCGTCGTCGCGTGGTCGAGGAGCTCGAGGACGCGCGTGCGCAGCTTGAGGAAGTGACCGGCGCGCACATGCAGGCCCAGGAGGACGTTGACGCCGCTGGTCCTGCCGCCGCAGAGCTCCACGAGCGGCGCGTGGCGCTCGACAATCAGATTTCGCAGCTTACGCGTGAGCAATGCGATGTGCAGCGCGTGGCCGACAACGCCGCGCTCGAGCTCGCCAAGGTGAAGGACTCGCTGAGCAATGCCGAGGTCGAGGACAACATGTATGCCTCGCGCCTGGAGCAGATCGACGAGCAGCTCGAGGAGGTCATGGCTTCGCTCGAGAGCCGTCGCGACCGCGCCGAGGAGCTTGAGGGCGCTCTTGAGGAAGCGCGCCAGGCTCAGGTCGATGCGCGTGAGGCCACCGAGACGGCACGCGCGGCCCTGAAGGACCTGCGTGCCCGTGAGAGCGAGGCACGCAACAAGTTATCCGAGGTGCGCTCGGAGCTTGCCAGCCAAAAGAAACTCGATGCCCGCATGGCCGACAGCTCGCCGCTCGTGAGCCGTCTGGTGGGTGCGCTGGGCGACGATGTCTTGGGTCGTCTGGGCGACGTGCTGGAGGCCCCGCGCGAGCTTGAGGGCCTGGTTGAGCAATTGCTCGCCGGCGATATCGATGCGCTGCTGTTTGATGACGCCGCCACGCTTGAGCGTGCCGGTCGTGCGGCTCTGGACCAAAAGAAGGCCTCGGGCGAGGCACTGCTGGTGGCGCGCGGCGTGAGCGGCTCTACCGCCGCTGAGGGCGCCTCCGGTACCCGTCTGGTTGATCGTCTGTCCGTGCGCGCAGGCTACGGTCCCGTCGTCGAGGCGCTGCTCGGCGGCTATTACGTCGTTGACGATCTTGCTGCCGCGCTGTCGGCGCCGGTCGTTGAAGGCGTGACTTACGTGACCCCCGATGGCGCCCGCGTCGCCTGCGGCGGCCTGGTGCGCGTGGGGCTTGATGCCGGCGAGGCTTTGGGTGCCTTGGAGCGCAAGCGCCGCATCCGTGAGCTCGAGGGCCTGGAACCCGATCTGGCTGCCATCTTTGAGCATGCTTCGGACCAAGTCGTCGAGGCCAACGTTGCCGTCGAGGAGGCCCGTGCCGCCGAGGGCGATGCCGCCGGTGAGATCGCCCGTCTTGAGGGCGAGCGCCGCTCGCTGCTCTCCGAGATCGGCCGCTTGGAGCAAAGCGCCAACAATGCCGAGGTCGAGCGCGTGCGCATCTCCAAGCGCCGCGAGCAGGCTGCCGAGGCCGTTCGTGCCGCGCGCCCGCGCGTTGACGAGCTCACCCGTTCGCGTGACGAGGCGCGTGCACAGGCAAGCGACCTGGGTCTCCAGATTGCCGAGGCCAACGATGAGCTCGATCGCGTTCGCCGTGACGATTCCGAGGCCGCCGGTAAGCTCGCCGATGCCAAGGTGCGCCTGGCCCAGACGAGCGAGCGCCTGCGTTCGCTGAAGGGCCGCGTGCCCGACCTTGAGCATCGTCTTGAGGGCATCGACCGTCGTATCCGCGGAACACGCCAGGCTTCGCGCTCGCTCGAGCTGCTGCGCCTGCGCGTCGACCCCATGCACGAACGCTATTCTGCCCTGTTGGAACGCGCGTCGGATTGGGCAGCGCGCCTGCGTGACCAGGCCTCTCTGGAGGAGGCGGACTCCGCTTCGCTCAAGAAGACCATCGAGGATGCCAAGGCAGAGGTTGCCCGCGCTAAGGAGCGAGTCGATACCGCCTCCGCCGCGCAAAACGAGTTCAAGGTCGCGCGTGGCAAGCTCGAGGTGCAGGTCGAGGCTGCCATCAAGGCCATTACCGCCGATGGCACGACGGTGCTCGAGGAAGCGCTCATGCTTCCGGTGCCCACGGACCGCGATGCCGCCGAGCGCGAACTCAACCAGCTTGTGCGCCAGATCAACAACCTTGGTCCCGTTAACCAAGTTGCCATGGAGGAGTACGAGCAGCTCAAGCGCCGCGCCGACTACATCGAGGAGCAGCTGGCCGATCTGGAGAGCGCGCGCAAGGCGCTCACCAAGATCACGGTGGCCATTGATCGCAAGATGCGGAAGGCCTTCCTGGTGACGTTTGAGAAGGTCGACGCGAACTTCCGCGAGATCTTCGCTATGCTCTTCCCGGGCGGCCAGGCTCATCTGGAGATGACCGATCCCGAGCATCCTGCCGAGACGGGTATCGAGGTCGTGGCGCAGCCGCGCGGCAAGCGCATCACCAAGATGATGCTCATGTCGGGCGGCGAGAAGAGTCTGACGGCGCTCGCCCTGCTTTTTGCCGTGTACCGCACACGTACGGTTCCGTTCTATGTGCTGGACGAGGTCGAGGCGGCGCTTGATGACGCTAACCTGTCCAAGCTCATCGGAGCCCTCGATGTGCTGCGTTCCGATACGCAGCTCTTGGTTATCTCGCATCAGCGCCGTACTATGGAGGACGCTGACGTCCTCTATGGCGTCTCGATGCAAGCCGACGGCGTCAGTCGCGTCGTCTCGCAAAAACTCGATCGCGAAACCGGAAAGGTCGTGAATGCATAATGGGATTCTTCGATGCTCTCTCGCGCGGACTTGAGCGCAGCCGCGAGGCCCTCAACGAGGTCTTCTACTTTGGCGGTGAGGTCGACGAGGATTTTTGGGAGGACCTGGAGGACACCCTCGTAATGGGTGACATGGGCGCCGAGGTCGCTATCAAGGTCTCCGATGACCTGCGCGATGCCGCGGCCAAGAAGAACCTCAAGACCGCTCCGCAGCTTCGCCGCGCCCTGGCCGAGCAGCTTGAGCAGCACTTTGTGCCCATCGAGCGAGATCCGTTCTCCGATACGCCGAGCTGCGTGCTGTTTGTGGGCATTAACGGTGCCGGCAAGACCACGACGGTCGGTAAGATCGCGAGCGCCATGGCTGCCCGCGGCAAGAACGTGGTGATCGGTTCGGCCGACACCTTCCGCGCCGCCGCCATCGAGCAGCTTGATGTGTGGGGCCAGCGCGCTGGCGTCCCCGTCATCAAGCGCGACCGCGGCTCCGACCCGGCAAGTGTTTGCTACGACGTGCTCGACGAGGCCGACAAGCGCGGCAGCGACCTGGTGCTTATCGATACCGCCGGCCGTCTACACACGAGCCCTGAGCTCATGCGCGAGCTTGCCAAGGTGGTCAATGTGACCCGTAAGCGCGCCGCCAATATGGCCGCCGGTCCCATGCCGGTTTCGGTCGTGCTTGTGATCGACGCCGCGACGGGCCAAAACGGTCTGAACCAGGCGCTCGAGTTTAACGAGGCGCTGGGCCTGGACGGTATTATCATGACTAAGCTCGACGGGACGGCTAAGGGCGGCATCGCCATGGCCGTGGCCGAGAAGCTCAAGCTCCCGATCCTGCGCATCGGCGTGGGCGAGCAGGTCGATGACCTGCAGGAGTTCAATGCCAAAGATTTCTGCCGCGCCCTGGTGGGCGAGTCCAATTAAGGAGTGACTAGTGTTTGATTCCCTGAGCGATCGCCTCAACGACACATTTGACCGCCTGCGCGGCAAGGGCAAGCTGACCGAGGCCGATATTACTTCGGCCATGCGCGATATTCGCATGGCGCTGCTCGAGGCCGACGTTAACTTTAAGGTTGTCAAGGAGTTCGTCGCCAAGACTAAGGAGCGCTGCATGACCGCAGAGGTCATGGAGTCGCTCTCTCCGGCGCAAAACGTCGTCAAGATCGTGCTCGACGAGCTTACCGAGATGCTCGGCTCCACCGAGAGCAAGCTCGTCTTTAGCAACCGTATTCCCAATGTCATCATGCTCGTGGGCCTGCAGGGCTCCGGTAAGACCACGGCTGCCGTAAAGCTGGCCTACCTGCTCAAGAAGCAGGGTCGCTCGCCGTTGCTCGCCGCGTGCGACGTCTACCGTCCCGCCGCTGCCGACCAGCTGGCCACGCTCGGTGGCGAGATCGGCGTGCCAGTCTTCCGCGGTGACGGCGCGCACCCGGTCGACATTGCCAAGGGTGCCATCCAGGAGGCCGTCGACCACCTGCGCGATGTGGTCATCGTCGATACCGCCGGTCGTCTGCAGATCGACGAGCAGATGATGCAGGAGGCCGTGGATATCAAGAAGGCTGTCAAGCCCGATCAGGTGCTGATGGTCGTCGATGCCATGACCGGCCAGGATATCGTCAACGTCGTCTCGACCTTCGCCGAGCGCACCGACTTTGACGGCGTGATCATCTCCAAGCTCGATGGCGACGCTCGTGGCGGCGGCGCGCTTTCCGTGCGCCAGGTGACCGGCAAGCCCATCAAGTTCGTGAGCATGGGCGAGAAACCCGATTCGCTTGAGCCGTTCTACCCCGATCGTATGGCCAAGCGCATTCTGGGTATGGGCGACGTTGTCGGCATTATCGAGAAGGCCCAGGAGGCCGCCGATGCCGAGCAGCTCGAGGCCGCCGAGCGCATGCTGCGCGAGGGCTTCACCATGAATGACATGCTCGACCAGATGAAGGCCGTCAAGAAGATGGGCGGCATGAAGGGCATCCTGGGCATGCTCCCCGGCGGCCAGCGTGCGCTCAACCAGATGGGCGGCAACCTGGACGAGGGCATCTTCGACAAGAACGAGGCCATCATCATGTCGATGACCAAGGAGGAGCGTCTGCGTCCTTCCATCATTAACGGCCAGCGCCGTGCCCGCATTGCCAAGGGCGCCGGCGTGACTCCCACAGAGGTCAATAGCCTTATGAAGCAGTGGGGCGAGATGAACAAGATGATGGGCCGCATGCGCACGATGGCCAATCAGGCTCAGGCCGGCGGCAAGAAGGGCAAAAAGGGCAAGAAGGGCAAGAAGATGCGCATGCCCAATATCCCTGGCCTGGACGCTATGGGTCTGGGCGGCATGGGCGGCCTGGGTACGGGCGGCCCCAAGTCCGATATGGACCTGCTGCGCCAGATGGAAGCGCAGATGCGCAATAAGAAATAACGACTGGTTGAGTCGTGTATGGCGAAGGCCGCCTGGATCGTATTCCAGGCGGCCTTCGCCGTTCGTTCGCAGGTTGTCGCACGCGCGGAAGCGTGTTGACGTTGAGATGCTTGCCGTTAGTGGCAGCCGCAGCCCTCGTGGCCCTCGTGCTCGTGATGGCCGTGGCAACCACAGGATTCGCCGTGCTCATGGGCGTGCTCGTGGTCATGGCCATGGCAGTCGCAGGTGGCCTCGTCGTTCTGTGCGAGCGTGCCGGCAATGAGGGCCTCGACGCAGGCATCGCAGCTGCCCTGGGCGCCCGCATAGACCGTGATGCCGGCTTGGGCAAGCGCGTTGATAGCGCCGCCGCCGATACCGCCGCAAATGAGCGTGTCAACGCCACCGTTGGCAAGCAGGCCCGCCAAGGCGCCGTGGCCGGTGCCACCGGTGCCTACGACCTGCTCGTTGAGCACCTTGCCATCCTGGATGTCGTAGATCTTGAACTGCTCGCTGCGGCCAAAGTGCATAAAGATGTTGCCGTTGTCGTACGTCGTTGCCACCCTCATGGTGCCGACCTCCTTTGCTGGCCATGCGGCCGTCGTCGTGGCGATGGGGGAGTACGCGATATTGCCGCCCGCGATGACGAGCGCTCGTCCGTTGACCAGCGCTTCGGCCACCTTGCGATGCGCGCGGCTGCAAATGGCCGCCACCGTTGCGCGGGCGATGCCCATCTGCTGGGCGACCGCCTCTTGGTTGAGACCTTCCAGGTCGCACAGGCGCAGCACCTCAAGCTCGTCGACGGTCATGTCGATGGCATCACCGCTGGCCAGGCCATCGGGGGTAAAGCCGCGGTATTCGGGGATGATCCCGACGCGGCGCAGTTTTTCGCGTCTTCCTGCCATGCACACTCCTTATCTGACATATGTCAACAATAGGATAACGCGTTAGTCGTTGGGCGCAAGGCATTTCTGTCATATGTCAGAAAAAGGCTAAGATGCCTCGTTGCCGCATGCGGAGCCGCGCTGCCGTGCATTGCGTGTGCCGGACTAAGTGTCCAATTCGACACTCGCGCGCCTGGGCTACAATAAATCTCGCTTATAGGCGACTGACAGGAGGGTCAATGAGCAAAGCTGATCAGCAGTTTGTAACCATGTGCCGCGATATCTTGGACCATGGCACCACCACCGAGGGCCAAAAGGTCCGTCCGGTGTGGGAGGACGGCACCCCTGCCTATACCATTAAAAACTTTGGTGTCACGGCGCGCTATGATCTGCGCGAGGAGTTCCCCGCGCTCACCCTGCGTCGTACGGCGCTTAAGTCTGCCATGGACGAGATTCTGTGGATCTATCAAAAGAAGTCCAATAACGTGCATGATCTCAACAGCCATATCTGGGATGAGTGGGCCGATGAGACCGGTTCCATCGGTAAAGCCTACGGCTATCAGATTGGTCAGAAGAGCCATTACGCCGAGGGCGACTTCGACCAGATGGACCGTGTGCTGTACGACCTTAAGCACACGCCGTATAGTCGCCGCATTATGACCAATACGTACGTGTTTAGCGATCTGTCCGAGATGCACCTTTATCCGTGCGCCTATAGCGTGACCTATAACGTGACGCAGCGTCCTCAGGACGACAAGCCGACGCTCAACATGATTCTCAACCAGCGCAGCCAGGACATTTTGGCCGCGAACAACTGGAACGTGTGCCAGTACGCCATTTTGCTGATGATGGTCGCGCAGTCGGTCGATATGATTCCCGGTGAGCTGCTGCACGTGATCGCCGACGCCCATATCTATGATCGTCATGTCGATATCGTCCGCGAGCTTATCGAGCGTCCGCAGTTTGCGGCACCCAAGGTAACGCTCAACCCCGATGTGCATGACTTCTATGCGTTTACGACCGATGACCTGATCGTCGAGGGCTATGAGCACGGCCCGCAGGTCAAGAACATTCCCATTGCGGTGTAGGTGGTGCTCATGACGTGTAAGCTATCTGCTATCGTCGCCGTGTGTGACGATTGGGGCATTGGGTGCGAGGGCGACATGGTGGTGTCCAATCGCGCCGATATGCGCCATTTTGTGGCCTGCACCAAGGGCTGCCCGGTTATCATGGGACGCAAGACCCTGCTGAGTTTTCCCGGCGGGCGTCCGCTCAAGAACCGCCGCAATATCGTGCTCACCCGCGACGAGAGCTTTGCCCCCGAGGGCGTCGACGTGGTGCATAGTATCGACGAGGCGCTCGCCGCGGTTGCCGATGAGCCCGTTGCCTGGGTGATCGGTGGCGGCGATGTCTATCGGCATTTTTTGCCGTATTGCGTCGAGGCCGAGGTCACGCATAACCACTGCGTCCATGTCGTGGATACGTACTTTCCCGATTTGGAAGCCGATCCTGCGTGGGAGATTGCGCAGCGTAGCGGGGTCGCGACGATTGCCGCCGGTGAGGGTGACGAGGGCGTCGATTATGAGTTCGTGACGTATCGTCGCATCGAGGCGTAAATCGTCTGGCGTGAACGGTATCATCGGGTTGATTGAATGCATGGGGCGGCGCTTAGCGTCGCCTCGTTTGGTATAGATGTGCTGTAAAGAAGGGTGCGGGCTGGCTGCTATGACTGATGCCGTTGAGGTTCTGCGAATTGATTCGCTCGAGGACGAGCGGCTCGATGCCTACGTGCGACTGACCGAGCGTGAGCTTCGCTGCGTGCTGGAGCCGCAGAAGGGCATTTTTATCGCTGAGAGTGCCAAGGTCATCGAGCGTGCGGTTCGCGCCGGATATGAGCCGGTGAGCTTTCTTCTGGGCGAGCGCTGGCTCGACCAGATGATGCCGCTGTTTGACCAGCTTGTCGTGCGCGAGGGAGCGGGTCCGGTTCCCGTGTTCGTGGCCTCCATGGAGCTCATGGAGCAGTTGACGGGCTTTAACGTGACGCGCGGCGCGCTGGCGGCGTTCCGTCGCCCGCGTCAGATTCCGGTTGATGAGTTCTTGGGCGGCGTTGTCGAGGCGGCGGGGGGTCGTCCGGTGCGCGTGTGCGTGCTTGAGGGTATTGTCGATCACACCAATGTTGGCGCGATTTTCCGCTCGGCTGCCGCATTGAACGTTGACGGTATTTTGGTCAGCCCGACGTGCTGCGATCCACTGTATCGTCGCTCGGCCCGCGTGAGCATGGGCACCGTGTTTCAGGTGCCGTGGACGCGCATTGGCAGCGAGGCTCGTGTGTGGCCGCATGATGGTCTGAGCGCGTTGCACGATGCCGGTTTTTCGTGTGCCGCTATGGCGTTGACGGACGACTCTGTTTCGCTTGATGATCCTGTACTGCGGAAGATTGATCGCTTGGCGATTTTTATGGGCACCGAGGGTGCCGGCTTGGGCGCCAAGACCATTGCCGGCTGTGACCACGCGGTGCGCATTCCGATGGCGCACGGGGTCGATTCGCTCAACGTGGCCGCGGCGAGCGCCGTCGCCTTTTGGCAGCTGTGCCCGCACGTGAGCAATGAGTATCACTACCAGCCGGGTTTGTATCACTAGGCAGATATTTTGCACTGGGCTCTGATTCGGGGTGTTTCGGTCGACGCCGGTCGGTGCTAAGCTGGTATTTGCTTTGGTCTTAAATTGCCGTTTTGTTGTTTAACATACGTTGGCGGGGAGGGCGTGTGGCTAAGAAATCTACGGCTATCGATGTAACGCAGGGTGTCATTTGGCAACAGCTGCTGTCGCTGTGCGTTCCCATCTTTTTTAGTTCGTTTTTTCAGCAGGCCTACACGCTTATCGGTACGTATATCGTTGGCCAGTTTGGCGGCAAGCTCGCGCTGGGTGGCATTCAAGCCACGATGGTGCTCACCGAGCTCTGCATTGGCTTTTGCGTTGGCGTCGGCGCCGGCTGCGCGGTCATTACCGGTCAGTATTTTGGCCAGCACGATGATGAGCGACTGAGTCGTTCGGTCCATACAGCCATGACGCTCGCGCTGGTGGGCGGTATCGCTTTCTCGATTCTTGGCATAGTGTTCGTTGAGCCCATGCTGGTGCTTATGAACACGCCGCATGAACTATTGGCCGAGGGCGTGGCCTATGCTCGCTGTTATTTTGCCGCGATGGTTGCGGCACTGCTGCTTAATATGGGAACCGCACTGCTGCGTGCCGTGGGCGACACGCGCGGCCCCGCCGTGATCATTGCCTCTGGCTGCCTGGTTAACGTGGTGCTGGATATCATTTTTGTCGCTGTGTTGCATATGGAGGCGCTGGGCTGCGGCATCGCGGTGGCGCTGACCATTTGCTCCAATGCAACGATGATCGTGTTGCGCATGATGCGCGCTCCGGGTGCATGGCGTCTTTCGCTGTCTAAGCTCGGTATCGATCGCGGTATTTGCAAGAGTATGATCTCGTGTGGTCTGCCACTCGGTTTTCAATCGGCTGCCTATTCGATCTCGAACGTGCTGATCCAGGTATCGGTTAATTCGTTTGGCGCCGATGTCACGACTGCTTGGGGTCTATCTGGGCGCCTGGATGGCATTATCTGGATGGTGACCGAGGCGCTCGGCGTATCGATCACTACGTTCTCGGCGCAGAACTTTGGCGCGCGCAACTACGAGCGCATGCGCAAGGGCTACCATACGTCGCTCGTGCTGTCGTTTATGCTCATTGGTGGCCTGTCTGCCGTGCTGCTGGTGTTCTCGGGCCCGCTGTCGCGTTTGTTTGTCGACGATGCTTTGATTTCGGCGTACACCACGACTATCCTCCATTTCATTGCGCCGTTCTATGCGATTTTCTCGATTATCGAGAACGCCTCGGGTTCCATCCGCGGCGCCGGCGTGAGTTTGCAGCCTATGATGCTCACCATCTTTGGCACCGTTGTCTTGAGGGTGATCTGGGTGTTTGCGATCATGCCCTTCGATCCGTCGCTCGAGCATCTACTGCTGGTCTACCCCGTAACGTGGCTCATTACGGCCACGATGTTCACCATCTACCACCACAGCGGCAACTGGCTCGGCCGCGCCACCGCCTAGCCATTCGGGACGTCCCCAATGGCTAGTATTCGATGCCTTGGCGGGCTAGGAGTCCTTCGTCGAAGTAGTGTTTGATGGGGCGCATTTCGGTGACAAGGTCGGCGAGGTTCGCGAGGGGCAGCAGGCCGCGGCCGGTTAGCACGAGCTCCGTGGTGGCGGGCTTCTGCGCGATCAGCCCCTCCACATCCTTGCGCGTTACAAAGCCGCGGCGCATCGCTTCGCCGAGTTCGTCCAGGATGAGCACATCGACCTGCGAGATCTGCTCGCGTGCTAGCTCCAGAATCTGTGCCGCGCAGGCCTCGGGCGTGTCGCGGTCGGCTTGTACGATGCGCAGACCCAAACGGGGCGCCGCATCATGCTCGGCGCAGTGAAGTTTCTTGGCAAACTGCAGCCTAAGAACGTCGAGTCCGTAGCCCGTCGCGCGCAGCGCGAGCCCCAGCGCAGCCGTCGTCTTGCCCTTGCCGTCGCCTGTATAGATTTGAACCTTGCCGACTTACAGTGATGCCATCTCTGTCCTTTCGTGCCCGGCGTCGGTTTATCGCCGGCCGGGTTGGGTATTCTAGTTAGCATTATCAACCCCAGTAGATGGAGTTCAAGCAGATGGAGATGGATGACAACAAGCGTAGACGGAATATGATCCTCTACGTGCTCATCGCCTTCGTCGTCTACCTCGTGCTCTCGACCGTTCTGTTCCCTAACATCGGTCACACGCAGCAGATTACGAAGACCGATTACTCGACGTTTGTCAAAGCGCTCGATAAGAAGAGTGTCGACAAGGTCGAGTACAACACGGACGATTACTCGATTTATTACACCAAGAAGGGCGAGGACGAGAACATCGCCTATAAGACGACCGGTGTGCCGAACGATGCGGGCTTTACCGATCGCGTGCTTGAGTCTGGCGCTTCGCTGGAGTCGGTCGTTCCCGATAAAAACTCGGGTTTGATGACCTACTACCTGCTCACGCTCATTCTTCCCATGGCGATTTTCTTCCTCATCGGTTGGTGGCTCAACCGCCGCATGAAGAAGGCTATGGGCGATGACGGCCCGTCGATGAACTTTGGCGGCGGCGGTTTTGGCGGCGGCGGGCTGGGTAAGTCCGGCGCGCGCGTGATCGCCTCCAAGGACGTGGGCGTGACCTTTAAGGACGTCGCCGGCCAGGAAGAGGCCAAGGAGTCCCTCAAGGAGGTCGTCGACTTTCTGGAGAAGCCGCAGCGCTACGAGGAGATTGGCGCCAAGCTGCCGCGCGGTGCTCTCCTTGTTGGCCCTCCGGGTACCGGTAAGACCCTGCTAGCCAAGGCTGTTGCCGGCGAGGCTGGTGTTCCGTTCTTTAGCATTTCGGGTTCTGAGTTCGTCGAGATGTTCGTCGGCCGTGGCGCCGCCAAGGTGCGTGACCTTTTTAAGCAGGCCAAGGAAAAGGCCCCGTGCATCGTGTTTATCGACGAGATCGATACCATCGGTAAGAAGCGCGATGGCGGCGGTTTTAGCGGCAACGACGAGCGTGAGCAGACGCTCAATCAGTTGCTGACCGAGATGGATGGCTTCGATAACCACAAGGGTATCGTTGTCCTTGCCGCAACCAATCGCCCCGACAGTCTCGATCCGGCGCTGCTGCGCCCCGGTCGTTTTGACCGCCGCATCCCCGTCGAGTTGCCCGATCTGACCGGCCGTAAGAACATCCTCGAGCTTCACGCCAAGAGTGTGAAGACCGAGCCGCCGATCGATCTGACCGCGATTGCCCGCGCCACGCCCGGTGCCTCGGGCGCCGACCTGGCCAATATCATCAACGAGGGCGCCCTGCGCGCCGTTCGCGAGGGTCGCAAGCGTGCAACCCAGGACGACTTCGAGGAGTCGGTGGAGGTCGTCATTGCCGGCCAACAGCGTAAGTCCACGGTGCTTTCCGACCACGAGAAGCAGGTCGTTTCCTACCACGAGATCGGCCATGCTATCGTCGCTGCCCGCCAAAAGGGTTCCGCGCCGGTTACCAAGATCACCATCGTGCCGCGCACGAGCGGTGCTCTTGGCTATACCATGCAGGTCGAGGAGGACGAGCGCTTCCTGACGACACGCCAGGAGGTCTTGGACAAGCTCGCCGTCTACTGCGGCGGCCGTGCGGCCGAGGAACTCATCTTTGGCGAGATGACGACCGGTGCCGCCAACGATATCGAACAGGCCACCAAGCTTGCCCGTAACATGGTGACGCGCTTTGGTATGTCCGACGAGTTTGGCATGATGGCGCTCGGTACCGTGCAGAACGCGTATCTCAATCAGGACACGTCGCTCACCTGCGCCCCTGGTACGGCCGAGCGTGTGGACGCGATTGTCGCTAAGCTGATCGAGGACGCGCACGATCGCGCCCTGCAGATCCTCAAGGAAAACAAGTTCAAGCTCCATGAGCTGGCTCGTTATCTGTACAAGAAGGAGACCATCACGGGTGAGGAGTTCATGAACCTCCTCACGCGCGAGAATCCGCTGATGCCCAAGCAACAGTAACGCCGCGGTCGAGCCAGTAAACGCCGACGCCCCATTTGAGCAGCTTTCTCAAATGGGGCGTTTTGCTTGAGAGGGATGGAAATGAAGATCGTGGTGAGCGCCTGCTTGATGGGCGAGAGCTGCAAGTATAACGGGCTTGACAACTATCGTCGCGAGTTGGTCGAGGCCTGCGAGCGTACAGGGACTGAGGTCCTCTTGGTGTGCCCTGAGGTCTTTGGCGGCCTGCCCACGCCGCGCAGGCCGTCCGAGATTGTGAACGGCGAGGTCCGTACCTGCGAGGGTACCTCGGTCGATCGCGAGTTTCGCCTGGGCGCTCAACGTGCGCTCGACATGTGCGAGCAGGCGGGCGGCCCGTCCGAGATCGTTGCGTGCATTTTGCAGGATCGCAGTCCGTCGTGCGGCGTGGGCCATATCTACGACGGATCCTTCAGCGGCACGCTCACAACAGGTAACGGTGTCTTCGTTGACCTGCTCCTGCGCCACGGCTACCGCGTTATCCCGGCTAGCGAGTTCGACTCGAGCATGTTACGGCAATAAAAAACCGCCACAAAGGTATTGTCCCCTTTGTGGCGGTTTTGGTCGGTTAGGCCAGGATAGAATGGCCGTAAGCGTTGGCGGCCTTGATGGCGGCGGCGAATTTCTCGTCGGTGAAGGGCTCCGGGTTGCCTTGCTTCCATTCGTTGGTGGCGTGCGCGTACTCGCACAGGGCAGGGATATCAGCCTCGGAAAGCCCGACCTGCTCAAGCGTCACGGGCAGGCCCATCTGATTGTTAAAGGCGGCGTAGCGCTCAAGGTTCTCGGTATCGCCCGTATAGGCGAACAGTACCAGCACACCCAGGCTCACGACCTCGCCGTGCAGGTAGGAGCCCTCGCGCGGAATGCTGCAGGAAGCGTTGTAGAACGCGTGCGCCACGCTCGAGTTGTAGTAGTAATCGTTTTGGTTGGTCAGGTTGGAGACGTAGCCCGTGTTGACCACGATATCGAGCGCGATCTGCTTGACGGCTTCGGTCGACAGGTTCTGGCGAACGTCCTCAAGACCCTGCACGCCATAGGTAAACAGCGGCTCGGAGCAGGTGTGTGCGAGCGCCAGGCCAAGACCTGCGGTGTGCTCCAGGTTGCCGGCGCTCGTGGCGTACTCGACCTCGGGCTGCTTGGACAGGGCATCGCCCACGCCCGCCCAGAAGTACTCCGCCGGAGCCTCGGCGATGATCTTGGGGTTGATGAAGATGTGCGCGGGGCGGTTGGGGTACGAATAGCCCTCGAGCGAGCCGTCGTCGTTGTAGACGACGGCAATGGCGGTCGCGGCCGAGCAGTTGGAGCAGATCGTCGGCACCGTAAAGACGATCTTCTTGAGCTCGATGGCCGCCGTCTTCATGGTGTCGAGCGCCTTGCCGCCGCCGCATGCGATAAGCACGTCGGCTTCCTGGCAGGCGGGGGAGTTTACGACCTTGGCGATATTGGCGCGTGTACTGTTGGTACCGTAGACGCGCGTCTCTAGAATCTCGACGTCGGTACCTTCCAGCACAGCTTCGATACCGGGAAGTGCTGCGGCCAGTGCCCGCTTGCCACCGATGATTGCGACCTTGGTCGCTCCGTATTCGGCCAGCGCTCCGGGCAGCTCGTCAAAGCAGTCTTCGCCGACGGTATAATCGCTCATCCCAATCGTGCGCATAGCAACCTTCTTTCGTTCGATAAAGTGCTTACAGGCATTTTGCTCCAAGTGAGTGCTTGCGACCGTGAGAAATTACTAAAGTATGAAACCGATGTTGAGGGTTTTTCGCTGGCGCGGAACGTGCTAGCATACTCCGCATAAGCGTTGATGGGGACGAGTAGTCGGCCATCCGCATGCTACAGAGAGCGGGGAGTGCTGAGAACCCGCGCATGCGACCGATGAAAATCACCCCGGAGCTGCGGTCCCAACGGACGCGTCGTGCAGACACGTCTTAGTAGACATCGCCGAGATGGTCGTCGATACAGACCAGCCGAGTAACGGATGCGAGCGCGCGAATACGCGGGCGAGGGCATCTAAGCTGGGTGGTTAAGCGAAGAGCTTTTGCGGGCACACGGCCCGTTTTGTGGCGCTTCGTCCCAGCTTGTAGGGACGGGCGCTTTTTTGGTGCCCAGAGGGCGTGCGCGCCCACGACATGAAAGGGGTACCGTGGCAAACGAGTACAAGCAGACGATGAATCTGCCCAAGACCGGTTTTCCCATGCGTGCCGGTCTTTCCAAGTCCGAGCCCAAGCGACTCAAGGACTGGCAGGACAACAAGGTCTACGAGCAGGTTCTGAAGAAGAACGAGGGTCACAAGAAGTTCGTGCTGCACGACGGCCCTCCGTACGCCAACGGCCCGATCCACATCGGCCACGCCATGAACAAGATCTCCAAGGACATGATCAACCGTTACTGGATGATGCAGGGCTATGAGGTTCCCTATGTCCCCGGTTGGGACTGCCACGGTCAGCCGATTGAGCACAAGGTCGAGGAGAAGCTCGGCACCGAGAAGTTCAACCAGACTTCCACGGCCAAGATCCGTGAGCTCTGCAACAAGTTCGCTGTCGAGAACATCGAGCTGCAGAAGGCCGGCTTCCGTCGCCTGGGCGTGCTCGGCGACTGGGACAACCCATATCTGACGCTCTATCACCAGCATGACGCCGCCGACATCGAGGTCTTCAAGGCCATGTTCGATAAGGGCATGATCTATCGCGGCCACAAGCCGGTTCACTGGTGCAAGCACTGTCACACCGCGCTCGCCGAGGCCGAGATCGAGTACTCCGACGAGACGAGCCCTTCCATCTTCGTTCGCTTTGAGATGACCTCCAAGCCCGCCGGCCTCGAGAACTTCGACGGCCCGGTCGACTTTATCATCTGGACGACTACGCCGTGGACCATCCCGTCCGACCAGGCCGTTTCCCTCAAGCCCGGCGCCGCCTACGTCGCCGTTGAGCACGATGGCCGTGCCGAGGTCATGCTCGAGGACCTGGCTCCCAAGTGCTGCGATGAGTTTGGCTGGGAGTACACCCCGGTCATGGTCGACGGCAAGCCCTACGTGGTGCCCGCCGAGACCTTCCACCACATCCACTACAAGCAGCCGATCTTTGACGGCGTTGAGGGCGTGGCGCTGCTGGCCGATTACGTCGGTGTCGATGACGGTACCGGTATCGTCCACAATTCGCCCGGCCACGGCGTCGACGACTACTTCGCCTGCCTCAAGGAGGGCATCACCGACATTTGCATGCCGGTCGATGACGACGGCAAGTTCTACACCGGCGAGGAGTTTGGTACCGGTGGCCCCTTCAGCGGTATGGACACCGACGAGGCCAACCCACACATCATCGAGTTCCTGCGCGAGCGCGGTACCCTGGTCCTCGAGAAGAAGATCACGCACAGCTATCCGCACTGCTGGCGCTGCAAGCATCCGGTGCTCTTCCGTGCTACCGACCAGTGGTTTGTCTCGATGGACAAGACCGGTCTGCGCGAGCAGGCTGGCAAGGAGGTCCGCGAGAACGTCAAATGGTATCCGGCCCACGCGGCCAACCGCATTGGCGCCATGGTCGAGCAGCGTCCCGACTGGTGCATCAGCCGTCAGCGCAACTGGGGCGTGCCTATCCCCAGCTACACCTGCGCCGACTGCGGTGAGAAGGTCATGAACGACGCTACGCTCGACGCCGTCATCAAGCTCTTCCACGAGAAGGGCTCCGACGCCTGGTTCACCGACGCTCCCGAGAGCTACCTGGGCGAGGCCTGCGTCTGCCCCAAGTGCGGTGGCCATCACCTCAAGGCCGATAAGGACATTCTTGACGTGTGGTGGGACTCCGGCGTCTCCTGGAAGGCCGTCTGCGAGTACCGTCCCGAGCTGGAGTACCCGGCGGACGTCTACCTCGAGGGCTCCGACCAGCACCGTGGTTGGTTCCAGAGCTCGCTGCTCACCTCGGTGGGCGCCAACGGCCATGCTCCGTACAAGGCGGTCGTCTCGCAGGGCTTCACGCTCGACGGCCAGGGCCGTAAGATGTCGAAGTCGCTCGGCAACGTCATCGACCCCAACAAGGTCTGCGACGAGATGGGCGCCGACATCATCCGCCTGTGGGTTGCCTCCGTCGATACCAGCTCCGACGTGTCCATCGACCACGAGATCCTTGCTCGTACCTCCGATGCCTACCGTCGTTTCCGCAACACGCTGCGCTTCCTGCTCTCCGAGCTCGAGGGTCAGTTTGAGCCCGAGACCGACGGCGTCGCCTTTGCCGACCTGCTGCCGCTCGACAAGCTCATGGTTGCCCGCCTGACTCAGGTCCAGGCCGAGGTTGACGACGCCTACTCTTGCTACGAGTTCCCGCGCGCCTACCGTGCGCTCTACGACTTCGTGGTTACCGAGCTCTCTAACGTGTACCTCGACGCCCTGAAGGACCGTCTGTACTGCGATAAGCCCGGCTCGCTCGAGCGTCGCAGCGCCCAGACCGTGCTTGCCGAGCTCTTCTCGATGCTCATGCGCGACCTGCAGCCGATCCTGTCCTACACGGTCGACGAGGCCATGGCCTATGCGCCTGCCGGCTGCGTCGATCACCAGAAGTACGCTGCGCTGCTCGATTGGTATAAGTCGCCCATTACGGTCGACGAGGCCAATGAGTTCGAGGGCGTGCTCGAGGCTTCACTCGAGCTCCGTAGCGCCGTGACCAAGGCCCTTGAGGACGCCCGCTCCGCCGGTACCTTCACCAAGAGCCAGCAGGTCCGCGTCAAGGCGGTCGTTCCCGCCGAGATGTACGCGCTGCTGACCGGCGACAAGGCCGTCGACCTGGCCGAGTTCTACATCGTCTCCGATGTTGAGTTGACCCAGGGCGAGGAGCTCTCCGTTGCCATCGAGGCTGCTGAGGGCGAGTGCTGCGACCGTTGCTGGAACTACCGCACCACCGTCGGCGAGTACAACGGCCACGCTCACATCTGCGAGAGGTGTGCGAACGCTTTGTAGTTACGCGGTTTTACCAAACCGCGTAACAGGTTGACGCTGCAAACCCGCCAGAGCGGCAATCTGCCTTTCAGCTTCGGCGGCATGACCAGAAGGTCTATGCCGCCTTGCTTCAAGGCACCTTGCTCGCTCTGGCGGGTTTTCGCTCATATGACCCAATCCGCTGTCAAGAGCCACAATGGCCCCGCCGACCGCTTGCAATCGGTCGGCGGGGCCTGCCGTTAACCCGTCCCGGTCCGCCCCCGGCATGTCATCGACGCCT
>ENA-OQEL01000017-OQEL01000017.1-human-gut-metagenome-genome-assembly--contig:-NODE-17-length-66000-cov-4.589452_pt1 | contig 66000 bp, 62 predicted proteins | sample MGYA00242796_ERZ504637 | MGnify/ENA primary metagenome ERZ504637 (study PRJEB26092, sample SAMD00036306) | human gut metagenome | host: Homo sapiens | study: EMG produced TPA metagenomics assembly of... | reverse complement strand
TATCAACCATTCCGGCATCTGTCTTCTTAGAAACGTTAGCTACTAAGTAATCAAATACTGGCTGCTCTGCTGCCTGAGACTCCTGTGGCTGCATTGAGATAGCTGCTGTAGGACAAACTGTGATACACTCACCACATCCCATACAGTCAAGTGGAGATACGCTCATTGTATACTTGTAAGCGCCTGCCTTTGGCTTCATATCAGCAACCTTCATGTTGTCAGGAGCTGCCTTTACTTCGTCATCTGTAAGTAAGAATGGACGAATTGTAGCATGAGAACATACAAATGCACAGTTGTTACACTGGATACACTTCTCTGGATCCCACTGTGGAACTGTAACGGCTGTTCCTCTCTTCTCGTATGCAGAAGCACCTGTTACATACTGTCCGTCTGCCTTGTCAGCGAATGCTGAAACCGGAAGGCTGTCTCCATCCATCTTAGCGATTGGATCAAGAAGCTCGTTAACAAGCTTAACAACCTCTGGACGTCCTGTGCGCTCTGCCTTAGGAGCATCTGCCTCTGGATTCTTCCAAGACTCTGGTACCTCTACCTTATGTACAGCGTCAACACCGGCATCGATAGCCTTGTAGTTCATCTCTACTACTGCATCACCCTTCTTTGAGTATGACTTCTTAGCAGCAGCCTTCATGTACTCTACAGCCTTATCGATAGGCATTACATCTGCAAGCTTGAAGAATGCAGACTGGAGAATTGTGTTAGTTCTCTTACCCATTCCGATCTCGATAGCCTTGTCGATAGCGTTGATTGTGTAAAGCTGAATGTTGTTGTCAGCGATATATTTCTTAGCGTCAGCGTTGAGGTGATGAGCAAGCTCTTCATCTGACCACTGGCAGTTGATCATGAATACTCCGCCCGGCTTAACATCCTGAACCATCTTCATGCCCTGGATAACATATGCAGGGTTGTGGCATGCTACGAAGTCTGCCTGGTTGATGTAGTATGGGCTTCTGATTGGGTTGTCACCAAATCTCAAGTGAGAAATTGTAACACCACCAGTCTTCTTTGAATCATACTGGAAGTATGCCTGGATGTATTTGTCTGTGTGGTCACCGATGATCTTTGTAGAGTTCTTGTTAGCACCTACAGTACCATCTCCGCCGAGACCCCAGAACTTGCACTCTTTTGTACCAGGTGCAGATGTGATAGGAGCTGGCTTAACCTCTGGAAGTGAAAGATTTGTAACATCATCCACGATTCCAATTGTAAATCTGTGCTTAGGAGCATCCTTCTCAAGCTCTGTATATACAGCAAATACTGAAGAAGGTGGTGTATCCTTAGATCCTAATCCGTAACGTCCGCCTACTAATACAACATCGTTCATTCCTGCTTCACGAAGTGTTGTAGCAACGTCTAAGTATAATGGCTCACCAAGTGATCCTGGCTCTTTTGTACGGTCTAATACAGCGATCTTCTTTGCTGTCTTTGGAATAGCATTAAGAAGAGCCTCTGAAGACCATGGACGGTAAAGACGTACCTTAATAAGTCCGACTTTCTCTCCCTTTGCTGTTAAGTAATCGATTACTTCCTCAGCTACATCATTGATAGAACCCATAGCGATGATTACACGATCAGCGTCAGGTGCTCCGTAGTAGTTGAATAATTTGTAATCTGTACCAAGCTTAGCATTAACCTTGTCCATGTACTTCTCAACAACTGCTGGAAGCTCATCATAGAACTTGTTACATGCCTCTCTATGCTGGAAGAAGATATCTCCGTTCTCGTGTGATCCACGAGCTGCTGGATGCTCTGGGTTAAGAGCATGTGCTCTGAATTCTGCAACTGCATCCATTGGACACATCTCTTTGAGATCTTCATAATCCCACTTCTCGATCTTCTGAATCTCATGAGAAGTACGGAATCCATCGAAGAAGTTGATGAATGGAACCTTTCCCTCAAGTGCTGCACAGTGTGCAACCGGTGAAAGATCCATAACCTCCTGTGGATTTGTCTCACAAAGCATTGCGAAACCAGTCTGACGACAAGCATATACATCACTGTGATCACCGAAAATATTCAGTGCATGTGAAGATACTGTACGAGCTGATACGTCAAATACGCAAGGAAGATTCTCACCTGCGATTTTGTACATATTAGGGATCATAAGTAAAAGTCCCTGTGAAGCTGTAAATGTTGTAGTAAGTGCACCAGCTGCAAGAGATCCGTGAACTGTACCAGCGGCACCTGCCTCAGACTCCATCTCAACTACCTTTACAGTGCTTCCGAAAATGTTCTTCTGTCCTGCTGCTGACCACTGATCAACTGTATCAGCCATTGGGCTAGAAGGTGTGATAGGATAGATTCCGGCAACCTCTGTGTAGGCATATGCTACATGAGCGGCAGCGGTATTTCCATCCATCGACTGTTTTGCTCTAGACATGATATTTCCTCCTGTAAAATAAATGTTCAATTATAGACATGAATCAGAATGTCTCTACATAATAGTTTAGTTTGTGCGCTGTAAAAATCAAGTTTTTTAGCAATACATTGTACAAAAACCCTAAAATATTTATTAACAAGGTAAAATTTATGTACAAAAGGGCACAATGGCTATAAATCGCCTGTAAAACACTTGCAAAATACTGGTTTTACGTTAAAATAGAAACGATGTGTTACAGAAACGAACAGGTTATTAAATAGGAAAGGATTGAATAAAGACAAAATGATTAGTGCAAACAATATTACATTAAGAATTGGTAAAAAAGCTTTATTTGAGGATGTCAACATAAAATTCACAGAGGGAAACTGCTACGGACTTATTGGTGCAAACGGTGCCGGCAAGTCTACATTTTTAAAGATTCTCTCAGGACAGCTTGAGCCTACAAGCGGTGATATCGCAATCACTCCGGGACAGAGACTGTCATTCTTACAGCAGGATCACTTCAAGTACGATGAGTTTACAGTACTTGATACGGTTATCATGGGTAATAAGCGTCTCTATGATATCATGAAGGAGAAGGAAGCCATCTATATGAAGGAGGATTTCTCAGACGAGGACGGAATCCGTGCCAGCGAGCTTGAGGCTGAGTTTGCCGATATGGACGGCTGGAATGCTGAGTCGGATGCAGCTACTCTCTTAAACGGTCTCGGTGTATCTACTGATGATCACTACACTCTGATGGCAGATCTGCCGGGTGCAGTAAAGGTCAAGGTGCTTCTTGCTCAGGCACTGTTTGGAAATCCTGACATACTGCTTCTCGATGAGCCTACCAACCACTTAGACCTCGATGCCATCTCATGGCTTGAGGAATTCCTCATCAATTTCGAGAATACGGTCATCGTTGTATCCCATGACAGATACTTTCTCAACAAGGTCTGCACAAACATCGCCGACATGGATTACGGTAAGATCCAGCTCTACGCAGGAAACTATGATTTCTGGTATGAATCAAGCCAGCTTATTGTCCGTCAGATGAAGGAAGCAAACAAAAAGAAAGAGGAAAAAATCAAGGAGCTGCAGGAATTTATCCAGCGTTTCTCTGCCAATGCCTCTAAATCAAAGCAGGCTACATCAAGAAAGCGTGCCCTAGAAAAAATCCAGCTTGATGAAATACGTCCATCAAGCCGTAAATACCCATACATTGATTTCCGTCCTGAGCGTGAAATCGGAAACGATGTGCTCTTTGTCGAGGGTATTTCAAAAACCATCGACGGTGTAAAGGTACTTGACAATATCTCATTCACTGTCAACCACGATGACAAAATTGCATTTGTCGGAGGAAACGAGCTTGCAAAAACAACTATGTTTAAAATCCTTGCCGGAGAGCTTGAGCCTGACGAGGGCTCATATAAATGGGGTGTCACAACCAGCCAGTCATACTTTCCAAAGGACAATACCACAATCTTTGATACTGATGAGCTAATCGTCGACTGGCTCACACAGTACTCAGAAATCAAGGACGCCACATATGTGCGAGGTTTCCTTGGCCGTATGCTCTTTGCCGGTGAGGATGGAGTAAAGAAAATGCGTGTACTCTCCGGAGGAGAAAAGGTTCGTGTACTGCTCTCCCGCATGATGATCATGGGAAGCAATGTACTCATGTTCGATGAGCCTACAGACCACCTCGACATGGAGTCAATAACAGCATTAAACAACGGAATGATAAAATTCCCGGGAGTAATCCTCTTTGCCTGCCGTGACCACCAGGTAGTCCAGACAACCGCCAACCGAATCATAGAATTCCTGCCAAACGGTTCAATGATCGACAAGATCACAACCTACGACGAATATCTTGAGAGCGATGAGATGGCACGTAAGCGTCAGGTCTACTCAATGAGCGAGGACGATGAAAACGACAACTAAACGCTAATTAATTAAAAAGAAGCATCCCAATCCGGGATGCTTCTTTTATTAAGCCGTAAAGTAAGGTGGGTGATTCCCTGCCTGTCTTTGACTATAAAAACATATTATAATTATATCCACTGTTATAGGCCTGTGTATACCTTCCATTGGCGCCATACGTGTTAGTCTTTTCTGCCTCATTCTTTGCGGCATACTCAAGCATTGAAGCCTTGCTTGCCACTGCGTAAGCATAAGAGCCATTCCCCTTAAAAAGTGCATCAACCTTAGTCGAATCAGCCTTTTTAAATGTATCCTCGTCAACAGACAGCTTGCCGGACTTGGAATCCACTGTGATTCCCACCTTCGCAAGCGACTTTGAATTGATATCTGTAAGTGACTTCATAGACTCAAGATTTCTCGAAATCTGCTTTGTCTCGGAATCATCCGCAGCATTAATGAGGCTGTTGTAATCAGACACAAAAGCTGACACCTTCTTGTACGTAGCATCTGTATCGTCCTTGCGGCTGTTTTTGTAAAGAGCCTGCGCCGACTTTACCATGTCCTCTGACTCCGACTCAATGGACGCAAGTGTCTTCGCTGAATCCTTAGATGTAGAAACAGATGATGAGACAAGAGACTGGGCCTTTGAATTAAGGTTATTTCCATAATATGACTTGAGAAGTTTGAAATAGCTGCCACTTCTAATGCCACTATATGTAGTCATATCCATATTGGCAATAAAAGACGACGCTGCATTGCTGCTTCTACTGCTGCTAAAGCCTGAAAACAATGTGGATATGGATGACGAATCCCACATTCCTATTCCTCTCATAATATCACTCCTTTGATAATCATGTAATCCGTTACCTTCTATATATTTTTAATATAGACGCTTTTCCAATTTATGTCAAGATAATATCTGCCGGTATTACCCAGCCCGGTATTACTAACATATGAGCCGGTATTGTCGTCCTTTATATATCCTCTATCTGCCAGTCAACAGGCTCCACTCCATGCTCCTTAAGAAACTCATTGGCTTTACTAAAATGCTTACAGCCAAAAAAGCCTCTGTAAGCCGACAGCGGGCTTGGATGCGGTGCTGTCAATATCAGATGCTTTGGATTTGTAAGCATAGGAATCTTCGACTGCGCCGGACGTCCCCAGAGCATATATACTATAGGTCTGTCCTGCTCATTTACAGCCTCTATGATTGCATCCGTGAACTTCTCCCAGCCGTGTCCCTGATGAGAGTTTGCCTGATGAGCCCTGACAGTGAGCACCGTATTCAATAGCAAAACTCCCTGATCAGCCCATTTCTTCAGGTATCCGTTATTGGGGATATCACACCCCAGATCATCGTTAAGCTCCTTGTAGATATTCTGCAGTGATGGTGGAATATCCTTCTGAGACGGAAGCACTGAAAACGACAATCCATGCGCCTGATTGACATTGTGGTACGGATCCTGTCCGAGGATGAGCACCTTCACCTTGTCAAGTGGCGTAAAATGCATGGCATTAAATATGTCATCTGCCGGAGGATATACCACATGTGTGGCATATTCATCTCTCACAAAATTGTACAAATCCCTATAATACGGTTTTTTAAACTCGGCTCCCACAGCCTTTGCCCACTCGCCGTCAAGCATACTCATAATCTTTATCTCCCGCCTATCTTCTGACCGACACACCTTTATCTGCCAGATAATTCTTTAAATCCATAATTTCAAGCTCCTTGTAGTGGAAAAGTGAAGCTGCAAGCGCTGCGTCCGCTTTTCCTTCTGTCAGAGCCTCGTAAAAATGCTCCTTTGTGCCTGCACCGCCCGATGCGATAACCGGAACAGAAACATTATCGGCAATAAGCCTTGTAAGCTCGATATCGTAGCCATCCTTTGTGCCGTCACAATCCATGCTTGTAAGAAGTATCTCTCCTGCTCCAAGCTCATTTGCCTTAACAGCCCACTCAATGGCATCAAGACCTGTATCTATGCGTCCTCCGTTCTTGTATACATTCCAGCCGCTTCCATCAGCACGACATCTTGCATCGATTGCCACAACCACACACTGACTGCCAAACTTGTCAGCCGCATCACTTATAAGCCGAGGGGTATTTATAGCACTTGAATTTATTGAAATCTTGTCCGCACCCTCTCTAAGCAGTGCCTTAAAATCATCGACTGTTCTGATGCCACCGCCCACCGTGAACGGTATAAACACCTTTTCAGCGACCTTTCTGACCATATCCACAACAGTATTTCTGTTGTCGCTTGACGCCGTAATATCCAGAAAAACCACCTCATCTGCACCTGCCTTATCATAAGCAGCCGCAATCTCAACCGGGTCACCTGCATCTCTTAAATTGACAAAGTTTATGCCCTTCACAACACGTCCGTTATTCACATCAAGACATGGGATTATTCTCTTCGTAAACATATTATGCCTCACCTATCCCTGCAAAATTTTTAAGTATCGAAAGTCCGACTGTGCTGCTCTTTTCCGGATGGAACTGGCAGGCGAACACATTGTTTTTCTCTACAGACGCATGAATGTGTGTGCTGTACTCTGTCGTTGCTGTGACAATTGCTTCATCAGCGGCTTTCAGATAGTACGAATGCACAAAATATACATACGGATGCTCTGAAAGACCTTTAAACAGCCTTCCATTGTTCTGTAAATCAAGTGAATTCCAGCCTATGTGAGGTATTTTAAGTCCTTCCTTATCTGGTATGCGAAGTATCTGTCCGTCAAGCACATGAAGCCCCTCAACGCCCTGACTCTCATCGCTTCCCTCAAATAATAGCTGAAGTCCCAGGCATATGCCAAGAAATGGCTTGTCCATGTCACAAACCTCGTGAATCACCTTGTCCAGCTCGTATTTTTTAAGCGAATTCATTGCATCTCCAAAAGCTCCGACTCCGGGAAGTATTACCTTATCGGCATTTAAAATCTCATGCCTGTCTCTGGTCACAATACTCTCCTCGCCTATAGCTGTAAGAGCCTTTTCCACACTTCGCAGGTTGCCTGCTCCATAATCGATGATTGCAATCATATCATTTTGTCTCCTCTTTAATGCCTAATTCATTTAATTTCTGTGTCAGTGCCAGTGTATAGTCATCTCTATCATCTATATTATATAGAGCAATGGCATCATCATATGATAAGCCATACTGACTGCTCAGGGTATCAGAAATAATGTTTTTAAGCTGCTCAAGCTGCAGCTCACATCCGTATTCCTTTGCATTGTCTGCATTTACAGCACATCGTCCTGCCGCACATACTAAGGAATCCGCTGCCATGGTTACATAGCCTGAATCGCTAAAGCTCTTATAGGCATCATACTTACCTGACACTGATGCAAGCACCGACAGCTTATTGTACAACTGCTTATCGTCACCCGAAAGCTTCAAGCCGCTCAGCCTGCTGTAGGCCATTTGTATACAGTTCTATTGAATCAGCTTTATTCTGTCCCAGATCAGCTATTGCCTGATTGTACGTATTCTGAGCATCAGTCACTTTGGAGTTGTTTCCGAGCCAAAAAGGTGCATATGAGAACAAACACAACTATCGACATAACAAATACCCAGATTACTATAACAGGTCCCTTAGGAAGCTTAGGTCCCTTCTCCCATCCAATGCGTTCCTTCTTTTCCTTTGGAGCCTTTGGCTTTTTTTCTTTTTTAGGTTTTTTTGGCTTCTTTTCTTTTTTAGGCTTTTTGCCCTTCTTTGGCTTATCTGTGGCTTCGTTTAGCTCTCCGTCAGCATCCAGCGCTTCAAGTATCTGCTTATTCTCATCTGAGAGTGTCTTTGCGTCAGTTTCTGCACCTTCTGCTGTGCTCTGTATATCTGTGACATCATCTGACTGCGGCTCTTTTGTAAAAAATGATATTATTCTTTTTAAAAGGCTCTTTTTTTTCAGTATCTTGTGCATCAACTGCTGCATCAGCCGTCTCGTGCACTTTCATCTGGCTGCTTGCATAATCATCTATATCAGCCCCTGTCTCACCGGTTTTTCCTTCAAGCAGATCACCGATATTATCCAGACCATCACTACCCAGTATGTCAAGTATATCCTTTGATGCATTTCCTGCCAAATCCGGCTCTCCTATTTCTTCAACCATCTGAGGTTCATTTGTTATTATACTCTCCGGAGTCTCCTCCTGTTTGGGATTCTCAGCCATTTCCGGCATGTTTGCATCCATCATCTCTATCCCAGAATCTGCCGGTGTAAAATTAAATACCGCATCGCTTAGATTATTGTCTGCTTTGTTTTCCTGTTTATCTCCCTGAGTCTCCTGTTCCTTCATCCTGCGGTCAAACTCAGTGAGCATATCATCAAGTGAAGCATCCTTGTCATCAGGAGCCGGAGTCTGTACATTAAGAGCCTGACCCTTGGCCTGCTCATTTTCCCTCTCAAGTTCCTTTTCAAAGTTCGACAGATACTCATCATATGTCTCATTTTCAAGCTCGTCCTCAAACTTTTTGAGGAATTCATCCTGATCAGCCCCAGACATCTTCGTATCTGTATCCTGCAGCTTATTCATTGAATCCAGCAAATTGTCCAGATAGTTTTCTGTCGATTTATCGCTCATTAGTATTCTCCATCTATAATCCATTAAAGGGTGCAGCTAAACAAGCCACACCCCTTGTATCTAAATATATTATGCTTTATCAATCAGCTTGTCAATCGCCTCTACAAGCTTTCCGATTTCAGGCTTTGTAAGCTGTGCGTCTGCTCCAAGCTGTTCACCCTTTTTCCTCATCTCTTCATTTACCAGTGAAGAGAATATGATAACCGGTATATTTCTAAGCTCTGCATCTGATTTTACAAGCTTTGTGAGTCTGTGTCCATCCATGAGTGGCATCTCAATATCAGTTATAATGCAGTCAAGATGCTTTGTAATATCGCCCTTTGCCTGCATAGCCTCTATCACATCCCAGGCCTCCTGACCATTCTCTTCCACTATGAGATTGGTATATCCCGACTTCTTAAGGCACTCGGTGATGAGCTTTGACAATAAAGCCGAATCCTCTGCGATAAGAATTGTAGCATCACTCCTATCTCTTGCCTCCATCTCATCGATATCATTAACCCTAAGTCCTGTCTGTGGACTAATAGAAGCAACTATAGCCTCAAAATCAAGGATAACTATAAGCCTGTCATCCATTTTGATAACACCTGTAGCAGTGCTGCCATGCTCGCCCGTCAGTGTCTCGTCAGGCTTTATGATATTCTCCCACGATACGCGGTGTATACCGATAACCTGATCTACATGAAATGCCACATTGAGTTTGTTAAAATTCGTAATGATAAATAAGCCTTTTTCATCCGTCTGTGGCAGATTAAGACAATTCTTTAAATTGATAACCGTAATCATTGTGTCACGTGGCATAAATATTCCCTCAACACTCGGATGAGTATTCGGAACAGGAGTGACCGGCATATATTGCAAAATCTCTCTGATCTTTGCGACATTGATTCCGTAGTGATTGTCTCCCAACGTGAATTCAAGCACTTCAAGCTCGTTTGTTCCTGACTCCAATAATATGTTCGTATCCATAATACAACCTCCACCTCTTAGTAATCTAAGTATATCATATGTTTTATAATTCAATCAAACTTTTTTCGTTATCTTTTATAACCGACATCTTAATATTGTCACATGCCGTACCCTGAGGTATCTTGAAAAGCAGCACCACATCAACCGCATCGTGCGCCTTTACGGTTCCCTGAAAAGTATTAAGGGAATATGTAAGGAATGTGCCCTCAGCCGTGTATTCCTTTCCATCGGGGAAAGTGGCTTTATATGTCCTGGCATTGCCAAACATATCAACATTTATATCCTCGTCTGTCGGATTTTTAAGAGTGAATTTCATAACCGCAAAAGTATTACCGCTTCCTGCCGTTATAGAATAGTATGAGCCCTCATTGTACACATCTGACTCGTTTACTCCATCATATGTAATTTCAAGGCTGCCGTAGCCTGTTGCCTCGGCAAGTGACACCTTCTTTTCCTGCGTGGCAGAAGGCTCTTTCTGCGAATTGCTGCTCTTATCATTTCCAGCTTCAGATGTCTTATTATCCTGCGAAAGTGAATTATCAGGTGACGCCTCGTCCACTTTCTCAGTGTCGTCAGCATCCTCCATATCCCCACGTTTCTCCGTAGCGTTAGTCATGCCATCCTGCTGGTATATATTGTGTTTTGCAACAACATATGCTGAATAATTAGCGATAAGGCCTTGTTCCTCATCAGTCATATCATATAATTTTGTTCCGCAGCCTGTCAACGTTATAATTGCTGTAAATGCCACAGCTGCCATTTTTATATTTCTTCCCATCATTGCAATAAACCCATTCTTATTCTATGACTTTTATCCTAATAATACATATAGTAACACATTTATTGATTGTTTGCAATAAATAACTCAAGTTCAAACCAGAATTCTACACCATCCTTGTGATTTATGACACCATACCCTCTGTGATGCAGTTCCATAATTGCCTTTACTATAGACAGTCCTATGCCGCTTCCGCCATATTCCCTTGTTCTGGCCTTATCCACCTTATAGAACTTATTCCATATATTTTCTATATCCTTATCAGGTATCGGCTCTCCCGTGTTAAACACACTGACCCTCACACGGTCACTGTACATGCTGTATGATACAGTGATAGTACCACCTCTTGTGCAGTGATTTATCGCATTGCTGATATAGTTTGTCACAACCTCTTCAATCTTGTATATATCACCGCTCACATATACGGAATCGGTGCGGTCAAACTCAATTGCAGCCTCATTTTTCTGTGCCAGAAGCTTAGATGAGTCTATAACCCCTCTGACAAGCGGTGTCAGATCAAACCTCGTCATCTCAAGCACATCACTGCCATCCTCCAGATGATTGAGAGATAAAAGCTTCATAACCATGCGGTTCATCTTGTCAGTCTCGTCCATGATGACATCACAGTAGAAGTTACGGCTCTCCTCATCGTCATTTACGACCTCTTTGAGCCCCTCAGCATAGCCTGAGATCAGAGCAAGCGGAGTTTTTAACTCATGTGACACATTTGACAAAAACTCCTTTCTCATCTCATCAATCTCTTCTTTTTTCTTTATATCACGCTGTAATTCATTGTTTGCCACCTTTAGTCTTGTGATGGTCTGCTCAAGTGTCTGCGACAGCTCATTCATATGCTCACCAAGCACATAAAGCTCCTTTGCACTGTTTTCCGTATCAATGTACTTCGCATCAAAATCAAGCTTCGCCATCCTTGTCGACAGCTCAGTCATATTTCTTATCGGCCTGGTCATGTTGCGAGCAACAATATATGCCATAAACACTCCCACAACAATAGCAGCCACTGTGCCTATTGCAAAAAATGCGGTTCGATATAGACACGCTCTCCTTAATGCTCTCAAGCGGTGTCTTCATGTATACAAAGTTACCGTCAATCAGTCTGTTATTTATGATGATATACTCTGTCCCCAGCCTTTTATCCTTCTGCCTTGTCATATTCAGGTTGTTGTAGTCTGCCGAATACGACGACATGCTTGCCTCCAAAAGCAGCTGGAATATTTCCTGATTGTCAGTGGTTCCCTCAATGATGACCTTACCGTATTTGTTGAACACAACCGCATCTATATTGGCGCCAACGCATTTCTTTTCAAATGCTACAGCAAACGTATCATCTGAAAGTTTATCATTTTTGCAGCCAGGTCCACCATTTTGTATACCGCAAGCATCTCTTTTTCCTTGTTATATACATAATACTTTTCCAGCAGTGTGTTATTAGCCATCCAGAACACTCCTACTATCAGAAGTACAATGAATGAAATCACAAACGTAAGCTGCGTGGATAGCGTTTTTTTCTTTTTCATGGTGACACCTCTTATCCCGAATCCATTAATCCTAAGCTTAACACTTACTGTATCTCGAACTTATATCCCACACCCCAGACAGTCTTTATATAGTCGCCTTTAGCGCCCATTTTGCTTCTTAATTTCTTCACATGTGTATCAATAGTCCTCGCATCGCCAAAATAATCATAGCTCCACACACTGTCAAGTATGCGCTCCCTGGTAAGCGCAATTCCCTGATTGCTCATAAAGTAATCCAAAAGCTCAAATTCCTTTACCGAAAGTTCAATATCCCTGCCATCAATAGCTACAGTGTGTGCCGTCTTGTCCATGACAATACCACCGGCCTCGCTTATTACTGCCTCCTTGCCCAGTTTATTCGCCCTGCGAAGGAGAGCATTTACCCTGGCCACCAGTATCTTTGGAGAAAATGGCTTTGAAATGTACTCATCAGCACCAATGTCAAAGCCGTTTAATTCATCACGCTCATCGCCCTTAGCTGTAAGCATAATAATCGGCACCTTTGAAGTCTGTCTGATTTCACGGCATACCTCCAAACCATTTATCCTTGGCATCATTATATCGAGCACCAGCAGTGCTATGTCCTTCTGCTGATAAAATATATCAAGTGCCTCCTCGCCGTCTCCGGCCTCAAGTACCTCGTACCCTTCCCTTGCAAGGAAATCATGCACGAGCTTTCTCATCCTGCTCTCGTCATCTACCACCAGTATCTTTATTTTGTCCACTCTGTTGCATCCTGCCTTTCATCCAGTGCTTTTTCCCTCTCTTCTACTGCTTTTTCCCTTTTTTCAAGCTCCTTCTGCCAGTTTTCATATTTGTCTATCAGCTCATTCTCGTAGTCCACCACATACGGACTGTGTCCACTCACATATGTGATGCCAAACATAGTTACTATGGCAGCCGATAATACAATAGTAAAAAACAATGCCACATGGAACTTTTTCTTATAGCCTTCCGTCTGTTTTTTTACCTCGACAACCGCTTTTTTATCCTCAGGAATATAAATCGGACGGATATCCTCATTCTTGATATATGGGATTGTATGCAGATATTCCTGCAGTTCAACAAGAAACGATAGCCCTACAGGAGTAAAAAAATACCCCGGCTTGTTAAGCCTTAAATACAGCTTGTATACCGTATCCGGGTCAGACATATCAGTCTGATCCTTTATATATCGTATTCCGTCACTTTCTTTTTTAGCCTGCCTTGCCTCTTCCTTTGTCTGAAACTCAAACCCATCAACTACATACATCATATTCCCTCTTTCTAATCATCGCGCTCTGCAATCTCACCCGAACGATATGCCGCAATGAGATGCTTTAGATCAGCTATCTTTTCCTTCATCTTTATTCCGGCATCCGTATCTCCGACAAGTATTCTCTTATCAAGTACCTCTACAGCCTCACGCCTTGATACGATATCCCTCTCATCCCTTACTGCCGTCTCCGGTGATTCAAACGGCTCATGCGCTGTCAATGTCAGCCCATATGAATTGTAAATCAAGGTATATCCCGCGATGCCTGTCCGCCTGCGGTACGCCTTTGAAAAACCACCATCTATGACTATCACTCTGCCGTCGCACTTCACAGGGCTTTCACCTCTTAATCTGTGTACAGGAACATGTCCGTTTATGATATGGTCTCTTTTATCATGCAAACCAAACTCCTCGAGTATACGCTGCGCACACTCAGGCTTGTTTATATACTCATAATAAAAGTTTTTCTTTTCTATTTTCATATCATCGTCATCTATAAAATATCTCTCAAACGTAGCCATCTTATTTCTGCCATAAAGCGGAGAATATGGTGCTGTCCATATGTACCACATGATATCGCTGCCCTTTTGTCTTTCCAGCCTGTCGTCCGAGAAAAAAGCCTTTCTGACGTAAGTCTCCAGTATATCAAACAAAGCCTTGCCACTATACTCTTTACCGTAGATATTTACCTTTGCGAAGCTTCCATCCTCCTCCATGGGGATGCATCCGTGGAAAAGCAGATTGCCATTATATACCTTGTACATGCTGCCTCTTTTAAGCAGCAGCCCAACGTGGTTTTTAAGCTTCTCGCAATGAATAAACGAGCTCCTGAGCCTCTGTATGACTTCCTCTTCCCCCTCTGTCAGCCTGTAAGGATCAGCCGGGTCAATTGTTGGAAAGCTTGTATCAAGCAGCTTATAAGTTCTGCCCTCAAGATCTATAGTGCCCTGTTCATAATCAATATGTTCCAAAAGCAATCGTTCCTTCATGCCATACTCAGGCCACTTCTTAATGAGCTGTCCCTCCAGCTTGAAACGTATGATGGCAATGGCCTTGTGCATCTTCTTTATCAGATCACTCTCCATATTATCTGCGCCACTTGGAGCCACCTTAAACACAAATCTGGTGCATGGGTCATCCTTGTAAGCTTTCAGCGCAAACGTAGCAAGCGGAAGCATATTTATGCCATAGCCCTCCTCGACCACGTCCAGATTACCATATCTGATACTGTTTCTGACAACAGTTGCAATACATGCAGGATTTCCTGCGGCTGCCCCCATCCAGATAATATCGTGATTGCCCCACTGTATATCCAGCGAGTGATATCTGCACAGCCTGTCCATTATCAGATGTGGTCCCGCTCCCCTGTCATATATATCACCAAGCACATGCAGATGGTCAACAGCAAGTCTCTGAATAAGCTCGGAAAGCACCACTATAAACTCCTCCGCAGTCCCCAGTTCCACTGTTGTATTGATGATTGACTCGTAGTAAGCCTCCTTGTTTAACACCTCCGGCTTTTCTGTGATGAGCTCCTCTATAACATATGCATACTCCTCCGGCAAAGCTTTTCTCACCTTGGAGCGCGTATACTTTGACGAAACGGTCTTGCACACCTCTATCAGCTTATAAAGAGTCGTCTTATACCACGAGTCCATATCCGGCTCGTCCTGCTTAATAAGCTCCATCTTTTCCCTTGGGTAGTAGATGAGTGTGGCAAGCGCAGCCTTGTCAGCCTTGTCCATCGCCAGACCAAATACATCATCTATCTTCTTTCTTACAGCCCCAGAACCATTTTTCAGCACATGGGAAAAGGCTTCATACTCGCCATGCACATCAGATACAAAGTGCTCTGTGCCCTTTGGCAGGTTTAAAATAGCCTGCAGATTGATAATCTCAGATGATGCCTTGCCTATTGTAGGATACATCTCCGACAGCTGTTCCAAATAATGTAAGTGTTCTTTATCAATTGCTATATCATTCATTTATATCTAGACCTCGTAATACTGATTCATCACCTTATTTATTTCCTTTTCAAGCTTACAGCCCGTGTATACACACTTCATAATGCACTTTCTGATTGGCTCCTCAAAATTAGTACCCTCGCACTTATCCAAAACTCCCTGCAATGTAAGCTGTACAAGTATGCTCTCACCTGTCTGCGGATCTGTGGCTATGTTTTCGTACACCTTCTTGTAGTACTTATCACTCACTACCGGGTAGTCAGTAAGCGCCATTTCCCGCCACTTTCTAAAACTTAGCGACATATATTCACCTGCTCTTTTGTATATAATAAAACATTGTACCAATTAGCGGTGCTCTAATCAATGCCTCAGACACATTTATTTCAAAAAAGTTTTTTGATATTTATTATAAATAAAGCTGCATTTGTTTAAATTAAAAAAAGTGTAAGCTGCATTCAGCTTACACTAATTAAGTTTCAGGACACCTCCCTTTTTATATAACAAACATTCTAATTTGACAGTAATTGACGTTTCTTATATATTTATTTATGTTTCAACAATAACCATTATAGTGTATTGCGCATGTCAATACTTGACCAAATTTGGAGTTTAATTTTTTTAAAAAGAAGGGAGATTAGCTCATAAATGAACCGACTTGAAATAGTAAATAACATATCGACAAATATTGAGCGCGAACGCATAAAGCTTGGTATGTCCCAGGCACAGTTTGCAAAAGCACTTGATATGTCACTCTCCACCTACAAGCGGATAGCAAACGGAGAATCCTCTCGTATAGACGTCTACACCGCTTACCTGATATACAAGCTGACAGGACGGTTTTCCTGCGAACTAACAGGCTTCAATGATGATGTAATAAACCTTGTAAAGCGCATCAAAAAGCTTTCCAAAAGCCAGCGCATACTTATAAACTCGATTATAGACACTGAGCTTGCGCTATCTGCCTACAAGGATGAAAGCTGTCATACGGAAGATCTGATTTCCGTCCTCATCCCGACAGGCAATATGACCGACGGCATGATTTTGGACTCCTACAATGTCGAAAAGCTTGATGTTTCAAATTACAGAAAAGCCTTCGGTGATGCCCTTCACATCGGAATCCGCATCACAAGCAATCATCTACATCCTGTATATAATAAAGGCGATATACTTCTAATCAGTCGAAACCCAATCCGCGACGGCGATACCGGTATCTTTATCAACGCACAGAACAAGCGTGCATACATCAGAAAACTGCATCAGAAAAACCCATGTGAGCTCACACCAATCAACAATTACGGTGAGACCTTTTATGTCGACAGCGATAATGTTGATGATATGAGCAAATGGATAAAATTCGGACACGTGCTCTGCAAGGTGCGCTAGCAGATTACTCTGTTATTTTAATATCATCAAAGCAGTCAAAGGTTGCAAAGTAGTCTGCCGGAGTTTCTGCTCTTCTGATGAGTTTTGCCTCTCCATTGCTTTCGAGCAATATCTCTGCTGAGCGAAGTCGTCCGTTGTAATTGTAGCCCATTGAGAAGCCGTGTGCTCCTGTATCATGGATTACCAGATAGTCTCCCATATCAATCTTCGGAAGCTGTCTGTCAATTGCAAACTTGTCACAGTTCTCACAGAGTGAGCCTACCACATCATATGTATGGTCACAAGGTGCATCCTCCTTGCCGAGCACTGTGATATGATGGTATGAGCCGTAAATAGCCGGTCTCATAAGGTTTGCCGCACACGCATCTACTCCTATATACTCCTTGTAGATATGCTTCTCATGGATAGCCTTTGTCACAAGACAGCCATACGGAGCCATCATAAAACGTCCCATCTCTGTGTAAATAGCCACATCGCCCATTCCTGCCGGTACCAAAACCTCATCGTACACCTTATGTACACCGGCGCCGATAACTGATATATCGTTTGGTGTCTGATCCGGCTTATAAGCCACGCCAACTCCACCTGAAAGATTTACAAATCTAATATCGCAGCCGGTCTCATTTTTAAGCTCAACAACCAGCTCAAAAAGCTCCTTTGCAAGCTGTGGATAATACTCGTTGGTTACTGTATTGCTTGCCAGGAATGCATGCACGCCAAAGTATTTAGCGCCTTTTGACTTAAGAATTTTGAATGCCTCAAAAAGCTGTTCCTTTGTCATTCCATACTTGGAGTCTCCCGGATTGTCCATGATACCGTTTGACAGTGTGAACACTCCGCCCGGATTATATCTGCAGCTTATTGTCTCCGGAATATGTCCGATTGTTTCCTCCAAAAAATCAATATGTGTGAAATCATCGAGATTGATGATAGCACCAAGCTTGTCTGCATATGCAAATTCCTCTGCCGGTGTATCATTTGATGAAAACATGATATGCTCTCCGTCGAAGCCGCATGACTTTGCAAGCATAAGCTCTGTGTATGATGAGCAGTCACAGCCCATGTCATAATCCTTTAAAATCTTGAGCAGATATGGGTTTGGGGTAGCCTTTACAGCAAAATACTCTCTAAAACCCGGATTCCATGCAAATGCATCCTTTACAGCCTGCGCGTTGGCACGGATGCCAGCCTCGTCATATAAATGAAATGGTGTAGGAAATTGTTTAACAATCTCCTCTACCTGTTGTTTTGTCACAAATGGTGTCTTTTTCATGTTTATCTCCTAACTTTTACATAGTAAAGTGTACTAAAACATATGCTACAACAAAATGGGTATATTTTCAAGAATTTTTATGGTATAATTTCTCATTAGGTAAATGTCTTTACTTTTTTAAAGTATAGTTGATATAACTATTCAAAACTGATATAACTATTTAAATTAAGATATAAAGGGAAACAGGAAAATGAACATTAAAGTACTTCAGTATATTGATAATACACCAAAAAATAATATAACTACCGGTCAGGTTGCTGTAACCGGTGATAACATTCCTTCCAATAGCAGCTCCGCTGTCAATAGCACCGGTGCTGATTTTGATCAGGTGCTTGACGATGCAAAAATGGCTGAAGCTGCTGTTGCCATTGACAGACTGATTGCCCAAAGTAACGGTGGCTCAGTTGATATATCGCTTGTACAGAGGTTCTTTGATCAAAATGGTATAAATATCGAGCTTTGCCGTAATACAGTTTCTCCTTCTGCCGCAGTTAATAATACAGCTGCTTATTCTGGTTCTCCAGCCGGCATCAGCTCAGATACAAATACATATAATGCAGCAGCTTCCGGAGCCTCAGGAATTAGCAGCAGCTCCGTAAAACTCGAAGCTTCTGGTTTGTCATGCTCTGCCGATCTTGATGCAATTTTTAATGAGGCTGCCTCAAAATACGGTGTGGATGCCAAATTCCTTAAGGCTATCGCCAAGTGCGAGTCTGACTTCTCCACAGAGTGCACCAGCCGTTCAGGTGCCATGGGTATCATGCAGCTCATGCCACAGACCGCTGCCTCACTTGGTGTCACAAACGCCTACGACCCATACCAGAATATCATGGGTGGCGCCAGGTACATAAGTGAAAAGCTCACCCAGTATAATGGTGACAAATCACTGGCCTTAGCTGCCTACAATGCAGGCTCCGGCAACGTAGCCAAATATGGCGGCATTCCGCCATTTAAAGAAACTCAGAACTATGTAGCAAAGGTTATGGCATACTATAATTCATAATAAATTGTATTCTGACTCACATAAAATTATATTTTAATTCAAAGTGGCTTGACAAATGCTGATGTATATAGTAAACTTAGCAAGTTGATAGTTGCTGATGTGGCTCAGAGGTAGAGCACTTCCTTGGTAAGGAAGGGGTCACGGGTTCAATTCCCGTCATCAGCTTATTTAAAGAAATAGTTATTTTATATATTGAATGCCACAGACATAAAGCCTGTGGCATTCAATGTATATGAGGAAAAGCATATGCGACGTCAATTCTGTGCACATGAATAATTTTTAGTCGGAACTGAGTGTACCCCAACACATAGTTGAAATACAACAGCTCCTTTTGATGATATTATAGTAACACTTAATTGTGTCCTAAATATAGCCATGTGATAAATATTTTCTTAAATTTGGTAAATATCTACAAACAAACTCTTAATCCGGCAGAAATATTCTATATTTCAACAATATATTTCTCGTATGCATTGATAACAGTAGTTTCTCCCACCTTGTCAAGCCTGACAAACTGCCTGCCGTAACTCATATGAACATGTCCATGCACAAAATACCTTGGCTTATACTGCTCAATAAGCCTGTTAAACACATCAAAGCCTGTATGACATGTATCCTCACCATCATGCAGTCCCTTTGCCGGCGAATGGGTGACAAGCACATCAAAGCCGTTTTTTACGTTTAAGCTTCCACCACAGCTTCTTAACACGCTTTGTCATCTCCTTCTGAGTATACTGATTTTCTCCCGGTTTATAACGGTTTGAGCCTCCCAGGCCAAGAAACCGTACACCCTCATATTCGTAAATCTCATCCTCAATGCATATGCAGCCTTCCGGCGGCTTTACATTGTATTTGTCATCGTGATTGCCATGCACATACAAAAGAGGGACTCCAACCATCGTTGTCAGAAAGGACAGATAGCTCGGGTTTAAGTCTCCACATGATACAATAATATCAATTCCTTTAAAATCCTCTTTCTTAAAGTATTCCCAGTACATTTTCGACTCTTCATCAGCTAAGAATAGTATCTTCATTACAGTTTATTTTCCTCTACACCCTTTAGTTCAACCACCATCTTTGCATTGTCAACAAACTCACTCATAGGCGGAATACTACCTACAACATTATCTACAAGCCAGTCCATTTTCATGATATCAGACGGTTTCATCTCGTGCTCACCTTTGTTTTTAAACTCTCCCTTCTGGTCATATATCTGTCCAAAGAAAGGTACAACCTCGCCCTTTGTGATATCGCTCTTTAAATGATCCGCAAGCCTCTTTACTCCATAAGGTACATGCTTTGAACAAATCAGGTCAATAACACCTGCAGACATGCCCCACCAGTAATTAAGTGCCTTAACCTGCTCCTGTCCTTCAGCCTTGTAGGAGCCTGCCAGTACGCTCTGCAAAAGTTTCTCATAAAACACTCCCAGTTCCATATAGGCATGGCAAGGTTTAATGCCTGTCCATCCTGCAGCTTGTACAGACCAAAATATCTGGACGCGTCATTCGGAGTGATAATATCCTGATCCGACACATAATGCAGGTCATTTTCTGTAAGGAATTTATTCCTGTCATAATCCTTTGTCTTTGACCATGCCAGATATACCTTTGCCCTTGGATTCACACTTGCAACTCCCAGAGCAAACGCGTTGATATTGGCAATCATGCCATATATCGGGTAGTCTGCAATATATGCAACCCTTTCATTGTCTGTGACAGCTCCTGCTATCATTCCTGCGAGAAACTTTGCCTCATACATACGTCCATAGTATGTTCTGATATAAGGATGAGGCGCATTCAGCGAACAGTTGAGTATATAAACCTCCGGATGCTCAACAGCCACCTTTAAGCTGTTTGGCATCATCTGCGGTCCCACACAAAAAAATTATATCGGCACCTGCCTTTATAATATCCTCAAGCACCTGCTCCACATTGTTCTCATCCACACCTGCCACATATTCTGTCTCCAGCTTGTCAGAAAAGGTTTCATCAAGATACATACGCCCAAGCTCATGCGAATACAGCCACGCAGATGTCTTTGGCTCTCTCGGATACAAAAATACCACCTTAAGCTTCTTCGGGGTCTGAGGAATAAGATAATTGAGCAGACTCTTTTTGGTCTGTACCTTTGTAGGATCCAGCACGAGGTTTATCTTGTGCTTTTCCCCTTCTGCTGCAAACTCCTTCCATGTATTGATGACGTTTTTGTTGTAATCATTCTCAGACATCTCAAGCATGGCATCCATGCCAAAGACCTCCATAAATACTGTAATAGCATCACCCAGCTTAATGTCCAGCCTGTCACCACCGCGGAAATTATAGACCTTTGAAAAATCAAACATTACCTTGGCAAATTTTTCCTTGGTCTCATCATCCCATCTGCCCTCTTTTCCAACAAGCGAAAGAAGCTTATCAGCATTGCCCAGCTTCGTAAACTCCACCGAGCAAAGCCCCGTGATTTCATTGAACTTCATATACTCATAATAAAGCCTCACATCATAATCATCCGACAGCTTTGGAATCTTTCTGGTCACAATTGCAGGAATCGAAACGGCGTTGAAGTACTTGAGTACACTGACCCTCTTATTGCCCTCAAGCACATAATACCTGTTCATGTACTCAAATGCCTTGATTGGATCTCTGATTCCCTCATTCATCTGTGCATCTGACAGATTAGACCACTTCACTGCAAATTCGGTTTCCCAGTCCAATATCGGCATAAAATTTGCCGCAAATGAATATGTCCTGCCCATGGTGCTTGTTCCTACAACGAAATCCAAAGGCACATGAACCAGCCCCATATTCTGCTCTGTCTGAATATCTGCCTCTGATAAGATTTCATCAAGCACTGGCAGATAAGGAAACTGTCCTTTAGCTATCCTTGCCCTGTATTCTTTTTTTCCCAGCTTTAATGCTTCTGAATATTCTGTTTCACCCATATTGTAATCTCCTTTTGAAACTATTTTAACATAAATTCAAAAAAATTAAACATTTCCTTTGATATTTTTAAAAACTCTGATATAATATATGTTAGGAAATAGGTACCACAGTCATATGGAGGATAAAATAATGCAAAATATATCTCGGGAAAATGCCGATATCATAGGCGAAGTAGCCAATATCTGCATAGGCAATGCAGCCACAACACTGAGCATGATTCTACAAAAACCGACAAATATTACGACTCCGATTGTAGAGGTTTTGAAAAAAGAGGATGCTCTCGATCATGATGATCGAATTTTAATTAAGGTTCCTTACACAAAAGGACTTGACGGAACCAACCTACTTATTATAAAATTAAATGATGCATTGGTTATTGCCAATCTCATGATGGGAGGCAACGGAAGTAATGTTTCTGATATGACACTTGATGAAATCACACTTTCCGCCATATCGGAGGCTATGAACCAGATGTGTGGTACAATAGCTACATCAATGTCTTCGCTCTTAAACGAGCCAACCGACATAGGTTTTCCGCTTATCAATTCAAGTTATCAGAAGACCTTTGATATACCGGACGAGTTGTGTAACGGAACAGATATTGTCAAGGTGACATTCAGGCTGACTGTTGGAGATTTAATAGACAGTGATCTCTTACAGTTGTATCCAATAAGCATAGTAAAACAGATTATCAAACAGGAGGTTTAACAACATGGCTAGAATTTTAATAGTTGATGATGCAGCATTTATGAGAATGATGCTGAAGGATATCCTTACAAAGGGTGGATTCGAGATTGCAGGCGAGGCTGCTGACGGAAATGAGGCAGTTGCAAAGTACAATGAGCTCAAGCCTGATCTTGTAACACTTGACATCACTATGCCAAATAAGGATGGCATCCAGGCTTTAAAGGAAATTAAAGCAGCTGACCCAAATGCTACATGCGTTATGTGCTCTGCTATGGGACAGCAGTCTATGGTTATTGACGCTATCCAGTCAGGTGCCAAGGATTTCATCGTTAAGCCATTTCAGGCTGACCGTGTTATCGAGTCAATCAGAAAAGTACTTGGATAATATTTACATATAAAACAAGGTCTGTCAGTATAGCTGACAGACCTTGTTTTATATATTTTTGTAACTGTTCAGTACCTTCACAGCTGCGCAAGACTCTCAATAGCCTTGTCATCAAGAATAACCTTTGCATGCTCCATAAGAAAAGCCCTTTTGTCAGCCCCTGCAATGATATCATCTGCATACTCATCTGCTATGACAGACATCTTTTCAAGCTCATGCTCATCATAGCCCGATAAATCCATGCTCATAAAGTACTCTCCCTCAAACTTAAAAAGCTGTGAGAATGGCATTGGCAGTCCTTTAATCATCTTTGCAAATCTGACAGCCACATCAAATTTTTCAAAAATGAACATTACAACAGACACCATATCCTGCTTTTTTGCAGTTGTCCTGCCTTTTTTATTTTTCTCATTCTCTGCAGCCTCGGCCGGCAGCGAATTAAGCAATCCATTAACGATATCTTTAAGATGCTCCATCATTCCCTCAGTAGCAGGATGTTCAGAAAATGTCAGAGAAAGTGTGTGATCCGCCAAAAAATCTGCTCTCACAGTCTTGATTCCCGAATTAAAATCAGTTCCAAACTCTTCTGAAGCCATGTCAAATATCTGGTTCATGAATTCCTGGGTGCGCTCGCCATTGCTCATAATTTCATCCATTGTATATCCCAGATCATATATTTCTTCTTCTGAAATAACACATTTTATAGTGTGTTCACCTATTCTTGAAAACTCCATAACAAGCTTCACCTACTTTCTTTTTAGCTTTTGTCTGATACGGGATAGTGCATTGTCAATTGATTTATCTGATTTTCCGAGCATATGCGCTATCGTTGTATAATTATTTCCTTCCAGATACAATTGTAGCACTTTTTTCTCCATATTACTCAGTTTATTCCACAATTGTTCCTTAAATTCCTTAAATTTTTCCTTCTCTATGAGAAGCTGCTCAGGACTTGCAATATCATCTTGCAGTATTTCTTCAAACTCTGTCCCATCACTGTCACTCTGCGAAAAGGATATATATGTGTTAAGCGGCATATGTTTCTTTCGGTTTGAAGCCTCAAGCGCCGAGCTAAGCTGCCTTGTGATGCATAGCTGTGCAAAACTGTAGAAAGATGCTTCCTTGTCGCTCTTATAGTCTCTGACCGCTTTAAACAGGCCAATCATGCCCTCCTGAATAAGGTCATCATTCTCACCGCCTATCAGGTAGAGTGCATTTGTCTTTTTACGCACAAGCGGCTTATACTTTTCCAATATATAGTCCATGATTTCATTGTTGTCACCATGGTCATTTTTGTCATTATGAATCCTCATAATAAGCTCTTCATCCGTATATGCGCTGTAATCTTCCACTATATGCTTCCTATTCTATAAATATACAATTCATAATACACACCACTCATCCCGCGACATGTAATCTACTTTCCACTCTTAAGTCTCTGTCTGACTATCTCATATGCAAGCACGCCTGTCGCAACCGATGCGTTCAGTGAGTCAATATCGCCCACCATAGGAATAGAAGCTGTCATATCACAGTTTTCCTTTACAAGCTTGCTGACTCCGTCACCCTCATTGCCTATTACAAGACCTATAGGACCTGTGAGGTTTAAGTCATACATGGTAGTGCCACCCATATCAGCACATACAAACCACATGCCCTTTTCCTTAAGCTCCTTTATAGTATTTGAGATATTGGTAACCTTGGCAACAGGTGTATAGTTTATCGCACCTGCAGACGTCTTTGCCACTGTAGGAGTAAGTCCCACTGCACGCCTTTTTGGTATGATGATGCCATGTGCACCCGCCTGATTTGTGGTACGGATTATTGCACCAAGATTGTGTGGATCCTCTATACCGTCAAGTATGATGATAAAAGGCGGCTCGCCCTTTCTTTCGGCATTTTCCAGTATGTCCGAAACCTCGGCATACTCATATGCTGCTGAAACTGCAATGACACCCTGATGCTTGCCTGTCTCAGACATCTGATCAAGTCTTTCCTTTGCAACATAGTTTATGATTGCATCATGCTTTCTGGCCTCTCTTGTGATTGACTTTATTGGTCCGTCCTGACAGCCGTCAAGCACAAAAAGCTTGTCTATTGTCTTTCCTGAACGGAAAGCCTCCAGCACAGCATTTCTGCCCTCTATATAATTCTCATGAAATTTTTCTTTATTGTTGTTATCCATATTTTCCTCTTATTTTGTGCTATATTTCAATTCCTAAAAGCTCCACTCCAAGCTTAGTGAGTGAAACAACCCTCTCAAAATCATCCTTCAGATAAAGATAGCCCATGACCGCCTCAAGCCCTGTAGCCTTCCTGTAATCAGCCATTGTAGCGTTTTTTGCCATGGAAGGCGACTTGGCATTGCGCCCCCTGTGATACACATCACTCTCCTCCTCTGTCAGATGAGGTAAAAGTGCCTCTATCATGAGAGCCTGCGTATGTGCCTTTACTATATTACTTGTGTGCTTATGAAGCAGATTTGCCTTTGTATTGCCTTTTCCCACCACAACTGAGCGGATGACAATATCAAATATGCCATCACCGATATATGCAAGTGTAAGCGGCGAGTATGTCCTTATATCAACATCCTTTATTCCAAACTGTTCCTTAATATATGAGTCTATCTTCATACTATACAAGCTCCCATTTTACTCCCTCTCTGGTATCCTTTATGGCAACCCCCTTTGCCAGAAGCTCATCTCTTATGGCATCGGCTGTCGCAAAATCCTTTGCCTTTTTAGCGGCTGCACGCTCTGCAATTTTATCATTGATAAATGCCTCAAACTCACTGTCTACAGATGACGATGCCTCAAGTAAGGCCTTTCCTGATTCCCTAAATCCCAGATCAAGTACCTGCTCAAAGTCATCGATAAGTGCAAGCTTTGTCCTGTCTGAGATATCAGCCTTAAGCACATCATACACTATGGTTATAGCCATTGATGTATTCAGATCATTTGAAACTGCATCAGTAAATTTCTTCTTAAAGTCAGCAAAAGCTGTCTCATCAATATCACCCTCATCCTTAAGCTCTGCCACACGCTTTGCAATCTTATTGTATGCCGCAACTGCATTGTCGAGCGCATCAAAAGAAAACTCAAGAGGCTTTCTGTAGTGTGACTGTAAACAGAAGAATCTGTAGGCAAGCGGATTGTAGCCCTTCTCCTGAAGCACCGAAACTGTGAGGATTGCACCCTTCGACTTGCTCATCTTGCCGGCTCTGTCATTTAAGTGATTGACATGGAACCAGTACTTGCACCAGTCGTGTCCCAGATAGCTCTCTGACTGTGCAATCTCATTGGTGTGATGTGGGAAAATATTGTCCACACCGCCACAGTGGATATCCACGTACTCTCCGAGATGCTTCATGCTGATACATGAGCACTCTATATGCCAGCCAGGATATCCGACGCCCCATGGGCTGTCCCATTTAAGAGCCTGGTCCTCAAACTTAGACTGTGTAAACCAGAGTACGAAATCATTTTTATTCTTCTTGTTTACATCCTCCTCGACATCATCTCGCACTCCAACCTGAAGCTGTTCCTTCTCTACTGCTGAAGAGAACACAAAATAATCATCAAGCTTTGATGTATCGAAATATACATTGCCTCCTGCAAAATAGGCATAGCCCTTCTCGATAAGCACCTCCACCATATGGATAAACTCCGGAATACAGTTGGTTGCAGGCTCTACGACATCAGGCATCCTGTTGTGTACAGCCGTGAAATCCTTGAAAAAAGCGTCCGTGTACTCCTTTGCCACCTCCATGACGCTCTTGTGTTCACGCTTTGCGCCCTTTAGCATCTTGTCCTCTCCGGTATCTCCGTCGCTTGAGAGATGTCCCACATCAGTGATATTCATGACACGCTTTACATCATAGCCCACATAGCGAAGTGCTTTCTCGAGCACATCCTCCATGATGTATGAGCGGATATTTCCGATATGTGCAAAATGGTAAACTGTAGGTCCACATGTATACATGCCGATTTTGCCGTCAACACGCGGAACAACAGTATCAATCTGTCTTGTGAGTGTATTGTAAAACTTGAAATTGTTCTCCATTATTTATATCTCCTTTTGGATGATTTATAACTATCTTTTTATTTTAGCATGTTTTCCCTATATATTCAAATCAATCGGCCTGACAGCGGGTACAGCCGCTGCATCCGCCTCCGACCTGCATACTTGCTTCATAGAGACCTGTAAGTGAGCAGATTGCCTGTGATGCAATCCCCTCCTCGCGACCTGTAAAACCAAGCCACTCCTCGGTCGTTGCCTTTATATTTACCTGCTCCTTTGCGATTTGCAACGTATCAGCCACATTCTGCTCCATCTGCTCAATATACGGACGAAGCTTCGGCTTTTGTGCAATTACTGTCGCATCTATGTTTTCTATCACATAGCCTTTTTTTGCAATGAGGTCTCTCACATGCTCTAAAAGCTTAAGACTCGAAATACCCTCATATGCCGGGTCTGTATCCGGGAAATGCTTTCCGATATCTCCAAGTGCCGCTGCACCCAAGAGTGCATCCATTATCGCATGCAACAGTACATCGGCATCCGAATGACCTAAAAGCCCGAGTGTATGCGGAACCTTCACTCCTCCTAAAATCAAATCTCTGCCCTCAACAAGCTTGTGCACATCATAGCCCATTCCTACTCTCATATATCGTCTCTCTTTCTATCAGATACAATACCTCATGTTATTGCCAACTGTCATTGCTCTGTATTTTGGTTTTTTAAATATAGTATACCTTATTTCTCCTGTTGCGCCAAGATATTATTTTAAGCTATTTTCAAATAAAAGACCGCCCCGGACAAACCGGAGCGGTCTTTATTAAAATGGAAATAGTCCATTAAATGCTTATGCAAGTGCTGCAGTGATGATAGCCATTGAGTAAACCTCTCCTGCATTACATCCACGAGAAAGGTCATTGATTGGAGCATTGAGTCCAAGAAGGATTGGACCGTATGCTTCGAAATTACCAAGTCTCTGTGCAATCTTGTATCCGATATTTCCTGCGTTGATGTCAGGGAAGATAAATGTATTTGCATGACCCGCAACCTCAGACTGTGGGCACTTTGTGCGGGCTACACGTGGTGCAACTGCTGCGTCAAACTGGATTTCTCCCTCGATTGGAAGATTTGGATATTTCTCTTTTGCCTTGTGAGCTGCGTTTCTCATCTTGTCAACGTCCTCGCCCTTTCCTGAGCCAAGTGTTGAGTAGCTTAAGAATGCAACCTTTGGATCGATACCGAAGATCTTAGCACACTCTGCTGATTCTCCTGCGATTTCAACAAGCTCGTCCTCTGTAGGATGGATGTTTATAGCACAGTCGCTCATTGCAAGCACCTCATTCTCACCTGTTGCAGATGGACGAACAAGGATAAAGCATGAAGATACGATTGTGTTGCCAGGCTTTGTCTTGATAAGCTGCAATGCCGGACGAACTGTATCTGCTGTTGAGTATGTAGCTCCTCCGAGAAGTGCGTCTGCGATACCCATCTTTACAAGCATTGTTCCAAAGTAGTTAGCTGATGAAAGAATTCCCTTAGCCTGCTCCGGTGTAACACCCTTGCTCTTACGAAGCTCGCAGAATAATTCAACCATCTCATCCATACGGTCAAAGTTCATAGGATCTATAATCTCTGCTCCACGGATATTGAAACCACTCTTCTCAGCGCTTGCACTAATCTTCTCTGGATCTCCGACAAGGATAGGATGTAAGAAGTTGCTTGCAAGTAAACGCGAAGCTGCCTCAAGGATACGTGGATCCTCTCCCTCTGTGAATACGATTTTCTTTGGGTCTTTCTTTAATATTTCGATTAACTGACCAAATCCAAACATGATAATGTCTCCTTTATGTATATTATTTATTATTTAAAACTATATCTGGTTTCACACCACTGACTATAATATACTTATTTTTCTCGAATATCAATAATTGTTAAAAGGTTGTCAAGATGTTCGCGAAAAAATCCAATCCATGATATTTCATGGCACAATAAAAGGAACCGGATTAATATTTTCCGATTCCTTTTATAATGATCACTATTTATTCGTTTAAGGAGTATTTATCATACAAAACCGTTTACTCTGCAAGTGCCTTAAATGCCTCATCAAGATCCTCAATTATATCATCCACATTCTCAGTTCCGATTGAAAGACGGATTGTGTTTGGCTTGATGCCCTGATCTAAGAGTTCTGCCTCATTGCACTCTGAGTGTGTGGTAGAAGCCGGATGTATAGCAAGTGACTTAACATCAGCTACGTTTGCAAGCAGTGAGAAAAGCTCAAGGTTGTCAATAAATTTCTGCGCTTCCTTTGCTCCACCCTTAATCTCGAATGTAAATATAGAGCCGCCTCCGTTAGGGAAGTATTTCTTGTAAAGCTCCTGCTGCTCTTTATCCTCTGAAATAGATGGATGATTAACCTTCTCTACGAGTGGCTGATCCTTTAAGTACTGAACCACCTTGAGTGCATTCTCAACATGACGCTCCACACGAAGCGAAAGTGTCTCAAGTCCCTGAAGGAAGATAAATGAATGAACAGGCGAAATTGTTGCTCCTGTATCACGAAGTAAAATTGCCCTGATATATGTCGCAAATGCTGCCGGTGCGCAATCCTTTGCAAAGCTTACTCCGTGGTATGATACGTTTGGCTCTACAAGCCATGGCCATTTATCATTCTGTGTCCAGTCGAATTTACCGCTGTCAATTATAACTCCACCAATTGTTGTTCCGTGTCCACCGATGAACTTTGTTGCTGAGTGAACCACGATATCAGCACCGTACTCAATCGGACGGACAAGATATGGTGTAGCAAAGGTATTATCTACGATAAGTGGGATTCCTGCCTCATGAGCGATATTTGCAATTTTTTCGATATCTACTACCTCTGAGTTTGGATTTCCGAGTGTCTCGATTTCAATAGCTTTTGTATTCTCTTTGATAGCAGCCTTGATTCCATCATAATCGAATGGATCCACGAATGTAGCCTCAATTCCGTAATCAGGAAGTGTGTGTGCCAAGAGATTGTATGTACCGCCGTAGATATTCTTTGCTGCAACGATATGGTCACCTGCGTGTGCTACTGCCTGGAAAGCATATGTGAGTGCCGCTGCTCCGGAACCAACAGCAAGTGCTGCCACGCCACCCTCGAGTGCTGCAATTCTTCTCTCGAATACATCCTCTGTAGGGTTTGTCAGTCTGCCGTAGATATTTCCTGCATCTCTGAGTCCGAATCTGTCTGCAGCATGCTCACTGTTATGGAACACATATGATGAAGTAAGGTAGATTGGAACTGCTCTCGCATCTGTAACCGGATCAGGTGTTTCCTGTCCTACATGTAACTGTAATGTCTCAAATTTTAAATTTCTGTCTGCATAATGTTTCTTGCTCATATTAATATCCTCCTAATTAATGATATGTTAATGTTATTTGTTTTTAATTTTAATTCCGGGATGCTGTTCCCTTGAACTAATCATATCATATCATCTTTCTAGGAAAAGTGTTAATACTTATAACTAAGAGCTTGCTATAAACATATTTTATAACTGCATATTCTTTAAAACATCTGCAAGTTCTCTCGTAGCTGCACCAACGTCCATGTTATTTACTGCATAGTCACATATCTGGCGGTTGCGTTTCTCGGCATCTATGGACAGAATACGAAGTGTCTTTTCTTCTATTGAGTAATCCTGCTCTATGATATCCCGGATTAAAAGCTCCTTGTCACGCGCCACATACACTATAACAGTAGGAAAATGGCGCTTCATGGCAATGGCGCCGCACATGTCAAGCGGCATCACGACAAAGTGTCCCTTTTCAAGCACTGCCTCTATATCCTCCATTTTGGTGCCATATTGTATTCCGGCGTACCTTGTCTTTTCAAAGAAATCCTGTGCATTGAACTCCTCCTCCGTCAGGTATCTGTGCTTATCGCCTGGCTTGGTACAGTATGTTTTCGGATTCTCAAACTGCTCCATGGCGCACAGACTGTCTGAGAGCGCTGTTTTTTCCTGAGCCTGATGGTCCGACAAGCGCCACAACTGACGGATTCTTTATATTTTTATTTCTATATAATGACGCATTTATTATCTGCTCCACGAGATATACAAACTCTGTGATATTATTAACAGATAACAGTCCTGTCATTTTTGAATTCCACGGTTTTCGCATGAGCACAGGATATGTGGCCGGTGTCTCAAGCACATTGTGTATGGCATCATCTAAAATAATATCAAACTGCACAAGATTTTTTGCATTGCCAAGTATGATATTTTCTGTCGGAAAATCAGGAAATGCCTCCATTATCTGACTCGCCCTCACTCCCATGAAGCCCGGTGCCACCGCCGTGATAAAATATACCTCTCCGATATCCATGAGCTTTCTTATCATCCGCTTTGTCTCTTCTGTAGGCTTCTGTCTCTCGTAAAGTGTATTATCCCGGTAAAATTCCTTTATGACAGAGGCTCTGCCGGTATTCTCCCAGGAATCTATATCATCCAGCGTAAGAGGTGGGGTGATATTATATTTTTTGTTTGCCATATCTATGGCTATGCTGTTGAATGGTGCTGTCACATCATCCCAGTCAAGTCCTATTTTAGGTCTTATCATGCTTATCCCTTTCTGTTTCGTAACTATTTATAACAAAAATGACCTGCAACAACTGCAAGTCTTAACAAGTAGCGAGGGAGAGACTCGAACTCTCAACCTCCCGGGTATGAACCGGACGCTCTAGCCAGTTGAGCCACCTCGCCATATTTGATTGATACCTTTAAAAGGATGGGACCTACAGGGCTCGAACCTGTGACCCTCTGCTTGTAAGGCAGATGCTCTCCCAGCTGAGCTAAGATCCCGTGTCACTTCTGTTGAAGTAAAGTAGCGAGAGAGAGACTCGAACTCTCAACCTCCCGGGTATGAACCGGACGCTCTAGCCAGTTGAGCCACCTCGCCATATTGATTGATATCCTTTAAAAGGATGGGACCTACAGGGCTCGAACCTGTGACCCTCTGCTTGTAAGGCAGATGCTCTCCCAGCTGAGCTAAGATCCCATGTCGTCAACCGACTTGATTATTATATACAGTCGGCACCTTATTGTCAACAACTTTTTTTCATTTTATTTCAAAAAAATTTTAACTATTCAGAAGTCTCTCCACAAGCTTCACGCACTCTGCTGCATCCTTTGAATATCCGTCGGCTCCTATCTCGTCTGCAAAGCTTTGTGTAATGCAGGCTCCACCGATTACCACCTTACTCTTACAGCCCTTTTCCTTACATATTTCCACTACATCCTTCATGCGCATCATGGTGGTGGTCATAAGAGCTGACAGTCCGATAACTGCCGCATTCGTCTCAATCGCCTTGTTGACAATATCCTCACAAGGCACATCCTTTCCCATATCAATCACGTTGTAGCCATAGTTTTTAAGCATAAGCACGACAAGATTCTTTCCTATATCATGGATATCGCCCTCCACCGTTGCAATGACAAGAGTCGGCATATCATCACCTGAGTCCTTCTTTTCAAGCAACGGCTCCAGATGCTCTATAGCAAGCTTCATGGTATTTGCACTGCCGATAAGCTGTGGCAGGAAATATTTCTTCTGGTTAAAAAGCTCTCCCACCTCATTAATAGCCGGAATCAGGCTGTTATTAATAATCTCGTCAGGCTTTGCCCCATCAGAAAGCATTTTCTTTACTTCATCAATTATACTGCCCTTGTTTCCCTTTAAGACAGCCTGAAATACCGCATCCTTACTGCCCGCTGCGCATGTGCCGTTTGAAGCAGACGCATCATTGTCCGACTTTTTCACAACAACAGTCTCATATTGGGCCTTTTCCTCCGCAAGTCTGCTCATGCGCTCGATGTATGCTATATCGCTGTCAGGTCTGTCGAGCAGCATATCAGATGCAAATGCAGCATTCATCAAAAGCTCCTGTGATGGATTGGCAATAGCCATGGTGAGTCCCTTGCATATGGCCATTGTAAGAAACGCTGTGTTCACGTACATACGCTCAGGCAGTCCGAAGGATATATTTGAAAGTCCGCATATTGTAGGAAGCTTTTTCTCATCCTTACAGTACGCAATGGTCTCATAGCACTCGATTGCGGCCTTTGGATTTGCACCTATTGTCGCAACAAGTCCATCCACCACGATATCCTCATGTGCCATTCCAAGCGAAAGTGCCTTGTCATAAATAGTATTTATAATCTGCTTTTTCTCCTCGACATCCTTTGGCAATCCTGCATCCGAAAGTGGTAAGAGTATGAACATCGCCCCGTATTTTGCTGCAAGAGGCAATAATTTTTCCATCTTCTCTGTCTCAAGAGAAATGGAATTGATGAGAGCTCTTCCCGGATAAATCTTAAGAGCCTCCTCTATTACCTCCACATAGCTTGAATCAATACAAAGAGGGCAGTCCACTGTTGATGAAACCTCATATATAACCGATTTCATCATCTCCTTCTCATCGATACCATTCATGCCCATATTGATATCAAGTATTCTCGCACCATTTGTCTCCTGCTCCATAGCCATCTGGCGCACCAGGTCAAGCTTTCCCTCACGAAGCTGTGCCTGCAGCTTTTTCTTGCCTGTAGGGTTGATTCTCTCTCCGACCACAGTAAAGTTGCCATCTAAGTCAATCTCTACATTCTTTCGTTCAGACGCAAGCACTCTTCTATGATGCTCAAGCGGCTTATGAACAGGCATTGACTTTACGGCCTCTGTGAGAGCACGTATATGCTCCGGTGTGGTGCCACAGCAGCCTCCGACAATGGATGCCCCCGCCTCCACAAGCCCTCTCATCGCATCGGCAAACATATCCGGAGTCATCTTGTATACAGTTTTACCATCCTCAAGCTCCGGAAGCCCTGCATTTGGCTTGGCAATAAGAGGCACTGTAGAGTACTCTGCCATTTTCTCAACCAGCGCTATCATCTCAGCAGGTCCCGTCGAGCAGTTCACACCGATAGCATCCACTCCAAGTGACTGCAGCACAACAACTGCTGTCTCAGGCGGTGTACCAAAAAGAGTCCTGCCATCCTCGTTATAGGTGAGTGTCACCATAATAGGCAGGTCGCTTACCTCTTTTATAGCAAGCACTGCCGCTCTGCACTCCTGAAGACTCATCATTGTCTCAACCACAAATACATCTGCGCCTGCCGCATCAAGAATCCTCGCCTGCTCCTTGTACACCTCCAAAAGCTCCTCAAACATCAGATCCCCGAGCGGAAAAAGCTGTCTGCCGGTCATCGTCATATCTGCTGCTACAAGCGCCCTATCCCCGACAGCCTGCTTTGACAGGCCAACAAGCGTGGTATTTATCTCGTTAATTTTCTCCTGTAAACCATATTCTAAAAGCTTAATCCTGTTTCCTGTAAATGTAGGTGCATAAACAATATTCGTGCCGTTATCGACATAAGCCTTCTGCAAATCAAGAATCACCTGCGGATGCTCCATCACCCATTCCTCCGGACACACTCCTACCGGCATGCCTGCTGCCATCAGGTTTGTACCGGTCGCTCCATCCAGGATAACTATGTTTTCTCTGATATATTTTCTGAATTCTTCTCTTGTCATTTCGTTTCCTTTTCTGTTTCAGCTGTTATTCACTCCACAGTGTAAAATATTTCAAAGCAAAAGCTATGTGCTCTTCATCCTTGAAATTTGTGATAATTTATATTATCATTGTAACCGATTTTAAAACACAAAAATTCAATAGTCTATTCACCATAATATACTAAAACACTATATTTTTCAAACAAAAGAAAGGATTTCTTATGAAACTTATCGCTTTAGATCTTGACGGAACACTTTTCAACAACAAAAGTCAGATATCCCAGGAAAATATAAAAGCTATAAAAGAGGCAACTGCTGCCGGAATAAATGTGGTCATCTCCACCGGCCGTCCATTCGGAGGGCTGCCGTTTGAGGCAATTAAGGACACCGGCATCCTCTACGCTATCACTGCAAACGGAAGTGCAATCTACGAGATTGACACCAAAAAATGTCTTTACGAAAACTGCCTTTCTGATGAGACAGCGTTTTCAATAATCGATTACCTGATGACAAAGCGCGTTCATATGGATGCCTTCATAAACGGCTGTGGCTATTCTCCATACAAGTGTCTCGAGGATGCAAAGGATCTCAAAATGCCTCCTTCTATAAAGGAATACATCATGACAACCAGAAAACGTGTGAACGATATCACTGAAATGATGCGCGAAAACAATTACCATATGCAGAAAATGACCATCAATTTCCCAAAGGATGTAGATGATAACTACTACTGCCGCGACGAAGTATTTGAGCATCTGAAAAAAATCCCTGAAATCACGCTCGTAAGCGGTGGCTACGGTAATCTGGAATTCACAAAAGCAGGCGTTGACAAAGGTGTGGCACTTCATAAGCTGGCTCAAATCCTGAATATAGCAGCTGATGAGACAATGGCTGTCGGTGACACCGAAAACGACATGGCTATCGTAAAAGCCGCACACATCGGCGTGGCCATGGGAAATGCAACCGATGAGCTTAAGGCACAGGCTGATTACGTCACCGACACAAACGAAAATGACGGCGTAGCCAAGGCTATCCGCCACTTTATGGGTTAATCTCACAAATTTAATATAACGATACCGGTCATATAAGAGTATAATAGTTGTTTAGCGCAAAATAGCTGTTTAACACACAATAAATAATCACCTGTCATATATATCCAAAGAAGCACATATACTTCTAAGACAACATATGACAGGTGATTTTTGATTGTAAAAAAATATTTATCCAATCCACATTGTGACCGGAACTATTTTCCTGACACTTGCCGGTACAACCAGTCGGTTTATGGGTTTTTTCTTTCGCATATTTCTTAATAACGTCATGGGCTCAACAGGTCTGGGACTCTATCAGCTTGTGATTCCACTCATGTCCGTATGCATGTCACTCTGTTGCAACGGCTTTCAGACCGCTACATCAAAGCTTGTTGCCGAAAAGTCTCAAAACAGGCAGATTATACTCATTTGCGCAATAATTATGTCAGCCACCATTGCTCTTTTACTCACAATTATTATGTATTCCAATGCCAATTACATAAGCCTTTGTATTTTAAGTGAGCCACGCTGTACAGAGCTTGTCAAGGCGCTGTCCTTTTCCATTCTGCCCGCTGCTATCCATTCCTGCATAAACGGATACTATTATGGATTGAAAAAAGCAGCCGTTCCAGCTGCCACACAATTAATCGAGCAGACCGCACGCATTGGCACCTGCTATCTGATATACTCAATACTATCTGACGGTGGCAGCTGCTTTAAGCCTGTATACTCTATATACGGTATCGTGGCAGGCGAAGCGAGCGCAACCGTCTTTTCCGTTATCACAATAAAAAAAGATTTCTCATACTTTAAAATATCCGTCAAAAGCCTGAAAACAACAGCCTATGGCATGGCTGCGCTTTTCATCCCTTTATCACTAAACTACATATTGACAAGCTTTTCATCCTCCGTCGAAAATGTGCTTATCCCGAGAACTCTTAAGCTCTACGGACTATCACCGGCATTGGCCCTTGACATATTCGGAACCATTTCCGGTCTCACCCTTCCTGTGCTTTTATTCCCCGGTGTGCTTTGCAGCTGTGCCTGCGTGATGCTTCTGCCATCTGTTTCTGAAGCGAATGCCGCCGGAAAGGATACAAAAATCACAAAAACCATAAACTCCTGTGCCTTATTCGGACTATGCTTTGGTCTTATCTTTACATGCATATTCTATCTGCTGTCGAATTTTATAGGAGATTTTCTTTTTTCATCGAAGCTTTGTGGATATTTCCTTAGAAGACTGTGTTTTCTGTGCCCACTGATGCACATAAGCGGAATGCTCTGCAGCATACTGCACGGTCTGGGTAAAGCAAAGCAGGTGTTCTTTGTCAATCTGCTTACCTGTGCGATAAGAATTCTGATGATTATGCTTCTCGTACCCCACTATGGGATAGATGCATATCTGTGGGCTATGCTTGTGTCGCATGTGTTTATGACACTTGCTGTCGGGATTCTCACCTGCCACACAGCACACAAATAAAAAAAGGCCTGCACATACTCCAGGCATACCGGAATATGTGCAGACTCATAAAATTATAGATTATACACGTGAAAGGTACTCACCTGTTCTTGTATCAATCTTGATAACATCATCTGTCTCAACAAAAAGTGGTACATAAACTGTAGCACCTGTCTCAACTGTAGCAGGCTTTGTAGCACCTGTTGCTGTATCACCCTTGAAGCCAGGCTCTGTCTCTGTAACAGTAAGCTCAACGAAAAGTGGTGGCTCAACTGCAAATACATTGCCCTTGTGTGAACAAACCTTACACATCTCATTCTCTTTTACAAACTTGAGAGCATCGCCAACCTCATCCTTTGGTAAGTCAATCTGGTCATATGTCTCAACATCCATGAAATGATAGAAATCATCATCTGCATAAAGATACTGCATATCCTTACGGTCAATGTGTGCTGTAGGGCATTTCTCTGTTGGACGGAATGTCTTCTCAACAACACCACCACTGATGATATTCTTTAACTTTGTACGTACAAATGCTGCACCTTTTCCTGGTTTAACATGCTGAAATTCGATAATCTGATAGATGTTTCCCTCGAACTCGATAGTAACACCGTTTCTGAAATCTCCTGCTGAAATCATTAGTTACTTCCTCCTTAAATCGTGCGAGCCTAAGCTCTCTCATTTGTCCATTCTACAATAAAAAGCAATACATTTCAAGTATTTATTTTCTATTGTATGAATTTGTATTGGTTTTATATTAGTTTCTTGCCTCGATATCTGATATCATAGCCACTCTCTTGGCGTGTCTGCCACCCTCAAACTCGGCTGTCAGATAAGCCTTTACGATATCCTTTGCAAGCTCAACACCTACAATCCTCTCACCAAAGGCTATGATATTGGCATTGTTGTGCTGTTTTACAAGGCGTGCTGTGGCTGTGTCTGAGCACACTGCCGCACGGATGCCGTTGACCTTGTTGGCTGCTATTGAGATACCTACACCTGTACCGCATATCAGTATTCCGCAGTCAAACTCGCCTGATGCCACTGCATCAGCCACCTTCTCACCATACTCCGGGTAATTGCAGCTCTCACTTGAATCTGTGCCGAAGTTGGTCACCTCGTGCCCCATGCTCTCAACGTACTCCATTATTGTCTTTTTAAGCTCAACTGCTGCGTGATCGTTTCCGATTGCAATCTTCATAATATATATGCCTCCAAATTTTAAATTATTAGTTAAAAATTATTTATTTACTTTCTTTAAATGCCTCTTGTAGCATGCAATTACAGGCTTTTCAATAAAGCGCTTAAGCACAATCTGTATCTCCTCATGCGGGTCAATAGGTGCTACAAGTATTGACCTGATGCCCGTAAGATTAGCTCCGATGATATCTGTAAATATCTGATCTCCCACAAAAAGAGTGTTTTTCGTATCTGTGCCAAGCCTCTCCATTGCTGTACGATAGCCTGATGGCTTGGGCTTTCCTGCCTTGTAGATATACTTTATCCCAACCTGCTTAGCAAAGCTCTTCACACGCGGCTCCTTGTTGTTTGAGAGCACAAGGCACGAAAAACCAAGCTCCTTAAGGTGCTTAAACAAAGCAATCGCCCGCTCATCAGCAGGCGAACCATGAGTCACAAGGGTGTTGTCGATATCAAAAATAATGCCCCTGTAGCCCTCCTTATATAATTTATCAAAATCTATGCTGTATGTCGAGTCAATGTACTCTCCCGGGTATAAAAAACTCATAGTATAAAATTCTCTGTCTCCCTGTTAATCTGTTCATTCAAGGCTGCCTGCTGCATAACCATACCATCCGCACTGCCGACAAAATGCTGATACTGCTGCAATACCTTATCCTTGTCTAAATCGGATACAGCCTTTGCGACATCAAGTGTGCTGATATCACTGTCAGCACCCTTAAGCTCATAGCTCGCATTGGAATCATATGTCTTTGCATAATCAAGCGAGGTAAAGCTCTGCCTTGCCCTTGCAGCCTCATAATCAGCCGTATCATCAGCAATGGATTGCTGTGAAGCTGTGTCATCCACTGCCTGCTTCGAACTCATAATCTGGCTGTTTCTAAGCTCGTTTACCCTTATGGAATTGTATGAATAAAAGCCTTCGCTCGGGCGAATACCGGAAATGTTCATACGCACCTTCCCATCCTGTTTTAAATAAAAACTGCTGCCTAAACACTATTTGGTGTCAAGCATCTTTTTAAGCTCTGTCATAAATGTATTGACATCCTTAAACTCTCTGTAAACCGACGCAAACCTCACATATGCTACCGCATCAAGGTCCTTTAATCTGTCCATAATCAGCTCTCCGATGAGTGATGTAGAGATTTCCTTTTCCTCTCTGGCAAAGATTTCTATCTCGACCTCATCTACAAGCTTTGAGATTGTATCTGCTGAAATCGGTCTCTTGTGACATGCAAGAAGCACGCCCTTTTCAATCTTGGAGCGGTCATACTGCTCTCTGTTGTTATCCTTTTTTATAACGATGAGCGGGATTGTCTCCACCTTCTCATATGTAGTGAAACGCTTGCCGCAATCATCGCACAGCCTTCTGCGCCTGATAGAGCTGTTGTCATCAGCCGGTCTTGAGTCTATTACCCTTGTGTTGTCACTACTGCAAAATGGACACTTCATGCTGTACCCTCCGTAGGTATCATATAGTATGAAGAATGCAAAATATCTTTGTTTCTCATTATAATACTTCAAATCATCATCTGTATTTAAAAAGACCTATACATATTTTAGTATATAGATACTAATTTTCGTTGTCAATATGTTTTTGTACTGAATTTCGACATTTTTTATAAATTTTTTTGTATTTACAAAATCATAACAACTTGCGCCGCATATCAGACTCACATATATTTACCAATATTATATCGGGTCCAATCTTCACAATCTTAACCCATGGAATACAATATTCATAATCCCTGCAAAATATTCCCATATATTTTCCCGGTCCTGGCACGATAATCGCACAGATTTTGCCACAGACCGGATCAAACTCCAAATCCCGTACGTGTCCGATGAACCTGCCCTCCTCCACGCTCACAACCTCTTTTTCGCATAAATCCAGAAAACGCATAAAACAGACCTCCCTTGGTCTATCTTATGCGTTTCTTTTTGATTTTGTGCTTATAAAAGCGTTTTATTCATAAAATTATACATTAAATCTGAAAAGAATTACATCTCCGTCCTTAACAACGTACTCTTTTCCTTCCATGCCTACGATGCCCTTTTCTCTTGCGGCTGCAAGGCTTCCGTTGTCGAGAAGATCCTGATAGTTAACTACCTCCGCCTTGATGAAGCCACGCTCGAAATCAGTATGTATCTTGCCGGCTGCCTGTGGTGCCTTTGTACCTTTCTTTATAGTCCATGCACGGCACTCATCCTCTCCTGCTGTGAGGAAGGAAATAAGTCCGAGAAGTGAATAGCTGGCTGCTACAAGCTTATCGAGACCGCTTGACTCAACACCTAAATCCTCAAGGTACTCCTTCTTTTCGTCCTCATCGAGATCTGCAAGCTCCTGCTCAATCTGTGCACAGATAACAAATACCTCTGCACCCTCTTCCTTTGCCATCTCTCTTACCTTTGCAACATGCGGATTGCTTGCGCCGTCATCTGCGAGGTCATCCTCTGATACATTTGCAGCGTAGATGGTAGGCTTTGCTGTAAGGAGATTATATCCCTTGAACCAAAGCTGTGCATCCTCATCATCAGGCACTTCAAAGGTTCTGGCCATCTTTCCGTCCTCAAGATGAGCCTTTACTGCCTCAACAAGCTCAAGCTCCTTTGCAAGTGTCTTGTCCATTCTTGCCTGCTTTGCAATCTTTGCAATTCGCCTGTCAAGAATCTCAACATCCGAGAAAATAAGCTCAAGATTGATTGTCTCGATATCTCTTGCAGGATCTACAGAACCATCTACATGGATAATGTTTGTATCCTCAAAGCAGCGCACTACGTGTACGATTGCATCTACCTCACGGATATTTGCAAGGAACTGGTTTCCAAGTCCCTCACCCTTACTGGCTCCCTTCACAAGACCTGCGATATCAACAAATTCGATTGTTGCAGGTGTAACCTTCTTTGTGTGATAGAGCTCTCCGAGCTTTACGATTCTCTCGTCAGGCACTGAAACAATACCTACGTTTGGGTCGATTGTAGCAAAAGGATAGTTTGCTGAAAGCGCTCCTGCCTTTGTGAGTGAGTTGAATAATGTAGACTTTCCGACGTTCGGAAGTCCGACGATGCCGAGTTTCATGGTATATATATCTCCTTTAAATTGATTTCATATGTATTTTGTGTATCGGATGTTTGTTGATACAACTATGTAGTGTACCACATTAACGGAGATTTGTACATAATCTTACGCAAATCCCCATTCGTTATATCCATTTTCTTACGCAAATCCCCATTCATTTCTTCCATCACAGTACTTTTTCACGAAAAAATCCTCCCCACACATAACCTAATATGCAGGAAGGTTTTCACATTTTATTATTCACTTACCATCTCATCACACTTAATCTGCTCGATATGTATGGCAAGGTAGCCTGTCTCATTGTCCAAAAACTCATGATTTAAGTCCTTTCCAAGCTCCTTACATATATCACCTGCCAGTGCGAATGACTCCGGATAATTTTTCTCGATAAACTGATTGAGATCAACCTTTAATTTTTTACTCCGGTCGCGGCTCTTGATACCATGTGGCGGATATGGTTCATGAGGCGGTTGTATGCCATAGTAGTGACATCTATGTGCTTTCCAATCTTTTCCTCTATAAATGTGGCGCATTTTCGAACTGCTGCCGCCATCTCCATGGCATCCGATACCTTTGAATTGTTTAAGGATGTATGAATATGAAGAGTAATGTAGCCAATCTCATCATCAATTATATCAATTTGTTTTTTATCCTTTAGTATATGGCGTATATTCTCAGCTATCTTGTACTCCCTATAAAACATCACACGGATGTCGTCGTTTAAAGGATTGCTGATCTGTTCTTTGTTTTCCATACGCTTTACAGCAAATGCTATATGATCTGCCATAGGAAACAATATGCTTCTGTCTATATGTCCAAACTCATGCTCTGCATTATCGAGCAGTGTGTTTGCAATCTCAAGATACTCCGGCTCGATGGATTTTACTATGTCCTTTGCCGGACCTCTGTCCCTTGTCTGGGTCAGCTCATACAGTGAATCCTCTTCCGTCGGCTCGACAGACTGTGTAATTTTCTTTCCAAAACCCACACCCTTTCCGACTATAAGATATTCTCTTGCGCTCTTATCCTTTACCGCAAGCACTGTATTGTGATTTAAGACCTTTGTGATTCTGTACATATCATTCCCCTGACATTTATTAATGTACTCCTGATAATTTATACGAACTATTTATTATTAACATAACCGGACAATTCAATTATCATGATGTATGAATTACTTCTCGTAGGTGTCAACTGCGTAGAGAGGCTCTCCCGCCTTAATCGGTCCATCTGTGATGAGACGGATTTTCTGATTATCTTTTAGCTCTGTGCAGATGACAGGAGTTGTAACTGATGGTGCGTTTGCCTTTAAGTAGTCAAGGTCAAGCTTCATGAGCACATCGCCCTTATTAACATGGCATCCTGCCTCAACCTGTACGTCAAAGCCTTTACCCTCGAGCTTTACTGTATCAATTCCTACATGGATTATCATACCAATTCCTGAGTCGGTTGTAAATCCCAAAGCATGCTTTGTATCAAAAACGAATAAAACAGTTCCATCCTCAGGTGCTACAACCACGCCCTCCTCAGGTGTGACTACTGCTCCGTCACCCATCATTTTGCTGGCAAAAGCCTCATCCGGTGCTGTTGAGAGGTCTGCTGCTATTCCTGTCATAGGGCTTGAGATGATAACTGTGCTTGTCGGCTCTTTGGTGTCAGCAGCGTCCTGTGCTTTATCTGAAACGGTGCTTGAATCTTCTGTTTTTGAATCAGTGGCCGAAGCTGCATTTTCGTTCTTCGCTTCATCTGCGTCTGCTGTATTATTTTCTACTGCATCATCCTCGAAATGCTCCTCTGTCACACTTGCAAGATAATCCTCGAGGTCAGACTTTATTACTGTTACTCTCGGTCCATAGATAATCTGTACGCCCTGTCCCTTGTGCACGACTCCTGATGCTCCTGTTGATTTAAGAAGCGCATCGTTTACCTTGTCAGGGTCTATTACTGTGATACGAAGCCTTGTCGCACAGCAGTCCACATCTGAGATATTGGCTTTGCCGCCGAGACCTCGTGATATAGTCTGCGAGAGCTCGTCTACAGCCGCTTTGTCGTCAGAAGCTTTTGTATCCTTGGCAGCTTTTCTTGCATTTACATCTGCCTTGGTGTAGAGCTTTGTCTCTGTATCGTCATCCTCACGGCCCGGAGTCTTGAAATCAAACTTCTTTATAAGGAAGCTGAAAATAAAGTAATACAGTAAGAAATATACTATTCCCACCGGAATCACGAGCAGCCAGCTTGTCTTTTCATTTCCCTGCAATATACCAAACAGGAAGAAATCAAGTAATCCTCCTGAGAAAGTAAGTCCTACAGCGATGTTTAAAATATGTGCTATCATGTATGCGCTTCCTGCGAGCACTACCTGTACTGCAAAGAGAGCCGGTGCTACGAAAAGGAATGAGAACTCAAGAGGCTCTGTGATTCCTGTAAACATACATGCAAGTGTTGCAGAAAGTAAAAGGCTTCCTGCCTGTTTTTTCTTTTCCGGCTTTGCACATTTATACATTGCAAGTGCTGCTCCCGGAAGACCAAAAATCATGAAAATGAACTCTCCCGAAAAATATCTTGTGGCATCGGCACTGAAATGTGCGATGTTTGCAGAGTCAGCAAGCTGTGCGAAGAAGATGTTCTGTCCACCCTCAACCATATGTCCAGCAACCTCCATCGTTCCACCGACTGCTGTCTGCCAGAACGGCATGTAAAATACATGGTGCAGTCCGAATGGAATAAGAGCTCTCTTTATAATACCAAAGAGAAGTGTTCCGAAATATCCTGTTCCTGTCACCACTCCGCCGAGTGCATAGATTCCGTTCTGCACAGTAGGCCAGATAAAATACATTAAGATTCCTACAAAAAGATATGCCACTGTTGAAATGATAGGCACAAATCTTGTTCCACCGAAAAATGACAATGCATTCGGCAGCTCAATCTTGTAGAAACGGTTGTGCAGTGCTGCCACTCCCAGTCCTACTATAATTCCGCCAAACACCCCCCATCTGCAATGACTGGATACCACATACTGATGTGATGGTTCCATCAAGCACATCCTTTGCAATGCTTCCGTCTGCAAGGATTTTTCCGGAAATCTTGAGCATCGCATTGATTGATACATTCATAACAAAGTATGCTATGACTGCTGAAAGTGCTGACACCTCTTTTTCCTTCTTTGCCATTCCGATTGCTACTCCGACCGCAAAAATGAGCGGAAGGTTATCGAATATGGCACTTCCGACCGCATTCATGATTACAAGAAGTGCATGGAGTATAGTCTTATCTCCGAGCAGCCACTGTAAACCATAGGTCTCAATTGTTGTAGTGTTGGTGAATGAGCTTCCGAGTCCTAAAAGCAAGCCTGCTACCGGAAGGATTGCGATTGGAAGCATGAAGCTTCGTCCTACTCTCTGCAGGACACCAAAAATTTTGTCTTTCATGAGCTTTTCCTCCTATAAATGCAGGGTATGTACCGATTTGCACCTATCGTTCTTTTTTGCTCCAGCGACAAAAAGGAGGCACTTATCATACACTAACCCTGTTAAAAGTTATGTACGACAAATGCCTCCCTAAAAGTAACACGTCTGTTAAAGTTTATATCACATAAGCTTTATCATTTCAACACAATTTTCCCAACGAATTTATTTTTTGTTAATCATGCTGTTTTTATACATATTTTTTTGTGAATTATGTCTAATGTCTTTTTTCTCCAGACGCCTCCATGTTTCCATCACCATAAAGCATTCTTCACCTGTGATACCCTCTGATGAATACACAGCCTTTTGTATGATGCGCATGTACTCGTCCCAGTGGATTCCGCAATAATCCGGTCCGCAGTATTTTTCCTTAAGGTTAGCCAGATAAAGCTCATCTGTCCTGTTCTTTGAAGGATGTCCCAGTCCTTTGTAGATGCGGTTGTTTATCATTATTGCTGCCCTGCTGTAACGGCCTTTTTTCACCCTTTTTGCAAGTCTTGCTTCCCACAAAATATTTCTTCGCCTTTTGATATAAACTATGATGGCTGTAAGTGCAGTCAGAAAAATCACACAGAGTGAGGTTTTTAAAATCACCGGTGGTATATGAAGTCTCGTTTTTGAGTTCTGAGCATCTGTACGTTTATCCGCACCTGACTGTGAACCATAAGCCTTCTCACTGCCATCACCTGATGTACTGTTTGCTGCAGCTTTTGATGTATCATCTTTTGCTGTGTCATCATTTTCTGCATCTGTATTTTTTGTATCTTCATTTGCTGCATCTTCATCCAGTTTATCTTCATCTGCCGCAGTATCATTCATATGCTCACTATCATTATAAGCAGCACCGGTGTTTGTTTTCTTTCCGTTGACACCAATATAGTCAAACGGATTCTCACCTGTCACATACTCAAAATATCCCGGTGTCATCTCCACCGGAATCCATCCGAAATCATCCAGATATATTTCAACCCAGGCATGCGACTGCGAATCCTTCACCTCACATATATCCTCATCATTTTCACCGGATTTGAAACTGTCCTCCTTTGCACAATATCCGCTTACATAACGGCATGGAACGCCCATCTGTCTGAGTATCATCGTGCCAGCCGATGCAAAATGCACACAAAAGCCCTGTCTGCTATTTGAGAGGAAATTTTCAACTACATCCTTACCGCCTGTGGAGGGAGGATTTTTGCTGTACTTAAAATTCTTCGATGTCAGAAACTGCTGCACCAGCTGTGCTGCCGCAATCCTGTTGGCATCATTTTCTCTTATATAGCCTGTGTACATCATATTGCTTGTGAGCTGTCCTGTCCTAAGAAGCCACTTTGCATCTTCCGCAACAATCCCGTCACCACCCTGCTTTGCAGTATAGTTTTCCATTACATAATTATTGTATGCCGCATAGAAATCATTGTTGACCTCAAGAGGCTGCTCGGGCTCAAGGCTGGACGTTTCCAGACTACCATCGAAAAAGCCGGGACACGCCGACACCTCGATAGTCTTTGTCCCTTTATCCTTTGTGATAAAAAAGTCTTCGTCAAAATCTATATCACCCTTGGCATCTATACTGTATGGGTCGATACAGTACGGCAAATAGGTATATTTGGTGGAAAGCTTCTCCATCGTGATTGTATACTTTTCGGTGGCCGGATTGGTCTCATCATCATAATAGCCATCAAGCAGCGTGGCTAATCCGATTGTAGTCTGCCAGGCTGTCATCCTTGAAGCATCATGATACTCTTTTTCCATCCCGGAAAAATCAGACTTTTTAATCCATCTGCCATTCTCATAGGTATCACCGTAGAAGCTTCTCAGGTAAATATTAGAAGGCGCTCCTGACTTTGCTTCTACCGTCATCACCGTCTTTCCGCTGTAGCTTGGGTAGTGATTACTAACCGAGCCATCCTGCAAATCAATTCCCAAGCTGAAGAATGATTTTACGCTGCCCTCCAAATCTTTTTGAAAGGCAAGCATCTGCGGCTTTTTATCGGCAAGTGTATCAGCAAGAGGTTTAAACGAAAATACACATATAAAAAGTATTGCTGACACTGCCGCCATATATAAAAAACGCCTGTGCTATCCTAAAAACATCATTGCCATGTTCACTGCCATTTGCATCATATCCTGCCACTGTGCGTGCGTTGCCATCTGCGATAAGACACCAGAGTGTACACAGCGTGAGCATAACAACCTCGCTGACACTTGGGCTTTTGCCTATGCACAGCTGTACCGCAAGCAGAAGCGTTGGAAATAATGTGAGCATGCGTCTTCTTTTAATTTGAACCGCCAGTGTCACCAGCAAAAGCATAACTATAAACGATACAAAGCCAACAAATGCCCCCGCAAAGGCTTTATCGCCCTTTGGACAGACAAATGAAGTGCCATAGTACACATTTATTATCTCAAGATACCTGCCCTTTACATACAAAAAGCCGTCTTTTATATGCTCTGCAGCCTGCCAGTTTGCAATAAACACTCCAAGCAAAAATACAAGCAGCAGCCCCGTATTTATCGCATGGCGCACCCATTTTCTTGTGTCAAGCGATGTAAGCCTGTTTATAAAGCCGCTTATCACCGAAAAAATAAACAGCCACACATACACATAATATGGGCATCTCACATGTGAAACGGTCGTATTCACAACAGACACTGCACACACCGTAAGAAGTACTGCTGCAGCTGCATTGGCAAGTTCAGTAAGCAGGACACCAAGCACTGTAAATACATTATTATAATCAGGCTTTATCTCATTTGTATCAGATCTCTGCCATCTGCTTTTCCTAAATGACAATCTCGTTTTTTTTCATCCGCTCTGCCAACTATCTCCTCTCCCCTTTTTATCTGAAGTCTTCCGTCCACGCTAAGCAGACACACAAGCTTTTCTGCCCGGTACTTTTCCTCATACAAAAAAAGTACATCATTCTTTGTATCCGGCTTTATTTTAAGAAAACTGTTCAAAAATATGTAAAAGCCCTCCTCGTCATCCACTCTGGCTCTCACAATATCGTTTATTGAGGTATCATACCATGCCACATAATGAGAGCATTTTTGATCCATAAGTGAAAAGGAAAGTGAGACAAGAAGCTTCATAAAAGCATCCGCCTGTCTGCCTTTCTTTATCCCCCTTAAATCTGCTACTATGGCCACCGCACATGCCTTTGGCAGGCTGTTTTCCTTTACCATCAGCTCATCAGTCCTTGCAGAAAGCTTCCAGTGCACACTCTGCAACCTGTCACCGTTTTGAAACTCTCTGACATCAAACAGCTCCGACGGATCATATCCCGGTCTTAAATCATCATATATATCAGAATCCCCAAAGAAATTTCTTACTCTGTCCGTTATCCTCACAGGAATCTCATCAATCTGCGGCATCACCTCAACATTTGCATATTTTTTAACTCTTTTCGTGACATAAAAAAGCCTCGAAAAATCATATAGCTTTATCCTTACAAGCTCAAATTCATAATTGCCGCATAGGTTTACGCTGTACAAAAAATCACTGCCTCCTGACAGCCATTTTGTACTTTTTTCGCCAGATAAATTATTTTTCACCGTTACACGGTATTTTACACCATCAAAGCCTGCCTCCTTCAGCCGGCAGGAAAGACTCACCCTGATGCTCTCGCCCTGTGTAGCGATAGCTATCGGAATGTTTATAGCTGCCACTGCCCGGTGCGCCTTTACAAGCAATGCTATAAATGTCAGCACCATAAACACACACATAAAGCAGCCAAGCAGTGCCAGCGCAGCATTACCGTATATCATCGACATATAAAAAACTATTGCCGCAGTAATTATTCCTATCAAAAAACTAATCACGATTACCTGCCTTTTTCACATAAGTTGTCGGCTGTTTAACAGCCTTTAGTATCTCATCTATCACTGAAAGCTCTGATACGTGTGATACTCTCGCCTTGGTATTTAGCACGATTCTGTGCTTTGTCACATCCGCAAATACAGAAACCACATCAGATGGTATGACATAGCTTCGCCCACTCAGATACGCATATGCCTTTGCCATCCTAACACACGCAATCGTACCTCGCGGACTCACTCCCAGCTCAATGTACGGACTTGTCCTTGTCGCATCAACCAGATCCACAATGTACGAATAAATACTGTCATGTATAAACACCTGCTCAACCTCTCCCTGCATCTCAACAAGTCCCTGTGCATTCATAACAGGCTTTATCGTATACTCATCAGCCTTCACACTTTTGCCCTTTGCGATATCCACCTCAGCCTCATGTGAAGGATATCCCATGCTCATACATATCATAAACCTGTCAAGCTGTGACTCCGGCAACAGCTGTGTACCGGCGCTGCCCTTTGGATTTTGAGTGGCCATCACTATAAACGGCTCCGGGACCTTCCTGCTTATTCCATCCACAGTGACATTTCCTTCCTCCATAACCTCCAAGAGCGCAGACTGTGTTTTGGGACTTGTTCTGTTAATCTCATCTGCCAGAAACAGATTACACATCACGGCACCCTCGCGGTACACAAACTCTCCGGTCTGCTTCTGATACATTGAAAATCCAAGTATATCAGCAGGCAGCACATCCGGAGTGAACTGTACCCTGTGATTCACAAGCGCCATCGCCCTTGAAAAAGCTACTGCAAGCGTAGTCTTTCCCACTCCCGGCACATCCTCAAGCAGTATATGTCCACCTGCCAAAAAGGCAGCAAATGCCTTGATGATACAATCATCCTTGCCCTTTACTGCCTTTTTTACTTCGTCTATCACTAACTGTGCATTATTCATTTGTCTTATCCCCCGGTTAATCATTTTAAACTGCCGATGATCATCTTCATCATCTTATTCATAAATAGCTATATATATTTTACATATTTAGTATCAATATTTCAACTTTTATCACTTAAATTAAACAATTCTTAAAATTAATCATCTCTGCTGCTACACTGTTCCGGTGATGACAAGTGTGCTCTCACCCGGTGTGACAACCCACGCTCCTGTTGTGCTATCCTGTGTATAGGTTGCAGCCGGAACAGTGATTGCACCTGCCGTGCTCGAAAATGTGCCTGTCGTCTCATTGTAAGTGTAATCTGTAGCTGCAGTCCAGGCTGTGCCGTTTAATGCGGCTGTAAGATTGTTCAAAACTGGAGCAAATGTGTCTGTTATAACCACGCCTGTGGTATTGGTTGCCGCAACGCTTCCGTAGTTTTGAATCCTGAAGGTATAGGTCAGTGTACCGTTTTCCGTCACAGGAACAGGGCTTACTGACTTAGTAATTGCAAGATTTGGCGCAGCCTCGGCATTTACTGTCTCTGCTGCTGTGACCGGAGTGATTCCGGTGCCACTAACTGTAGCAGTGTTTGTGACTGCAGCCTCTATGCCAAGAGGAGCATACTCATTTAACGCTGCCTCATAGATGACAGTTGCATTGCCACCTGCCGGTACACTTATGCCTGTGATGCTAAGAGGCGGTCCCTGGGTTACTGCAGGCGCTGCCTGGAGTGTGCCGTTTGTATAGTATTTTGCGGTGTTATTCACATAGGTTAATGGTACAAGAGTGTTGGTGTTAAAGGTATAAGCACCTAGATTGTCAGAAAGTGTCAGACCGTTTATCGCGGTATTTCCGGAGTTTACGATACTCACCACATAGGTTATTGTATCGTTTTGATTGTAGGTGTTTTTGACTGCTGTTTTCGTAGCAGAAAGCACCTCCAGTATTTCTCCGACTGCTATATTTGAATTGGCTACATTGTTGCCATAACGAAGCTGTGCCTGATTAGTAAATCGTGCCATATATTTTCCATCCTTTCATATATTCAGGTATGGTTTAATATATGACACAAATCTACAAATGCCACAGATTATTTACTGTCCTGTTTATTTTTCTCCACATCAGCCTTTTTGATAAGCTCCAGAAGCTTTTCAAGCTCCTCCTCATCCACGCCGGTGTAGCCTGAAAGCTCACTAAGGCTCGGCTCGAAACCCTTATCGGATTTTAGTTTCTCCACTGCACGGTTTACCAATGAAACCTTTCCTACCACAGTATTCTCGCTCTCATCCTCACCGGTCTGCTCCCTGATACACTCTTTCATAGACTCCTCTATAGCATCCAAAAGCTCTTTTTCCACATCTATCTCATCCCCGCAGCCGCAGAGCTCAGTAAGGCACATGAAAAGTCCCATGTTTCCCTCCTGTACTACATCCTCAAAGCCCTCTGATGTAACGGCAAGCTTCTTTGCCATGGCAAGCACACTTTTGAGCCAGAAATTTGATATAATGTGTATCACACTCTCATCACCTGCAAGCAGCTTTTTGTACATATCGTCCTGCTCGGCCTTTGTGTAATCAGGTATCTCTTCAAGCTCCTCAAGATACATCCTAAACATAGGTGAATCCGGGATAAGGCTGTCCTCGTCTATATCAGGCTCAGCTTCATTATCCTGCTTGGCCTTATTATTCTTTCCACCTGCTATGGCATCCATCGAATCGCCTTCTGAGTAAATTACATTGTTCAATGCAGCATTTTCAGACGATTCATCCCCATGTAATTCGTCCTGTGGTTCATCCTCATAATCACCTGCACTCTCATTCTCCTGCTCATGTGGTGTGATGAGAAATTCAAATACCATATCCTCCTGCGCTTTATTAAGCTCCATATCCTTAAAATAAGACATGATTTCATCTCTGCCTATCGGCTCCGCTGATGTCCTGATAATCTCGGCCACGCTCTGCACTGTCTCTATAAAGGTATTCTGGTCTAACATATTTTACACTCTCCTGTCTGATTTTCAAAAACTACATAACTATATCAATCCCTGTATAAAAATAAACAAAATTAAAAGCGGCAGTATGAACTGAAAATACGGCTTAAGCTTCCTTGAAATCTTAAGTCCTGATCCTGTATTTGCCTCATCTATATACTTATCAAAGCCCCAGCCCCACTTTGTCACACAAAAAAGCAGATAAACCAGTGAGCCAATCGGGAGAAGCAGATTGCTTACCATAAAGTCCTCGCTGTCAAGCACATCCCTGCCTCCTATGAGGTGCAGATTGCTCCACACATTGTATCCAAGTACACACGGCATACTTGCAATAAGTATTATCACACCATTTATTAGCGCAGCCTTGTTTCTGGACCAGCCAAACATATCAATGGCAAACGACATGATATTCTCAAATACCGCAATAACGGTTGAAAAGCTGGCAAAGGTCATAAACAAGAAGAAAAGACAGCCCCATATGCGGCCTCCCTGCATATTTACAAACACATTTGGCAAAGTGATAAAGATAAGGCTTGGTCCTGCGTCTACCTCCACCCCATAGCTGAAGCAAGCCGGGAAAATGATAAGGCCTGACATTATAGCCACCAAATGTATCAAGAGCACATATTTTGGCACCCTCACCTGCAAGAGTGCAGTCCTTTCCCATATAGCTGCCGAATATCTCCATTGCGGCCACACCCAGACTCAGCGTAAAAAACGCCTGATTCATGGCTGCTGTTATTACATTCTTTATTCCAATTTCAGAGACCGCATCCAGATTTGGAACAAGATAGAATTTCACGCCTTCCAAAGCCCCTGAAAGTGTGATACTGTGCACCGCAAGGACAATGATAAGCAAGAGCAGAGCACTCATCATAAATTTACTGATTTTCTCAAGCCCATTCTGCAGACCACGGCTGCACACCAAAAAGCCAAGCACAACCGTAACTATCATCCAGAAAGCCATCTGCTTGGGGTCTGCAAGCATGTTTCCAAATGCAGCTGCCGTGTCATCAGTATTCATGCCTGATGTAAAATCTCCCTTTAGGAATTTAAAGAAATACGCAACCATCCAGCCTGAGACTGTTGTGTAATACATCATGAGCATGTAGCAGCCAAGCATGGCTATCCATCCGTGAATATGCCATTTACTGCCCTCTTTCTCAAGAGCCTTGTAGCTCATCACAGCACTTTTTCTGCTGGCTCGGCCTACAGCAAGCTCCATCGTAAGCACCGGAAGTCCCATGCATACCAGAAATATAAGGTAAAACAGTACAAAAATACCGCCACCGTTTTGACCTGTCACATACGGAAAACGCCATACATTGCCTATACCTATAGCGCATCCTGCACTTACCAGTATAAATCCCAGACGTGATTTAAATGATTCTCTTTTCATATTTATATATCTCCTATTGTTATTGCGTTACGTTATCACCCTGCTGTGAGCATTGACTATTGCTTTGTGCTTTATTACTCTCTTCAAAGACTCGCAGCTCCTTTATTGCCTGTCCACCCATCAGATAGAGAATACCTGTATTGAATATAGTCATAAGGCCGATTCCTACATCTCCGAGATCCCAGACAAATGTGTATGCCGCGATACCGCCTACAAACAGCATAACAAGAGCCAGCACCTTGTACATGGTCTGTGAAATCCAGTTATCCCCAAACAGGTACGCAACATTACTCCTTGCATAAAAAAGTATACCAAGGAAGGTGGAAAAGCTGAATAAAAACAATGTGACTGCTATAAAAATAACTCCAAAATCTCCAAGATGATACCTCATAGCTGACTGTAATAAATCCATGCCCTCTTTCCCTGCCACTATATTCTCCGGTGCAGTGAGCATGATCATTGCCGTACAGCTGCAAATCACTATCGTATCTATAAATACACCGAGCGCCTGCGTCAGTCCTGCCTTTACAGGAGTATCGCACTCTGCCGCCGCTGCAGCGCATGGAGCTGAGCCTGAGCCTGCCTCATTTGAAAAAAGACCTCTCTTTACACCATTCATGAGCACCGCTCCAAAGCCTCCCGCAGCCACCTGCCTGATACCGAAGGCTTCCTCAAATATCCTTGAAAAAACCGATGGCATCATACCTATATTTTTAATTATGATAAAAATGGTTATGGCAAAATAGCACACCGCCATGATAGGAACAACTATGTCAAGCACCTTTACCGTAGCATTTTTCCTAAGCACTATTACAGCAGCCACTGCCACCAGAATTATTGTAGTATAAATAGGTGGTACGCCAAATGCATTTTCAAAGGATGATGTAACAGAATTGCTGATCACCTGACTTATGCCACACCAGCAGATTAGTCCGGATATAGCAAACAAAACAGCTATAATAACATGTTTTTTCTTTTTGCCTGATTTATCCTCAAAGTAATGGTGTATGTAATACGCCGGACCTCCACGATAGCCTGAGTACAATGGATCCGGCTCCTTGTGAAGCTGTGCCAGTGTAGCCTCCACAAAAGCCGTGGATGAACCTATAATGGCTGTTATCCACATCCAGAAAACCGCACCTGCACCTCCCACTGATATGGCAGCCACAACACCAACCAGATTACCCATGCCCACTCTCGTCGCCGTAGAGACAATGAGTGTCTGGAACGTGGACAGGCTGTCCTTATTTTCCTTTTTACCTGTCAGCGCCTTTATCATGTCCGGAAACATTCTAATTGGTAAAAGTCTTGTCCTTACAGTGAAATAAATTCCTGTCGGAATCAAAAGAATTATGAGCAGGGAGATTCCCACGCTCCCACCGCCGGGCAGTGGAATGTGTATCAGATCTCCCCACAAGAAAGAATAAACTTTTTCAATAAGTGCTACTATCATAGTAAATATCGTCCCCTTAGTTTTCATTGCTTCAACGCATTGAAGATGAAGCCAGTATTACTATGATACAATATGAGCAGGAAACTTTCAATATATTCTGTTTTTTTCTTTCACAAACAGTAATAAATACACTATAAGTCCCTTGCATATGAGATTATAATTCCTTATAATGATATAGTTGAATATTCAAAAGATATACGCCCTGGGAGATAAATAATGATAAAACTAATAGCAACAGATATAGACGGAACACTTGTAAAGGACGGCTCACTGCTCATAGATCCTGAGTACATGTCTGTCATCGACAGGCTCATAGACAAAGGAATAATATTTGTAGTCTGTTCCGGCAGACAGTTTTCAAGCGAATTTAAGCTGTTTGCTCCGATAAAGCACAAGCTTTTGTATATAACAGACGGAGGAACAGTCGTGCGCACTCCAAAGGAAATCCTAAAAACCTATCCTATGGACGAGGATATATGGAAGGGCATGTGCCGGATGGTCCGCGATGAGCTTCCTGCATGCGATTACTTTGCTGCTACTCCTGATTTCTGCTTTGCAGAGGATGGTGGCAGCCCAGTCTTTCACCTGCTTCGTGATTCATACGGCTTTGAGATGCGTGAGGTTGATGACATCACAAGGCTTGACAGAAATGACATCATCAAATTCACTGTCTTTCATCCCGACAAATGCGAAGAGCTGTGTACACCGGTTTTCATTCCGGCATGGAATAAAAAGCTCACCTGGCAGCCGCCGGCAAGGAATGGGTAGACTGCAACGCAAAGGGTGTCAGCAAATGGACTGCACTCTCATACCTAATAGACAGATTCGACCTTCTTCCGGACGAAGTATGCTGTTTCGGTGACAATCTGAATGATATTGAGATGCTTCAAAATGCCGGTATAAGCTACGCCGTGTCAAATGCCCGCCAGGAAGTTATCGCATGCCGCAAAACACACCTGTGCGCCTTTACTGGGAAAACTGGAGTTACTTAAGTGTTTTAAAGTCTTTTTTTATAATTTTTTTAATTTTTTAAAAAAAGTACTTGCAATTTTTGTAAAACCCTGTGTATAATATCATTTGTCCGTGTGACACAGATATTCACACAGATGTTTGCGCTTCTAGCTCATTTGGTAGAGCACCTGACTCTTAATCAGGGTGTGCAGGGTTCGAGCCCCTGGAGGCGCATTTTTTTGTACCCAAATTAATTTACCAACACTTTAAAAGAAGCCGGATTTATTCCGGCTTCTTTTTTACATATCTCTGTTTATATACATCTGTTTTTACTTTTTATTTGTTTTATTATCCAAAGCAGCTTCAATCGCATCAATCACAATCTTAAGAGCCTTGATTCTCGCATATTTCTTGTCGTTTGACTCAAGCACATGCCATGGTGCGTAAGTGGTATTGGTTTTCTTTAGCATCTCATTTACAGCAGTCTCATACAGATCCCATTTTTCTCTGTTTCTCCAGTCCTCATCGGTAATCTTCCATTGCTTTTCCGGAGTATTCTGGCGTTCCTCAAATCGAGCCAGCTGTGTATCCTTATCAATCTGCACCCAGAACTTTATGATGACAGCACCCCAATCTGACAGCTCCTTTTCAAATTCATTAATCTCATTGTAAGCACGCTGCCATTCATTCTCGCTGCAAAAGCCCTCTAGTCTTTCTACCATAACTCTGCCATACCATGTCCTGTCAAAAATAGCTATATGCCCGGTCTTAGGAAGACGATTCCAAAATCTCCACAGATAGTGTCTGGCTTTCTCGTTTGGCAGCGGACTTGCAATCGGATGCACCTCAAAGCCTCTCGGATCCAACGCCCCTGTGATTCTCTTTATATTTCCACCCTTTCCTGCTGCATCCCAGCCCTCATATGCTATGACAACAGGAATCTTTCGCCTGTATAGCTTGTTATGCAGCTCGCTAAGCTTAGACTGCAGATTTTTTGAGCTCCTTTTTGTATTCTTCATCAGATAGTTCCTTATCAAGTGATATCTCAGAAAGCTTTGGAATCTTCTCAAGCGGGAACACATTCTGTAACAGCGGCACAGCAAGATTACTGTTTTTAAGTGCTGTCTCTATTCCACTAACCAGCGTCTCCAGCACCTGAAGCTCAGCCCATTTTCTATTCTTTGCATCAACTATATACCAAGGATCTGCAGGCGAATTTGTATCATTCAGATATCTGTCAAACACATGCATACACTTGTCATAATGCTTATTCTGCCAGTCTTCATCTCCACTGACACGCCATCTGGTATCCTTATTCTCCTTTAATACCTCAATACGCTTTTTTTGTTCCTTCCGGCTGATTTGGAAGAAAAATTTCATAACAAGATAACCATTGTCAGTCAGCTGTCGCTCGAAGCGCTTCACGCTTTCAATTTTCTTCTTGTACTCCTTCTCTCCTATCTTGTCGTGCAGTACATCCTTTACTACCTCATCCATCCAGCCCGAATCAAGAAACTCAAACTTCCCCTTTGCCGGAATCTTTACAAAATACCTATATAAAAAAGGCTTGCGTCTTTCCTCCTCTGTCGGCTCGTCCATGGTTGCGACCTTGAAAAATCGCGGATCAATATTCTTGATTACCTTACCGAGCACACTGCCCTTTCCTGCAGTACCCCAGCCCTCAAACAGCACAAGTACAGGCAGTCCATGCTCCTTAATCTGCATCTGAAGCACAGACAGCTTAGAGCGTGCTGCATGCAGGCGCTCATCCAGCTCTTCCTCCTCCGGAATTTGTGGTTTAATCCAGTTTTCTAACATGTAATTACCTCCCAAATATATAATTTCAGCCATAAAACCGCTACATCATTATATTAGTATAGCTTTTTTCAAGCTAATATACAATCTTCACACTATATTTGTTTCAGATATGTTTCAGTTCTCCGCTTCTCCAATATTTGTCATTTTAAAGCCCTCTCCGTGCACCTCATGAGACTCAACAACCACAATAAAAGAGTCCGGGTCTGCATCTTTTACGGATTTACGCACCTGGTACATTTCCTTACTGTTGCATGCACACATTACCACCTGAATATCGTCCTGCTTATATCCTCCCTGCGCTTTAAGAATAGTGCTTCCGCGCTGACTGCATTCATCAATTACATCGCATATTCTCTTTCCATTTTTTTGTGACGATAAAGGCTACTTTGCCTGAATTCATGCCATATATCATTTTATCAATAACAACCGCAGACAGTATATTCACTATCATGCCGTAAATCATTCCGTCAATATCCCGAAACAAAAGTCCTCCAACCAGAATAATTCCGACATCAGTAAGAAAAGAGATGTTGCCCATCGATAAATGAGGCCGCAATGCTTTTACAGCCATGATGATAAAATCAGCTCCTCCTGTTGAAGAATTTCTTGTATAAATCATGGCATAGCCTATTCCGCAAAATACACCTGTGCACAATGCCGCAAGCAGTCTGTCGCCCTGATACACCGGAAATAACGGCGCAACATAGTCAACAATAAAAGAAGACAAAAGCATGCATCGTATTGAGCTGACAAAAAATTTCCTGCCCAATAATTTGCAGCATAGTATCGCAACCGGAATATTAAGCAGAACCGTTGATAAACCAATGGAAATATTAAACAGCCGGTATAAAATAATCGAAATACCCGAAAAACCTGTCATAGGAAACTCTGCCTGCAGGGCGAAGTTATATATACCTATTGCATAAAAGATGCTTCCCGCAAGCTCCCACATAATCTGTACCAATAATTCTTTTTTCTTATTCATATTGCATCTATCCTCCAAAATAAATAAGCGCCCGGAAACAAATCTTACAGTGTAAATTACTGCACCTACGATTTGCTCCCAGACGCTTTAACCACTCATCCGGTGAAGAGTGAACGTTTTCTGATGTATGCAATTATTATATTTGAGATGTTAAATTAAGTCAAGCCGGAATCATCAATTTTCCAGATACTACTTCACAAGGTATGACAGCACATCACAAACTGCTGTAGAAACCAGTATTGCAACATACACTCATTATTTCTGCATAAATTCAAACACTGCCTCTTTCGTCGGAATCGCAGGTATTCCACCTCGCTTTTGCACACACAATCCTGCAACTGCATTTCCCAAAACAGCACACTTTCTGATTTCTTCCCATTCCATCTTTTCTACGGGCTTATTTATAGAAAGAATACTGCATAATACGCCTCCCCAGAAAGAATCCCCCGCTCCGGTTGTATCGACTGCATTGGTCTTAAACGCTTTTATGATTTCTTTTCTGCTTTTTGTTGCCATAAGAACGCCATGTTCTCCCAATGTAATGGCAACCAGCCTTGGTCCCATAGCAAGAATTTCTTCTGCAGCCTGCTCATAACTTTTAGCCCCTGTCAGGAGAATACTCTCTTCATCCGATACTTTCATGACATCTACCAGTTCTACAACAGACTTCATTTTTTTCACTGCATACTCTTTGCTCTTCCAAAGAGACGGGCGGTAATTTGGATCATATGAAATAAGTACACCCGCTGCTTTTGCCATTTTTACTGCTTCGATCGTTGCGCTTTCTGCCGGCTCGTCTGTCAGCGATAATGATCCAAAATGAAAAATTCTACATCCGGAAATTAATGTCTGATCCAGTTCTTCTTTTTTTAACTGTGTATCTGCACCCGGTTTTCTTGCAAAAGAAAAATTTCTTTCTCCATTTTCACCGATTTCCACAAATGCCAGTGTTGTAAAATAATCCGGATCTTCGACGATAGCATCTGTATTGATTCCTTCCGTTTGCAGTGTCTTCTTTAAAAATTTACCATGCATATCGTTTCCAACTTTTCCAATAAAAGAGGTGCGATACCCAAAATGACTTGCAACTGTCAGAAGATTTGCCGGAGCACCGCCGGGATTCTGTTCAAACAGTTTTCTCCCACCCTGACTGTGTCCTGCTTCCGTAAAATCAATCAGTAATTCCCCCAATGCCACAATATCAACTTTTTCTTCCATTTTTCAGTTCCTCCACAATCTCGTTATAACGTTTTTTATTTAACCGGTAGAAAAATAATACAACCGCAGTCACAATCCAAAGTGCACCCGGAATCGTCGTAAATGCATGTTTCATAATTGAAAGTACAGTTGCATTTTGTGTCTGATTTGCAATATAACCACATTTTCCAAGTAATCCCGCTAAAAGTGCTGTTCCAACTGCCATTCCGATTTTATTTCCAAGTGAAATAAATGCATACTGAAAACCGTCATTTCTAAGTCCGGTTTTCCACTCCCCATATTCCACACAGTCTGGAATAATTGCATAGATTGCGGTATTAAATCCAGAGAAAAAGAACTGTGTGAGACCGGATAATGCATAAAAAATAGCCGGTGCTTCTTTGGCATTAAAGAAAAACATAGACAACATGGAAATTCCTGTAAATAAAGCAAAGAGAGATGCTGTTCTTCCTTTGTTATTCAACTTGCGGAATAATGGTTGAAAACAGGCTGCCCCTATGATAGAAGGAATAATGATGCACATCGAATAAGTTGTGTAGTAGGAGGCATTTCCTTCCACATATGTAAAATAATACAGAATATCTGCGTTTCTACCATATAATGTAAATCCAAATAATATCTGTCCTGCCAATGCAAGAAGATATGGTCTGTTCTGCATGACTGCTTTCAACTGTATCTTTACAGAAATTTTTTCTTTTTCCGGAGTAATCACTGCCTCTTTCGTCTTCGCAAAGCAGAAGAAATGACAGGCTGTAAAAATACATCCATATATGACCGCAACCGTCAGATATCCTGTCTTTGCACTATGACTGCCGAATTTGCTGAGCAGTGGAACTGTGATAATATTTAACACACCAATTGCAATCATCGCTGCAACCGAACGGGATGTATTTATTTTTGCACGTTCATCAATATCCTGTGTCATAGCACCACACAAGGTTCCATATGGAATATTCACACAGGTATACCCCAAAACCAGCAGACAATATGTAATTACCATATAAATGATCTTTCCATTCTGCGGCCAGTCAGGTCTTGCCCAGAATGTCATGACAAGAAGAATTGCTGTAATTGGTGCCGCTACTAACAGCCATGGACGGTACCGTCCCCATCTCGATTTTGTTTTATCCGTAAGTCCCCCGACGATTGGATCATTGATTGCATCCCAGAATCTTGAAAAAAGCATCAGTGCTGACACAGCCGCCATACTGATTCCGAACACGTCTGTATAAAATATCATCAGAAAATTACTGACAAACATCCAGCTGAAATTACATCCAACATCACCAAACCCATATGCAATCTTACTGATCAGCGGTACTTTTCCATTTTTGTTTTCCATGCGAACTCCTTACTTTTCACTGACGTTGATAATTACTTTCATCGTTGTCTCGCGGTTATCATCAATATACTGGTATGCCTTCAGATAATCTTTAAAAGCAAATGTCTTTGAGATAAGCGGTTTCAAATGAACTTTTCCCTCATTTACCAGTCTGATTCCATCTATGTAATCATCATGGCGGTACATCATCGTGCTTTTAATGTCAAGTTCGTGATCATTTGCCACTGCAAGATCTACTTCTGCCATTCCTGCAAAAACAGCCACCAGTACGATCGTGCTTCCTTTTCTTGCATATTTAATTGCCTGTCCCATTGTGATATTGTTTCCGGCACAGTCGTAGATCACATCTGCCTTATCCGGTCCAAATGCTTCGATCATTGCCTCACCGAAGTCTTTATTTTTGGTATTCACACACACATCAATTCCACATTCTTTTGCCTTTGCCAGTCTAAGATCACTAATATCTGTGATCATTACTTTCGCTGCACCCATTCCAATTGCTGTCTGTGCCACGAGATTTCCAATCGGTCCTGCTCCAAGGACTGCAATATTCATTCCAGCCACATCGCCCATCTGTTTTACACCATGGACTGCCACAGCAAGAGGTTCGATCATAGCTCCTTCTTCATAGGACATATCTTCTGGAATAGGTGTTACTTTAGATGCATCCACTGCAAAATACTCAGATGCTGTTCCTGTCGTCTGAAATCCCATTACTTTTAATTCCTCACAGAGATTATACTTTCCATGACGACATGGATAGCAATGTCCACAATATACCTGAGGCTCTATCGTCACCTTCTGTCCCACATGAAACTCTGTGACATTTTTTCCAAGTTCTGTAATCTCACCTGAAACCTCATGTCCTTGTGTTACCGGATATTTTGTAAACGGATGTTTTCCATGATAAACATGAATATCTGATCCACAAACACCAATATTCATAATCTTTACCAACACCTGATTTTCCTTTACCTCCGGAACCGGAATCTCTCTGAAAATAATTTCTCCTGGATTTGTCATTACCTGCTGTAACATAGTTGTTTCCTCCTTTTTTATATTGTTATACGTTTTATAAAACGTTTTATTAAAGTAATTATATTATTGCCCTATAAACACAATTTGTCAATATGTTTTTTCATGTTTTTATATATTTCATAATTTCAAAATATATTTTTTGTATATTTTTCACAATTAATATGCAAAAAAACGGAAAGGAAACCGTAGTTACTGTTTTCTTTCCGTTTTTTACTATAATATCTTTTTCTAATTTTACACGACTTCTCGTTTTTCACACATATAAATCGGACATCGCATTCGCTTTGCAACCTGTCAGTGGGAGTTTTTAACTCCAACAGACTAAACATCCCCTTACCCAACGCTTAATTCCCTACGCACCAGATGCGGTGGACTGCTTATCTGCGTTCAAAAAAATTACAATTCTACCATATGTTTTGTAAAAAAGTATTTCGCGGCTCCAACAGCCGACGCTTCTTTCTTATACGAACAATTTTTCAAGTATGAAACATCATGCTCAAAGCCATTATATGCCATCACTTTTTCTCCCAGTGGTATCATATAATCTGACAATACACCTCCCACGTCACCTCCTAGTATGATATCCATATCATATGCCATCCGCAGATTTGATATCAAAACAGCAAGATGATCCAGATACTCATTCCATGTCTGCAAAGTTTTTTCATCACCACTTTCAATTTTTTCCATAAATGCATCCAGTGACTGCCTGTTATCTTGTGTCAGTACGCTTGCAGCACAATATGCATCTGCACATCCTGATTTGCCACAATAACACTTTCTTCCACCGGGAACGAGTATCATGTGACCGAACTCCCCTGCTTTCTGGTTTTGCCCTCGAAACAGCTTTCCATCTATACAGAATGCACCTCCTAAGGTGTGGTTCAAAGACAGATATATCGCATTTGGATACTTTTGTTTTTTTTCTGCAAGCATTGCAGCATTAGCATCGTTTTCAAAATATACCGGAAGTTCCAGAGCCTGTTCTAAAAAGCGCAGACTATAATTCTCTATAGCTAAAGCATGGGATTTTAAAACGATCCGTTCTTTCTGATCAATAATTCCCGGAATCGCCACTCCAATCCCAAGCAGCGTATCCTTCGCTAATTCGCCTTCAAGAAAAGTTTTGACCTTTTGTGCCACCTCTGTACAATAGGATAATTCTGCCGTAAATTTTAAGCGGATGCGATCTTTTTTTATAATCTCATCTCCAAGATTTACTAATACCATTTCTATATGATTCGCTGTAATCAAAATTCCCATTGCATGACAGTATGACTTATTAATCCCTATACTTTTTGCCTTCCTTCCACCGGTTGAAGCATATTCCCCAGTTTCTTCCAACACCCCTTTTTCTAACAAGTCATTCACATTTGCTAATACAGTCGGCATACTCAAGTTTAACTCTTTTGCGATTTCTGCCTTGGATGTAACATGATTGTTCAGCACATAATTAATTATTTTTTTTCTTGTTATATTTTTTTATCTTTATTTTCCGTTTTCTTACCCTCTTTTATAAAATATATTATAAAAGAATTATATGCTTTTTTATTCTTCTTGTAAAGTAATGTTTTATAATTAATCTCCGACAGAATAAAGGAATATCTGAAAAAGGGATTTGCATTAGATGATGACCGACTAAAAAGACTTGGCGGAGGCTATCCCTGATACCTTATTCTTTCTACCAACGTTTCCTTTTTCAGATTACTGCTTAAAACGCAGGAAAGTACAATCTGCAACAGACCGACCAAAAAAATTCATAATAAAAATTGGTACGATTGGAACATGATAGATATTCATTCCAAATATTCCATTATGTTTTGCATAGGAAAAAAGTGCATAGCCGAGCGGCAGACCAATGATCAAAGCTACGCATATGGTACCAACCGTAAACATCAGTCCCTGTAACTGCAGGCATAAATTTAATTGTTTATTTGTCATACCCACAGCCTGTAATATACCATATTCCTGCTTTTTTGTCGTAATATTCATGATCATGGTATTCGCCATATTCATAAAACCGATGAGTCCTACAATAGCCATAAACAGATAACAGCCAAGCTTCATCATGCTGCTTGCAAATTCGGCAGATTGTAACTGCGCATGATAAGTATCCATTTTTATATGCGAAGTATTAGAAATCAAAGTATTCAGACTTTGTTCTACAGATGCCACATCTTTTTTATCACAGTCCACCCACAGATAGCCATAGGCTGTTCCTCTCGGATTCATGGAACGATATACACCTTCCGGAATGACAAGATAAGTGTCCGCACTTACAAAAGATCCTGCAATCTTTCCCTGATAGGTATAGGTTCCACTTCCATTCTCAAAGTCAAATGCAATGGATTCACCCGGAGCATATCCATCTTGTTCCATCCACGTTGACCAGCCAAAGAAAATATCACCATTCTTTACCGCCTGATCATAGTCCATAGAGCCAATATCCCCGTCCTGGCGCATAAAATCAAAATCATTTTTACTCACAATATCAGCCGGAAATCTTGTTCCGTTCAGATTTACAGAGACAATCTCTCTCGTCATGACATCTGTCACTCCCGGAATGCTTTTGATTTCTTCAATCAGCGAATCATTCAATGGATTATCCGTCAGAATCGTATCCAGATTATTCTCCGGATATCTTTCATCATACTCAGCAGAATAGTCAAGCTGCAGTTCAAATTGTCCATGATTAACGGAAAGACGTGCTTCATGCTCCGTGTCAATATTTCCCACATAATTAGAGATAATCACAAACAATGCGCAGGAAAGCCCCAGTGTGAGGATGGTACCAATGGTTCTTTTTGGATTACCCGTTATATTTGCCATTGCCATAGAAAACACGGTGACATTTTTTCTGCCATTTCGTTTTCCTTTTTTGTGTGTTTCTGCATTTTCTAAATACCGTGTTGCTTCGATAGGTGAAATCCGTGAAACAATTTTCATTGGTTTACGCAGTGCCAAAGCAACGGTAAGAAATGATACGAAAATACAGAGAAGCATAACAGGCAGGGAAAACAGAGGCACCTGCTGATTTTGAACTCCCATAGAGCCAGTTCCGGTTGATACAAGGTTTCCCTGTTCTACCAGCCAGTTAAAACCGCATTTTGCAATCAGAAAACCAAGAAGCAATCCAACTGGTATTGAAGAAATTGTCAAAAACATACCCTCTCTGAAGATCAGTTGTTTCATCTGCTTTTTTGTCGCTCCCAGAGCCTTGATTTTTCCATACTCCTGTATCTTGTTGGCAATACCGACCTGAAAAATATTATAAATGACCACAACAGAGAAAAGTACAATTGCAAGAATCAAAACCCCGCATACCGCAATCGTTTCATAACTCGGCTGCAAGACCCATTGCAAATAGAGATCATTGACTATAACGTTTTTTTCTTCGATCCCACAAGCTGCTGCAATCTGCTTTATAACCGAATCAATATTATTCATAGATACATTTGCAGAATCATTTAAAGTAAAATAAATATTATACTGTCTGTCATTCTCTGCGACGTGCTCATCATAAAACTCCTGTGACCCGAAAGCAACATAAGATGCCTCGATGGTATACTCATCCCGATCATATAGGATTCCGCTGACAACAAATTCTTCCGGCTTATATTCTGACTGCATCCCTGCGCGGTAATCCAGTGTAACCGTATCTCCGATCTTTACATCACCATACCCCATTGCACGAAAAAATGCTCTTCCTGCGGCAATTTCCTGCATTTTTTCCGGATACTTTCCTTCCTTCAACTCATATTCTTTATTATAAGGAAGCATTTTTCTTGCAGTCTCATCCATGCAGACAAACCCGCCTTTTTCATTGCCTTTTATGATACCTTCGGTGCACATAGTGCCTGTAGCATCTATTTCCGCACGGCGGTTTACTTCTTTTAACTGCGATCCGTCTGCGGAAACAAACAGACCATAATTGCTTCCATATGATCCTGCCGCCTGACTTTTCTGTAAATGAATTACCCCATTTCCCACAGTACTGATGATAACAAGCAGCATCGTGGCCAGACAGATTGCCATCATGATCAGTATACTTCTTGTCCTGTTCCTTTTGTCATTGCTATATGCAATCCTGCTTATTGTCTTCATCTGAAATCCACCACCTGTCCGTCCTCAATCACCAGAATACGGTCAGCGACCTGTGCAATTTCGTCATCATGGGTAATCATTACAATT
>ENA-OQEL01000015-OQEL01000015.1-human-gut-metagenome-genome-assembly--contig:-NODE-15-length-67642-cov-3.718655_pt1 | contig 67642 bp, 83 predicted proteins | sample MGYA00242796_ERZ504637 | MGnify/ENA primary metagenome ERZ504637 (study PRJEB26092, sample SAMD00036306) | human gut metagenome | host: Homo sapiens | study: EMG produced TPA metagenomics assembly of... | reverse complement strand
AACAGTCTGGTATCCATCAGCTCACGGAGAGGGCTTACCATCAGGGATTCCATGAACAGATTGAATATCTGGAGCGAATCACCACAAGCCTTCATGAATCTGTTATGAAAGTCCGGATGGTGCCAATTGAGAGCGTTGTAATAAATTCCCACGTATGATTCGTGATCTGTCCCGTACATTGAATAAGAAGATGGAACTGGTTATGACCGGTGAAGATACCGAGCTGGATCGTACCGTAGTGGATCAGATCGGTGATCCGTTACAGCATTTGCTTCGTAATTCTGCGGATCATGGTCTGGAAGACACCGAGCTTCGTATCCAGAGAGGAAAGCCGGAAGTCGGAAATATTTTCCTGAATGCATATCAGGAAGGAAATAACGTTATTATCCAGGTGGGTGATGACGGTAACGGAATTGATACCGAAGCGGTAAAAGCAAAGGCAATCGAGCGAAATATTATTACACCGGAACAGGCCGAAGTCATGACACAGAAAGAGATTATTAATCTTTTGTTTATGCCAAGTTTTTCCATGGCAAAGAAGATTACGGATATTTCCGGAAGAGGCGTTGGCCTTGATGTTGTAAAATCTAACATTGAGCAGCTTGGCGGTGATGTGGAAGTTAAGACAAAACTTGGGGAAGGAACAACATTTACCGTTCGTCTTCCTCTGACACTTGCCATTATTCAGGCATTGATGGTTGAAGTCCGCGATGAAAAATATGCCATTGCCCTTGGGTCCATTGCAAATATTGAGAGTGTACCGGTCAGCAGCATCAAGTATGTGGAAGCAAAAGAGGTTATTCATCTGCGTGGAAGCGTTATTCCGCTTGTTCGTCTGGACAAACTTCTGGATATTGAACCAAGAGAAGAAGAACCGGAAAGCCTTACCGTTGTTATTGTAAAGAAAGGCGACAGTCAGGTAGGACTTGTTGTTGACGATCTGATGGGACAGCAGGAGATCGTTATTAAGTCTTTAGGCAAGTATATCAATGGAAATAAGCTGATCAGCGGTGCAACAATCCTCGGTGATGGTGAAGTTGCGTTGATTCTGGATGCAAACACACTGATGTAATGGGGGTGAATGACGATGGCTATTGCAAACAATCAGATTGAAACAAATGAGAATAAAAATAAAGAAAAAGAAGTAAAGCAGTATATCGTAGTTCAGATCGGTTCTGAAAAGTACGGAATTGATATCAGCTATGTCGATAATATTGTGCGTATGCAGAAAATTACCCGTGTGCCAAAGGCACAGGAGTATTTCAAGGGAAGTCATCAATCTTCGAGGCGAAATTGTGCCGGTTATGAGTATCCGTCTGAAAATGGGACTTGAGGATGATACCTTTACTTCGGCATCCCGGATCATTATTTTAAAGATCGAAGATAAAGGGGCTTTAGGTGTGATTGTAGATGAGGTTTGTGAGGTTGTAAATCTTTCTGAGGATCAGATCGAAAATAACAATATCAATTCAAATCATGTAAAAGATACTTTTATCAATGGTATTGGAACAAGCGGAGATCAGCTGATTTCCCTGTTTGAAATCAATGCGATTGTAGACGAAAAAGATAACACATAAGACAACTGAGTATAGTGAGGCTATGCCTCACTATACATGGTTATTGGAGGAAAAAGATGAACGATTTTACATTGGATAATGTAAATGAAATGTATATTGACGTACTGCGCGAAATTGGAAATATCGGAGCGGGAAATGCAACAACTTCTCTGGCAAGCATGATCAATGAACAGATTGATATGAATGTTCCGAAAGTAGAATTGATGGAAGCTTCTAAGCTGAGTTCCGCAATTTGTCCGGAAGACGAGATTATTGTCGGAATTTTTCTGGAAGTAACACATGATATTACAGGAAGCATGATGTTTTTAATGCGCATGGATTCCGCCCATTATCTTGTGAACAAACTGATGGGAAGAGACCCGGAAAACGATGCACCTTTTGATGAGATGGATTTATCTGCCATGAAGGAGATTGGCAACATAATAGCAGGCGCATATTTGTCAGCGCTTTTCAACTATGACAAATCTTAAAATACTACCTTCCATTCCGTATATTGCTGTAGATATGGCTGCTTCCATATTAAGTGTGCCGGCAATTCAGTTTGGACAATATGGTGACAATGCACTTTTTATAGAGACGGAGTTTGGTGATGATATAATGATGAACGGATACTTTATCCTTATGCCTGATCCGGATTCATATGATAATATTTTATCGGCTTTAGGAATTAGTTTTTAGTATTTAGGAGAATCCATATGGCAAGTACTATTAAAGTATCAATGGCAGACCTTAAGGTTGCCAAAGCCCCTGATTCTCTGACCACACTTGGGCTTGGTTCATGCATAGGGCTCACCCTTTATGATCCGGCTTCAAAAATCGGTGGGCTTGTACACTATATGCTGCCTGACAGCACCAAACTTAGAAATAACACAAATATAGCCAAGTTTGGCGATACGGGAATTAGGGAACTTTATAATCAAATGATAAAAAATGGCGCGAATCCCAGACGAATGGTTGCAAAGATTGCCGGTGGAGCTAAGATGTTTGAGATGTCAGGCAATTCTACAATCGGAAATGTTGGCGATCGCAATACCGATATGGCCAGGCACGTGCTTGCAGAGCTGAAAATTCCTCTGAAGGCACAGGATACCGGTCTTAATTACGGAAGAACTGTTATACTTGACTGTGAAACCGGTGACTATATCATCAAAGCAGTCGGAAAAGAGCAAAAGGTGATTTAACATGAAGAATAATCTATTACCATCTCTTGTTATGCTTTTAGCCGGCTTAGTATGCAGTATTATATCCCTGCGGCAGGGCGTTGATCTGATGAGCTTTACAACAAGACTTTTAACTGTGCTTGTAGTATTCTATATAATCGGAGCGATACTTAAAGTAATCCTAAGCTGTGCATTTAAGGCAATGGAAGACAGGCAAAAGAAAGCTGAAGCGGCCGAAGCAAAGACTGATGATTCCGAAGTCTTTGATAATGATGATGACAATGATAAGCCAATTAGCTAGCTGCAGAATAATATACTGGTAAACAGGGGGCATAATGAAAGCTATAGAAAAGGAAAAGCTGTGGGAGGAATATCAAAAGAATCCCACTCCCAAGCTACGGGAACAGCTCATAATAGAATATGCACAGCTGGTCAGGCTTGTGGCAGGACGCCTCAGCATGTATCTTGGGCATAATGTGGAATATGATGACCTGGTAAGCTATGGGATATTTGGCCTCATTGATGCCATAGACAAGTTTAATCTTGAAAAAAATGTCAAGTTTGAGACATATGCAAGCCTTAGAATCCGTGGAGCCATACTTGATCAGATCAGGAAAATGGACTGGATTCCAAGAACAGTCAGACAAAGGCAAAGGAAAATAGACGAGGCAATAAAGAACATTGAACTTCGTACCGGCAAAACAGCAAATGACGCAGACCTCGCAAAGGAGCTTTCTATCTCGGAGGATGAGCTTTGCAGCTGGCAGTCGCAGCTTAAAGTAACAAATGTTGTATCTCTCGATGAATTTGATGAGTCAGGACCTGAGCCTGTCATGGATGCTGCACATAATTCACATTATGCACAGCCGGAGGAGATTGTTACACAGGAAGAGCTGAAAACAATGCTTGTTAAGTCGCTTGACAATCTGACCGAGAAGGAGCGCAGGGTTATTGAATTATATTATTATGAGGATCTTACCCTTAAAGAAATAAGCAATATCCTCGAGGTTTCAGAATCAAGAGTATCACAGCTTCACACAAAGGGACTGATTAAAATGCGTAAGGTCATGGGCCCTTATATGAATATACTTACAAACGCATAAGAGGGCAGAGGTTTATATGACAACATTAGAAATAACTCTCATCATCATAGGTGTTGTTTTCCTTATAGGAAGCTTTATGGTAAATGACAAGCTTTCACATAAGGATTTGGATAAAATAGCCGATATGAGTGCTGAGGAACTAAAAATAATAACTGAAAAAGAAGTGACTGCCGCCAAAAAAGACTTAAGCGATGCCTTGGACGAGGAAATAACACAAAAGCAGGATGAGACAAAGCGAAGTCTTGAAAAGGAAGCAAATTCCAAAATAATGGCGATAAATGAATATTCTGATACAGTGCTTGATTCGATAAACAAGGCACATAATGAAATAATGTTTTTATACAGTATGCTAAATGACAAGCATGATGAGCTTACACGGCTTTCAGGCGATATAGATAAAGCATCATCAAGACTCAGAAGCTCCTTCGAGCCTCTTTCTGCAGACTCTGCAAAGAGGGCTGAAAAACCGTCTGTGGCCGTGCAAAAGCCGGCAGAACCTAAGTCTGGCACAATGCAGCAGGATACAAAGCCTGACATGAAGCAGATGACAGGTATAGATATTTCAGGTATCACTAAAACACAGCCTGCTTCAGCAGCCCCTGCGTCAAAGGCAGGTGCAACAGCTGCAACAGGTACAGCGGCCTCTGTATCGGTCAAGGCATCAGATGCTGCTTTTGGTACGCCCGCAGGCAGCAGCGCAAATGCTGATGTAATAAATCACACACATGAAATCCTTAAGCTTTATAAATCGGGCAAGAGCAATGTAGAGATAGCAAAGCTTTTGTCTCTTGGTACCGGCGAGGTAAAGCTTATAATAGATTTATATAAAGAGGGCAAATAAAGTGAGATTAAAATACTATTTGCGTGGACTTGGATTAGGCATTATTTTTGCGGTAATCATTATGATGATTGGTTTTCACGGCAATAAGCAGTCCATGTCTGATACAGAAATAATAGAAAAATGCCAAAACACCATCGGTATGGTTGAAGCAAAAAATATTTCCGGGACAGTCGCGACGAATATAATAGTGAAAAAACTGGCTCATCTGCTGCAAACTCAGATGATTCTTCCCAAAAAGCCGAAACTGAACAGGATAGTCAGATGCAGGACAGCCAAACAGCACAGGAAGATACACAGCAGGAAGACACACAGCCGGCAGCGGATGCAAAGCAGGAGACTGTAGAGCCACAGGATGCTGTTACAACATACACAATTTCAGTAACAAGTCAGGATACATGTCGCACCATTGCAGAAAAGCTTAAAGCTCTCAATCTGGTGGATGATGCTGAACAATTTCGTATATATATGGGACAAAAGGGTGCTGATCATTTTATAGCAGATGGTGAGCACATTATTCCACAGGGAGCATCGTATGATGATATAATCACTATTCTGACACAGAAATAAATTTTTTGCTTGCATATAAGCCTTTGGTATGTTATAATTCCAAAGGCTTAAATACTATAAAGCACGTGTGCGGATGATCGCCGGTGCCGGATAACGCTTACCGGTGGCTGATCTAATTGGAAACACACGGAAGATTAATAACCAAACGGAGGTAAATAAAATGAGCGTAATTTCAATGAAACAGTTACTCGAGGCAGGTGTTCATTTTGGACATCAGACAAGAAGATGGAACCCTAAAATGGCTCCTTACATCTACACAGAGCGTAATGGTATCTACATCATCGACTTACAGAAGTCTGTAGGAAAGGTTGATGAGGCATATGATGCCGTATCTGATATCGCTGCTCAGGGTGGTACAATCCTTTTCGTAGGTACAAAGAAGCAGGCTCAGGATGCAATCAAGACTGAGGCAGAGCGTTGCGGTATGTACTATGTAAACGAGAGATGGTTAGGTGGAATGCTTACAAACTTCCGCACAATCGAGAGCCGTATTGCAAGACTTAAAGCTATCGAGACAATGTCAGAGGATGGCACATTCGATGTTCTTCCTAAGAAGGAAGTTATCGCACTCAAGAAGGAGTGGGAGAAGCTCGAGAAGAACCTTGGTGGAATCAAGGATATGAAGAGAATTCCTGATGCAATATTTGTAGTAGATCCTAAGAAGGAGCGTATCTGTATCAAAGAGGCTCAGGCACTTGGAATCACTCTTATAGGTATTGCTGATACAAACTGCGATCCTGACGAGTTAGATTATGTTATCCCAGGAAACGATGATGCTATCAGAGCTGTCAAATTAATCGTATCTAAGATGGCAGACGCTGTTATCGAGGCAAAGCAGGGAGCTGAGGAAGAGGTTACTGCTGAGGAAGCTTCTGACGAGACAGTTGAGGAATAAAACAGATTAATATCGGAGGATAATCAAATGGCTATTACAGCAGGTATGGTAAAAGAACTGCGTGAAATGACAGGCGCAGGTATGATGGACTGCAAAAAGGCTTTAACTGAGACAAACGGTGATATGGATGCCGCTGTTGAGGTATTAAGAAAAAGCGGTGCAGCTAAGATGGAAAAGAAGCAGAGCAGAATTGCCGCTGAGGGAATCGCACGTGTTGCTGTAAACGGAAACGTTGCAGTTGTAGCAGAGGTTAACTCTGAGACAGATTTCGTTGCAAAGAACGAGACATTCCAGGAGTTTGTTCAGACTGTAGCAGATACAGCACTTGCTTCTGACTTAAATGGTGGTGCAAATGGAGAGGATATCGACGCTCTTCTTGCTACAAACGGACTTAGCGAGCTTCTTGTAGAGAAGACAGCTACAATCGGAGAGAAGTTATCTGTTCGTAGATTTGCAAAGGTTACAGGTGATATTGTTACTTCTTATATCCATGGTGGTGGAAGAATCGGTGTTATCATTGCAGCAAATGGTGCAACAGACGATGCAGCAAAAGAAGCAATTACAAATATTGCTATGCAGGTTGCAGCTATGAACCCACAGTACATCAGCAGAAACGATATCTCTGATGAAGAGCTTGCAAAGCTTAGAGAGATTACAGTTGACAGTGCATTAAATGATGCTACAACACTTCCAAAGCCTATTCTTAATAAGTTAATTGACAAGGCTATTAATGAGAAGCTTTGGAGCGATGATGATATCAACAACTTCAACGAGCACAAGAACAACATGAACTATGTATGGAACTTCTTATCAGATGCTGCTAAGGCAAAGCTTGGTGAGCTTGCAATGGCAGACAAGGAGTCTATCGTAGCTGAGAAGATGTTCAATGGTTTAGTTGAGGGTCGTGTATCTAAGCAGTTAAAAGAGATTTGTCTCCTTGACCAGACATATGTTAAGGCAGAGGATGGAAAGCAGTCAGTTGCAAAATATCTTGAGTCAGTTTCTAAGGATCTTACAATCACCGAGATGGTTCGTTTCGAGGTAGGTGAGGGTATGGAGAAGAAGCAGGAAGATTTTGCTGCTGAGGTTGCTGCCCAGATGGCTGGAGTCTAAACTGTATCTTTATACTGATTAAACGAATGCTGTTTCCGCAAAGTTAACTTTAAACTTTGCGGAAATTTTTTATCTTTACAAGATATAAAAATATGGTAAAATAGGTAAGAGGAAACAAAACCAATCATAACCGGGGGACGCATATGGACTCAAAGGATAATGAATTAGCCAGACAGCAGCAGGAGCGTCGCAAACGTGTGAGCCGGATTAAGACAGGTATTATTATGACTATAGCAATATGGATAGCAATATCTATACTTGCCATAGTTGTACTGGGTATCATGGTTGTCAAACTGAATTCGAGAATATACAAGCTTGAGCTTCAGTTAAATACAGCTATATCAAGCACAGTTACCGGTACTGAGTCTGATGATGGTGACATCGCTTCTGATGAAGAAAGCTCTGGCGCAAAAACTCAGGCTGTCGTGAAACAGCTTGAGTCAAAAGACAATGTGTATCATGATGGGGATACAAGAAAGGTATATCTTACCTTTGATTGTATTCCCGGTGATAACACCGGTGCCATTTTAGATGCCCTTGCCAACTGTGGTGTCAAGGCTACCTTCTTTGTCACAGCAGATACCTCCGGTAAATATGATGATGTTTATAAGCGCATAGTGCAGGACGGACACACTATTGCGATGGCTTCCTACAGTAATTCATACAGTAAAATTTATGAATCAACAGAGGCATTTACCGATGACCTGACACAGATTTCCGATTATATCACCAATCTGACTGGAATAGCACCGGATATTTATCGTTTTCCCGGTGGCAGCATGAACCAGATTAGTAATGTAGACATGGTTGAGCTTGTAAAGATACTCAATTCAAAGCATATCACATACTTTGACTGGAATGTCAATTCTGGTGATACGGCCGACAATTGCAGTGTCGATGATATTGTCAATAATGTCACCTCAGGTATTGCCAAATATGACAATTCAGTTGTGTTATTACATGATGATTCAAACAGATCAACCACGGCAGAGGCTATTGAGCCGCTTGTTGAAAGCATAAAAGCGCAGGGTGCCGAAATATTGCCGATTGATAATAATACATATAAAGTTCAATATATCAAATCAGATACTGTTGGATAAGATAATAAATGGAGGAAATATTCATGGGATTATTCAAAGAATTTAAGGATGATTTTTCTCAGGCTGTAAACGAGCTTGTACCCGGAGATGTACCTGAGAAAGAAGTAGAGCCAAAGGCTCAGACAGCTGACAATCTTGTAGTTGATACTATAGGAGAGAATGTTGACGTTGCATCAGAGCTTTCAAAGCTCGACGGATTACTTGAGCATGTCGAGGAGCAGCCACAGGAGACAACTGTACCAAGACCAACTCCAAGTGAAAATTTTGCAGAGCATACAATCAATACACAAAAAGAGGAGCAGATACCACAAATGAATGATATACCACAGCCAGTAAATACACAGCCAGTAAACAATAACGTTTTATCAGGAGATGTACAGGACGAAACATCAGTCATCACAGCAAGCACTGTACTCACAGGTGATTTACAGTCATCAGGATCATTTGATATTCAGGGAACAATCAACGGAAAATGTAATGTGTAACGGTAAGATTGTTGTTACAGGAACAGTCAACGGCAACACAAATTCATCAGAGTTTTTCGCTGATGTAGCTAAGGTTGAGGGTGAAATTGTTTGCAACAGGAACTGTAAAGATAGGTGCAGGATCTGTTATCATCGGCAATATCTCAGCATCTTCAGCAGTTATCGCAGGAGCTGTAAAGGGCGATATAGATGTTCAGGGACCTGTTGTAGTAGATACTTCTGCAGTTATCATGGGTAATATCAAGTCACGTTCAGTACAGATTAACAACGGTGCCGTTATCGAGGGCTTCTGTTCTCAGACATACGCTGATATCGATGTTCAGGGACTTTTCGAGGTAAATAATATGAGTAGAATATTACTAAAAGTTAAGTGGTGAAGCACTTGCAGGTGATAAGCACCACGGCTTTGATGAGGCTACAGTCATTGAGGTTGCAAAACAGGTTAAACAGATTGTTGATAATGGTACACAGGTAGGTATTGTTATCGGTGGTGGAAACTTCTGGAGAGGCAGAACCAGTGAGACCATCGACCGCACAAAGGCTGACCAGATTGGTATGCTTGCTACAGTTATGAACTGCATTTATGTATCTGAGATTTTCAGATATGTCGGAATGAAGACAGCTGTTCTTACTCCATTTGAGTGCGGCAACATGACAAAGCTTTTCTCTAAGGACAGAGCAAACAAGTATTTCGCACATGATATGGTTGTTTTCTTTGCAGGTGGTACAGGTCATCCTTATTTCTCAACAGATACAGCCACAGTGCTTCGTGCAATTGAGATTGAGGCAGATGGTATTTACCTTGCCAAAGCAATTGACGGAGTATATGACAGTGATCCAAAGACCAATCCTGCTGCAAAGAAGTATGATGAGCTTTCAATCGAAGAGGTTGTTGAGAAGAAGCTCGCAGTAGTTGACCTCACAGCGTCTATCATGTGCCTTGAGAACAAGATGCCTATGTATGTATTCGGACTCAATGAGGAAAACAGCATTGTAAATGCTCTTACAGGCAAATTTAACGGTACAAAGGTTACTGTATAGTAAATTGCATATAATGCATATCAGGAGGATAATATGGATTCAAGATTAAACCCTTTCCAGGATAAAATGGAAAAAACATTAAATAATCTCGAGGAAGAGTATGCAGGCATCCGTGCAGGAAGAGCCAATCCACATATTCTTGACAAGCTTCGTGTAGATTATTACGGCACACCTTCACCAATTCAGAGTGTAGCCAATGTAAGTGTTCCAGAGCCTAGAATGATTCAGATTCAGCCATGGGAGGCTTCTATGGTTAAGGAGATTGAGAAAGCAATAAACTGCTCTGACATCGGAATTAATCCTACAAACGACGGAAAGCTTATCAGACTTGTTTTCCCTGAGCTTACAGAGGAGAGACGTAAAGATCTTGCAAAGGACATCAAGAAAAAAGGCGAGGAAGCTAAGGTTGCTGTCCGCAATATCAGAAGGGATGCAATCGACAGCATCAAGAAGACCGGCAAAGAGGAAGGCATTTCAGAGGATGAGATTAAAGGCCTCGAGGATGACGCTCAAAAGCTTACCGACAAGTTTGTCGCAAAGGTTGACGCTGCGGTTGACGCAAAATGTAAAGAGATACTTACTGTATAGTATTTATATCACGTATACAAACAAGGGACATGTTATTCGTGTCCCTTATTTGCTTATTCCCGGTTTTACTGTTCACACTTAACTGTGTGACCAGCAAATAAATGATGCGTCATGATTATAAATATATAATATGCATAAATGAAAGGAAATAAAATATGAGTACTCCGGAACATATAGCAATCATTCTGGACGGAAACGGCCGCTGGGCCAAAAGTAAGGGTATGCCAAGAAACTACGGTCATACAGTAGGAGCCAAAAATGTTGAGAATATATGTAAGGCTGCAAACGACCTCGGCGTTAAATATCTGACACTTTACGCCTTTTCCACTGAAAACTGGAACCGCCCTGAGTCTGAGGTCACTGCACTAATGAAGCTTCTTGAAAGCTATCTTAAAAACTGCATAAAGACTGCCAATAAAAACAATATGCGTGTGCGCGTAATAGGTGAGATAAGCAGGCTTTCAGAGAATTTTCAGGAGAAAATAAGAAACCTTGAAGAAGTTTCATCAGTAAATACGGGTCTTAACCTGACAATTGCAATTAATTACGGAAGCCGAGATGAGATGATACGTGCTGTAAAGCATATGATAGCTGACCATGATGCCGGAAAGCTTTCGGCTGACGATATAGATGCAGATACATTCTCATCATATCTTGACACAAGAGAGCTTCCGGATCCTGATTTACTCATCCGCACAAGTGGTGAGCAGCGCCTGTCAAACTACCTGCTCTGGCAGCTTGCATACGCTGAGTTTTATTTTACAGATGTTCCGTGGCCTGCATTTGATAAAAATGAACTCAAAAAGGCTATAGATGCATATAATAAAAGAGACCGTCGCTTTGGTGGATTAAAAGAAACGAACGACACGGAGGATAAATAATGTTTAAGACAAGACTGCTTAGTGGTATAGTTCTTGTAATTGCCGCTATATTTCTTATAGTAACAGGAAACGAGGTGCTTCTTTTTTCAACACTTCTGATTTCGTGTATAGGTATGTTTGAGCTTTTCAGGGTGTTTAAATTTGAAAAATCGCTCTTATCGGTTGTACCGTATATTGCTTTGATTTTATTTTACATCAACTTAAGGTGGAGCTTCATACCTGATGTAATGATGCTTTTCATGGGCTTTCTTATCGTACTGATGTTCGTGTATGTGCTGTCATACCCGAAATATGATGCAAAGCAGCTCATGGCAGCCTTTTTTGGTATGTTTTATGTAGGAACAATGCTTTCATATGTCTACCAGATACGTACACTCAACAACGGACTTTACCTTGCCTTCTTGGTATTTTTATGCTCTTGGGGCTGTGATACATGTGCCTACTGCGTCGGAGTGCTGATTGGAAAGCACAAAATGGCACCAAAGCTTTCACCAAAGAAGTCTATAGAGGGTGCAGTAGGTGGTGTACTCGGCAGTGCGCTTCTTACAGCATTATACTGCTTTATATTCAGAAATCATATGAATATAGACGGCACAGAGATTGCTATACTTGCTGTTATAGCTGCTGTTGCAGGCCTTATTTCAATGGTTGGAGATTTGTGCGCATCAGCCATAAAGCGTAATTATGATATCAAGGATTACGGACATCTGATACCCGGACATGGTGGTATTTTAGACCGCTTTGACAGCATGATTATCACAGCACCAATCATTTATTATCTGGCTAGCTTCTTTTTAAGTTAAAAAGTAACATTTAAGAACCATTGAAAACAAAAAGCTAAGGTAACTATTCAGAACCACTGAGAAAAATATAAATCGAGGAATTATCATGAAAAAAATATCAATACTTGGTTCAACCGGCTCTATCGGAACACAAACACTTGATGTGATAAGAGAGCATGGTGATATGCAGGTTGTGGCACTTTCCTGTGGCAGAAATCTCTCCCTTATAGAGAAACAGGCAAGGGAATTTAAGCCACAGTTTGTCAGTGTAAGTGATGAAAACGATGCCAAAAAGCTTCGCACAAGCCTTGCGGATACTGATATCGAAGTAGGCTATGGCATGGACGGTCTCATTAGATGTGCCACCATTGAGCCTTGCGATATAGTTGTAACTGCAATTGTCGGTATGCTTGGCATTCGTCCTACAATTGCCGCCATCAAGGCAAAAAAGACCATCGCACTCGCAAATAAGGAGACCCTCGTTACAGCGGGCCATATCATTATCCCGCTTGCGAAAGAGTATGGTGTGTCCATTCTTCCGGTGGACAGTGAGCACAGTGCCATCTTCCAGTCACTGCAGGGAAATTCTATGAATCCGATTCAAAAAGATTCTTCTGACAGCATCCGGAGGTCCGTTCAGAGGCAGAAAGCTCTCTGAGCTTGAAGGTATAAGGGTGGAGGACGCACTAAAGCATCCTAACTGGGTCAAATGGGTCGAAAAAATCACTTTGAGTTCAATCAACCATGGTCAATAAGGGGCTTGAGGTGATTGAAGCAAAATGGCTTTTTGATGTCGATTTGTCGCAGATTCAGGTTGTAGTGCATCCTCAGAGTGTCATTCACTCGGCTGTTGAGTATGCGGATGGAGCAGTTATAGCACAGCTTGGTACTCCTGATATGCGTATACCTATACAGTATGCACTGTATTATCCAAGCAGACCTGCGCTTTCCGGTGACAGGCTTGATCTCTTTAAGCTTAAGGATCTGACCTTTGAGGCACCGGATCTTGATACCTTTAAAGGGCTTGCTCTCGCCATGAAGGCTGCAAGGGCAGGAGGCAATATTCCTACGGCCTTCAATGCTGCAAACGAGAGAGCGGTGGCACTGTTTTTGAATAAAAAGATTAAATATCTGGAAATAATCGATATAATCGAGGCATGTATGGAGAATGCATCATTTATTGAAAATCCTTCAGTGGATGAGATACTTGATACAGAGCAGTGCGCATATGACTATATCAGTAAAAGGTGGTAATTTTGAACATTATTAGTATTATTATTGCAATCATATTATTCAGCATCATAGTAATTTTTCACGAGCTCGGACATTTCTGGCTTGCTAAAGCAAATGGCATAAAGGTCAATGAATTTTGTCTTGGACTTGGACCGACTCTTTTTGGAGTGCAGCGTGGAGAGACCAAATACTCCATAAAGCTGCTTCCGTTTGGCGGAGCGTGTATCATGGAGGGCGAGGATGAAAGCTCAGGTGATGACAGGGCATTTAACAACAAATCAGTGTGGGCGCGCATAAGCGTTGTTTTCGCAGGACCGTTTTTTAATTTATCATGGCATTTATTTTGCTCTCATTATCATCTGCTCTGTAGGCTATGACAGTCCGAAGCTTGCAGGTGTTATTGAGGGTTATGCGGCTGAGGAGGCCGGTATCAAGGCCGGTGATGAGATTGTAAAGCTGAACAATACGAATATACACTTTTACCGCGAGATAAGCCTCTACTCGATGCTTCACGAAGGTGAAACAGTTGATGTGACATACCTTAGGGATGGCAAAAAGCACACCACCACATTGAAGCCTAAATATGACGAGACAACAAAGAGGTATCTGTACGGCTTTAACGTGTCGGGAGAGCGTACAAAGCCAGGCTTTGGAAAGGCGCTGCTTTATAGCTGCTACGAGGTGAAATACAACATCTATACGACAATAGAGGGGCTTAAAATGCTCTGTACCGGGGCTGCCTCTGTAAATAACTTAAGCGGACCTGTCGGCATTTGTTAAAAAACATTGGGAGACACCTATGAGCAGGCAGTTTCTATGTCCGGAGTATGGCTTGGCATATTAAATATGCTAAACTGGGGCGTGCTGATTTCTGCAAACCTCGGTGTGATGAACCTGCTGCCACTGCCGGCACTTGATGGTGGCAGACTTGTATTTTTGATAGTTGAAGCCATAAGAAGAAAGAGAGTGGACCCTTGAGAAGGAGGGCTATGTGCATCTCGTTGGCATAGTGCTTTTACTTCTTCTGATGGTTGTTGTCATGTTCAATGATATCAGAAATCTAATAGTCTGAATTTTATAACAGATTGGAGATATACACATGGAGACAAAAATAGTAAAAATCGGAAATAAAGTAATCGGTGGAGGAAACCCGATTCTCATACAGTCAATGACAAATACAAAGACTGAGAATGTAGCTGACACAGTTGCGCAGATAAACGCGCTGACAGACTTAGGCTGTGATATAATCCGATGTGCTGTGCCTACGATGGAGGCTGCAAGGGCACTTAAGGAGATTAAGAAACAAATCAGCATACCGCTTGTTGCGGATATACACTTTGATTACAAGCTTGCAATAGCTGCGATTGAAAACGGAGCCGACAAAATCCGAATCAATCCCGGCAACATAGGAAGCGCTGAAAGGGTAAAGGCTGTCGTGGATGTAGCAAAGGAGAGAAATATTCCTATCCGCGTCGGTGTAAACAGTGGCTCTCTTGAAAAAGACCTGGTAGAGAAATATCATGGTGTGACAGCAGAGGGGCTTGTGGAGAGTGCTCTGGACAAGGTAAAGCTCATAGAGGATATGGGGTATGACAATCTTGTCATAAGCATCAAATCATCAGATGTCATGATGTGTGTTAAAGCACATGAGCTTATTTCAGATAAAACCAATCATCCGCTCCATGTGGGTATCACAGAGGCAGGCACAATAATAAGCGGCAATATAAAGTCTGCTATCGGACTCGGACTGATACTAAGCCAGGGCATAGGTGATACAATACGTGTATCTCTCACTGGAAGCCCTCTCGAGGAAATAAAGTCTGCCAAGCTCATTTTAAGAACTCTTGGTCTTAGAAAGGGTGGCATAGAGGTTGTTTCATGTCCTACCTGCGGCCGCACACAGATAGATCTTATCGGGCTTGCAAATCAGGTGGAGACAATGGTTTCAGGATATGACCTTGACATAAAGGTTGCTGTCATGGGCTGTGTGGTAAACGGACCGGGTGAAGCAAAGGAAGCAGATCTTGGCGTAGCCGGAGGAATCGGCGAGGGTCTTATCATAAAGCACGGTGAGGTATTTAAAAAGGTGCCTGAGAGCGAGCTGTTGGGTGCATTAAAATATGAGCTTGACCATTGGGGTGAATAATTTTGACAAAAACATTTAAGGAAGTTTTCCCTACACTTAAGCTGGACAAGGATATGGAGAATCTGCTGGAGAATGCTGATGTTACCAGAATTTCCGTAAACCATGCAAGAGATTTTTACAAAATATATGTAAAAGCAAAACGCCTTATTTTCGAAAAAAATATCTGGAAGCTAGAAGAAAGCATTAAAAAACAGATATTTAAAAGTAAAGATATTACAGTAAAAATTATAGAGTCTTACGAGTTGTCTTCGCAGTACACACCGAAGACTCTTTTTGATGTCTATTTTGACAGTATTCTTGACGAAATAAACAGTCACAGTGTGCTTTTGTACAATCTGCTGCGCACCTCAAAGTGGAGCTTTACCGACGATACACATGTCACAGTCACACTTGAGGAGACAATAATCGCAAAGACCAGAGGCAATTCGGTCATAGAATTTCTTGAGAAGGTGTTCTGCGAGCGCTGTGGGATGGATTTTATCGTTAATCTGCAGTACGAAAAACCAAAAATCAGCAAATACCGTCAGAATGCTGACAAGCAGATTGAGCAGGAGGTGCAAAATATTGTCGCCCGCACTAAATTTGCCATGGCAAAGGATGACGGTGATGAAGAAGCTAAGGTGGCTGTCGATGACGGTGCAATGTTCGTAGGAGGCAGTGAAAATACATCTGATACAAAAAAGAGTGGCACATCAGATTTTCCTAAAGCCTCAGATAAGAAGAATGAAGCAAAGACAGGCACTGATAAAAAGCCTGAGAAGAAATTTGAAAAGAAATTTGAGAAGAAGTTCGAGCGCAAGGGAGATTTCAGGCGCAAATATGACAATGACCCTGATATCGTGTACGGAAGAAGCTTTGATGATGAGGAGATGGCTATTGAAAAGATTGACGGTCCTATCGGTGAGGTTACAATAAAGGGCAAGATTCTTACGGTTGAATCCCGCGAAATCAGAAACGAAAAGACCATCATTATGTTTGCGGTCACTGATTTCACAGACACTATCATGCTCAAGCTTTTTGCCAGAAATGATGACGTAGCAGATATTCTTGCATATATTGCCCCGGGCAACTTTGTTAAGGCAAAGGGAGTTGTGACTGTAGATAAATATGACAGTGATTTGTCAATAAGCTCAATAGTCGGACTTAAAAAGATACCTGATTTTACATCAAAGAGGGAGGATACTGCTGCCGAAAAACGTGTTGAGCTTCACTGTCACACCAAGATGAGTGACATGGATGGCGTGTCTGACGTAAAGGATATTGTGAAATGTGCAATGCGCTGGGGACACAAGGCCATTGCTATTACGGACCACGGTGATGTGCAGGCATTCCCTGACGCTAACCATACTGTAGATGACAAATTCAAGGTCATTTACGGTGTGGAAGCATATCTGGTCGATGATACAAAGGATATTGTGGAGAATGCAGCCGGTCAGTCGTTGGATGACAAATACGTGGTATTTGATATAGAGACAACAGGCTTTTCTCCGGAAAAGAATAAAATCATAGAAATAGGTGCGGTGAAGGTCATCGGTGGCGAGATTGTAGACCGCTATTCCACATTTATAAACCCTGAGGTACCTATTCCGTTCAGGATTGAGGAACTCACCTCGATAAGGGATGACATGGTTATCACATCGCCAACAGTGGATGTCATACTGCCACAGTTTATGGAGTTTTGCAAGGACTGTATCATGGTCGCCCACAACGCTGACTTTGATATGAGCTTTATAAAGCGAAACTGCGCGCTGCTTGGCATGGAGTGTAATCCTACAATTGTGGACACGGTGGCTCTTGCGAGAGTACTTCTGCCACAGCTAAACAGATTTAAGCTGGATACAGTGGCCAAGGCTCTAAACATCTCGCTTGATCATCATCACAGAGCGGTGGATGATGCCGCATGTACCGCAGAGATATTTGTCAAATTCATAGAAAAGCTAAAGGACAGGGGCATATCAAGCTTAGATGAGGTAAATGCCCTGGCAAAATCATCTGTTGAGATGATAAGGAAGATGCCTACATACCATGCCATCATTCTTGCAACCTGTGACCAGGGGCGTACCAATCTCTACAGGCTTATCTCACTGTCACACATCAAGTATTATAATAAGAGACCGAGAATACCAAAATCAGAGTTTAACAAGTATCGTGATGGGCTTTTAATAGGCTCAGCCTGTGAGGCAGGAGAGCTTTACAGGGCCATTTTAAACGGAAGACCACAGGAGGAAATCACAAGACTTGTGAATTTCTATGATTACCTGGAGATACAGCCTCTTGGCAACAACGCATTTATGATACGTGACGAGGATTCCGATATTGCTTCAAACGATGACCTTATCGATATAAATAAGCGAATCGTAAAGCTTGGAGAGGAATTTGGAAAGCTGGTTGTTGCAACCTGTGACGTACATTTCTTAAATCCCGAGGACGAGATATACCGTCGTATTATCATGGCTGGTAAGGGCTTTAAGGATGCAGATGAGCAGGCTCCGCTTTACTTAAGGACCACAGAGGAAATGCTAAAGGAGTTTGAATATCTCGGAAGCAAAAAGGCTGAGGAGGTAGTCATCACCAATACCAATAAGATAGCAGACATGTGTGAGCGTATCTCACCGGTCAGACCTGATAAATGTCCGCCGGTTATCGAAAACTCTGACGGCATGCTTCGTGAAATCTGCTATAACAAGGCAAACAGGATGTACGGTGATCCGCTGCCGCCGATAGTTAAGGAGCGTCTTGACAGAGAGCTTAACTCTATTATTTCAAACGGCTATGCCGTAATGTACATCATCGCACAGAAGCTTGTGTGGAAATCAAATGAGGACGGCTACCTGGTTGGCTCGCGAGGCTCCGTAGGAAGCTCGTTTGTTGCAACCATGTCAGGTATCACAGAGGTTAATCCGCTGCATGCTCACTATTTGTGTACACACTGCAAATACAGTGATTTTGATTCACCAGAGGTACAGGCATTTTCGGGCCGTGGTGGCTGTGATATGCCGGATAAGCTCTGTCCAAAGTGCGGCAGACCTTTAAGCAAGGAGGGCTTTGATATTCCGTTTGAGACCTTCCTCGGTTTCAAGGGAAACAAGGAGCCTGATATCGATCTGAACTTCTCAGGTGAGTACCAGTCAAAGGCTCACAAGTATACAGAGGTTATTTTCGGAGAGGGCCAGACCTTTAAAGCCGGAACCATAGGTACACTTGCTGACAAGACCGCATTTGGATACATTAAAAACTATTATGAGGAGCGCGGTGTCAGAAAACGGAACTGCGAGATAGACAGGATAGTGCAGGGCTGTGTCGGTGTGCGCCGTACTACGGGACAGCATCCGGGTGGTATAGTCGTGCTGCCGATGGGTGAGGAGATTAATACCTTTACTCCTGTACAGCATCCTGCGAATGATATGACCGTTGACATCACGACAACACATTTTGACTACCATTCAATCGACCACAACCTGTTAAAGCTCGATATACTCGGACACGATGATCCTACCATGATTCGTATGCTGCAGGATCTGACAGGTGTTGACCCAACAAAGATTCCGCTTGACGACAAGGCTGTCATGTCACTGTTTCAGAACACCTCCGCTTTGGGCATAGAGCCTGAGGATATCGATGGATGTCCGCTTGGAGCTTTAGGTATACCGGAGTTTGGTACCGATTTTGCCATGGGCATGCTCCTTGATACAAAGCCAAAGGAGTTTTCTGACCTCATTCGTATCGCCGGATTATCACACGGTACCGACGTATGGCTTGGCAATGCACAGACTCTTATCGAGGAAGGCACAGCTACCATTTCAACCTGTATCTGTACCAGAGATGATATTATGACATATCTGATTTCCATGGGACTTGAATCTGAGGAAGCCTTCAACATCATGGAGAAGGTGCGAAAGGGTATTATTGCCAAGGGCAAATGCCCTCAGTGGCCACAGTGGAAGGAGGATATGAAGGCACACGGTGTACCTGACTGGTATATCTGGTCATGCGAGAAAATCAAATACATGTTCCCTAAGGCCCATGCTGCGGCATACGTTATGATGGCATGGAGAATCGCCTACTGTAAGGTTTTCTATCCGCTTGCATACTACGCAGCATACTTTTCAATCCGTGCCACAGGCTTTTCATATGAGCTTATGTGTCAGGGAAAGGACCGACTCGAAAACTACATGAAGGACTATAAGAAAAGAAAAGACACGCTGTCAAACAAGGAGCAGGATGTATTTAAGGACATGCGTATCGTACAGGAGATGTATGCCAGAGGCTTTGATTTCATGCCTCTTGATATATACAGGGCTCACCCTAACCGTTTCCAGATAATTGACGGTAAGCTCATGCCGGCCATAAACAGTATTGACGGACTGGGCGACAATGCCGCTATTTATATTTCGGAAGCGGCAAAGGACGGACCATTCCTCTCAAAGGATGATTTCAGGGAGAGAACTCATGTATCGCGAACAGCCGTAGACCTCATGTCAGATTTGGGACTGCTTGGTTCACTGCCGGAGTCAAACCAGCTTTCACTTTTCGATTTCGGAGCATAATCCGGCAGTTTAACATAAAACATATACTTTAACAATAATAAAAATCCACTACTCATTGACAGACTCATAAATCTGTAAATAGGGTAGTGGATTTTGCGTATAATATGTATTGATTTTAAATATTAAATCTTATTTTAATTTTCTTCAATAAAATCTATCTGATACTCATCCATGTACTTGATACGTGCAAGTGAGTAAACCTCATAGCCCTGCTCGTTGATCTTTCTTCTGCCAGGCTGGAATGACTTCTCAATAAGGATTCCTATACCGGCAACTGTAGCGTGAGCCATGCGAAGAAGTCTGATGGCACCTGTAGCAGCCTCTCCGTCAGCCATGAAATCATCAATCAAAAGAATATTGTCATCCTCTGAGATAACATCGCGTGAGAGCGTAAGCTCATAGCTCTTCTCTGTTGTAAATGAAGTAACCTGTGTCTGATATAAATCATTATGTAATGTCTTTGAAGGCTGCTTCTTTAAAATAACAAGCGGTACATTCATCTTGGCTGCTGCCATAAGTGCAGGAGCAATTCCTGAGCTCTCTATTGTGACAACCTTTGTGATTCCCTTATCGGCAAAGTGATTTGCGAAATCCTCACCGATGTGCTCCATAAGCACAGGATCTACCTGATGGTTGATAAATTTGTTGACCTTTAAGATGTTTGTGCCAATTACCTGGCCATCCTTGAGAATTCGATCTTGCAGTTCTTTCATTTTGTTCACCTCATAAAAAATAAATTGTTATTATTATAGCACTATTCTTCGACAATATCACTATAAATTTTAGAATAAATTTCTTCAACCATATGATCGAGGAAGCTTTCCTCAAGCAGGCTGTATTTTTCAGTAATGACTGATGTGATAAGCTCAGCTCTTTTGTAGTATAAATCACCTGAGCAGGCATCTCCTTTTTCACCCGATGACGCTAAAGTCATAAGCTCGTCCCTATGAGTGACGGTCACGTATTCCATGATTTCCTCTTCGAGGGAATTATTCCGGTCAACTTTTTTTTGAAATGTCCTTTAGCTCCATAAATGACTTCATTCCTATGATAAAAAATATCAAGAAAACAAGCCCCATTACGATAGAAACCATAAGCTTGTTTACCGAGTCTAAAGCGGCAAGCTTTATAACTCCTGTATCAAGCAGCACAATAGCAATAAGCCCTATCGCACCGACTGCGGTGAAGCACTGTCCGGTTGCTTTTGTATCCTCGTATCGTTTTTGCTCATCAACGTATATTTTCATACGGCCTCCATATTGTTTAATTATAGTTATATGTTATAATGAAACGATGAAAATTACAATATTATGTGTAGGAAAAGTTAAAGAAAAATTTTACAGAGATGCGATTGCTGAGTACTCAAAGCGCCTAAGCCGTTACTGTAAGCTTGAAATCACTGAGGTTTCCGATGAAAAGACAAGCGAACAGGCCACACAGACAGAGATAGACATCGTAAAAAATAAAGAAGGTGAGAGGCTTCTTAAAAATATAAAAGACGATGCATATGTATTTTGTCTGGCGATAGATGGAAAACAGCTTGATTCGGTTGAGCTGTCACAGAAAATGGATAAGCTTATGACGGGCGGCAAAAGTCATCTTGTTTTTGTAATAGGAGGCTCTCTGGGGCTGTCCGATGATGTATTGAAGCGCGCTGACTATAAGCTTTCATTTTCTAAAATGACATTTCCTCATCAGCTCATGCGCGTAATTTTACTGGAGCAGATTTACAGGTCGTTTCGCATCAGCAATAATGAGCCATACCACAAATAACCGGCATAATTCAGCCTAAATAAACATATGTTAATATATGAAGATGCAAAAAGTAACTGATTCGTTCGAGCTTCCAAAGGACATAGTGCTAGGGCTTCCAATTGTAACAGCATATGGTTATAATGAGTTGACTATAGAAAACCACAAGGGTATTCTGTCATTTTCGGACAAGGCCGTAACTGTAAGGGCAGCAGACAGTACCATAAAAATATCCGGCAGCCGCCTTGAAATAAAGGAATTTACAAAGGATTTAATAATAATAGCCGGTCATTTAAAGGGTGTTATATATGAGTATTAAAGCTTATGCAACAGTAAGGCTAACAGGCTGCAATATCAGGCGCTTCATAAATCTGTGCACGGCAAACCATATAAAAATATGGAACCTTAAATATGTAAGTCCAAAGGAATATGAGGCCTGCTGCAGTACCGAAGATATTTTTCTAATGAAGCCGCACCTGAAAAAGACGCATACAAGGCTTCTCGTGGTAAAAAGACAGGGATACTTTGCAATAAGAGCATTTCTATATAAAATACGTATTATTACGGCTGCAATTACCGGCGTTTTTTGTATACATGCACTCATCTGCACAAGAATCTGGCACATTGTGCCTGAAGGAAACCGTTTCACGTATGATGAGTCGGTCATCTCCTTTATGGAGAGTGAAAATGTAACAATAGGCAGCCACAAGAGAGCAGATTACAGCCTCCTTGAAAAGAAGCTTGAGGAAAAATATCCCGATATCACGTGGTGCAGTATATACATAGAAAAAAATTACCATGAAAATTGATATATCAGAGGGAATTAATTATAGGTAAATTATGACAAATTTTATTTTTATGTTATAATGAAAAAGTATTTTGATTGAAAGGCACATGAGCTAATGAGTTTAAATGAAGTATCTATAAAAATACCGGGTGAATATATTCCAAACGTTTTTGGGCAGTTTGATGCATTCGCCAAGAAAATAGAGCGCACACTGCACGTAACGCTTGTCTTAAGAGATGATTCCTTAAAGATTATCGGAGCGCAGGGAAATATTGATGGGGCAAAAGAGGTGTTCGAGCAGCTCATTGCGCTGGCTGAGAGAGGCAACGTCATTACAGAGCAGAACGTAAACTATGCACTTGCACTTTTAGAGGAGCATAGAGGCAGTGAGATTGTTGAGATTGACAAGGATATCATTTGTCACACAATAAATGGCAAGCCTGTAAAGCCAAAAACCATAGGCCAGAAGGAATATGTCGATGCAATCAGGAAAAAGATGATTGTGTTTGGCATGGGTCCTGCCGGAACAGGAAAGACCTATCTTGCCATGGCAATGGCTATAACAGCTTTTAAAAATGAGCAGGTGGGCCGTATTATTCTGACACGTCCTGCGATTGAAGCAGGCGAGAAGCTTGGCTTTCTGCCGGGAGATCTGCAGAGCAAGATTGACCCATATTTGAGACCGTTGTACGATGCTCTTTATCAGATAATGGGAGCTGAGAGCTTCCAGCGCAACATGGAAAAGGGCCTTATTGAGGTGGCTCCTCTTGCGTACATGAGAGGCCGTACACTTGACAATGCATTTATCATACTTGATGAAGCACAGAATACAACTCCTGCACAGATGAAGATGTTTCTTACACGAATCGGCTTTGGCTCAAAGGTTGTCGTGACAGGTGATGCGACACAAAAGGATCTTGCACCCGGAGCAAAATCAGGGCTTGATGTGGCACTTAGAGTGCTTAAAAAAATAGATGATATAGGCATATGCAATCTGACAAGCAAAGATGTCGTGCGTCATCCGCTTGTACAAAAAATCGTTCAGGCATATGATGATTATGAAAATAAGCAGACTGCAAAGACTGTAAGAAAGCAGAGGAAGAGCAATTGAGTAAGGGTTGTATCACTAATATCAATTTTTATATCAATCTTAGCTCTTTCATTTGTGCTGTGTCTGCTTGGTGATGTATATCCGGATGAGTGGATATGCATGGGATTTTTTAGATATCATATTTTATATGCTGCTTTTATTTGAGCTTGAGTACGAGCGGAACACACTGCAGCTGTCGAACAACTCAAGAACTGATTATCTTAGGTTTACGTTTGCGTTTATCATTTGCTCTGTAGTGTGTATCATAAGCGGTTTTATGCCACTGTACAGCAGGCCGGTGATGATTTTTCCTATATTGCTTTGTCTGATTGGCAATGAGTTTCTGGCTTTTATAAGCGGTACTTATTTTTGTATATTGCTTTCAATCACTGTATCCGGCGACTGCTTTGAGCTCGTATGTGAGCTGCTTCTTGTAATCACAGGTGCTATCCTTGCAAAGATGCTAAAGGAGGACAAGCTTCAGATATGTATATATCTGATCACAATCAGTATGAGCATTGTGACACCGGGCATATTCTATTATATGTCAACAAAGGAGTTTTCTGTTTCCGTTATTATTGCCGGAGCTGTAAGCGGCATGATTGTTTCGCTTATCGGCATCATTTGTGCCAGGGTATTTAAGCCACTTAGCACTGATGAAACAAATGACAGGCTTATAGCAATAATAGAGGAGGATTTTCCTGCTGTAAAGCAGCTTAAAAAGCACAATTTTTCTGAATACAATCATGGCAATTTCGTATCGACGATTGCCATAAAGGCTGCAAAGGCTGCAGGACTGGACACAGCGCTATGTGCAGCAGGAGGCTTTTATTACCGCATAGGGCAGTGGCAGAAGCATAAAAGCGTCATGGAAGGAGTGGAACAGGCATTAGCCATGCATTTTCCTGAAAAGCTGACCAATATACTCTACGAGTACTATGGCAAGCTAAGACATCCACAGACCCCTGAATCCGCACTCATCCATATGGTCGATGCGTTAATAGTAAGGCTTGATCATATCAAAAACGATGTGGCAGACAGTGAATGGAATCACGAGATACTTATTATCCAGACATTAAATGAGCTGTCAAGCTCAGGAATGTATGATGAATCAGGGCTTTCCATGAATCACTTTTTAAAAAATACGAGACTATCTTACAAAGGAGGAGCTGCTTAAATGAGTTTTTTTATCGAAAAAAGAAGTAGAATGCAATTTTAATTTTGATTATGAAAAGGTCGCAGAAGCTGTTGTTTCTGCTTCACTTGAGCATGAGAGCTTTCCGTATGAGGCGGAAGTTAATTTGACGCTGACAGACAATGAAGGGATACATGCCATCAATAAGGAGTACAGACAGATAGACAGGCCTACAGATGTACTGTCTTTTCCGATGCTTTCATATGAAACACCCGGAGATTTTTCTTTCCTTTCAGATGAGAATGAGGATGATTTCAATCCTGATACAGGAGAGGTCATGCTAGGTGACATTATCATATCCGTCGACAAAGTAAAGGAGCAGGCCTTAGAATACGGACACAGCGAAAAAAAGGAGAGTTTGCCTTTCTGATTACACACAGCATGCTTCATCTGTTCGGATATGACCACATGGAGGCTGATGAGGCTGCCATAATGGAAGAGCACCAGAGAAAAATACTTGACGCTTTAGGTATAACACGCTAATATTTAAGCTGGTTATCAATTGAAACAGAGGATTTATAAATGTCTAAAAAAACAATGGGGCAAGTAATGCCTTAGTACAGGGCTCCATACTTGCCGTAGCATCTATCATAAGCAGAATAATAGGACTCATATATCGTATACCGATGCAGCGTATATTGGGCGATATCGGAATCGGCTATTATTCCACAGCCTTTGAAATATATAATGTCATGCTGATTATATCATCATACAGCTTACCACTTGCCGTATCAAAGATGGTTTCAGCCCAGATGGCAAAAAAGAGGCGGACTGCGACGTATCAGATACTGAAGTGTGCTCTGCTTTTTGCAACCATCAGTGGCACAACAGTGGCACTCATACTGTTTTTTGGGTGGCAATTTTTTGGCAACAACGCTTCTTAACACACCATACAGTATTTTTGCTTTAAGAGTACTGGCTCCGGGACTTTTGGTAGTTGCAGTGCTTGGTGTCATCAGAGGCTTTTTCCAGGGACTGGGTACTATGATGCCAAGTGCCGTCTCACAGATAATAGAGCAGATAGTAAATGCCATAGTCAGTGTATGGGCTGCATATGTGCTATACCGTACAGGTACAAGGATTGGTGCAGTGCTTGGTGACAAGGAGCACTATGCCGCTGCCTATGGTGCAGCAGGCGGTACACTTGGAACAGTGCTTGGCTCTGTAGCGGCTCTTTTATTTGTAGTCTTTATCTTTGCCATCTATATGAAGGTGTTCAAGAGGCAGATGAAAAGAGAACGAAATGTCAGGGTGAGCTCATTTGGCTACACAATGAAGATTCTTGTAATTACGGTTATTCCTGTGCTTTTAAGTACTACCATCTACAATATCAGTGGTATTATCGACCAGGGTATATTCAAGCAGGTTGCACTGCTTCAGGGATACACTCAGAATGATATAGATGTATGGTGGGTGTATACACCGGAAAGTACAAACTTTTAATCAATGTGCCTATATCCATAGCATCAGCTATGGCAGCATCCTTTGTGCCGGTGCTTACAGGCGCATATCACAGGGACGATATGGAGGCAGTGAGAGGACAGATTAATCTTTCCACACGCTTTATCATGGTTGTCGCATTCCCATGTGCAGTAGGGCTTGCCGTGTTTGGACTGCCGATATTTAATATACTGTTCTCAAGCACCCGTGCAACAAATGCTGAGGCATCACTTATGATGTATGTCGGTGCGGTTGCGGTAGTATTTTACTCGCTTTCCACTCTGTCCAACGGACTGCTGCAGGGAATTGACAGGCTCAAGGTTCCGGTAATCAACGCTGCGATATCCATTGTAGCGCATGTCATAGTGCTCATACTGCTTATGCTCATATTCAGGCTCAATATACATGCAGTTGTGCTTGCCAATACGTTTTTTGCATTGCTCATGTGCTTTATGAACAGCATGGCTTTAAAGAAGTACAGCGGCTTTAAGCAGGAAATAAAAAAGACCTTTATCATACCGGCCATCAGCTCGCTCATAATGGGAGTTATTTCGTATATAGTATACTTTATACTTTACAAGGCCTGTCATATTGAGATTATCGCCTTCATTCTTGCTGCAATCATTGCGGTTATCTCATATGCTGTGGCGCTGCTTTTACTCAAGGGACTGACTGAGGATGAGCTTAGACATTTTCCAAAGGGCACACTTATCATAAAAGTGGCAAAAAAATGTCATTTATTATAAAATTGAATAAATAACAAAAATTTACAGATACTGATTTTTGAGGTGATAATATGAAAAGCAAAATCAGTATCTGTTTTTTAACTATTGTTGTAATTCTTCTTGCACTTGTTATGATAGAAAAAATCAATACGCAAAGAGCTGCAGACAAGGCTGCTATAATTGCACAAAGAAATGAAATGATAAAGAAGAAAAAAATGAAAAAGAAAGCCTTCTGACATCAAATGAGGCTAAAAATGCAAAATACTGCATCAAAAATGACTCCGGAATGCTGTCTGTATACAACGCCACTGCAAGTGAAAAATACTTTGACACAGGCGTGTATTTTGAAGAACTGCCCGATGAAGCCAAAAAATAAGGTTACAAACGGACTCTACCTTTTTTAACGAAACTGATTTGTACGATTTTCTTGAAAGCTATTCAAGTTAATGTTAAAATAAATCAGTTAGGGGAAAGAATATGTACGATGTAATTATAATAGGTGCCGGTGCATCCGGGCTGATGGCGGCAGCAGCTGCTGCATCAAAGGGAGCACGTGTGGCACTTTTAGAGCACAAGGATGATATAGGAAAGAAAATACTTGCAACCGGAAACGGCAGATGTAATTTCACAAACACTGATATGTCTGTAAATAAGTTTCACGGCAGTAAAGCGCTGATTAAAAACGGGTTGTCGCAATTTAATTATGCAGACACAATACGATTTTTTTAAAGAACTTGGAATACCTGCATATGACAATGCAGGCTACATTTATCCAAATTCAAGACAGGCTGCATCTGTTGTGGCAGCCTTTCGCATGGAACTTATGAGGCTTCATGTGGATGTGAAAACAGGCATTAGTATTACAGAAATCAAGACTGCAAGGATTACGGCTGAGGACACAAAGTCTGCTTCTAATCCGGCAACTAATAAGAAGACAGATGACCGGACCGGTTACTGCATCCAAACAGACAATGGCAGCTTTAAGTCCAAAAAGCTTATCATAGCGTGTGGCCTTACGGCTTCCCCGAAGCTTGGAAGTGACGGAAGCCTGTTTCGACAGATAGAAGCTCTCGGCCATCATATCCAAAAGCCATTACCCGCGCTTTGCGGCTTTAGCTGTGATGGCCTAAATTTCAAAAAAAATCACAGGTGTCAGGTGCGATGCCACTGTCGCTTCCGTGATAGACGGTCAAATGACAGAGCAAAATACAGGGGAGCTGCAGTTAGCCGACTATGGCATCTCAGGCATCCCGGTTTTTCAGATTTCAAGTCTTATGTCAAGAGCCCTCGATAAAGGTCAAAGGGTCGAGGTGATAATTGACTTTTTGCCGGCTTTTAGTGATGATGAGCTTAATGGGTACATAAAGGACAGAAGCATTACAACGACAGACAACCGCTCGTTAAATGAGATGCTTAACGGACTTTTAAACAATAAGCTTCTTCTTGAGCTGATACACAAATCAGGTGTATCTCCTGACAAAAAGGGAAGGCTGTTGACAGATGATGATTGTAAAAGTCTCACCCGCTCAATAAAGCATACAGCCGTTTCGGTAAAAAAGCCAAGAGGAGCCGAATTTGCACAGGTGTGTGCAGGCGGCATATATACAAAGGAAATAGATGTACGTACATTGGAGTCCAAAATCCATCCGGGGCTTTACTTTTGCGGCGAGCTGCTTGATGTGGACGGCATATGCGGTGGCTACAATCTGCAGTGGGCATGGACAAGTGGATATATAGCAGGAGAAATGCAGTAAATGATTAAAATTAACCAGATAAAGCTCCCCGTCACACACAGTGATGAGGCATTAAAAAAGAAAATAATAAAAATGCTTAAGCTCAATGCCAAGACAGGCTTTACATACCGGATATTAAAGAAATCACTTGACGCGCGTAAAAAGCCTGAGCTGTTCTATACATATTCAGTTGCTGTAGAGATAGAGGATACAAAAAATAGCGAAGAAGCAATTGTAAAAAGAGCAGCCAGCTCATCTGTGCTCATATATAAAGAAAAAGAGTACATGATACCTGCATGCGGCCATATACCGCTTGACAGGCGACCTGTTATTGCAGGGGCAGGACCTGCCGGCTTGTTTTGTGCATATATACTGGCAGAGGCAGGTTTTCGCCCGATAGTTATCGAGCGTGGCAGCCGGGTTGAGAAAAGAACCTGCGATGTACAAAAATTCTGGGAGAGCGGCATACTTAATCCCAAAAGCAATGTACAGTTTGGTGAGGGCGGTGCCGGAACCTTTTCAGACGGCAAGCTGAATACATCCGTAAAGGATCCTTCGGGCAGAAATCGTCTTGTGCTTGAGACATTTGTGCGCTTTGGGGCAGATCCGTCCATACTTTATGACAACAAGCCACATATTGGTACTGATGTACTTTCAGAAGTAATTGTCAATATGCGTGAGTTTTTGGTTGACAATGGTGCTACATTTGTATTTGATACCTGTGTAAACAATCTTGACATAGTTTCCCAAAAGCTATTAAGTGTTTACACGGATTCTGACAGTAACAGTAATAGTGAGATAAAGACAGATGTATGCGTTCTGGCACTCGGACACAGCGCCAGAGATACATTTGATATGCTTTACAACAAAGGCTTTGATATGGAGTGCAAGAGCTTTGCAGTCGGCTTTCGCGTGGAGCATCCGCAGCGCATGATAGATGAATCACAGTATGGTATTCAAAAGAAAATCATACTTCCTCCAAGTCCTTATAAGGTTACCTCCAATTTTCCGAATGGCAGAGGAGTCTATTCATTCTGCATGTGTCCGGGAGGATATGTGGTCAACTCATCGTCAACCGAAAATCACACAGTGGTTAACGGCATGAGCTATCACGACAGAAACAGCAAAAATGCGAACAGTGCCATCATAGTATCTGTTTCGCCGAAGGATTTCGGAGCAGATGATGCCCTCGCCGGAGTGAGATATCAGGAAAAGCTTGAGACAGAAAATTATAAGCGAGGCAATGGTTTAATACCACAGCAGCTTTTCGGTGATTTCTGTGATAACAGATTAACAACAGCATACGGTAATTTTGGCTCCTGTACAAAGGGAAACACCGTCTTTGCAAAGCTGAATGGACTGATGAACGCTGACATGGAGCAGTCGTTCAAGCTTGGAATGGAACATTTTGGTCATCTGATACATGGCTTTGACAGAAAAGATGCAATTCTGTCCGGTATGGAGACACGCACATCTTCTCCGCTTCGCATAAAAAGAGATGAATCCTTTGAGAGCAACATCTCGGGTGTATACCCTTGTGGAGAGGGCGCGGGCTATGCAGGAGGCATTACATCTGCGGCAATCGACGGCATAAAGGTCGCAGAAGCAATTATTAAAAAATATAGGCCGGATTTTAAATAATATTTATACACATGAATAATATTTATACACGTAAAGAGAGGAAATATTCGTGGCAGAAGTATCACCAATGATGCAGCATTATCTGCAGACAAAAGAACAATATAAGGATTGTATTTATTTTATCGCTTAGGAGACTTCTATGAGATGTTTTTTGACGATGCGATAATGGTTTCAAAGGAGCTTGAGCTTACACTCACCGGCAAAAACTGCGGACTTGAAGAAAGAGCTCCTATGTGTGGAGTACCGTTTCACGCGGCAGACTCATATATCAACAGACTCGTATCAAACGGTCACAAGGTAGCTATCTGTGAACAGATGGAGGATCCAAAGCAGGCAAAGGGAATCGTAAAGCGAGAGGTAATCCGTGTTGTGACACCTGGCACAAACACTGATATGGCTTCTTTAGATGAAGCAAAAAACAATTACATAATGTCGATTGTATACACTGAGGACAAATACGGCATAGCGACCTGTGATGTCACAACAGGTGAATTTTTTTACGACAGAGGTGGATACGGAAAGAAAGCTGTTAGATGAGGTGAGCAGATTTAATCCATCGGAAATCATATGTAATGAAGCCTTCTACATGAGCGGAATAGATGTTGACGATATGAAAAACAGGCTGTCAATCACTGTTTCAGCACTCGACTCATGGTATTTTTCTGATGGTCTTGCAAATGAGACACTGCTTTCACATTTCCATGTACAGACAATAAATGCTCTGGGGCTTGAGGATTATGAGAGTGGAGTCATAGCTGCCGGCGCCCTGTTAAAGTACCTTTATGAGACGCAGATGAACTCGCTCGACAATATACTTGAGCTTCATCCGTACTCAATAGGCAAATATATGATAATAGACAGCTCATCAAGACGTAATTTGGAGCTTGTAGATACCCTTCGTGAAAAGCAAAAGAGAGGCTCACTGCTTTGGGTACTCGATAAGACACGTACGGCTATGGGAGCAAGACTGCTTCGCACCTATGTCGAGCAGCCTCTTATCGAAAAGGCAGAGATAATAAAGCGCCAGAAGCTTATCGAAGCACTTAATGCAAACGAAATCACAAGAGATGAAATCAGGGAATACCTTAATCCTATTTATGACCTTGAGCGTCTCATCACAAGAATCACCTACCAGTCAGCCAATCCGCGCGACCTTATAGCCTTCAGGGATTCTTTAAAAATGCTTCCACCAATAAAGCAGCAGCTTTCAGACATACCGTGTGAGCTTACCGATGAGATTAATGAAGAGTTCGACGAGCTTAAGGATATATATGAGCTTTTACTTTCATCCATTGAGGATGAGCCGCCTATCTCACAGCGTGACGGAGATATCATAAAAGCTGGCTACAACGAGGAGGTTGACCGTCTTCGAGACGCAAAAACCAAGGGAAAGACATGGCTTGCTGAGCTTGAAGCCGGTGAGCGTGAAAAAACCGGCATCAAAAACTTAAGAATCAAGTATAACAAGGTATTTGGATATTACCTTGAGGTCACAAACTCCTTCAAGGATATGGTTCCGGATTATTACGTGAGAAAGCAGACACTCACCAATGCCGAGCGCTACATCACACCGGAGCTTAAGGAGCTTGAGGATACCATCCTTGGAGCTGAAGACAGGCTCACATCACTTGAGTATGAGCTGTTTCGTGATGTAAGAAAACAGATTTCCTGCAATGTTTCAAGGATTCAGAAAACAGCCAGAGCTATAGCACAGATTGATGTTTTTGCTTCGCTTGCTCTTGTTGCCAGCCAGAATAATTACTGCAAGCCAAAGATAAATGAAAGCGGAATAATAGACATAAAAAACGGACGTCATCCTGTAGTTGAAAAAATGATTACAAATGACATGTTTATAGAAAACGATACATATCTGGATCAGCACAAAAACAGAATCTCAATCATCACAGGGCCAAACATGGCCGGTAAATCCACCTACATGAGACAGACAGCACTTATCGTTCTCATGGCACAGATTGGAAGCTTTGTACCTGCACAAACTGCAAATATCGGTATTGTAGACCGTATCTTCACGCGAGTCGGCGCATCTGACGACCTTGCAAGCGGCCAGAGTACATTTATGGTTGAGATGAACGAGGTGGCAAATATACTAAGGAATGCGACCGCCAAATCCCTGCTCATTCTCGATGAGATTGGGCGAGGCACGAGTACATTTGACGGACTAAGCATCGCCTGGGCAGTTGTAGAGCATATAAGTAATCCAAAGCTCCTCGGAGCAAAGACGCTTTTTGCAACCCATTATCACGAGCTCACCGAGCTTGAGGGCAAGCTTGACAGTGTAAATAACTATTGCATCGCTGTAAAGGAAAAGGGCGATGATATAGTTTTCTTAAGAAAAATCGTAAAGGGCGGAGCTGACAGAAGCTATGGTATACAGGTTGCAAAGCTTGCAGGTCTGCCGGATTCAGTCATAGAGCGTGCCAAGGAAATCGCAGAGCAGCTTGTTGCAAATGATATCACAGATACTGTAAAAAGCATATCCGTTGACACTGGTCACAAGCATAAAAAGGAGCATCTTGACGAGGTTGATATGACACAGATTTCACTTTTCGACACAGTTAAGGATGATGACATAATTGATGAGCTTCGAAGCATAGACATAGGCAACATGACACCACTTGATGCGTTAAACAAGCTGTATCAGCTCCAGAACAAGGTTAAAAACCGCTGGTAGAAAGGATTAAAATGCCAAATATTGCCATATTAAATCAGGAAACAATAGATAAAATAGCTGCAGGAGAGGTTGTTGAGCGTCCGTGCTCCGTGGTTAAAGAGCTGGTGGAAAATGCCATAGATGCAGGCTCCACAGCCATTACTGTGGAGATAAAAGAGGGCGGAATCTCATTCATCCGTATCACCGACAACGGCTGCGGAATTGAAAGAGACCAGGTTGCAGTTGCATTTTACCGTCACAGCACGAGCAAAATCCGCTCGGCAGAGGATTTACTTACTGTAAAGTCTCTCGGCTTCAGAGGCGAGGCGCTGTCAAGTATCTCGGCCGTTGCCCGCGTTGAGCTTATCACAAAAACCTACGATGAGCTCACAGGCACCAGATATGTGATTGAGGGCTCGAAGGAGCTTTCCAACGAGGAAATCGGTGCTCCGGACGGTACTACCTTCATAGTAAAGGATTTGTTTTATAATGTTCCTGCAAGACGTAAGTTTTTAAAGACAGCACAGACAGAGGGCAGCTACATAAGCGATATGGTTGAAAAGCTTGCGCTTTCGCATCCCGATATATCGTTTAAGTTCATAAACAATAACCAGACAAAGCTTCACACCTCAGGAAACGGCAACAGAAAGGATATCATATACCATATATTCGGTCGCGAGATATCGTCATCACTGCTTGAGGTGAAGCATGAATGCGAATACTTTAAGGTGGAGGGCTTTATAGGAAAGCCTGTCATCACGAGGGGCAACAGAAATTATGAGAATTATTTCATAAACGGCAGATATGTAAAGAGCAATATATTGTCACGTGCAATAGAGGAGGCCTACAAGAGCTTTCTAATGCAGCATCAGTATCCGTTTACAGTGCTTTACTTTACATTTTTCAGTGAGCTGGATGTCAACGTACATCCGACCAAGATGGAGCTTAGGTTCGACAACAACAACGAGATATATGTTGAATTGTGTGACACAATATATGCAATTCTATCTCATAAGGAGATGATTCCCGAGGTGCCTGTAGACAGTACGCCGGCGCCTAAAAAGATAGTGCATGAGTATAAGGAGCCAATACCGGAGCCGTTTGAGAAGAGGCGTATCAATGAGGTGAGGGCAGCGGAATCAAGGAGCGTGTACGGACAGAGCGTGACAGCTACTGTAAAAAGCTCCACTGTAAAAGGACCTGCTGTTAATGAGCCTCTCACAGAAAATACTTTAAACCAACAGAAAGCTAAAACATCTGCATCGACGCCTGTTGTACATACCGGCAATTCAGTGGAACCAAAGCCTGAGACTTCCACCGCGTATGAACCTGCACATGTTGTCACCGGCACCCAGCAGACTCTAGGGGATTACGACAAGGTTTTTCTTACAGAAAGCGCCAAGAAGCAGTTTTCCATCATAGGCCAGCTCTTTAAGACATACTGGCTGATAGAGTTTGAGGACAAGCTGTACATCATAGACCAGCATGCAGCCCATGAGAAGGTGCTGTATGAAAAAACAATGGCAAGACTTGCCAATAAGGATTTCACATCACAGCGCATAAGCCCTCCGATTGTCATGACTCTTGATGCCAGGGAAAGCGAGATGCTTGAGAAATACAGGCCACAGATAGAACAGTTTGGCTATGAGGTGGAGCATTTTGGCGGCAAGGAATACATGATCAGCGCAATTCCGGATAATTTGTTTAACATAGATATGAAGGATCTGTTTATAGAGATGCTCGATGATTTTTCCAATGCGACAGGCAGGCAGACTCCTGACATCATCACGGAAAAGGTGGCATCCATGTCGTGCAAGGCAGCAGTCAAGGGCAATGACAAACTTACTCTTCCTGAGATAAATGAGCTGATAGATGAGCTTTTGTCACTCGACAATCCTTACAACTGCCCACACGGCAGACCAACCATCATCTCTATGAGCAAATATGAGATAGAAAAGAAATTCAAACGTATCGTATGATAACATACGCATTTGAACAGAGGTGCAATATGACACAAAAACCGATGATTGTCCTGACAGGACCGACAGCAGTAGGAAAGACAGCTCTATCAATTGAGCTTGCAAAAAAAATAAATGGTGCTATAATATCCGCGGATTCCATGCAGGTATACAAATACATGGATATAGGCTCTGCGAAGGTTACAGTCGATGAGATGGACGGCATAAAGCACTATCTGATAGATGAGCTTGAGCCATCTGACGAGTTCAATGTATTTATCTTCAAGGATATGGCCAAAAAAGCACTTAATGAGATATACGAAGCAGGAAAGATACCGATAGTTGTCGGCGGCACCGGCTTTTATATACAGGCACTTTTGTATGACATTGATTTTACAAAGCAGGATGTGGATGAATCGTACAGAAAGAGCCTGTACAACTTTGCAAATGAGCACGGAAACCATGCACTGCATGAAAAGCTTAAGGATATCGACCCTGCATCCTACGAGAGCATCCATGAGAATAACGTAAAGCGCGTCATCAGGGCAATTGAATACTATCACACCTGCCATGAGCCGATTTCAAAGCACAATGAGACTGAAAGAGCCAAGCAGTCTCCATACAGCTTTGCCTATTTTGTACTGGATGATGTAAGACAAAGGCTTTATGAGCGGATAGATAAGAGAGTTGATATCATGGTTTCAAACGGACTTGTCGATGAGGTGAAAAGGCTAAAGGCAATGGGCTGTACGAGCGATATGGTATCCATGAAGGGCATAGGATATAAGGAAATCCTTGCATATCTCGATGGAGAATATACACTTGATGAGGCTGTGGACAAGGTAAAGCTTGAGTCAAGGCGTTTTGCAAAGAGACAGCTAACCTGGTTTAGGAGAGAAAAAGACACCATATGGATAGAAAAAAATGAATATTCATATGATGATAATAAAATATTAAATAAAATACAAGAAATTTTAGCAGAAAAGAGGATTATAATTTGTTAGATACCAATGAAGCCATTTACAGGCAGTATGAGACACTTGGAATATCAAAGGAGGTTTTGGATTTCGGAACCTCTGTAGAAAAGGAGCTTAAGGAGCGTTTTGACAAAATAGACACAAATGCTGAGTATAATCAGCTTAAGGTCATAGCCGCCATGCAGAAAAACAAGGTGAGCGCAGAGTGCTTCCAGGCATCAAGCGGCTACGGCTACAATGACCTCGGAAGGGATACACTTGAGAGAGTGTACGCAGACTGTTTTGGCGCAGAAGATGCACTTGTAAGGCCTCAGATTACCTGTGGCACACATGCACTTGCACTTGCACTCATGTCAAACCTGCGCCCGGGCGATGAGCTTTTAAGCCCTGTCGGAAAGCCTTACGATACACTTGAGGAGGTAATAGGCATACGCCCTTCAAAGGGCTCGCTTGCTGAGTACGGCATCACATATACGCAGGTTGATTTACTGCCTGACGGTGAGTTTGACTATGACGGAATAAAGAAAGCCATCAATGAAAAAACGAAGCTTGTCACAATCCAGCGCTCTAAGGGCTATGCTACAAGACCTACACTTTCGGTCAAAAGAATAGGCGAGCTCATTGCCTTTGTAAAGAGCATAAAGCCTGATGTGATCTGTATGGTCGATAACTGCTACGGTGAGTTTGTTGAGGATACAGAGCCTATCCAGGTTGGAGCGGACATGATGGTTGGCTCGCTGATCAAAAATCCGGGAGGCGGACTGGCACCAATCGGAGGCTATATTGTCGGCAAAAAGGAATGTGTTGAAAATGCCGCATACCGTCTCACATCTCCGGGACTTGGCAAGGAGGTTGGAGCTTCACTCGGAGTCATCCAGTCATTTTATCAGGGCTTTTTCCTTGCACCGACTGTCGTAAGCGGAGCATTAAAGGGAGCAATCTTTGCCGCAAAAATCTATGAAAAGCTTGGTTTTAAGGTAGTCCCTGACGGTACTGAAAGCCGCCACGATATCATACAGGCTGTAGAGTTCAATAACCGCGATGCCATGATAGCCTTCTGCGAGGGCATTCAGGCAGCAGCACCTGTAGACAGCTATGTGACCCCTGAGCCATGGGCTATGCCGGGCTATGACAGTGATGTCATCATGGCAGCAGGCGCATTTGTGCAGGGCTCATCCATTGAACTTTCTGCCGATGGCCCTGTGAAGCCGCCATATGCGGTTTATTTCCAGGGAGGACTCACATGGTACCATGCAAAGCTTGGAATTTTGATGTCTTTACAAAAACTTTATGAGAGAAATCTTGTTAAGCTTGATTAGGTGTGCTACAATTAACTGAAAACTTTGCTTAAATCCGTTGTCAATCGCCTGGGAGAAGCGAAAGGGATTAATGCATAATAACAAAACAATTAAAATCTGCCGGCTTCAGAGCGACCATATGAGAAATTTTTATCGCTTGGAGCATCAGGCCTGTCAGACGCTGATTTACTTGCCATCATTATAAAGACCGGCACAAGGGACAAGACTGTGATTGATATTGCACAGGACATACTTTCCGGCAGGCATGGCAATCTGCTCAATCTCTATGAGATGTCCTATGAGGAGCTTCTTAGTATCCCCGGGATAGGGCAGATAAAAGCTATACAGCTTAAAGCGATAGCAGAGCTGTCGCTTCGCATAGCAAAGACCAAAAAAGGTTCAAAGCATCAGAATGAATAATCCTCAGACAATAGCTGACTACTATATGGAGCAGATGAGGCATCTCACAAATGAAGTCGTCATTTGTGCCTATTTTGATGTAAAAAGCAGATTCTTAGGAGACAAGTTCATATCCAAGGGTTCACTAAGCTCATCTGTAGTGGACGTAGGCTCCATCATCAGGACCGCCCTGGACAAAAATGCATCAAAACTTGTTTTATTGCACAATCATCCAAGCGGAGATTGTACTCCCAGCAGAAATGATATTGCTGTCACAGACAGATTAATTGAGGGCTCAGGGATTTTTTCCATAGAGCTTTGTGACCATATCATAATCGGAGATAACGAATATTATAGCTTCTATGAAAATAAACTTATATAAACAGAAGACGAGGTAGAATTATTATGAGCAACAACGTTTACGGAATTGATCTGGGAACAAACAATTTCAAGGTATACTCAAAGGCTACAGGCAAGACAATGCTTGAGAAAAACACAATAGCCGTAATAGACAAAAATTCAGATATATGCATATGGAGACCGTGCATATGCCATGTATGAAAAGGCGCCTGAGACAATCAACGTCATATTTCCTGTTGTAGAGGGAGTTATTGCTGACTATAATCTGCTTCAGACTATGATTTTTGACTTTTTGGAGCACAAGACAAAGGCACGTATCAAAAATGCCGAGTTCATCATCGCTGTGCCGACAGATATCACAGATGTAGAGAAAAGAGCATTCTACGAGCTCTTCTATAAGAGCAAATCAAAGCCTAAAAAGGGTCATGCTCTGTGAGAAGCCTATCGCTGATGCTGTAGGTCTTGGAATAGATGTAAACGAGCCAACCGGTGTCATGATAGTAGATATGGGCGCCGACACAACAGAGACATCCGTTATTTCACTCGGTGGCCTGGTGCTTAGTGACCTACTTCATTTCGGTGGCAACAGACTTGACGAGTCAATTATCTCCTTTGTGCGAAAGGAGTTCAATCTTGTAATCGGACAAAAGACTGCAAAGCTGTTGAAGGAGACTATAGGCTCTGCACTTCCGGGAAGAGAGGACAGTATGGTCGTAGTGGGCCGTGATGTGGTAAGCGGCCTGCCTATTGAGATGGAAATTGGTTCAAAGATCGTTTACGAGGCTATGAAATCAAACCTTGAGTCTATATGCACATCAATAAAAATGATTCTTGAGAAGACTCCGCCTGAGCTTGCAAAGGATATCATCCATTCAGGCATTTATATCACAGGAGGCGGCTCACAGCTTGCAGGACTTGACCAGCTCTTTGAACAGATTACAGGTATAAAGGTCATCTGCTCAGAATGTCCTGAGGAGAGTGCAGTACGCGGGCTCGTACAAATAGTTTCTGATTCAAAATATAAGAGACTTCCGTTCAGCATCAAAAAATAATAACCGAGGTTAACATGAGTAAGAATTTTCGCAATCGAAAGAGAAAGCACAATAAAAAGCTGCCTGCAAGATACACACTGTTGATTATGACAGCAGTCTGCTTTGTGACCATGCTGTTAAGCCTTACCTTAAATATCTCCGGTGGTCCTTTAAAGACTGTTGCCGGATATGTATTCATCCCAATGCAGAAGGGTATAAACAGCTTTGGAATCCACATTTCAGATAAGGTTACAGAAATACGCACATTAAAAATGTCAAGGCTGAGATAAAAGCTCAAGGCCGAGGTAGAAGAGCTTACAACACAGCTCACAACAAACAAACTTGAACAGTATGAGCTTGACAATTACAGACAGCTTCTGGATTTGGATGCCAAATATCCATCATATCCCAAGGTCGCTGCCAGTGTCATAGCAAAGGACAGCGGAAACTGGTTTTCTACCTTTACTATCGACAAAGGAAAAAAAGATGGAGTGGACGTAGGCATGAATGTGCTTGCAGGAAGCGGACTTGTAGGTATTGTTACCGATGCTGGCGATAATTTTGCCAAGGTACGCTGTATCATAGATGATGCCAGCAAAGTCAGTGGCATGGTTTCCACCACGGAGGACAATCTCACCGTCAGTGGCAATATAAAAACCATGAACGATGACAAGGTAATTACCTTTACTGAGTTAAAGGATGACGACAACAAGGTGAAAGAGGGCGATCCTGTTGTTACCTCATACGTGTCAGACCGTTACCAGCAGGGCATACTGATTGGCTATGTGACAAAAATCGAAAATAATTCCAACAATCTGACAAAATCCGGCACTATCACACCGGTTGTAGATTTTGAGCATATCGAAAATGTCATGGTCATAACACAGCTTAAGCAGACCGGTGACACTAAGACAGCTGACGACACCGAAAGTACAGAAACAGCCGGTGACAGCCAGACTGAAAATTCAACTGAAAATAAGTAAGGAGCAGCATGAAACGTAGAATTGTTTTATTTATAATAATAACTTTATGCTTTGTATTGCAGACCACGCTGTTTAAGACTCTTTCCTTTGCCAATATCTCACCAAACCTGTTGATTATAGCCGTATCATCCTTTGGCTTTATGCGTGGCAAAAAGGAAGGACTGTGGGTAGGCTTCTTTTGCGGCCTGCTTATTGACATATTTTGCGGAAATTATATAGGACTGTATGCTTTAATATATATGTATATCGGTTTTATCAATGGATTATTCCAGAAAAGATTCTATCCTGACGATATAAAGCTTCCTATGCTTCTGATAGGAGGCAGCGATTTGTTTTACAATCTGGTAGTATACTTTTTCATGTTTTTACTGCGTGGCAGATTTAGCTTTTTGTACTATCTGAAGTCAATTATCATACCTGAATTTGTATACACAATGGTTATCAGTATACTTTTGTATCTGGTATTTCTTAAGGTAAACCAGAAGCTGGAAGCATACGAGAAAAGGAGAGCAAAGAAATTTGATTTATGATATAAAAGATTTTCTGAAGAAATTTTTCAGCTCAAGACTTTTTGTATTGGCAGCAGTAATTATTCTCATGTTTGTCCTGCTTGCCGAAAGAGTCTTTACCCTTCAGATTATTAAAGGTGCGGATTATCAGAAAAACTTCATAATGCTGATTAAAAAGCCGCTGTCCATAGAGGCATCAAGAGGCAATATATACGATGTAAATGGTGAGCTGCTTGCTTACAATCAGCTTGCATACTCTGTAGTCATCTCAGACAACGGCAGCTATTCATCTACGAAGGAGCACAATCGTCTTTTAAACAAAGAGCTTAATGAATTATCAATGTGATAAAAAACAATGGCTGCTCCATATATAATGATTTTCCGGTTGTTTTAAACGATGATGGTACATACAGCTTTACATTCACATCTGAAACCTCAAAAAAGAGATTTCTGTCAGATGTGTTCGGAAAGAAATATGATAAGCTCGAATACAATAAAGCGCTTGGATTTGACGAGGCAAATGCCAGCGCCCAGAATATTATTGATTTTCTAAGCTCTGACCAGAATGAATGCTTTGATATAAGCAGCAAGTATGATACGCAGGCCACTTATGATATTGTAGTGATGAGATATGCCATAAAACAGAACCGATTCACTAAATACAAAACCACTACTATTGCAAAGGATGTAAATGATTCGATAGTAGCATATGTCAATGAGCATTCAGATACTCTTACCGGCATATCAGTTGAAGAGGATACCATCCGCAAGTACAACTATCCTGAATATATTTCATCGCTCATAGGATACACAGGCAAGATATCTACCGACGAGTATAATGAGCTGTCAAAGGATGATGACTCATATACACAAAATGATATGGTAGGTAAGTCAGGCTTGGAGCAGTACTATGAGAGCTATCTGCGAGGCAAAAACGGTGAAAAACAGGTCTATGTAAACAATGTCGGTAAGATAAACGAGGTAATAAGTCAGGAGAATCCTGTTTCCGGAAATGATGTCTACTTAAGTATTGACATCAAGCTGCAGGAGGCCACATACAAGCTGTTAGAGCAGGAGATAGCCGGAATTGTTTACTCCAAAATAAAATCCGGTGAAATACCTATAAGTGATGTTTACTTTGCACTGATCAACAACAATGTAGTTGACCTGACACATTTCAATGCATCAGATGCATCAGCAACTGAGCAGGCTATATACAATTCCTTCAGCGGTCAGCTGCAGAATGCATTATCCGCTATTGACAGCGAGCTTGAAAGTGGTACTTCAGGCACTGCTTCCATGTCGGAGCAGACACTTGATTATTTTACATGTGTTATGTCAGTGCTAAACGATGATGGACTGCTGTTGAGCAAACAGATAGATACCTCTGATTCCACATATGCCTCATGGAAGGCTGGCACACTCTCACCGCGTGATTATCTCAAATACTGCATTTCAAAACAGTGGATAGACATAACAAAGCTTGATGTGGACCAGAAGTATGCTGATTCAAGCGAGATTTACACAGCACTCTGCTCGTATATCAGAGATGCCATGACTGACAATAAAGACTTTGCCAAAATTATATACAAATATATGGTAAATTCCGGGGCGGTCACTGGACAGCAGCTGTGCCTCTGCTTTTTGACCAGGGTGTACTCGATTATGACGATGCAACAGTAGCAACATTGCCAATGGCTCCATCAGTCCATATGCATTCTTATGGACAAAATAACAATATAGAGATAACACCTGCACAGCTTGCCCTTGACCCATGTACAGGCTCCTGTGTCATAACTGATGTAAAAGACAGGACAGCTAAAGGCTTTAGTCAGCTATCCGGGCTATGACAACAACAAGCTTGCAAACACTGTAGATGCTGATTACTACCAGTCTCTCAGAGAGGACAAGTCTAATCCGCTATGGAATTATGCAACCCAGGAGCAGACTGCACCGGGATCTACCTTCAAGATGGTATCAAGCACCGCAGGTCTTGCCGAGGGAGTCATTGATACTTCGTCAAAGATTAATTGTACCGGAATATTTACAGAAATCAGCAATCAGCCAAAATGCTGGATTTATCCTGGAGCGCATGGTATGGACAATGTATCTGAAGCTTTAAGGGATTCATGTAACGTATTCTTCTACACAACAGGCTTCAGGCTTGCAAGCAAGGACACCGGTTCATATGACGATGAAAACGGTATGAAATACATACAAAAATATGCATCTATATACGGACTGGATCAGAAATCAGGTGTTGAGATAGTAGAAAAGACGCCGTCCATTGCCACACAGTATCCTGTTATGGCAGCCATCGGACAGAGTAATAACAACTTTACGACTATTTCTCTTTCAAGATATGTGACAGCAGTTGCTTCCGGAAAGCTTTATGACTATAAGCTGATGAACAAAATTGTGAATGCAGACGGCAAAACAGTCAAACAGTATGATTCGAAATCAACCGATATATCAGGCACACTCACTCAAAGCCAGTGGGATGCCATCCATCAGGGAATGCGTATGGTGGTCGAAGACCTGCACGATGTATTTGGCGGCTTTACAGGCGTTGAGGTGTCCGGTAAGACAGGAACAGCACAGCAGGTTGAGACAAGACCAAACCATGCACTGTTTGTAGGATACGCTCCATCAAGCAATCCTGAAATTACAATAGCTACACGTATATCATATGGATACAGCTCACACAATGCTGCAGCTGCATCCAGAAATATAATTTCATATTATTATAATCTGGAGTCACTTGACGATTTACTCGCAGTCAAGGCTGAGGGTGTAAACGCATCAGGCTCAAGTGCCAGAACAGACTAGGAGGTTTATTTTTGTGAGTGAAGCAATAGTTTTCACTTCAGGAAAAGGCGGTGTTGGAAAAACTACGGTTATTTCCAATATCGGAGTTGAACTTTCACAGTTAGATAAAAAAGTCATTATGCTCGATACAGACATGGGACTTCGCAATCTGGACCTGGTAATGGGAATAGAGGACAAGGTCAATTACAATATCCTCGACATCTTAAACCGCTCCTGCCGTATCAGACAGGCAATCATACGCAATAAAAAGTATCCCAATCTATATGTAATTCCTGCAGCACCTTCCATGGATACGCTATGCAGCTATGAGGCACGCTTCAAGATACTTATAGAGGAGCTTAAAGCAAGCTTTGATTATTGTCTGATAGATTCTCCGGCGGGTATCGACAGCGGCTTTTGGTTTTCAGTCTCACCTGCAGACCGTGCGATAGTAGTTACCACACCGCATGTATCTGCCATACACGATGCAAGGCGATGTATAAGCCTGCTCGACAGCGCACATCTTGACGATATATCAGTCATTGTTAATGCATATGACAAGCATATGGTAAGAAGGCATCAGATGATATCAGATAATGATATTACAGCACTTCTTTCTACCAGGATTATCGGCACTATTCCCTATGACAAAAGTGTTATCATTTGCCAGAACAGAGGAATACCTGTCCGTGAGGCCAAAAGCAGGCTTGGTCCTGTATTTGCCCGAATATCCGGTCAGATAATCCATTCCTCTGACGATATGAGAGGTGCCGCTGTATGATGCATAAATTTTCCAAAACAGGAGAATACGCCAAGAAAAGGCTTAAAATAGCACTTGCAGAAGATAGAAGCACAATATCTGCTTCTGACAATATGACACAGATTAAAAAAGAAATAAAAAGCGTGATACAAAGACATATGAATATAAACGATGAAGCTTACGAAGTCCGGATTATCATGCGCGACAAAAAATCAATTAATAACCTTTAATAAAATACCTTTTGACCATCATATCATTAGTATTAGAATTAAGATTACAGAGATAACAGATAGGAAGTAACAAAATGCTCAAACAGTACAGACTAAAGAATTATCACTTTCAATTAGTAGTATACATAATAGCTTTGTCGATTATAGGCATCCTGCTGATAGGCAGTGCCAAGCACTCCGTACAGAGCAAGCAGATAATAGGCTTTGTAATGGGACTGACTATTATGATAGTGCTTTCCCTTATAGATTACACATTTCTGCTCAAATTCGTGTGGATATATTATGCCGGAATGATTGTGCTGCTGTTGCTTGTTCTATTTGCAGGTGATGATGCAAAGGGTGCACAGCGCTGGTTTGAGATCGCAGGTATCAGATTCCAGCCGTCAGAGATTGCGAAAATTATACTGATTTTGTTTTTTGCCTATTTCTTTTCCAGGTTTGAGGATAGTATAAATACAGTAAGAACTCTTGCATTATCTGTAATTTTTGCCGGTATACCTTTATTTCTTATCTTAAAACAGCCGGACAACTCAACAACAATTCTTACTGCATTAATTTTCGCTACCCTCTTGTTTATTAGCGGATTAAGTTATAAAATAATAATGCCGGTACTTGGAGTTTCAGTACCGATAGTTTTGATAGTGATAAGCTATATATATACACATGCCGATGCACTCATCAAAAAAGGCTTTTATCCTGCTGCGCGTATCATGTCGTGGCTCGATCCAACAAATTACGCTGATACAGCAGCACAGCAAAGGAACTCTATTTGGGCTATAGGCTCAGGACAGTTGTTTGGCAAGGGACTTAACAACTCTGTTGTAACCTCTATGAAGAACACCAACTATATCATAGAGCCTCAAACAGATTTTATATTTGCTGTTGCCGGAGAGGAGCTTGGCTTTATTGGTACAATCAGTATAATAATTCTTTTGCTTCTTATCGTAATTGAGTGTATACTTATAGCAAGGAAGGCAAAGGACACAAGCGGAAGGCTCATATGCTGTGGCATGGGAGCACTTATAGGCTTTCAGGCCTTTATCAATTTGTGCGTAGCCACAGGTCTTATGCCCAATACCGGTATGACTCTTCCCTTTGTCAGCTATGGACTTACGTCACTTGTTTCACTGTACATGGGAATGGGAATTGTTCTGAATGTAGGATTACAGCCGAAGAAATATTCATAGGGAGGTTAGCAATGAACATAGGATTAGTTGCACATGATTCAAAGAAAAAACTGATGCAGAACTTCTGCATAGCATACCGAGGTATCTTAAGCAAAATAATTTGTACGCCACAGGCACCACAGGACGTCTTATAGAGGAGGTTGCAAACCTCTCAGTACACAAATATCTTGCAGGACACTTAGGAGGCATCCAGCAGCTTGGAGCACAGATTGAGCACAATGACATAGATCTTGTCATCTTTCTGCGTGATCCATTAAAGCCTAAGCCACACGAGCCTGAGGTAAACAGTATTTTCCGTATTTGTGATGAGCATAATATACCACTTGCCACCAATCTGGCTACAGCAGAGCTGCTCAATTTTATCATTGGACAGAGGAGATCTTGACTGGCGTGAGATGTACAAGTAAACAAAGAATTAAACGACTGCTATGTCTGACATGCATAGCAGCGGTTTTTATGACCGGCTGTGGTACAAAGATTGAGAATGCATATGATACTTATTCCACCGATTATATAAATGGATACAGCGGAAGTAATTATTTTGCGTCCAACCTTTGCGTCACAAATGATGTCAATTTTGGTCAGGACAATATGCAGTTTGCAAAAACCGCAGAGGGAGCCGGAGCCTTTAATATAGACACTCATCAGGTGCTGTATAGCCAGAATCTGTTTGAAAAGCTCTATCCTGCAAGCACTACAAAGATTTTAACTGCATACATAATTCTTAAAAACTGTGATTTAAATGCGACAGTCACAGTAAGCCATGACGCTGCAAACCCTGGCCATTCATCATCTGTATGCGGCCTAAAGGAGGGCGATGTCATTACAGTGCAGGACTTATTGTATGGGCTCTTACTTGAGAGTGGCAATGATGCGGCAATAGCACTGGCAGAGTACTGCAGTGGTTCTGTAGAAGAATTTGCCAAGCTGATGAACAGCACTGCAAAAAGTTTTGGTGCCACAAACAGCAATTTTGTCAACCCAAGTGGTCTTCCTGATGAAAATCATTACACTACCATATATGATATGTACCTCATTTTTTCCAATGCCATATCCTTAGAGAGCTTTGTTGCAATCATCAGTTCACAGACCCATGATGTGGCATATACAAATGCCCAGGGCGCGGCTGTTTCAAAGACCTTTAAGAATACCTGCGGCTATCTGACCGGAGCATATACAGCCCCTGAAAACGTCACAGTGACAGGAGGAAAGACAGGCACTACGGGTGAAGCCGGCCATTGCCTCGTACTGCTAAGCCAGAATGCTAAAAATGAGCGCATCATAAGCATAGTTTACAAGGCAGATGGTAAAAAGGATCTTTATAGCTTCATGAATGAAATACTTAGTGGATTTGCTAATTAAATATTGAGTTTTATGGTTATTTATACTATAATAATATAAAAATACAATTATTTTTTATTAATAATCACAATATTTATCCATAGGAGGAATGAGCCATGATAGAAATTATTTGTGGAGACAAGGGCAAGGGCAAGACAAAAGAGCTGTTAGACAAGGTAAATTCATCAATTAAGGGAAATGAGGGTTCCATAGTTTTTCTTGATAAGAGCCAGAAGCACATGTATGAGCTTAATAACCAGGTTCGACTAATCAATGTTATGGACTATCCTATTGACAATTGTGATGAATTTTTAGGATTTATATGCGGAATCATATCGCAGGATCATGATCTGGAGGAGATGTATTTAGACAGCTTCCTTACAATTGCATCACTTGATGATGAGGGGGATATCACCAAGGCAATCGAAAAGCTTGATATCATAAGCGAGAAGTTTAAGGTGAAGTTCATCTTAAGTGTTTCAAGGAATATTGACAAGTTGCCTGAATGTGCCAAGGCAAAGGTTATCATTTCTTTATAAATGATTAATTAGGGGGATGTGTATTTCACATCCCTTTTTTAAGGAGTAAAATTGTGTCCCAAAAGAATAAAAAGTACTGAAATATCGCACCGGCTTCAATCTGAATATCGGTTTTATAGTGTTTTTTGTAATAATAATCTATGTGATTTTTCACATATTTACGTATTTCACCTCAAACCCGGTATCTGAATACGAGGTACAACAGGGTACTATAGCGACCAACAACATATATAAGGGCATGATAATCCGCGAGGAAAGTGTAGTGTATGCTGAGGAATCAGGAAACCTCAACTACTTTGTGTCAAACGGCTCAAAGGTTGCAACAAGTGATGTTGTCTACTCTGTTGATACAGACGGCTCCATTGCAACCCAGATTACCGGTGCTCAAAATGATGCTTCCGCCATCACTGACGAGGATGCCGGGAAGATTATCACTGACATAAACAGCTTTTCATCCGGCTACAACAGACGATACTTTTCAAAGGTTTATACCTTCAAAAACGATCTGTCTGCACAGCTGACACAGGTTCTCAGTCAAAATGCACTGACAAGCCTGGCAGATACTATAAGTACTGCTGAGGCTAACAACACCTTCTATACATATAAGCCGACAGCTCCCGGAATAGTCTATTACGGAATAGACGGCTATGAGGATGTCACTACAGACAGCTTCACTCTGGATCAGTACAACAACACTAATTATGAAGAGACTGATTTAACCAACAACAGCACCATCAATCAGCTGGATCCTGTTTATAAGCTGATTACAAGTGAAAACTGGAATATACTCATAAATGTTCCTGACAATGTTGCCAAGAGCCTGAATGACAAGTCAGTCATAAAAATCAGATTTTGCGATGATGACTATACAACCACGGTATCGTTCAGCCTTTTGAAGAAGGATGATGCTTTTTTCCTGAAGCTGAATATGAAAAACTCGCTCATCCGCTACATAAATGAGCGTTTTACCAATATAGAGCTCGTGCTTGGAGCAGACACAGGGCTTAAAATACCTAATTCAGCTATAACCAAAAAGGAATTTTTCACTATTCCTAAGGATTATTTCACTGCAAGCGGCGATTCCGATGATTCATCGCTCATGATAAAGGATAAAAGCAGTGGCTCAGTTAATATAGTCAGTCCAACAATATTCAGCCAGAATGATGACTTTTATTTCGTAGATGATGAATATCTTAAGGACGGCGATATCATTGTAAAGCCTGATTCTTCGTCAACCTACAGGGTGGGAACAGATAAGGACAAGCTCACAGGTGTCTACAATATCAACAAAGGATACGCTGTGTTTAAGCAGATAAAGGTACTTGCATCAAACGATGACTACACAATTGTAGAAGCCAAAACGCCATATGGCATTTCGCTTTATGACCATATAGCCTTGGATGGCAAATCCGTGAAGGAAAACCAGACCATAACCAAATAATTATTGGTAATAAATATTGATAAAATATACAGAAGGGACAGATTTTATGTTAAAAGACAACTTACATCAGGTTCAACAAAATATAAAGGCCGCATGTGACAGAGCTCACAGAAACTATAGTGATGTCACACTAATTGCAGTCAGCAAAACCAAACCTGTTGAGATGCTCAGTGAGATATACGATGAGGGCATCCGTGAGTTCGGCGAAAATAAGGTACAGGAAATGTGTGAAAAGATGGAGGTTATGCCAAAAGATATTCACTGGCACATGATTGGGCATCTTCAGACCAACAAGGTGAAGTATATAGTTGGAAAAACATCACTTATTCACTCTGTAGATTCACTGCATCTGGCAAAGGAGATACAAAAGCAGGCCATAAAGCATGACTGCAGCTGCGACATACTGGTTGAGGTCAATATTGCAGGAGAGGCATCTAAGTTTGGCACATCACGAGATGAAGCTATCTCTTTAGTTGAAGAAATTGCTAAACTGGACCATATCCATATAAAAGGACTTATGACTATAGCACCATTTGTAGATGATCCTGAGGATAACAGACAATACTTTAGAGATATTAAGCAATTATCAGTTGACATAGCACAAAAAAACATAGATAATGTCAGTATGAATGTTCTGTCAATGGGTATGACAGGAGATTACACAGTAGCAATAGAAGAGGGCGCAACAATGGTACGTGTCGGTACCGGAATATTTGGAGAGCGCGACTACAGCAAGGCTAACTGATACTTTGCATATGCTATACACAAAATAAAAATAGAAAAGGAATATAGAAATGAGTTTCATAGATAAGATTCTTGACAAAATGAGTTTAAATTCTGAGGACGATGAGGAGTTCGATAACGAGGATTATTACCTCGATGATGAGGAAGAAGAAGAGCTTCCAAGAAATCCTTTCCGCAGAAAAAAATGAGGCTGCTGAAGAGGAACCGACCATAAAAAGCACAAGGCGTGATACAACACCAAAGGAGAAGCCTGTTAAGACTACATCCAAGATTACACCAATATCAAAATCATCCAGAAAGCAGGTATCATCAGACATGGAAGTTTGCGTAATAAAACCAAGTTCAATTGAAGACGAAATAGAAATAACAGACACATTACTTAACGGACGTACAGTCGTCATCAACATGGAGGGACTTAATGTCGATGTGGCACAGCGCATCATAGATTTCACATCAGGCTCAGCATATGCCCTGCACGGTAATCTGCAGAAGATATCCAACTTTATCTTCATCGCCACACCACACGGAGTAGATATCTCAGGAGATATCCAGAGTCTCATGGATTCATTTGATCTCCCGGGTTCATCTTATTAAGCGGAGTCTCTAATCAGCTATGAAGAAAAATAAAACAAAAAAACAGATGTGTACAGCAGGCATCATTACATTGATTCTTGTAGCAATTGACCAGCTTACAAAGTATCTGGCCGTTATAAACCTAAAGCAATCGTCCACGGGTGTGTTTGTTCTCATTCCGGGAGTATTCGAGCTTAGATACCTGGAAAACCAGAGTGCTGCATTTGGTGTTGATCTGCTTTCAATAATACAGAATATCTTTCATTTTACATATTGGTCTGAGAATCCATTGGCATTTTTGCGTGCCAAAATGATTTTTTTCTCAGTGATTACCATTGCAGTTGTTATACTTTTGTGTGTATGGTATCGCAAAATACCTGTCTCAAAACGTTTTAGACTGCTGAATGTTGTTGTAATACTGTTTATTGCAGGTGCACTCGGCAATCTGATAGACCGTATTGTGAATAATTATGTGGTTGATTTCTTTTATTTTAGCCTGATTAATTTTCCGATATTCAATGTAGCTGATATATACGTCACTGTAGCAGCATTTATGTTTATCATACTCGGGCTGTTTTACTACAAGGAGGAAGGATTTTTCCTTAATCTTCCCTGACAAAAAGCATGATGGAAAGCATGAAAATTAGTGCGGTATGCGCTTTTTTAAAGTGTGCAATGTAGTTTTAAATAGTTACTAAAATAAAAAAAGAGAAAGCTTTCACTATGAATAGAGATACATTTGAAGTCCAGAGTGAACAGGAGGGAGAACGTCTGGATAAATACTTAAGCAGCATTTATCCGGATATTTCTCGCTCCTTTTTTCAACGGATACTAAAAGAAAATCAAATATTGGTAAATGATAAGCCCCAAAAGGCAAATTACAGGCTAAAGACTGATGACATAGTAGATGTCACAATTCCTGATGCCGTACAGACACCTATCCTGCCACAGGACATTCCTCTTGACATACTTTACGAGGATGATGACGTACTGGTAGTCAACAAGCCAAAGGGCATGGTTGTACACCCCTCAGCAGGGCATTACAGCGATACTCTTGTAAATGCCATAATGTACCACTGCAAGGACTCTTTAAGTGGCATAAACGGCGAAATACGGCCCGGTATAGTGCATCGCATAGACATGGACACCACCGGCTCCCTTATTGTCTGCAAGAACGATGAAAGCCATATAAAGATATCGGAACAGATAAAGGACCATAGCTGCAACCGTATATACGTGGGCATTGTCTGTGGCAATGTAAAGAATGACGAGGGCACCATAGAGGGCGCCATAGGCAGAAATCCCAATGACCGCAAGAAAATGGCCATCAATGAGAAAAACGGAAAGCCGGCTGTCACACATTATAAGGTGCTTGAACGCTTTGGTGACTATACATATATGCAGTTTAAGCTTGAGACCGGCAGAACACATCAGATACGCGTGCATATGGCAAGTATTAATCATCCCTTGCTTGGAGATATGCTGTATTCGAGCTATTCCCCAACGAAAAACCGCTTCAAAGGCCTTGAAGGACAGTGCCTGCATGCAAAAACAATAGGGTTTGTGCACCCAAAAACCGGTGAATACATGGAATTTGATGCACCTTTACCAAAATACTTTGCCAATTTGCTTGAAGTGTTATATAATATAAATAACAAATAAATTGAATTATCACATAGTGATATAGTATTAATTATTTATATAAGGGGGTCTGAATTATGGGATCAAACGAAATTTACACAATAGGAAGAGAATTTGGAAGCCTCGGAAAACAGGTCGGACAAGATTTAGCTAAAAGACTTGGAATTAAATTTTATGATAAAGAGCTCTTACAGAAGGCAGCTAAGGAATCAGGACTTTGCGAGGAAATATTTGAGTCGCATGACGAAAAGCCTACAAACAGCTTTTTATATTCGCTTGTCATGGACACCTACACAGGTGGCTCTTATTCCACAGCACCGTTTCTTGATATGCCTCTGAATCACAAGGTATTTTTAGCACAGTTTGATGCTATCAAAAAGATTGCGGCAAATGAATCCTGTGTTATTGTAGGCCGCTGTGCAGATTATGCTTTAGCAGACGAGCCGCATTGTCTCAATATCTTCATACGTTCCAACATGGACGACAGAATTAAAAGAATAAGTGAAAGACTCAATGTCCCGGAGAACAAGGCTAAAGACATAATTAAGAAAAAAGATAAAGAGCGCTCAAGCTATTACAATTACTACACCAGTAAAAAATGGGGAGACGCAAGAAGCTATGATTTGTGCCTGAACACAAGCCAGATATCAGTTGAGGACTCAATCGAGCTTATACTTAAATACAGGGAATGCATGAGAAGTCACAATAAATAATTGCATAATAAATAATTGTATTGTTGTATAGAAAGCTATGGATTTAAAGCCATCGGAACTGATGCAAATAGAGGTTTCGGTGGCTTATTCTTGTATTATTATAAAAGGTATCTTCGAAGCATGCATCAATGATACCTTTTGTGACCCTTTAATCATAATATTGTTGTGCGTATCGAAATTGCAGGTATTATGCAAAAAATAAGCATATGTATGTTTTTATTGTAGTACCTTAGTACTTTTATAAGGTCATTTATTCGTTAAACTGATATATGTTTCACGAAAGCGTTTTTCGAGTGGTTTGCAACTCGAAAATCGGGGAAGCGGTAGTTGACAGCGCCCGACATTCTTTCTCCCGTCGGAGGGCGCTTGACCGTCAACTATTTGTGAAATACTTGTTTGACGAACTAAATGACACGATTTTAATTTCATAGACTAAACTAAAAGAAAAAAGTGTAGTCAGTAAGATTTACTTACTGATTGCACTTTTTTTGTGCATCAAAAGAAAGAGTTGAAACGAGTCAAGGCCTGCGCAAGCAGTGCATTTTAGCCTTGACGCGCCAAGCTTGAATACAATTTTGCCCAACGGGGATTGTCCCCGAAGGGTGGGAATCCCCTTGTTTACCTTAGTCAAAAAAGTAGAAGAAAAGAAGAAAGTAGAGGAAAGAAGAAAATGGAAAAAAGTACTAATTTTGAGATGTTTGTTGAAGCAAAGCACTATATTGATAAGCACCATTCAGACAACCCAATTGATTTTGTTATCAATGGATATATTTTCTATTACATGTCTGGTCGGTTTCCTAATGCTTTAATGCATGATGTTTGTAATGTTGTTGAAGCGTTGAGAACACATTATATTCATGAATTTTGTGTTATTGATAAAGATTTGTCTGATGATGAGGAATTACCTTTTGAATAATGTCGTTTTATAAGCTGCTATATGAAGCGTTTCCATCATTTTTTTTATGGTTTTATGTCGTTTGGTGAGGGCGGTATTATAACAGTTCGTATCATATAGCCCCCCTGGATTTCGGGGAAGGGGGCGCGCTTGTTCTTCTTAGTGCCTGCTTTTTGGCACTTAGAAGTAACACGCAGGGGATTAGGAATGGTCCCATTAGTAACGTTTAGGAGGTCTGAAAATGAGAATTATTCACGAAAAAGTAGCTGTGTTGCCACTACTTGACAATGGCAACACTTTGCAATCATTTTAATTAAAAATGGTAGGATATAACGTCAAAATCCAAGAATTTCATAATGGTGAAGTAAAGTTTTCTATTTATCCAAAGGGTATTAATTATGTACCGGACGAGTTTAAATCTTATCTTGAAAATGAGCGAATAGAACAACGGCTTCAAGAGTCTCAGGATTCGTATATATATAATCCATTTACAGAAAAGATAGAAAAGCTCAAAGAGTTTGAGTCAACAGAGATTGAAGCGCAGAGAAGATCGCACTCGCAAAGAGTTTCGGTCACTCGGTCAAAGAATAAGATACATGACCTTGCACGTTCTGAGACGTGGGAATACTTTGTAACACTTACATATGATAGCTCTAAAACTGATAGGTACGATTATAACGAGTGTTTAAAAAAATGCCGTGTATGGCTCAATAATCAGCGTAGAAGCTATGCGCAGGATTTAGCCTATATCTTTGTACCGGAAAAGCATAAAGACGGTGCATACCATTTTCATGGACTTGTAGCAAATGTTGGAAATATGAAATTTATTGATTCTGGAAAAGTTGCGATTGGCAAAAATGCAGTAACCAGAACCGACAAAAATAAGTCTTATCCAACCATATACAACCTTGGCGGTTGGCATTTCGGTTGGTCAACTGCTACTAAAGTTAAAGACTCATTTAAAGCAACGAACTATATAACAAAGTATGTAACTAAAGATATATGCGCTGACCTCAAAGGAAAGCACCGATATATAGCATCAAAGAACCTACATGAACCGATAGAATTAGAACTGCTGCTTTCACCATATGACTGCGACAGATATGCACAATTAACATTTAATAATGATGAATGGTTGAAATACATGGTGCAGGACATAGCCCTAAATCACGGCTATGATTTCAAATATGAATCTGTTGTTGATGGCTTTAAAAAGGCTATCTATCAGATATATCAAATCAACAATGAAAGAGAGGAAAAAGAAGATGGAAAAAGTAAATAAGAATGTTGATTCAGAATCAAAACTTGTTGGGATGCCTGTTGCAATATACACGCAACTTTGACACGATGGAGCAGAAACTTCTCTTTGAAGCGGTCGTGCTACCAGATCTAAGAGATGTACTTAACAAATATGCTCCTGCGCTTGGATGCCTAGGAGTATCAGAAGATATTGAAAGATTAGAAAGTGAGGAAAAAAAGAATGATTAAAATTGTAGGATATATACCAATGAAAAAGACAGAAGGGGCTGTTGTTTTTGTTGAGAATGACAGCGTAAATGGAGTTCACGGCAAGTCGGTGGAAAAGCTCTTTGTATATGAGGACTTGGCGGACAAGATAACAGATAGTGTTATCGGTCATGAATGTGTAGTAGCTTATGGTTGTGGCTATAGCGGTAAAGCGTTTATTAGCGACATTACTATAAAATAATAAAGAAAGGGGAAATGTCTTATGTTGTTAGCTGAGGCAGGTACAAACACAATGACTACTGCGGTTGGTTCACTTATGGATGTCGTAAGCAAAGTAATGACTACTATAACTGGTAATGAAACACTTATGGTGTTCTTCTGCGCTGGTGTAGTTGGTATTGCAATTGGAGTCGTTAAAAAGCTCCGTACACATTAGAAATCCGTAATAAGGCGGTGGGGCGGTGTTATGCATCGCCCTTTAAATTTAACTATTGTAATTTATGAAAGTGAGGACTTATGAAAAAATATGGAAATATTTGTTTTAATCGGAGAGTGGTTGTTACTCTGTGTTTGCTCTTTGTGGCGCTGTCTATTCTGATGCCTGCTGATTTTGTGAAAGCTGATACATATACTATTGGTATTTGTAACACTAATAATGAGAATGGTATACGTGTACCTGATACTAATGGTTGGTATTCTTCTCCTTTTTCGTTTAATTCCGATGGTAGTCCGATTTATCGTTGGGATGATGTAACATTTGCAGATGACCAATACCACCATCGTTATGGTATTTTTTCTGTTATGTTTAGAGGTGATGTTTCTTCTCTTTCATCGGGCTTTTCTAAGGTGGTCAAAACTGTCGATTCAGTTAATTATACTATAGTTTACCGATCGCAGTCTAGTTGGTCGTATTCGGAATATATTAATCGGACAGCTCAACAGTTTTACACTGATTCTGATTATAATATAATTGACCCTAATAGTTTTCAGTCTACTGCTAACTATGATGGCTCTGAGTCCGAGTTTGCTTCTAGTTTATTAGACAAATATATTGCAGGTGAGATTGGCGCTAATATTGGATTTCAAGCCAAGGAGAAAGCATATTCTGAAATTGGATGTCTTGATAATGTGCAGATGGAAACATATATAACTAATAAAAAAGAACTTGATTTTGCTGATGAAAATGTAGACTTAGCTAAAATTAATCAAGATAAAGTGATTGTGTATAGTTCAACTAGTACTACTGGTATCGACTTATCTAAGGGCGGTTATAAGGTTCAATTATATGGTTCTTATGCTTGGCAGGATAAGAGTGGTAATATCAAGTCTGAAGACATAGGACATAAAACCTTTATTAAGGATTGGAATGCGCAAAATAATATAAAAGGTTTAAATAGGTCTAATTATACATGGATTGACTGGAAAAGCGCTAATGATAAAGTTGAAGCAGATAAAACAAATAATGCACATAAACCTAATGCTTTTGAAAAAATGACAACTTACGCTAACTATCAATATGAACCGATTTGGTATTTGCGTATAGTGTCGCAGGATAATAAATATGGTGCTTGGGTGAAGCTTTATAATTCTTCAACCAAAAAAGGTAATTATGATTCTGACTCTGTTGATGATGATGGTAATAAAGTTTCTGATTCTGATGGTGGCTATGATAAAACTAAGTCGACCTCTGAAATTACTGGTACTGGTGATAACTCCAGAAGATGCGAAAGACAATGTACCAAAAATCAGAAGAGAAGCAGGATAATAAAGATATTCAAGATGCTTCTGGTGGTAGCAATTCTACTTTTGACAAGTTAGAAGAATTTACAAAGGGTATAGGTGATGTGCCTAAAATGATAGCTGATATATTTTCCTTTTTTGCCCTCTTGGTGCCTTGAAGTGGTGGCTATTGGCTTTGCGCTTCTTATGATTCTTATTGTTGTTAAATTTATAAGGGGGTAGAGCTATGTTATATGATATATATCAGCGTGTTTGTATTTTAATTATCAGAGTGTTAAATATGCGTGTGCCGTGGTCGGGTAGTATTCAACCGACTATAGCGCAGGTAATTGTTTTTTCACTTGCAGCTATATTGATTGTCAAGTTTATAAGGGGGCTGTTAGAATGACTGTTGATACAACTGAAATATATGAAGCTGTACCAGATACAGAATTAATTGAAAATAGTGAGGTGCTAAATGCGCAAGGTGAAGAAAGTATTTCGCAGGGTGTTAAAGAAGATAATACGGAAACTGTCACAATTGATAATTCGTCTCCTGCGGTTGGCTCTACAGTACAGACTGTAGATTATGCATCGAATTTAGATTCTATTTCAAATGATGTGCATATTATCATGTTTATTGTGGTGTTCAGCTTTTGTTGGTCGTGCATGAAGTCTTGGCGCACTCATTCGTTAAAGGGGGTTATAAAATAATGGATGCTATTGTTAATCTTATAGTTGGTACGTCTACAACGTTAGATGTATATGTTATGGTTAGGCTTATTGTGGTTATGATTTCGCTTGAATTGTTCGCTACGGCCTGCGGATTTCTTGGGGGTATGAAGTAATGGGATTTTTAGTTTTTCTTGGTGTCCTGCTGATGTTGTGGCTATCGGTCATTTTTAGAATTTTCTGTCTGCATCCGGTGAGTACAATCGTTTATGTGTTAAAAGATTTTTATTTTTGGATTCGGCATAAAGGCTATAATTTCTATGAAGCAGGATTGTTAAATTGTTACTGCGCACATTTTGGCGGTGGTAAAACCTTATCTATTGTGCATTACGTCACTATGATATTTAATCGGTATAATAATAAAATGGTCTGGAACAGAAGCATGAAAAAGTTTGTAAGGCAAAAAATACATGTGATTAGCAACGTAGATTTCAAGTCAATCCCGTATGAGCCTCTTGCAAGTCTGTCGCAGGTCGTATGTTGTGCATATAAGAATAAGGATATTGATATAAAGAATAATACTAGGACAGTAGTAATAGTGGTCTTGGATGAAGCATCTGCGCAGCTTAATAGCAGGAACTTTAAAACCAATATAGATGCATCATTTTTAAATACTTTGATAACTTCAAGGCATTATCATATCTCATTCATGTATAGTAGTCAGAAGTTTAAATTAACAGATGCTCTCATGCGTTCTGTGACTCAAAAGTGCATTAACTGCGAAAAGATATGGCGGTTTCTGGTACAGAATGAATATGATGCTGATGAGGTGGAATATGCATCTAATCCGACTCTCATTAAACCTCGTAAGCGTACCGGCTTTTTAATTAGAGATAAGGATTACAATGCTTATGATACATTGGCTGTGGTTGATAAGCTTAAGAAATCTGTTGAGGACGGTGACATGATGAGCGAGCAGGAAATATTACAAATGAGAGGTGAAATGAATCCAGATAATGACCAGATAACACATAGAAGCAGGCGCTTGAAAAAGTTGTTGAAATAGTGTAAAATCGAAAATAAAAAAGGCGGTTTTACTATGAAAAAAGATTATTGTAAGGATTTTATTATTTTGTTGTGTATCATTGGTGTTATTGGCTGTGTAGTGGCTATCACAAAATTAGACTCTCGTCTTGATAATGTTGAAGAATATCAATATGAGCAACAAGGCGGTCATACTACACCTGAAGTTACTGGTATACTTGATAGTGAACCTTAAGGCGGTGTATTATGAAAACTTTTAAAGATTGGGTTTGTTTTTCTGTGTTGTAGGTCTTGTTTTATGCTTCATTTATAATCATATTCTAAGTACTCGTATAGATTCTTTAGAGTCTGATAATGGTAACTATGGTATTGTTACTGTTACTGAAAATTAATGAGTGTGTGCTTCGCGCTCAGGCTTGCCAGCGCGCAGCACACATCAAAATGCACAAAATAATAAATTACATTGGCTCTGATCCACGTTGGTTCAGAGTCTTTTATTGTGTATATTTCACAAAATATTTATAAAGTGTTTACAAATATATGTTCCTGTGCTAAGCTTTAATCCTAAGTTAATATTTTACTGATTGCAACAAATCAATCTGGTCTTATGTCGTTCGATAAGAGCGATTTATATTTTACTCGTCATTTATTCGTTAAACTTAGATTTAGCGAATAAATGTGTACCGCTAAAAAATTAGTACCTCTCCGCTTGCAGTACATTAAAAAGACGGTTGAAAAAATCAGCTGTCTTTTATATTTGGAATTTATGATTTTATTATAAAATAGATAACACATCCTCCGCAATCTGCTCTGCAGTCAGATGATTCTCCTTCAGTACAGCATCCACATCATACCTGTCAAGAAATTCCTTCTTCAATCCATAATTCATCACTTTCATATTGCTTGCACCATAGAATCGTGCGATTTTTTCACCAAAGCCGCCATCTAAAAATACCATCCTCTAAAGTAATAACAGTATCATGATTTTGCTTAAGCTTAGTCAAAAGCGCCTCATCCAATCCGGTGATGTAATACGGATTGATTACAGTTGCATTGATTCCGGCTTCTTCTTTAAGAAGCTTCGCAGCCTCCTTTGCCAGTTCAAAGAAGGTTCCCAGACCGATAATCGCAATCTTTTCTCCTGTCTGAGCCACCTCATATCTGTTGAGTCTGCCAAATCCTTTGTCACCCTTGAACCATCTGAAATCATCGGTCCGCCCGGCAGCTTTATTGCAACCGGATAAGATGTCTGCTCCATACTCCAGTCGAGCATGGCCAGATACTCCTCCTTTGTTGCCGGTGCCAGATATACCAGATTTGGAATATTTGAAAGCATCGGAATATCCTGAAAGCCTAAGTGTGTAACGTCATTCATTCCATATACGGAACCCTGATATATTACCATTGTAATCGGACTGTTATTGATGCAGACATCCTGTGATACCTGGTCAAAGGTTCTCTGTACAAACGAACTGTATACACCATAAAATGGTTTACCACCATTTACTGCGACACCTGATGCCAGTGCCACTGCAGTCTCCTCTGCAATACCTACATCGACAAACTGACTGCCAGCCTCTTTTCTCTTATCTTCTGTAAATCCCATAACAGTCGGCGTACCGGAAGTAATTGCAACAACAGAAGAATCATTTTTCATCTTTTCAAGCAGATATTCACAGGTCACAGAAGAATAATCCTCTTCCACATTGTCAAATAGCGGCTTTCCTGTTTCTATATCGAACGGACCGCTGTAATGCCACTGCTCCTTACATTTTTCTGCTGGTGCATAGCCCTTGCCCTTAAGTGTGTTTATATGCACTACAACCGGTTTAGTGCTGTCCTTGACCTCTTTAAATGCCTTAATAAGAGCTGCAACATCGTTGCCCCTGTCCACATACACATAGTCAAGTCCCATAGCCTTAAACAGATTGCATTCTGCCTGACCGTCAGTCTTTCGAAGCAGAGCAAGATTCTGATAGAGACCTCCATGATTTTCAGCAATCGACATATCGTTGTCATTTACTATAATAATAAAATTGCTTTGAAGCTCAGCAGCAAAATCAAGTCCCTCAAGTGCTTCTCCTCCACTTAATGAGCCGTCTCCGATGACAGCAATCACATTGCCGTTTTCACCCTTTAAGTCCCTTGCCTTTGCAAGACCTGCAGCCAGACTGACCGACGTTGATGTATGTCCGACTGTAAAAAAATCATGCTCGCTCTCGTTTGGATTTGTATAGCCCGACACATCATCATAGTGCTGTTCAGACAAATACGCTTCCTTACGCCCCGTAAGCATCTTATGAGGATAACTCTGGTGCGATACATCATAAACAATTTTATCCTTAGGTGATTCAAATACATAATGTAAAGCGATTGTCGCCTCTACCATTCCAAAATTCGGTCCAAAATGTCCGCCATGCTTACTTGCTCTTACCAAAAGGGCATCTCTTATCTCCTGCGCCAGCACCGGCAGCTCATCTATCTTAATTTTCTTTACATCTTCTGGTCCGTTAATTTTCTCAAGATACATATTATATTTTGTCCTCCTATTTGTCCCAGGTCAATTCACCTGTCTTTATCGCATTCTCATATTTAGAAATTTTATACTGTAAGCGTTCCATCGTGTTTTCAATCTGTTTTTTCTGCTCATCAAGCTGCTCGTATTGCTCCTTGAGAAGCTGACACCTTGCTTCAAATGTGGCATCTCCCATCTGAAAAAGCCTGATATATTCTATAAGCGCCTCCTTTTTGATTGTTACAATGAAACTATATCACTTGGAGTCCACTCCAAGTCAAGAGCTTTTCACCTGTTTTGTATACATAAGAAAATTATCGTGTTATAATCTCAATAATAAAATTTAAAAAGATTTACACTTGGAGGAAAAATATGAACTATACAGAATGTATCGAAAATGCCAGACCACGTCTTGGAAAATACTGCAAGGCATGTCCTGAATGCAACGGACGCGCATGCAAAAACCAGATGCCCGGTCCGGGCTCAAAGGGTATCGGCGACACAGCCATACGCAACTACGACAAATGGAAACAAATCCGTGTAAACATGGATACTATTGCCGAAAATAAGCCTGTAAACACCTCTCTCACACTCTTCGGCCGCACTTTCAAATATCCGGTATTTGCAGGTCCTGTCGGTGCAGTACAGCTTCACTACGGAGACTGTCTGGATGATGTGACATACAACGATATCCTCGTGTCAGCCTGTGCAAAGAACGGTATCGCAGCTTTCACAGGCGACGGAACTGACCAAAATGTCATGGTTGCAGCCACCAAGGCTATCAAAAATGCTGATGGTGTAGGAATACCTACCGTAAAGCCATGGAACATTGAGACCATACGTGAGAAAATGAAGCTGGTACATGAATCAGGCGCATTTGCAGTAGCTATGGATATCGATGCAGCCGGTCTTCCATTCCTCAAAAATCTTGATCCGCCAGCCGGAAGCAAAACAGTTTCAGAGCTTTGTGATATCATACATATGGCCGGAACCCCATTTATTGTAAAGGGAATTATGACTGTAAAGGGTGCGCTTAAAGCAAAAGAGGCAGGCGCAAGCGCTATTATTATATCAAATCACGGTGGACGTGTGCTGGATCAGTGTCCTGCCACTGCTGAGGTGCTTGAAAGCATCGTAAAGGCTCTTGAAGGCTCAGACATTAAGATTCTTGTAGATGGTGGCATCAGAAGCGGCACAGACGTCTTTAAAGCCCTTGCACTGGGTGCAGACGGAGTTCTTATCGCAAGACCGTTTGTAACGGCTGTATACGGCGGTAAGGCCGATGGTGTACGTGCATACATAGACAAAATCGGTACAGAGCTTGAAGACACCATGAAGATGTGTGGTGTATCTTCGCTTGATGAAATCACAAGGGACTGTGTGATGACATTCTAGTTTAAAAACATGCTTCATTACTTTTCGTTTTTATATAAATTCTTCATACAAAAGCACCATAACCGGCATCGTCACTACAGCACAAAGCGTTGTCACTACATTTATTGCGCTGGCATACCTTGAATCATTGCCATACACCTGACACATCTGTGTGACAGTCGATGCCGAAGGCGTAATAACCGCCAAGAAAACAATAAGCATAATCTTTGGCGCATCTGCAGAAAGATATGCCATATGGCTGATTTTAATAAGAATAAGCGATATCAACGGAACCAGAAGCATCCTGAGAAAGGTAACAAAATACACCCTTCTGTTGGCAAAAACCTTCTTCAAATCCATCCCTGCAAACAGCATGCCTGTCACAATCATGCTTGCAGGTCCAATCATACTGCCGACAGAACCGATTGTGTCATTGATAAGCTGAGGCAGATGAATCCTTGTAAAGAAAAGCACCACACCTATTACTATGGAAATCATATTGATATTAAGGACAATCTTTCGCCAGTCATAGGAGCTTTCACGGCTTATAATCTTTTTGCAGTGAGTCCACAAAAATACCAGCTGCACACTCATGAAAGCACAGCCGTAAAGCACCCACTCCTGCCCCAGTATAAATGTCACAATCGGAACAATCAGATTGCCTGAATTTGAATAATAAACTGATGCGACCTCCACCTCATTCATATGGAAAAACCTGCCCATAGCAGAAATGATAAACAGCAAAACTAACTGCAAAATCACCGATGCCGCAAATGCAATCAAAAGACCTCTCACTGTTTTAGAAGTGTAATCCACCTGAAAGGCATTGATAATAACACACGGTATAATCAGATACAGTACAATCTTTGATAAAACCTTGCTGTCCTCATCCTTCACAATACCTGCTTTCACAATAATAAAACCCATGAAAATCATGATAAAAAGCTCTATTATCTGTTCCATTAAAAGTATACTGATATGCATAAAAATCATCTCCTGCTCTAAATATCTATGTCTTAAAAGGCATGCATATCTAATTCATAATTTATAAATCTATAATCTCGTAGTCCACTTTGAACAATCCCACACATCCGTCGCAAGCCCATCATAGAAATCCGGCTCATGGCATACCATAAGTATGCTGCCCTTATATTCCTTCAAGGCACGCTTCAGCTCATCCTTAGCATCCACATCCAGATGGTTGGTAGGCTCATCCAGAAGCAGAATATTTGTCTCTCTGTTTATCAGCTTGCACAGGCGTACCTTTGCCTGCTCACCACCGCTTAACACACGCACCTGGCTTTCAATATGCTTTGTGGTCAGGCCACACTTGGCAAGCGCGCTTCGCACCTCATACTGTGAAAATGCAGGAAACTCGTTCCATATCTCCTCAATACATGTGGTTGTAACCGACTGATCCATCTCCTGCTCAAAGTACCCTATTTCCAGATAATCTCCAAGTGTAACACTTCCTGAAAGCGGCTTTATCAGCCCAAGAATACTCTTAAGCAGTGTGGTCTTTCCGATGCCGTTTGCGCCGGTAAGAACAATCTTTTGTCCTCTTTCCATCTCGAGGTCAAGAGCAGATGAAAGCGGATCATCATAGCCAATGATCAGTCCATTTGTCTGGAAAATATACCGCCCCGGAGTACGCGCTGTCTTAAAGTTAAACTCCGGCTTTGGCTTTTCAGCAGCAAGCTCAATAACATCCATCTTGTCAAGCTTCTTCTGACGTGACATCGCCATATTCCTTGTAGCGACACGCGCCTTATTTCTAGCCACAAAATCCTTCAGCTCTTTAATCTCCTGCTGCTGTTTGTTGTACGCAGCCTCAAGCTGGGCTTTCTTCATCTCATAGACTTCCATAAACTTGTCATAATCCCCGACATACCTGTCGAGCTTCTTGTTGTCCATGTGATAGATGAGATTTACCACGCTGTTCAGAAACGGTATGTCGTGAGAAATAAGAATAAACGCATTCTCATAATCGTTCAGATATCGCTTAAGCCACTCAATATGCTCTACGTCCAGATAGTTTGTAGGCTCATCCAAAAGCAGGATATCCGGCTTCTCCAAGAGGAGCTTTCCCATCAGCACTTTGGTTCTCTGGCCACCGCTTAAATCGGTAACATCCTTATCAAGCCCCAGGTCTAAAAGTCCAAGAGCCCTTGCAACCTCCTCAACCTTTGCATCAATCATATAGAAATCATGCATGGTAAGCATGTCCTGAATCGTGCCGGCTTCCTCCATCAGCTTATTCATCTCATCCTCGTCCACATCGCCAAGACGCGCATATATGTCGTTCATCTCATTTTCCATATCATAAAGGAAATCAAATGCAGATGAAAGAACTGAGCCGATAGTCATACCCTTTTCAAGCGCTGTGTGCTGGTCTAGATAACCCACACGCACCTTCTTTGCCCACTCTATTTTGCCCTCATCAGGCATAAGCCTGCCTGTGATAATATTCATAAAAGTCGATTTTCCCTCACCGTTTGCACCGACAAGCCCTATGTGCTCGCCCTTCAACAGTCTGAAGGAAACATCCTCAAAAATAGCACGGTCGCCAAAACCATGGCTTAGGTGCTCTACGTTTAAAATACTCATGTATACCTCTCTTCAAGATTTTATTTGTACAATTTGGCACTTTCTTCAAGATTTAGTCTGCATGCCCATATTGTTTTGCCAGTCTGTTAAGCTCATCATGAACCTCTTTCACCAGATTCTCCGGACCAATTATCTTAAAATTATCCCCCATTGCCATAATCCAATGAATAAAAAGCTTGTTATCAGCTACTTTCACAAAAACGCGCGAATGAGCTTCATCCTTCTTTAAGATTGTCACATCTGTTCCAAACCTGTCAATCAGCACACCTATAGCGCTGTTTTTGCACAATATCTCAGCCTTAATCTCTTCTCCATTGTACATACCAAACTTCGATTTGCCATAAGAAGCAATATCGAGTTTTTTAAGCTTCTCCCTGCCCTCACGGACTTTATTTTCAATCAGGATATTCTTCATCTTGTCTACACGGTAATGATGAATATCCTTTACCTGTGTATCATGGTCATATCCAATCAGATAATAATTGCCATCATTCCACAGCAATCCCCATGGACTGACATGATATCTGGCGCCGTCATGCTTCACCTCAAGCTCTTTTTTCGTATTCCACCGACAATATTGAAAAGAAAGACTTGAATTATTTGCAATTGCATTGTGTATGGCATCGACATTTTTCATGATGTCGCTGTTCATGGTTTTCACTCTTCCGGCAACATATACCTGACGCTGCAGAGTGGCAGCCTCCTGTCTGCTTGTAAGGCTCTCCAGCTTCTTAATAAGCTCATTGGATTTCTCCTCAGTGATGAACTTGGCAGCCGCGACAGAATCCACCAAAAGCTTAAGCTCCGCCAGCTCAAATGCCCTGCCTATCACCTTATAATGGACAGTCCTGCCATACTGCGTCTTTTGGGTTTTGATACCAAAATCATTCAGCTGTGCTATATCATCATACAGACTTTTTCTCGCGGCCGTGACATCGTATGCATGCAGCTTATTTAAAATCTCTCAAGCGTAATATCATGGTTAGCATCAGTATTATCCAAAAGAATTTTGGCCAGATACAAAAGCTTTAGCTTTTGATTGCTCCTGGGTTCCTTAGATTGCTTCTCGGCAGTCAGCTCATTGTTTTCCGCTTCACTCATATACACTTATCTTCCCATCAATTTGTATTGTAACTATTCAGAATCACACCACGCACATTTGCAAAACCGCACGATACTTGTCACTTGATTATTGCAGCAAGTTTTTCGCCACACATCACACCGAGTATACATCCTAAACAGCTCAACAACACATATCCGCACCCAAGCAGGCAGTGATTATGTTCAAACAGATTATAGGATTCCAGCGAAAATGTAGAAAACGTGGTAAAGCCACCGCATACACCGGTTTTCCAAAATAAAACCATATTCTTGGATACTCCATCCCTTGCACTTGTGATTCCGACAATAAATCCAATCAGAATTGCACCGATCACATTGGTAATTAAAGTCAAAAAAGGAAACTCAGTTTTTAAAGGTATAAGGCTGATGGCATATCGGGCCATTGCACCTACGGCGCCGCCCAGTGCTACAAATAAAAAATTCATGGTGGTTATCTCCTATATGTAAAATACGCGATTCTCTTTTCTCGGAATCACGTCAGGATAATCTCCATCGACATATCCAAGAGCACAATGTCCGATTCCCTCATACTCATCCTCAATACCGAGTGATTTGAGAAGCTCCTTGCCCCAGTCAGACTCAAATTCTTCCTTCGCGCGATGAATCCAGCAGCTTCCAATACCCAGATCATGTGCTGCAAGCATCAGGTTTCCCATCACAAGACTGCCATCATAGACATGTGTAGGCCAGTCCTTCTTTCCAAGAACGATAAGAATAACCGGTGCACCATAAAATGGATCAGTATTACTTCCCATTATGTCGGCATTTCTCTTAGCGATTTCATCCCTTATTTCCTTGTTTGTCACCTGAATAATAATGGTGTTCTGTGCACCTCTGCCGTTTGCCGCAAAGGTTCCGGCCTCAATTATCCGGTCAAGGATGTCCTGCGGAATCATGTCCGGTTTGAATTTGCGAATGCTTCTTCTGGTTTTCATTTCTTCTAATACTTTGCTCATGATTTGGTCCTCCATGTAATTCAAATGATATTTACAATAAGTCTTTAAGCTTTGCCATCTCATCCTCAGACAACGTAACACCCTTTCCCATCTTCTCATGCTCCGGTGCCCAGTCTCTGATATCATACTTTGGTTCTCCACCATTCCATGAAATTCTGTTGAGTTCCTTTGTCCATCCTTTGGCACTTTCTGAGAGTGTGCCTATGTGTTCTACTATTTCGTATTTAAAATCTGCCATACTATAAATCCTTTCTGTTAGAATTGGAAATATTATATTTGTTAATCATTAGTTGTTAGATGAAATTTCCACTCAGTGAGTGGAAAATTTTTTATTTCGCAATCTCATATAATAATAAAAATATACTGCTTCGCATTCTTATATATTACTTTAATGAATCAGATTCGTCTAGTTTAATTTTTGATAAACTAAACTCTAGAATAATATTGCTTGCTGTCTTGATTTTATATATAGTCACGTAAATTATTCAGTTACTAAATTAATGAACTTTATTGAAAAAAGTATTCTATATTACTTAACTCGCGCATTGCTTCCGGTCCAGCCTGATCTACAACAGTAGAATTTTTCTATATTACTTAACAATCTGTATTAATGCAATGCGTGATGAATCTACAATAGTAGAAATTTTTCTATATTACTTAACTCAAAACTGACTAGACCGGAACTT
>ENA-OQEL01000014-OQEL01000014.1-human-gut-metagenome-genome-assembly--contig:-NODE-14-length-69686-cov-6.103078_pt1 | contig 69686 bp, 64 predicted proteins | sample MGYA00242796_ERZ504637 | MGnify/ENA primary metagenome ERZ504637 (study PRJEB26092, sample SAMD00036306) | human gut metagenome | host: Homo sapiens | study: EMG produced TPA metagenomics assembly of... | reverse complement strand
ATATATATTAAATAGTTATATAATAATAAAGTAAAGAAAAATGAATAAAACAGAAGTTGAACCCCTCTTAAAAAGTAACTGAAACAACTGAAACTGAAACAACTTTTCAGCCCCCGTGTCCCTTTTCTCTCCGAGGCCAGTTTATCTCTTCAGCTACCATTCCACGAGCGTTTGTTGGGTGTGGATGACTTCTAAAAAGGGATTTGACTTTTGACACCCTCTGTTTCTGTGTTATTTTGATCAAAGTTATTAAACTTCCACATTTGTGAAAGTTGAGTCCTTATTGTTCTGCGCCGAATATCGGGCGACCGATGTTGCCGTTGGGTGCCTGAACATGAAGCAGGGCTGCAATAGTGGGGGCGATGTCGGTCATGTAGGTGGGACGGGTGGTGGAACCATGCTGGATGCCCCATCCCATGAAGACCAAGGGTATGTGGGTGTCGTAGGGATTCCAGGTGCCATGGTCGGTTCCTTTCATGCCGTGGTCGTAGTGGTTTGGCTTCAGCACGATGGCTACACTTCCGCTTCGCTCACGGTTGTAGCCGTTGATAATGCGGTATTTCACTTCGTCGGGGATGCTCGCTGTGGCAACCTTCTCCATGTCGCAGGCATACAGCACGTCGGGATCCTGCTGTAGGAGGCTTACTACTCGCTCCTTGACCTTGGATGCGTCGAGACGGGCTGAGCGGATGGCGTCAACGTTGAGGAACACCTGATAGTTCATCACGGTCTTGATGAGGTCGGCTGTCTGTGGATAGTCCTTCGCCAATGCCTCGCGCAGTTTACGGGCTGCAGCCTTGGAATCCCAGCTGTCGGCAGGGATGCGGCGGTCTTGCAGGAAACGGGCGTTGTTCATGGCGCCGTGATCGGCTGTTAGGAACACGAGATAGTTGCCCCTGCCTACTTTCTGGTCGAGGTAGGCGAGGAAGTCGGCAAGTGCCTGGTCGAGTCTGAGATAGGTGTCTTCGGTCTCGATGGCGTGGGTGCCTGTCTGATGGCCTATGTAGTCGGTGCATGAGCAGCTGATGGCCAGGAGATCGGTCTCTTCGTCGCTGCCCAGCTGTTCGCCCTCTATGGCTGCACGTGCAAGGTCGAGTGTCAGGGTGTTGCCGAAGGGGGTGTTGCGGATGATGCCGTAACCGTATTTGCGGTAGAGTGCCGGCAGGGGGAGGGGCAGCATGGGTTTCACACCTTCACGGATGCCGTTTTCGTATGGGGTGTCGTCGGCTGTGCTCTCGGCGTATGTAGCCTTGGGGTAGAGGGTGTTCCAGTCGGCTGAGAGGTACCGTTCGGGCAAGTGCTTGTCGTTGAACGCCCGTACCCATTGCGGCAGCTTGTCCATATAGTAGGTGCTGGTGATGAAGCGGCCTGTGGCATCGTCAAACCAGTAGGCGCCGTTGGGGTTGTGGCCTGCCGGGAGGATAGAGGCGCGGTCCTTGAGCGACACGCCCACCACCTTGGCTCTGCCATTGGAGGCTATTCGCATCTCGTCGCCAATGGTGGTTGTCCAGAGGCTTCGGGGTGACATGAGGCCTGCATCGCTGGTCGAACCGACGGACTTAACGGTCTTGTCATCAGTACAATAGACTTTCTGCCCGTCTTTCACAAAGTTGTTGCCGGCAATGCCGTGTATGGAGGGCACGCTGCCGGTATAGATGCAGGTGTGGCCGATGGCGGTGACGGATGGGACGTAGGGCAGGGCGGTGTTCTCGCAGGTGTAGCCCTCGCTGAGCATTCGCCTGAATCCACCCTCTGTGTAGTGTTTCTGATAGCGGTAGAGATAGTCCCACCTCATCTGGTCGACGACGATGCCCACCACGAGCTTGGGACGCTGTAGGGTTGTGACCGGCGTGTGGGTTTGTGCAGCCATCCTGCTGCCTGTGAGGAGCATCATGGCGATGATGCTCATAATTTTGATTCTTTTCATCTTTCTATGTGTTTGATTTCTCGATGCAAAGGTACTTAAAATGTGTTGCAATGGTGTTTCGGTGGTGTGACGAATGTGATAATTTGAGGATCTCGGAGAGAAATCTTCTGTGAACTCTCCTGAAAAAATCTTTTTAACTCTATCTTCACTTTTCTATCATATCTTTGAAATATAAAGCTTATAACTTTGCACTCGGAAAATGACAGGAAGAAAAGCTGTCGTGGTTCCACAAGATGTTTTTAAAAAATGATGTAAGAAAGATAAAATGAAGGTAATTTTTGTGATACAAGGCGAGGGAAGAGGACATCTCACCCAGGCGCTGGCACTCGGACAGATGCTTCGACACGAAGGTCACGAGGTAGTGAAGGTTTTGGTAGGAAAGAGCAAGAACAGGGTGATTCCTGCGTTTTTTCAGAATCAGATAGGTTGCGGGATTGAGCAGTTCTACAGTCCCAACTTCCGTCCTTCGAAGGACAACCGCAGGTTCAATCTGCTGCGCTCCGTAGCCTATAATGTCGCCCTGGTGCCTTCGTATGTGGCGAGCATCAGCATGATGCACAGGGTCATCAAGGAGAGCGGAGCCGACCTTATCATCAACTTTTATGAAGTGCTCTGCGGCATTACCTGCAAACTCTTTCGTATGGACATTCCCATGGTCTGCGTGGCTCACCAGTATCTCTTTCTGCATCCCGACTTCGAGATGCCTGGCAGGGCGCTCCTGCCCGAGAGCATGTTGAAGCTCTTCACCCGCATCACCTGCGTAGGTGCTACTGCCAAGTTGGCCCTGTCCATACGTCAGTATGATGACGACGAGAAGCAGGCCATCAAAGTGGTGCCGCCATTGCTCCGCAAGGAGGTGAAAACCACGATCCGCCATCATGGCGACTATATCATGGGCTATATGCTCAACACGGGATTCGCAGAGGATGTGAGGGCGTGGCACGCGAAACACCCCCACACTCATCTGCACTTCTTCTGGGACAAGACCGACGCTCCCGAGGAGCTGAAGGTGGACGACACACTGACTTTGCATCGGCTCGACGACGTGAAGTTTCTGAAAATGATGGCTGGCTGCAGAGCTTACGCCACCACGGCAGGATTTGAGAGTGTCTGTGAGGCGCTCTATATGGGCAAACCCTGCATGCTGATTCCTGCTCATGTGGAGCAGGAATGCAACGCCGTAGACGCCGAGAGGGAGATGGCGGGAGTGATGAGCAACGATTTCGACATCGACAAGCTGAAGGCCTTCGCCCACGACTATGAGGAGGATGTGGAGTTCAGAATGTGGGAAAACCACGCCGACAGCCGTATCATGGCAGCCATAGAAAACACTTACGAAGCATATTATCATAGAAAGGAGAACAGAGCTTATGAAGAGGAAAAGGATGATTCTCTTGTTGCTGCTTCTGCCGCTGCTTTTCCTGCTCGCAGTGCATGGGCAGGATAGCAGAAATGAGGAGCCAAGGGTGGTGTTGATAGCCATTGACGGACTGAGATGGCAGGAAGTTTTTGAGGGTGCACGCCGCGACAGTCTGATGCCTTTCCTGTGGAAGATGGGGGAGGAAAAGGGCTGCATGATGGGCAACCGCAACAGAAAGTCGAGGATGGAGGTGGAAAACGGTATCTGGAAATCGTATGCCGGATACAGCGAGATGCTATGTGGTGTGACCGACGACGAGCACATCTTCGACAACAGAAAACAATACAACCCCCATCGGTCGGTGCTGGAAATGGCTGCCGCATCGCCCGACTACAGGAACAGGGTGAGTGCCGTGGCAAGCTGGGACGTAATGCCTTACATCCTGAACATACGCCGAAGTGAATTGTCCGTTGACTTCCGCTCGAAACATAGGGTGAGTGCACAGGTGAGGCGAGACATCGTAACCCTGCACCGCGCTCAGAAGACACTGGGCGACAAGCATCCAAAACTACTCTTTGTGGAGTTCTGCGAGACCGACTACTATGCGCATCATGGCAAGTGGAAAGAGTATCTCGAAGCAGCCCACAGGAACGACCAGTATATCAGAGAACTGTGGCAATACTGCCAGGGAGACGAGTTCTATCGAGGCAACACCACCTTTATCATTACCTGCGACCACGGCAGGGGAACGAGTCTGGGCACTCATGTCAACTGTGGCGAGGTGGACCCACAGGCGTCGTGGACAGAGCATGGCAAGAAGATAGAGGGAAGCAACCAGACCTGGTTGGTGGCTTTCGGAAAGAGCATACAGCATCTGGGCGAAATGGAGGGCGGACGCATTGTCTACACCAGCCAAGTAGCGCCTACAGTCGCCAAAATTCTGAATGTTCCGTTCATGGCAGACAGGCAGAAAAAAAAGCCTGAGCCTATTCTCAAGATTCTGAAGTAAAAAATAATATGATTGGATTATTCAATGAATGTTTTCCACCCGTCATGGACGGAGTGTCGCTCACAGTAAGCAACCTGGCACGCTGCCTGTATCAGCAGGGGAAAGACGTGACTGTAATTACACCGGAAATGCCTGGTATCGACGAGGCTCAGTTGCCTTATCAGGTCTTACAGTACCATTCAGTTTCTGTGCCGGGACGCCGGCCTTACCGATATCAACATTTAATTGACCGACAACAAAATAGATGGGTCATTTAAGCGTTATTATAGAATAGAGGAGTTATTCAAAAGATTCATCTCAGGAGATTTCTTAGGAATTTAGGAGTTTTTCCAGAAGTTAAGGAGTTAAGACAAATGTCTTTTTTCAAGAATTAGAGAATTCATATCTGCGCATTTGATTTAATGAGAACCAACGGTCGCTGGCTGAAGGGTAAAGCAATTACAGGAAGCATTGCGATTGATAATCAACCGACAAACGTGCTGCTTATGATTCGAATATCAAGCAAGCTTTCAGCAGCTAAATGGTGGCTTTAGTCGCCCAATTCTCTAATATCTCATTAATTCCATATCAGCAAGAGATTCTCAAATTCTCTAATTCTTGACAAAAAATATTTTTCTTAACTCCTTAGTGACGGTGAAAAAAGAAGGAACAGATATGAAGAAATGGCATTTGTGGTTGGCGGCATCCATAGGACTGGTGGTTATCGCTGGAATGATGATCAGAGAGTTCGATGTGGATGCATTGAGCAGTATCGACTTGTCTCCGGAATTCTTTCTCGGAGTAGGAATGGCTGTGGGACTTTTCGCCTTGCAGAACCTGATGCTCAGTCTGCGGTTTCAGCATCTCTGCCATCGCAGGCTGTCGCTCATGCAGAGCTTTCGGGTCAACGTGCTTTGCGAGTTCACCTCGGCTGTCACTCCCTCGGCTGTAGGCGGTAGCGGACTGGCTTTCGTGTATCTGAACCGCGAGGGCGTGACGATGGGAAGAAGCATCTTCACCATGTTTGCTGCCCTACTGGCCGACGAGGCTTTTCTGGCCGTGAGCTGCTGTCTGCTGTATTTCCTCGTGCCCTCGCATCTGCTCTTCAGTATGGTTGACGGCGTGGGCGTATCGGCCGATGTTGTCAACGAATGGATCAAGGGCGGCGTGCAGGTGGTCTTCATCGTGAGCACGCTTATTGTAGCCGTATGGACAGTCATTCTGTATGTGCTGCTCCTGCATCGTCCACAGAGTTTGGGATGGGTGCTGAAGGCTTGTTGCAAGATTTCTGTGCTGCGCCGATTCCTGCCCAAGGTGGAGAAATTCTCTGTCGACATGACTCTGGCTTCGGAAGAAGCCCGACAGGAAGGATGGCGATTCTGGCTGCTGCTGATGGGTTATACTTCATTGGCTTGGTTGGCACGATTTGCCATCGTCGTGGCTATCCTGCTGGCTTTTCAATGCCATGGAAACATGCTCCTGGCCTGGTGCCGACAGTGGGTGATGTGGATGATTTCCATCCTGAGTCCTACGCCGGGAGGAAGTGGTGTGGCTGAGCTGATGTTCCGCATGTATTACTCCGACTATCTGCCCGAAGCATCGGTTGCCATCCTTGCTGCCATGCTCTGGAGGGCTGTCTTTTATTATCCATTCTTGGTGATGGGCACACTGGTGTTGCCCAAGTGGATAGGCAGGAATGGACCCGTCAGAAATTGAGATAGAGGCGGGCGCTGAGCGCGGTGAAGTTGCCGTCGTCGTTGTGGATGAACTGGAAGGAAGGCTGCACGGCTATGGCCTTGGTGAGTTGTCGTTTCCAGGTGAGTTCCAGCGAGTATTCATCGCCTTGCAGGAATTGGGCGTATTGTCCCGACACGCCGCACTCGTTCTTCGCGTCCAGATAGGCGCCGCCTATCTCTGCATAGCGGTAGCAGGCGTTCTTGCGGCTTGAATTCTCTGAATATTGCACCATGCACAAGAGATTCTTTTCGCCCGATGTCCACAACTTCTGCTCTCCATAGAGCCACCAGGCAAAGGTGGTTCGTGCCAATGAATTCTCATCCGTCGAGGTTTTGTTCGGCGTATTCTCATCTGTCGTAGTTCCATTAACTGAAGTTCCATTTGTTTGAGTCATTGTCGAGGCAGTTTCGTCTTCCGTGACGAAGGGCTGCTGTCGGGTGTGGACAGCTATGCCGGCATAATACTCTCCGCTGCGATGGGTATACTCTATCTGCGACATATTGAAGATGCCGTCCGTCTTGGGCTTTATCAGGAACGGATTGTCGTGGGCTGTCCAGCCATTGTAGCCTGACCCGTTGTAAAGGCTGTTGCGGAACGTCCATCCCTTTTTTGGTGATGTCGAAGTAAAGGGTGAGTCCCGAAAAGGGATAGTTGGCTATGGGATAGCTGGCAGCCACCGTGGGAAAGATGCCACAGGAGCTGTTGGTAAAGAGCGCTGTGATGGGGGATGTGAAGAAGTCTTCGTTCACATTCCTCACACCTATAAACAGATGGCCCGAGTTCCACTGGTGCATGAAGCCTAAGACGGCAATGGCCGCCAGCATGTTGTCGGCATCGATGTTGGAGAATCCCTGCCAGTCACCAATGACGCTTTCGCCGGTCTTGGCGAGGTGGAGCGTGGCTGCCTCTATGGTGTTTCTGTCGCTTCCTAAAGGAATACTCAGGTCAAGGCGCAACTGGTTGACCCAGTTGGTGTTCTTGTTCATGTCCCATTGCCATTCTGTAGTATATTGTCCGCTCAGTTCCTGTGCCTGCAGCATACTGGTGGCTAAACATCCCAAAATAATCAAATAAATTCTCTTCATTCTTAATGTTTTTGTATCTTATCTTTATAGTCTTTTTTCTTGCATAGAATCTTGTTTCAGACTCTCTCTTCTTGCGTCTCATGGTTGGGGGTGTTGGGGCTTGCCCCAAGAGTGTGTTTTTTAAACTTCTATAACTCTAAAAATCGTCGGAAGTCGAGTTTCGTGTTTATGATTTCTATTTCTCCGAAGTCGATCATAGCATTGAAGAGTCTTGTCTTTTCTGAATTTTTCAGGTCTTCGGGAGTAAGGTCTTTCTCGGTGATGGCGCCTTGGGCTAAGAGAAATTCACGCTTGGTGCCAGCAAGCAAGGGGTGGGAGGGTGTGAGCCATTGATGTCCGTCGAAGATGGCGAGATTCGTGAACGAGGTATCTGTGATGAGTCCGTTCTTTACGATGACGATGTCATCGCAATCACCTTTCAGGGTTGTCAGTCGATTGATCTCAGAACGGTCTGTACTTTTGTAGCTATAGTCGATGTTGTCAGCCTCGATAACCATTAATGTCTGTATCGTGCGCATGGCATAGGGAGCGTACTCTACTGCTTCTACACCCTGTTCGCTGTAGACTACCCGACACTTGGAAAGCTGCATGTCGGCCCGTGGTGCGATGAGTTGGGCGAGGCTGGGCATGGCACTTAGGGAAGGAAAAAAGTGACGGATGGTTCGCTCCATTCTTGCCTGGTGATAGGGAAGGGCCATGACTTCGCCTTTCTTTATCTTAATGGTTTCTACGAATTGGTTCATATGTTTAATTTTCAATGTTTAATGCTCAATGTTAAATAGTCCTACCTTTTATCCAATAAGGCTGTTGCTTAACTCCTTAACTCCAGAGAACTCTCCTATCGGAATATATATTTTCTGTAACACCTCCAGGAACTCTTTTCGGCAGTCGCTCTTTGAAGTGATTCCTCCACCAGCCTTGAAGTACATTCCATCAGTACCTTGTTCTAAGAATCTGATCATCACAGCCGAGTTGAGCTCGCCATTCTGACAGATGCCCATGATACCTGTGTAGAATCCTCGTTCGTAACCCTCAGCCTCATGGATAATCTGCATGGTCATGTCCTTGGGAGCACCCGTGATAGAGCCTGCGGGCAACTGGGATTCCAAAATGTCACCAAGATGCTTCATGTAGTTGGCGGGAAGTCGACCGCTTATTTCTGAACTTGTCTGCAGTATGTCACCCTTATTGGTGTGCAGTATGTCGATGTAGCGGTAGCGGTCCACTTTGACGTCATCTGCCACTCGGCTCAGGTCGTTGCGTATCAAGTCAACGATTGTGGCATGTTCTGCTGCCTCTTTCTTGTCTGCCATCAGTATCTCTGCTGCATTGGGTATGGAGGCTTCGAGTGTTCCCTTCATGGGATAAGAGTAAATCCTTCCGTTCCTGATTTTGACAAACGTCTCTGGAGAGAAACAGACAAACTGATCTTCTCGGCACGGGATGGAAGTGCTCGCTGTTTTCATTCTTTCAGTTCCAGACAGTTCCCTTTTTGTTGAAGTCATTCCTCTCCATAGCAGTTTGTATTTTCCCTGGGCGTGGAGGAAAATGTCGTGGAGCGAGAGATTGCAGCTCACGGGTACCTTACAGGTGAGATTGGTGAGATAGCTGTTTCCCTGCATGATGTTGCGCTTTACGATATCGAAGCTGTGCTTGTAATCCTCGAAGCGGGGCGGCGTCATCCGCCAGGTAATGGGACTGGATAGTGGAGAAGCTATCTCTTGAGATGGATTATCTGTGAGATTGTTCATTCCTTCGAAATCATAAAGGCATATTTCTGGATTGATGTCAGCCAGCGGCTCTATAAAAGCTTGGTTGCCCAGATAGTCGATGACAAAGAGAAAGGGCTTGCCTTCCTTGCCTAATTGATTGATGCGATGGATGATTTCTTTTCTCATATGATGCGATTCTACAATGGGATTATTAGAATAATCAGAATGCAAAGATACGATATTTTTTGCGAAAATAGAGAAAAACTGCATTAAAGAATACAACTGATGCTAAAAAACAAATTGCGAAAGCCTAAAAAAAAAGCGATGACCTTCACAGGCTACCGCTCCAAATCTTCAATAGGTATTAGTTCCTTTTAAGGTAAAAAGATTGTTTTCAGGATAACGATGGCAAAGATACGGCCTTTTTTTGATACAGCCAAACTTTTTCTTGTTTATTTTTTGATATTTTTGTTGTGTGGGCGCACAATTTGCTTAATTAACAGAGTTTAACTTGAAAAATTGTGCAATCGTTTACATTAAGCTCCTTTTTGATAATTTTAAGTTAGCGAGTTTTAAGTTGATAAGTGTTATGAAAAAGAAAATAAAAAAAGTGCAAAAGCCGTTGTTCACGACTCTTGCACTTTATTTTTACTTCTTCAACTTTTTGCAGGTGTACGCAAGTTGAGAGAAGTTGTCTTTTGTGAGAAGTTACCACTCCCTTCGATCGTTAGAAGTTGAAGCCAATAACTTTGGAGGAAATGTTTAATGTTAAATTTCTATTCCACTAAAGCATTTGTCTTAACTCCTTAACTTTTTCAACTCCAGAGAAAAACTCCAGAAAAGCCTCTTACTGCTTGTTGTTCTTAATCTTCTCCACGTAGGCGTCGATGACAGCCACGGCTGTGATGTTGACGATGTCTTGCACGCTTCCCTCAGAGTCGGTGAAGTGGATAGGCTTGTTAAGACCCATCTGGATAGGACCAATGATCTCGGCTTCTGGGTTGAGAGCCTGCAGGAGCTTGTAAGAAGCGTTGGCGCTGCTCAGGTTAGGGAATACCAATGTGTTGACATCTTTGCCCTTGAGGCGAGAGAATGGATATTTTTCATCGCGCAATTGCTTGTTGAGTGCGTAGTTGACCTGCATCTCGCCGTCGATGGCAAGGTCGGGGTAAACTTTCTGCATCTCTGCCACAGCCTTGTGAACCTTGACAGGTGAACCTGCAGCATCGGTACCGAAGTTGGAGTAGCTCAGCATGGCAATGACAGGTTCCTCATTGAAGAACTTCACGGTGTGAGCCGACAACTTGGCGATATCGGTAAGCACGTCCTCGTCGGGGTGACGGTTGATCAATGTATCAGCTATATAGAATACTCCCTTCTGGGTGTTGAGAATGTGCATGGTGCCGAAAGTCTTGAACTCAGGACGAATGCCGATGACTTCCTTTGCCACCTTGATCGTGTTGGAGTACTTGGTGTAAAGACCGGTGATGAAGGCATCAGCGTCGCCTTGCTCTACGAGTGACATACCGAAGTAGTTGCGCTCATACATCTTGTCGTAAGCCTCCTCGAAGGTGTAACCCTCGCGGGCACGCTTCTCTGCCAGGTGCTTGGCAAATGTGGCACGACGGCCCTGCTCATTGTCTGCACGCATATCGATAATCTCTATGTCGCTCAAGTCGAGCTTCAGACGAGAAGCCACACGGTTCAGACGGTCGGGGTTGCCCAGCAAGATAGGCTGGCAAATACCTTCGGCCTTGGCCTGTACGGCAGCTTTCAGCATGGTGGGGTTGCCGCCTTCGGCGAATACCACGCGCTGAGGATGCAGGCGGGCTGTGTCGTGCAACTTGCGGGTGAGTTTTGTCTCCTGACCTAAGAGCTCACGCAGGTGCTGCTTGTAGCCTTCCCAGTCGGTGATAGGTGTGCGGGCTACACCGCTTTCCATAGCAGCCTTGGCTACGGCTGCACTTACCTCTGTGATAAGGCGTGGGTCTACAGGTTTTGGAATGAAGTATTTAGGACCGAAGGTCAGGTCGTTGACGTGGTAAACATCGTTCACTACATCTGGAACAGGCTGCTTGGCCAGATCGGCGATGGCATGTACGGCAGCCATCTTCATCTCCTCGTTGATGGCACGTGCGTGAACATCGAGCGCACCACGGAAGATGTATGGGAATCCGATCACGTTGTTGATCTGGTTTGGATAATCGCTGCGGCCTGTTGACATCAATACGTCTGGACGGCTTGCCATAGCATCCTCGTAGCTGATTTCAGGTACAGGGTTGGCGAGGGCGAAGACGATAGGAGAGTCCGCCATCGAGCGAATCATGTCCTGAGAGAGGACGTTGCCCTTGCTGAGTCCTACGAATACGTCGGCACCCTTCACTGCTTCCTCGAGAGTATGAACATCACGACGGTCGGTAGCGAAGAGCTTCTTCTGCTCGGTCAGGTTCTCACGGTCGCTGGTGATGACGCCCTTGGAGTCGAGCATCACAATATTCTTTACCTGTGCACCCAAAGCCACATAGAGCTTGGTACAGCTGATGGCTGCAGCTCCGGCTCCGTTGACTACGATCTTTACGTCAGCAATATTTTTGCCTGCTACCTCAAGGGCATTCTTGAGACCTGCAGCCGAGATGATGGCTGTGCCATGCTGATCGTCGTGCATCACAGGAATGTCAAGGGTGCGCTTGAGTCTGTCCTCTATATAGAAGCATTGTGGAGCCTTGATGTCCTCAAGATTGATTCCACCGAAGGTAGGAGCAATTTTCTCTACAGCTTCGCAGAATTTCTCGGGGTCTTTCTCTGCCACCTCGATGTCGAACACGTCGATTCCACCATAAATTTTAAACAGCAGACCCTTTCCTTCCATTACAGGCTTGCCACTCATGGCACCAATGTCGCCAAGTCCCAGTACGGCTGTTCCGTTACTGATAACTGCCACTAAGTTGCCTTTGTCTGTGTACTTATAGACTGAGTCTGGGTTTTGCTGGATTTCCAAACATGGATAGGCTACACCAGGAGAGTAAGCCAAACTCAAGTCGGTTTGGGTGTGGTAAGGTTTGGTTGGCTTTACCTCGATTTTGCCAGGTCGATTGTTCTCGTGATAGGCGAGAGCTGCCTCTTTAGAAATTTTTACCATAATTATATAGCGGTTTAAAGTTTTATATTCTTACAAAAATTATGCTTTTTTGTGCACAATCTCATATTTTTTGTGCAAAGGTAATAAAAAACTAATGAATAATGGTAGGTTTCTTTGATTTTTTTTGTAACTTTGCGAAGAAAAAATGTCGAAACAAGAAAGAAAACATTCGAATACTGCAATGAACATAACAAATGACTATAGGCGTGAACTGAAAAGCAAAAATTATTGAATACGCCATGAATGAGTTTCGTCAGAGGGGAATTAAAGCTGTGAAAATGGATGAGATTTCTCGGGGGCTTCATGTGTCTAAGCGTACTGTGTACGAGAATTTTTGGCGACAAGGAGGAACTGCTGTTGGCTGGTATAAGAGCTCAGGATGAGGAACTTAGAAGAATGCTTGATCAATTTGCTTCTGAGAATAATCACAATGTGATTGATATCATTTGTTATTTCTATCGGGTGCAGATGGAGTTATGTGAGCAGGTGGGCGTCAAGTTTTATGAGGAGATACAGCACATGCCTCGTGTGGTGGCTTACATGAAGTCTGTGCACGAACATGAGGTAGAGGACAGAATGCGCTTCTATGAGTGTGGGGTGAAGGAGGGCTTGCTCCGTAGTGATATTGACTATCCTTTTATCTCGAATGTGGGGCACATCACCATGAATGAGATTATGCACCTTCAGCTTTACCGCATGTATTCCATGCAGACCATCTTCGACAATTTCTTTATGGTCATCGTTCGGGGAATCTGCACGGAGCGGGGACTCGAATTGCTTAACAGAGGAATGGGGCACGCATAGCGGAGCCCTTTTTTCGTGTCCTTTTCTTTCTGCTGTTTTTTACGTTTTTGTCTTAAAAAACTTTGTTCGTTTTTTAGCAAGTTTGGAAGTTGTAGAAATAATATCGAATTATTTGTCCTTGTACAGCCATGACAGGATTTTGTTGATGGTGTGGCTGTAGAAACGGAACCATCTGTACTTGGAGACAGGTTTTCCGCCAAAGCTGAGAATGAATTCACGGAAAGGATTCCTGTGCCAGGGAAGTCCTACATCCATAAAGTAGATGTGGTTATAATCGTGCTCGTAGGCATACTGTATGGCGTTCCATACGACCATGGTGTCAGGGTGGAGCATGGAATAGGTCTTTCTTTTGGCGGCTAAGTAGCACAGGTAGGCATTGCCTCCGGAGTAGACACAGGCGCAGCCGCCTATGTTTTTCCCTCCATAGGTGGTAAGGAAAATCTTGGCATTGTGGCTCTTTGCCATTTCTTGGAAATATTGCTCGTTGGGAATATGTCGGCGAGGCTTGAAACGGTAGTATCGTTTCAGCAGTTGATGGAACGAGTGGATGTCTTCCCTGTTGGTTGCTGTCTGGGTAATGATACCCTTGTCTTTCAGCTTTTTGATGCGCTGCTGTATTTTCTCTGAGAGCCTTTCCTCGGGCACCTTGCTGTGGAGCGAGTTGTGAACCTCCTGCCAGACAACGGGAAAGTAGCCCTGCTGCCTGAAAGAGCGGTAGCCAAACATTTTCTTTCTGATGCCCGAGAACTCAATGTACAGACACAGTCGGCGGTCGAGCCGCAGAGTGATGGCCTGCAGCATTTTGCAGAAGAGTTCCTCCTTGTAGGCTTCGTTGGCATAGATTCCTTCCTCGTGCGCGTGCGCGTGTGTATATATAAAAGGAGGAAACCAGTTTCCCTTTCTGTTTACTGCCACAAGAAGCTGCGCCAAAGTCTGTCCTTCTTTGTTGGAAACTACAACCATATAGGGAGTACAGCCGGGAGTCTGTTCGTAGATAATAAACAACTCACGGCTGTGAAAGTAGTTGCCTTCAAGAAGAGTTGGCAAGTCTTTCGATTTTGTATAAATATCAATACAACATTCGTTCACATGGCAAAAATAATAAATTATTTCTAAAAAAGCAAGTATGATGCCTCTCATATCCAATCTTTTTAGTATTTTTGCACTATTATGAAAGTAATATTGATTGGAGCAGGCCGGTTAGCCACTAATTTGGGCAAGGCTCTCTTGGAGGCAGGACACGATATCCTGCAGGTTTATAGTCGCACGATGGAGTCGGCCAGCGCCTTGGCAACGCTTGCTGGTGGAGCTCCTGTTACCGAAATCGAAAAGGTGCGCAAGGATGCTGATGTGTATATTATCTCAGTGAAGGACAGTGTGTTGCCCGATCTTGTGCAGGCGCTCTGTTCGGGCAGGAGTACGAAGGTCTTTCTTCATACAGCAGGTTCGGTCAACATGGACGTGTTTGCAGGCATGGCGCTTCATTATGGTGTTTTCTATCCTATGCAGTCGTTCTCGAAAGAGAAGACGGTTTCTTTTCATGATATTCCCTGTTTCGTAGAGGCCAATGACGACTATGCCCGCGACGTGCTGATGCAGTTGGCTCAGGGGTTGACAACTAAAATCTATCAGCTGTCGAGTGAGGATAGAAAGTATCTGCATCTCTCGGCCGTCTTCGCTTGTAACTTTGTAAATCATTGTTATGCAGTTAGTTATGATATTCTAAAGAAGCATGGTATTCCTTTTGATGTGATGCTTCCGCTTATCGATGAGACAGCCCGTAAGGTGCATGTGCTTACGCCTCAGGAGGCTCAGACAGGACCTGCTGTCAGGTACGACCAGAATGTTATTCGTGCACAGTCTTCGCTCTTGCGCGACAATCCCTTGCTCAAGGACATCTACGAGCGCATGAGTATGAACATCCACAGAATGAGTGAGGAGAAGTAAACAGAATACGATTATGATCAATTACGATTTGACAAAGATAAAGACCGTGATATTTGATGTCGACGGCGTACTTTCACGACAGACCATTACCCTCTCTGCCGCGGGAGAACCCCTGCGTACAGTCAACATACAGGATGGTTATTCCATCCAGTTGGCTCAAAAATTGGGGCTCCGAATCGCCATCATAACAGGTGGCACCACCGAGGCCGTACGTAAGCGTTATGCCGGACTCGGAGTGGAGGATATTTACATGGGGTGTGCTGTCAAGGTTACTACCTATAAGGATTTCCTGACCCGTTATGGTCTGCAGGATGAGGAAGTTATCTATGTGGGTGACGATATTCCTGATTACGAAATCATGCGCCTTTGCGGATGTCCTTGCTGTCCTGCCGATGCCTGTCCCGACATTAAGGGCATTTCCGCCTATGTGTCATCGCGCAAAGGAGGCGAAGGTGTGGGACGCGACATTATAGAACAGGTGTTGCGGGCACAGAACAAATGGCTAACCGATGCCAAGGCGTTTGGATGGTAGAGAGATAAGGTGTTTGATAAGTATGTTTGGACGTTCATAATTCCGGGTTAAAGAAGATAAGATAAATGAAATATAAAATCATATTAGCGAGCAATTCGCCTCGCCGTAAGGAACTTTTAGCAGGACTGGACATTCCTTTCGAGGTAAGGGTGATGCAGGGTATAGACGAGAGTTTTCCCGATACGCTGAATGCGTACGATACGGCTCTGTATATAGCTCGCAAGAAGGCTGATGCCTATCAATCACTTCTTGAAGAAGGTGATGATAACTTGTTGGTTCTCACTGCAGATACGGTGGTGATAGCACCATCTGACGGTTTTCTGAACGACCAGGAATGCAAGGGTGTTATCTTAGGTAAGCCTCACGATGCAGAGGAGGCTTACAGCATGTTGCGTATGTTGAGTGGAAAGACCCATCATGTGGTGACGGGCGTTTGTCTCACTACACGTGAGCTGCAACGTCAGTTCTCCGTAGTGACCGAGGTGAGTTTCAAAAAAACTTGACGAGCAGGAGATCAACTATTATGTAAATCATTACAAACCCTTCGACAAGGCTGGTGCCTACGGCATCCAGGAATGGATAGGTTACGTGGGATGTGTGGGTCTCAAGGGCAGTTATTTCAATGTGATGGGACTGCCTGTGCAGCGCATTTATGAGGAACTCCGAAAGATGGAGGAACTGAAGAAATGAAGCGGAATCTCGTGGTTGCAACAGGATGTTCTTGCAGCCTAACTGGAGTAATTTAGATTTTTTAAAATAAGATTTTCCTCTATGTCGTAAATAATAAGTATCTTTGTGCGTTTTATGTAACTAACGAGTATTATGACAGACGACGTAAAGGTTCGGGTGAAGAAGGTCTTGGACGATTATCTTGAGGCCTGTCAACACCGCAAAACCCCTGAGCGTTATGCTATTTTGGATGCTGTGTACAGCATTGACAAGCATTTCACGCTGGAAGAATTGGGGGAGTATTTATCAAAGAGTGGCTTTCGTGTAAGCCGTGCTACGCTTTACAATACGATTCATCTCCTGGTAGAGTTGAAGCTTGTCGTAAGGCATGGATTGGCGCAAGGCACTAAGTATGAAGCGTCTTTAGGGCGCGAGAATCATGTGCACCAAGTGTGTACGGTTTGCGGAGGTGTGACCGATATTGACGCACCTTTAGTGACTCAGGCCATTGGACAGACGCAGTTGCACGATTTCAGGTGTGATGAGTTTGCACTCTATATCTACGGACTCTGTGCTGCCTGCCAGAACAAGCAGAAAGGCAAGGCTGCCGGTCTGTGAACATGGTAAAGAAACTTGAATTATAACAATATATAAAAATGAACACAGGTAAAGTTGATGTCCTGCTCGGATTGCAGTGGGGCGACGAAGGTAAGGGAAAGGTGGTTGACGTATTGACCCCTAAGTATGATGTCATTGCACGTTTCCAGGGTGGTCCTAATGCCGGTCATACCTTGGAGTTTGAAGGCCAGAAGTATGTGCTTCGCTCCATCCCATCAGGTATTTTTCAGGGTGGCAAGGTAAACATCATTGGTAATGGTGTGGTATTGGCTCCCGACCTTTTCATGCAGGAGGCCAAGGATCTTGAGAAGAGCGGTCACGACCTGAAGAGCCGTCTCTATATCTCTAAAAAAGCACATCTCATCATGCCTACTCATCGTGTGCTCGATGCTGCCATCGAAGCCTCTAAGGGTAAGAACAAGGTGGGAACTACAGGCAAGGGCATTGGTCCTACTTATACCGACAAGGTGAGCCGTACTGGTCTGCGTGTTGGCGATATTCTGGATAACTTCGAGGCTAAGTATGAGGCTTATAAGGCAAAGCACCTCAAGCAGATAGCTTCGCTCGGTTATACTGATTTCGATATCACAGAAGTAGAGAAGACCTGGATGGAAGGCATCGAATATCTGAAGCAGTTCCGTATGGTAGACAGCGAGGTGGAAATCAACAAGGTGTTGCGTTCTGGCAAGGATATTCTTTGCGAAGGTGCTCAGGGAACCATGCTTGATGTAGACTTCGGTTCTTATCCTTTTGTCACTTCTTCCAACACTATTTGTGCAGGAGCTTGCATCGGATTGGGCGTCGGTCCTAACAAGATAGGTAATGTATATGGTATCATGAAGGCTTACTGCACACGTGTGGGTGCTGGTCCTTTCCCAACAGAGCTCTTTGACGAGACTGGTGCCAAGATTCGTGACCTGGGGCATGAGTATGGTGCGGTGACAGGTCGTGAGCGCCGTTGTGGCTGGTGCGACTTGGTACAGTTGAAATACTCTGTCATGGTGAATGGTGTTACCCAACTGATCATGATGAAGAGCGATGTACTCGACAGCTTCGAGACTATCAAGGCTTGTGTGGCTTATAAGTTGAAGGATGGCACATTGACAACCGATTTCCCTTACGAAATTGATGATGTGGAGCCTGTTTACAAGGAGTTCAAGGGCTGGAACACTGACATGACCCAGTTTACATCCGAGGACGAGTTCCCACAGGAGTTCAAGGACTATATAGCCTTCGTAGAGGATTTCCTCGAGACACGTATCGGCATCATCTCTATCGGTCCTGACCGTGCTCAGACCATCGTACGTAAATAATTTGATAGTGTTTAATGTTTAGTGTTGATGGTTTACTTTCTGAGTAAATCATTGCGTTAGGCATTAAACATTAAACTTTAAACAACATACAGAATTAAATGGCTCAGAAACCAAGTATTCCAAAGGGAACACGCGACTTCGGACCTGTTGAGATGGCTAAGCGCAACTACATCTTCGACACCATCAAAGAAGTCTATGCCCTTTACGGATTTCAACAAATAGAAACCCCAGCGATGGAAACACTTCAGACGCTGATGGGTAAATACGGTGAAGAGGGGGACAAGCTGCTCTTCAAGATTCTCAATTCTGGCGACTATATGAACAAGGTGAGCGACGAGGATCTTCATTCTCTCAACTCACTGAAGTTGGCAGCCAAACTCTGTGAGAAGGGTTTACGCTACGACCTTACAGTTCCTTTCGCACGCTATGTGGTACAGCATCGCGAGGAGTTGCAGTTGCCTTTCAAGCGCTATCAGATTCAGCCTGTATGGCGAGCAGACCGTCCACAGAAGGGTCGTTATCGTGAGTTCTATCAGTGCGATGCCGATGTTGTTGGTTCCGACTCTTTGCTCAACGAGGTTGAACTGATGCAGATTGTTGACACCGTATTCACTAAGTTCGGTGTACGTGTGTGCATCAAGATCAACAACCGCAAGATCCTTACTGGCATTGCTGAGGTGATAGGCGAGGCAGAGAAGATCGTAGACATCACAGTCGCCATAGACAAGCTCGACAAGATAGGACTCGAGAAGGTGAACGAGGAACTGCGTAATGACGGAATCTCTGAGGAAGCCATTGAGAAGTTGCAGCCCATCATCTCACTTTCTGGCTCTAACGAGGAGAAGCTGGAGGTCATCTCGCAGGTACTCGCGGGTTCAGAGACAGGACAGAAGGGCGTAGAGGAGACTCGCTTTATCCTTGATACGTTGAAGGCCGTAGGTTTGAACAACGAGATAGAGCTCGATCTTACCTTGGCTCGAGGATTAAACTATTATACAGGTGCTATCTTCGAGGTGAAGGCGCTCGACACACCTATGGGAAGCATCACGGGTGGTGGTCGTTACGACAACCTTACAGGAATCTTCGGACTCCCAGGTCTCAGTGGTGTAGGTATCAGCTTTGGTGCCGACCGTATCTACGATGTGCTGAATGCACTCGACCTCTATCCCAAGGAGGCAGTCAATTCTACTCAGGTGTTGTTCATCAATTTTGGCGAGACCGAGACTGCATACTGTCTGCCCATCGTGGGCAAGCTTCGCCAGGCAGGAATCCGTTCAGAAATCTTCCCCGACAAGGCAAAGATGAAGAAACAGATGAGCTACGCTAATGCTAAGAACATTCCGTTTGTTGTACTTGCGGGTGAGAATGAAATGGCTGCAGGCAAAGTGACTCTCAAGAACATGGAAAGTGGCGAGCAGACACTCGTAACAGCTGAGGAACTGATTGCTGCCGTGAAGTAGGAGAGAGGCGATTGCCCTTTACATAGAAAACAATAAGTAAATTACTTTTTACATAGCCCTCTGGTGTGAGGGCATAACTATTTCATGTCCATGGGCTGCGTGAGTAGGTCATGGATTTTTTACTCTAATAAAACTAATAACAAAACAAAAAAATATGAAGAAAAAACTATCACTTTTATTATGTCTTGCAATGACGCTGTTTGTCATGACGTCGAGCACAAAGACTACAACTATCTTTGTTATTGGCGACTCTACTGCAGCCGAGAAATCTAACTTCAAGGACAATCCCGAGCGAGGCTGGGGAATGGTGTTGCAGGGATTTTTCGATGACAAGATATTGGTTGACAATCATGCTGTGAATGGTCGCAGTTCCAAGAGTTTCATCAATGAGGGACGATGGCAGAAGGTTCTCGACAGACTGAAGCCAGGTGACTATGTGTTCATCCAGTTTGGTCATAACGACGAAAAGCCTAAGCCCGATCGTCATACAGATCCGGGGTCAACATTCGATGCCAATTTGCGTCGTTTCGTTGAGGAAACCCGTCAGAAAGGCGGCATTCCTGTATTGTTCAACTCTGTGGTTCGTCGTTGCTGGTATGCTGAGAACCTGAAGAATGACGACGATGAGAAGCTTCGCAAGACTGTGTTCGATGGAGAAGAGAAAATCAACAGCGATACCCTTGTTGACACTCACGGAGCCTATGTCGTAGCCCCACGCTGTGTTGCTCAGGAGTTGAATGTTCCTTTTGTTGATGCTACAAAAATCACGCACGACATAGAGACTTCCCTCGGTATTAAGGGGAGCCGCAGCCTGCATATGTGGTATAAGCCAGGCGAGGTTCCCAGTATTCCTAAGGGCCGTATGGACAATACACACTATAATGTTTATGGCGCGCGCATCATAGCTGGAGCCTTGGCAGATGCTATTGGTAAGGCTGTTCCTGCTCTCGGAAAGCATGTCCGTCACTACGATTATGTGGTGTCAGCAGAAGGCCGTGGCAACTTCATGACCCTTCAGGATGCTGTTAACGCTGTGCCTGCTGGTAAGAAGACAACTATCCTCATCTTGGGTGGCAAGTGGAACAAACCCACGGGCACTCAGGGCAAAAAGATAAAGTACGTGAAGTACTGGGGTGCTAAGGTGAAGTAAGCGCTTCATCCTTTACTGCAGGGAAATGATGGCAGAGTTTTCTCTGTCCAGCATTTCCCTTTCTTTTGCTTTCTTTTTACTTCAATAAAAGCTGCGCCCTGATGAGCTAAAGCACAAGATTTTGATTGTGTCTTAGTTCTTCAGTGCGCAGCTATCTTAACGGGAGTAAGAACTTAGTTCAACGAGCACAAGAAGTTAACTTAATCTGGTCATGAAGTTAACTTAATCTGGTCATGAAGTTAACTTAATCTATTCATGAAGTTAACTTAATCTGGTGTCAACACCGGTTAGAACGCCATCGTCATCCGATAAGAATAAGCTTCCTTACTCCTTAAAGATGCACGTTGTTACTCTCAGAAGAAAGTATGACTATAGGTCAATCTTAGCCATGTTGAAAGATGAGATTTTGCCGTCGGGTGAGACGGTGGCGGTAATTTTGAATGTGCCTTCCTGGGTGCTGCCGTCTGTGCGGCTTACATCCTCACGGGCTGTGAACACTACCTGGTACTCGTATTCCTCGTCGCCAATCTCTCGTTTCTTGATTTGATAATCGTTGTTAAGGCGCCAGTTCAGATTGGTGACGTCTTCTTTATACAACTTGTGCATAAAAGTGAGCACGTCGTTCTTGGTGGCGGCTGTCTTGCCTAAAAGTGAAGATAGGACATCTTCGCAGGTAGAGGTGAGTCCGTCCTCGTTGCGCGAGTTGATGCTCTGGAAGAACTTGCGGAATAGACTGCTGACCATTTGGCTCTCTTCGGGTTGCAGGTCGCGGCTCAAGGCTTTCTTCATGGCGTTCTCTGCCTCTTCGATATGTGATCCGTCGGTGTGCTGGTCGAGGTAAATCTGATAGGCTTCAGCCGTGTCTGCTTTCTTGGCTACCTGCCAGTCGATGGAGTCGATTTTGTTCCACGCCTCCTGTCTGTGGGGCGAGTTGGGGTATTTCTGCAAGTAGGCTTCTATTGCCTCTTTTGAACCGCTCACCATGGCGTTGGTCCAGTCGTTGTCTATGGTCTTGAGGGCGTTGAGGTGCGACATGATGGAGTCGATGTGAGCCTGGTCGGCATCCTTGTAGGTGTCGAGATAGCTCTGAAGAACGTCCGGATCGTTGCTCTGCATGGCGTATTCGTAGGCTTCCTCTTCCTGTTGCTCGTTGGCGTTGTGATAGAAATAAAAGAGTGTGCCACAAACAATGAGTGCAAAGATGAACGAGCAAATCAAGATGGTGCGGTTGGACTTCTTCTCCTGTTTGTCCTCGTTGGCAGCTGGTGATTCCGGAATAGGAGGAATGACTGTGTCTGGTTGAATTGTAGGAACTGGAGGTGTTGTTGCTCCTTTCTGCGTCGTTGGTACAGAAGGAGTGGCAACGCTTCTTGGGTTAGGACAATGACAGTTGGGACACATATTCAGATTGCTGAAATATGCAGTGCCGCAGTTGGTACAAGTGGTAATCTTGCCAGCTATCTCTACGCCACAAGTAGGACATGTGGGTGCTTTGTCGCTAACGGGGTGTCCGCATTCTGGACATTTTATAATCGCCATTTTTATTATGTTTTTTAGTTGAGTGTATATTCTTAAAATGAGATTTTCCGGGAGTTAAGACAACTGTCTTTTTTGCTGGGGATGCCAGGCATTTGTCTCCGCACTTAACATAGACCTTTACACATCCTGTATTGAGATGTATTTGGTTTTAACTTTTCTAACTACTTTTTTTATTTTACATACTTGGAAAGTTGAGTCCTTGTATTGATAGGTGAATGTTTATCCGGTGCCCGGAATCTGATTTCCCCTGAGCCTGTGGTTGCCCATGAACCGGCTCTTGTCCACATATCCGTTGACTCCATTGAGTCTGCCTTTACCCGTGTACTGCCACATCTCGAAGTCGCGTCCGTCCTTAAGAACAGGTGTGCGCTTGGTGTACTGCGCAATCATGAGTTTATAGCTGTCGAGCTTGCCCAGAAGGTAATGATCGTAGAAGTTGGCTCCGGTATAAATGAGCGGCTTCTGCTTGTAGGCTTTCTCTACAAGCAACAGAAACTTGAAAAGGGAGTCGCAGAATTGCTCTGTGTCCATTCCGCTCTTTGTCTCGACGTCTATCATGGGCAGCAAGTCCTGATCGCCTGGACGGCATTGAGCCATGAAGTTCTCGAGCTGTGTCTGCTGTGGAATGCGAGCACGGTAAAAATGGTAAGAACCAACCTTGAGTCCGTATCTGTGGGCAAGGTCTATATTCTGTTTGTATTTGCTGTCTACATTGGTCCCTCCCTCTGTAGCCTTGAGATAAACATACGCCATTTTGGTGTTGTCGCCTACGGTTTCCCAGAACACATTTCCCTGATAGTGGCTGAGGTCGATGCCATGCACATGTTGGCAAGTATCCTCACACTGTACGAACTGTGCGTGGGTGCTGAGGGTGAGTAGGGTGGTGATAATAGTTATGATGATTTTCTTCATAACTGCAAAGTTACTAAAAAACATGCTATCTGCCACCGAAGAGTGTGAATTTTTTAGATATATTTTACTCTTCGATTTCAGAAAGCGAGTGGAATACCTTGTGGGTAAAGTTGCTGATGGTCTCAATGGGGGCATAAGTTATGTAGCGCATGCTTCGTCTGAGGCTCTTGCGCATGGTGCCTCCTGTTGTACGTACAAAGCCAGTGGCAGTCTGTTCGAACTCGATGTCTTTTGCCTCCTGCGTGTTGTAATAGAGGGAGCGTAGGGTGAGTTTGTAGGCGCCTTTTTCCACTCTGCGTACAAAGGGAATCTCGTCTTTTTCGAAGTCGAAGAAGGTGATGAGCACGCTGCCCTCCAGTTGAGCTATGCGCTGGATGTGGAGTTTGCGTAGCCAGGATTCTAACTTGATGAAGTCAACCTTGTCGCCTCTTGTTCTGAGGTATTGTCCCAACTGGATAATGCCTCTAATACTGATTCCATTGGCGAGAATTCCGTTGATGTTGCTTACCAGTAAGCGCAACAGATAGAGCGTCTCAATGGAGGTGTCGATGGAGTGGCGCTCCTCTTTTTGAATCTTGATGAGTCGTCTGTTCAGGAAACTATTGTTCATCAATACAGCTCCGGCAGGAACGGCATTGAGATTCTTCATCATCTGGGCTATCTTCTTTTTTTTGGAAGACAGTCATAGGCTCCAGTTCTTCTTTGGCTCCGAAGTTGTCGGAACGTAACTGGGCGAAAAGGTTGCGCTGCAAAAAGTCCATTCTTTTACTATATTTTTAGGGGTGTAGGTAATATTTAATTTGCAAGTTCGAAGTTATCAAAGAGTTAAGCTAACCTTCTTTTTGCTTTATCAGCTGTAACGCCGTGGATATCTGAACAGAATGGCCATTAGTGCCGCAACGCCTATGGCCATGGGGTAGTAGAGATAGGGAAGAATGTCGATGGGGCTGATGTGCGCCAGTCCTGCTGCCAGGAGCATCTGTACGCCGTACGGGATGAGTCCCTGCACGCAGCACGAGAAAGTGTCGAGGATGCTTGCGGCCTTTCGGTTGTCAACTCCGAACTTGTCGCCTATCTTCTTGGAGATATTTCCCACGGTAAGAATCGCTACGGTATTGTTGGCCGTACAGAGGTTGACGAACGACACTAAGGCAGCAATCGAGAGCTCGGCTCCCCGCTTGTTTTTGACGTGAGCAGTTATCTTGCTGATGATAAAGTTGATGCCTCCGTTCTCCCTGATGGTTTCGAGCATTCCACCAGCCATCATGGCAATGATGACGAGTTCGCCCATGCTGATGACTCCGTTTCCCATGGCCGAGAACCAACCGAAGAAATCGTATGAGTTCGGGATTCCCATGAGGTTTTCGATGATGCCTATGGCTCCGCAAAGAAGAGTTCCCATAGTGAGAACAGCCATCACGTTCATGCCGGCAATGGCTGTGACGAGAACCAGGAGATAAGGAATCACCTTGATGTATTCTACCTCTGCCACCTGCGTAGGAGCCTTGGTTTCTGCTCCCATGATGGCGTAGACGATGAGTATGATGATGGCAGCGGGAACGACAATGAGTGAGTTGATGCGGAACTTGTCGCTCATGCGGCATTCCTGCGTCTGCGTGGCCACCACAGTGGTGTCGGAGATGAAGGAGAGGTTGTCTCCAAAGTAGGCTCCACCCACAATGACAGCTACGGTAAGCCCTAGGTTGGCGTCTACCGAAAGTGCCAGTCCTGCAGCAATAGGAACGAGTGCTACTACTGTGCCCACACTTGTTCCGATGGAAAGAGAGATAAAACAAGCCGCCAGGAAGAGTCCTGGCAGAATCATGCTGGCAGGAAGGATGCTGAGAGCCAGGTTGACGGTAGCATCGACAGCTCCCATGGCCTTGGCAGATGCAGCAAATGCTCCTGCCAGCACATAAATCCAGAGCATAAGCATCAGATTACTGGCTCCGGCTCCACGGCTGTAGGTGTCGATGCGCTTCTTGATGGGCAGTCCTCCTGATATTGCCACAGCATAGATGCTGGAAATCATGAAAGCCACCGTAAGCGACAGATTGTCGCCCGAGCCGTTGCTCCTTACCGAATGGATGGTAAAGACAGCTATCAGCAGTATTAACAGAAACAATGGCGAGAGTGCCAGTAATCCTTTCTTATTGCTCATTTTTAGTCTGTTTATTCACTTTATTTACAGCGTTACGCCGTTCTTGAAGATTGAGATTTCGCGATAGCCGTTGTACTCGTTGCGAGCTTCTTCGCCATTGGCTACTGCGATAATCTTGTCGATGAACTTGCGTACCAAGTCCTTCATTTCAGTACCTTCCACCAGTTCGCCTGCGTTGAAGTCAATCCAGTTTGGCTTGTTGCGGTAGAGGTTGCTGTTGGTGGAAATCTTCATGGTTGGTACGAAGGTGCCGAATGGCGTACCGCGACCAGTGGTGAAGAGAACCAGCTGACAGCCGGCAGAAGCAAGGGCTGTGGAAGCTACGAGGTCGTTGCCTGGTGCAGAGAGAAGGTTCAGACCCGTTGTCTCCAAACGGTCACCATACTGGAGCACACCGCTGACTGGAGCGCGACCGCACTTCTGTGTGCAACCGAGAGCCTTGTCCTCGAGTGTAGAAATACCACCCGCCTTGTTGCCTGGAGAAGGATTCTCGCCTACAGGCTCACCATGAGAGAGGAAGTACTCCTTGAAATCGTTGATGAGGTGAACTGTCTTGTCGAAGAGTTCCTTGTTCTCGCAACGGTTCATCAGGATGGTCTCAGCGCCAAACATCTCAGGCACCTCGGTGAGGATAGAAGTTCCGCCCTGTGCCACGAGCCAGTCGGAGAACTCGCCTACCAATGGGTTGGCAGTAATTCCGCTGAATCCATCTGATCCACCGCACTTCAAACCTACGCGCAGTTTGCTGACCGAAACCTCCTGTCGCTTGTCTTCCTTGGCCTGAGCATAGAGTTCGCGGAGCAGTTTCATGCCTTCCTCGAGCTCGTCGCCTTCCACTTTCTGAGTTACCAAGAGCTTGATGCGGTCTTTGTCGTAGTCGCCCAGCATCTTCATGAACTCGTCTGGCTGGTTGTTCTCGCAACCCAGGGAGAGTACGAGTACGGCGCCTGCGTTAGGGTGTAGACAGATGTCGCGAAGCACTTTGCGTGTGTTCTCGTGGTCGCCCGAAAGCTGAGAGCAGCCGAAGTTGTGGTGCCATGCGTGAATAGCGTCGATGCCCTCGCACTTGGTTTCCTGCTTGAGCAGGTCGACGAGCTTCTCGGCAATACCGTTCACACAGCCTACTGTAGGAACGACCCAAATCTCATTGCGCACACCTACCTCGCCATTCTTGCGTACATAGCCCTTGAAAGTACGGTTCTCGTTCTCGATGTTCAGGATCTCCTCTACAGGATTGTAGGTGTATTCCAAAGTTCCGGCAAGGTTGGTCTTGAGGTTGTTCTCGTTGACCCATTCTCCCTGCTTCAGGTCTTTCTTTGCATGACCGATAGGGTAGCCGTATTTCAGGATATTGGTTCCTTCAGCAGCATTGTCGATGAGGACTTTGTGTCCTGCTGGGGTGTCTTGTAACAAGGTGATGGTCTTGCCGTCAACCTCGATGATCTCGCCCTGCTTGAATGGGCGGAGACAAACCACTACCGAGTCGGCAGGGTTGATCTTGATAAAGCTTGATTGTTTCATTTTTTGTAGGTTGTTTTATATTGTTTTTATTTCGTATGTGAGGGAGTTCTTAGAGTTGAGTTCTGCGGTAGAAGTCCACGTTTTCCTTCATTAGAAGCTCGATGGGCATGTAGTTTACCGGAGTAACTTTCTTTTTCAGCACGATGGCCTGGAGAGAGTATCGATGCACGCATAGCCTTGCATGTAGGCATGCTGGGCGATGAGGGAAAAGATATGCTTCCCCTCGCGCAGGCAGCGGGCGTTCTTCTCTACCATATCGTAAACCCCATTGATTTTGGGATGTTTGCCGTCGGTTGGTCTTCAGCAGAAAAGTCGCCCACGATGTGTGCCTTGGATGTCAGGGTGATGCAATGGTGTACCTGTGGGTTGGAAGAGAAGAACTTCTCCAGCATTTTATTGTATTCGGCACGAGTTCCGTTGAGTGGCAGGTCGAGGTCGGTAACCTTCACGTTAGGGTAGTGGTCGTGCATGTAGTGCAGAAATCCCACTTCTCGGTTGTCCTGCTGCTTACTCATCACGCGTCCGTCCTTCGTCTGTCTCATGAGCATGATTTCCGTCTCCCTGCAGGCAATCATCATCAGCATCTTGGCTGCAAAATATCCGCTGCAGAAAGAGTCCTGTCCGTAGAACGACAGGGGCTTGAGGTCGGGCATGTAGGAGTCGAGAAGAATGAAGGGAATGTTCAGCTCGTGCAATTGGTCGGTGAACTCTCGTGTGACATCGAGTGAAGATGGAACGACAACGACACCTTCGGGCTTAGCCTGTATGATCTCGCTGGCTTTCTCACGGAACGACTCATCGCTGGAGCGTTCGAAGAAACAGATTTCCACGTCGATGTGGAAGTCTCGCCTGGTGTCCTCGCATTTTCGTGCCCCTTCTTCTATCTCCTCCCAGTAAGCCTCCGACTCGTGCTTTGGCAGCAGCATGTAGAAGGTGTACTGCTTGTTGTAAGCCAGTGCGCTGGCGTACATATTGGGCTGGTAGTTCATCTCCTTGAGAGCCTGTTCTACCTTCTTGCGGGCTGGTTCCGAAACATTGGGGCGATCATGTAAGACCCTGTCTACGGTACCTACAGAAACGCCAGCTCTTTCAGCAATGTCTTTGATTCTGATTTTTTCGGCCATTCTCTTTCTTCTTGTTTGTTTTGTTAGCGGCTCGCGCGCACCTTAATATATTTAAGTAGGATTGTGCGAAGCCACAATGTGGATAGTTCTTCTTATTCGTATATTGTGTTGTGTGCGACCACAACAAGTTATTTTTGGGGCAAATTTACAATAAAAAATCGAATTGTGCGAATGCACAGCGTGTTTTTTGCTATAAAAACAAAAAAAAGTCGTTTTTATTTCTTTATTCAAGAAAAAAGGCTTATTTTTGCCCCAAGAAACTTCATCATAGAAGAAATAAATCAAGAAATTCCTTATAGGCGAAATAAATTCAAGTAATAACAAACAATAAATTAAAAACTATCAAACAACAATGGCAAAAATTGTAACATTAGGTGAGATTATGCTTCGTTTGTCACCCGAAGGCAACGATCGCTTCATTCAGAGTGAGTCATTCCGCATCATCCCTGGCGGTGGTGAGGCTAATGTGGCTGTCAGCGTAGCCAACTATGGTCATGATGCTTACTTCGTATCTAAGTTGCCAAAGCACGAGATTGGTCAGATCGCCCTGAACGCTCTTCGTCGTTATGGCGTAAATACCGACTTCATTGCCCGTGGCGGTGAGCGTGTTGGTCTTTACTATGCAGAGACAGGTGCTTCTATGCGTCCTTCTAAGGTTATCTACGACCGTGCCCACAGCTCAATCGCTGAGGCTGATCCATCTGATTTCGATTTTGATAAGATCATGGAGGGTGCTCAGTGGTTCCACTGGAGCGGCATTACTCCTGCCATCAGCGATAAGGCTGCCGAGTTGACCAAGTTGGCTTGCGAGGCTGCCAAGCGTCATGGTGTGACAGTATCTGTAGACCTCAACTTCCGCAAGAAGCTCTGGACTTCTGAGAAGGCCATCTCTGTCATGCGTCCTTTGATGCAGTATGTTGACGTTTGCATCGGTAACGAGGAGGATGCTCAGCTTTGTCTTGGCTTCAAACCAGATGCTGACGTAGAGGGCGGTAAGACCGACGCCGAGGGTTACTATGGTATTTTCCAGGGCATGATGAAGGAGTTCGGTTTCAAGTATGTAGTTTCTACATTGCGTGAGTCACTCTCTGCTACCCGCAACGGCTGGAAGGCTCTTATCTACAACGGCAAGGAGTTCTATCAGAGCAAGCACTACGACATCAACCCAATCATCGACCGTGTAGGTGGTGGTGACTCATTCTCAGGTGGTTTGATTCACGGTTTGCTGACTAAGCCAAATCAGGCTGAGGCTCTCGAGTTTGCTGTTGCAGCTTCTGCTTTGAAGCATACTATCCCTGGCGATTTCAACCTGGTTTCTGCTGACGAGGTAGAGAGTCTGGCTGGTGGTAACGCCAATGGCCGTGTACAGCGATAACTTCTGAACTTGCTAAAGTTCAACTAAACATTAAATAATAAACAATAAACATTATATAGATAATGGCAAAGTTTAGCAAAATGCAGGTCATGGAAGCCATGAAAGAGACTGGTATGGTTCCTGTATTCTTCAACAAGGATATTGAGATTTGTAAGAACGTCATCAAGGCTTGCTACGAGGGTGGTGTTCGAGTATTCGAGTTTACTAACCGTGGTGACTTCGCTCACGAGATTTTTGGCGAGTTGGTGAAGTGGTCCGACAAAGAGTGCCCAGAGATGATTCTCGGTGCTGGTACTGTAGTTGATGCAGGTACAGCTTCTTTGTACCTCCAGTTGGGTGCCAACTTCATCGTAGGTCCTAACTTCAACCCAGAGATTGCTCCTGTCTGCAACCGTCGCTTGGTTCCTTATTCACCAGGTTGTGGTTCTGTAACCGAGATCAACAATGCTCAGGCAGCAGGTTGCGACGTAACCAAGGTATTCCCAGCAGGCAACGTAGGTGGTCCTTCATTCGTTAAGAACGTGATGGCACCTTTGCGCTGGAGCAACATCATGGTAACAGGTGCTGTAGAGCCAACCGAGGAGAACCTTACTCCCTGGATCAAGGCCGGTGTTCTCTGTGTAGGTATGGGTTCTAAGCTCTTCCCTAAGGAGACCGTAGCTGCTGGCGACTGGGCTGCTATTACAGCAAAGTGCCAGGAGGCTTTGGGGTACATCGCAAAGGCTCGCGCTTAATATGCGTGTATAATATTGGAGATTCGTAGAGTCACATATTATCGTTTATACAATAGCGCTATCACCTTTCTGATGATAGCGCTGTTTTTCTTTTCAGCTTGTTCGCCGTCGCATAAGGGCGAAGTAGATGAGCTGAATTCTCTTTCTTATGCTTATCATTACCGTAATCTCGATTCTGCCAAGGTTCTGGCACATAGGGCTTTGAGGCTTGCCGATGACTATCCTGCAGGTTACGCTGAGGCGCACAACAACCTGGCTTTCGTAGCCATAGCCAAGATGGATTACGAGCAGGCTCGCCGACATTTGGTGGAGGTGGAACAGCGCAGCGACAACCAGATAGAGATCCTTGTTGCCCACGTACAGAACATGCGCCTTTGCCAGCGCGAGTCGCGCAATAAGGACTTCTATGCTTATCGTGAGAAAGCGATGCGCCTGCTCCGCCGTATTGGTGAGGAAGCCGACAATCTGCCTCCGCGCGAACGTAAGCGTGCCCTTTATGCCCATTCCGAGTTAGACATCGTTGCCGCTACCTATTTCTATTATGTAGGTCAGGAGGAACCCATGTTGCAGGCTCTAAACGATATTGATGCTGAAGCCTTGGAGGCAGATACGGCTCAGTATCTCAACTATTTATACAATATTGGCGCTGGAGGAGCCATCGTCAGCGGAACAGCTGAGGAAATCGGACAGGGCGAGTTCGACTACCTGATGCGATGCTTTATGCTGGCCTGTTCAGGAACCCCTTATCCCTATTGGCAGGCTAATGCTTTGCAGGCCCTTAGCGAGCATCTGCAGAGTCCCAGTCTGCGCAGTTACCTGATTCGCAACAATTGGCCTTCTATCAAATATCTTAATATTGACCAGGTGCCCGACAGTCTTTTGGCAGGTAACCTGGCTCAAATGGCGCTCAACTTGTTCTCGTCTTACGGCGATGTTTATCAGACAGCCGGAGCTTACAGAACACTGGCTGAATGCTACTGGGCCATAGACGACTACCGTTCGGCAGAAGACTGTCTCAACCATGCGCTCAACGACAATAAGCGCATCAAGGCAGCACCCGACTTGGTGGTCTCCATTGCTGAGCGCCTCTGTCTGGTCTATTCTGCCATCGACGACAAGCCACACAGCGATTTTTACCGCAACATGTATCTCGACCTGCAGGAGCGAACCCGACAGGACAAGCAGTTGGAAGCCCGTGCAGCCGTGCTCGACAACAATGCTGTGCTGCTCAACTGGATGATAGCATCCGTGATAGGAATGATCGTTCTTGTGGTGTTCCTGCTCTATCTCTTCGACAGGATGCGCCGCAGGAATGTGCACCGTGGCTCTATCACCAAACTGCTTGAACCCTTACAGCAATGGAAGGATAGCAATGCTCAGCACATCAGCGAGTTGAACGACAGGAAGGAGGATATAGAGGAGGAACTGCAAATGACGCTCTTCCACGTGAGGGACAACAAGAAACGCCATTTGGAGCAACGTGCCAAGGTGGCATTGGTCAACAGCATAACGCCCTTCATCGACCGCATGATTCACGAGGTGGACTGCCTGAAACACCGCGACGAACCCGACTCGGTGAAGAAGGATAGGTACCAGTACATCTCAGAGCTGACTGCCAAAATCAACCAGTACAACGAGGTGCTTACCCGGTGGATCCAGATGCGGCAGGGAACTCTTAATCTCCGTATTACGAGTTTTGCGTTGCAGCCCCTGTTCGACATTGTGCAGAAGGGCAAGATGAATTTCGACATGAAGGGCGTGGAACTGGTTGTAGAGCCCACCGAGGCAGTGGTGAAGGCCGACCGTACGCTGACGCTTTTCATGATTAACACCATGGCCGACAATGCCCGCAAGTTCACCCCTCAGGGTGGCCGTGTGATGGTGAGCGCCTCGATAGCTGATGCTTATGTGGAAATCTGCATTACAGACACGGGAGTAGGCATGGACGATAAGCAGTTGGAGCACGTCTTCGACCGCACTTATACAGGTGGTCATGGTTTCGGACTTCTCAACTGCAAGGGTATTATAGAGAAATACAAGAAGGTGAGCAGCATCTTCTCAGTGAGTTCGATTTTTGCCGAGAGCGAGTTGGGAAAGGGCAGCCGCTTTGTCTTCCGCCTGCCCCGGGGAATAGGCGGTCGGCTGAAGTCGCTTTCCGTAGGACTCGTAGGTCTGGTGGGCTTGATGGCGATGACGTGCCTGCCGCAGCAGGTTGTTGCCCAAAATACGCTCCGCCATCAGCGCGACAATGCTGCCAACCATCGTCTCCCGCTCAATCTGCAGCGTGCCGACGTCTTTGCCGATTCGGCTTATTTCTGCAACATCAACGGCGAGTACGAGCGCACCCTCCAGTATGCTGACTCTGCCCGCAGTTACCTCAACCGCCATTACCTGTCGCTTCATCCTGGCGGCAAGGTGCTGATGACAGCCAGTCCGAGCGACGTTCTCCCAGCCGAATTGTTGTGGTACCAGGACAGTCTGCCCACCAATTATTATGTTATTCTCGACCTGCGTAATGAGAGCGCCGTGGCTGCTCTTGCCCTACACAAGTGGGACCTCTATCGCAGCAACAACAAGGTCTACACCCAGCTCTACCGCGAGATGGGAGCTGACTCTACGCTGCCAGCCTATGTGCGCACCATGCAGCTGTCGGAGAACTCGAAGACGGTGGCCATCGTGCTACTCATTCTCCTTCTGCTGCAGTTGCCTTTGGCTTACTATTTGCTCTATTATCGCCATGTACTGACCTTCCGTTTCGCCGTGGAGAAGGTGAATGAAATCAACCGCATCCTGCTGAGTGACGCTACCGACGAGGTGAAGTTGCAGCGCATTAGGCAGACGTGGAACAAGCGGGGAGTGAGACTTCATGGACTGAATGCCCAGTTGGGCGATGTAGTTGACCAGATAGAGCAGGCGCTCCAGGAGAGTATGCGGCGTACAGCAGCCGAGACCTACGACATGGAGATGACAGAAGACGAGTTGCATAAAGCGGAGTATGAGAATGGGCGTCTGCACGTGTCGTGCTCTGTGCTCGACAACTGCCTTTCCACGTTGAAGCATGAGACGATGTATTATCCTTCGCGCATCCGTCAGCTCGTAGAGAACGATCCTTCCGATGTGCAGTCGCTTCATGAGTTGGTGGACTATTATAAGTCGCTCTACACCATGCTCAGTGCCCAGGCGATGGAGCAGGTGGAGCTGAATGTGAAGAACGACAAGTTCCTTCGCCAGTATCTTTTCGACCTTCTCACCTCGGGAGCAGGAAAAGTGGAAGTCAGGGTAGAGGACTTGCCCGATTCGCCTTATGCTGTCTGCCGGGTAGAGATGCAGGAAGTGGATTACGATGAGCAGCTTCACCATCGGCTCTTCACTCCTCTGACTCACGACATGAAGTACCTGCTTTGCCGGCAGATTGTTCGCGAAATAGGCGAAGTGACCAATCTGCGTGGTTGCGGAATCTCAGCCAGGTCGAGTGCTTCAGGCAAGCTCATGATCGAAATCGTGCTGCCCAAGAGTATGGCTCAGGAGAATCTTCAGGAGTTATTTCCCAGAAGTTGAATCCTGTCCCCATTGAAAACTTCTCAAAAAGATAAAAAAGTAAAACAATAATAATATGGAACCATTTAAAGTAATCATTGTCGAAGATGTACCCTTGGAGCTGAAAGGCACAGAGGGAATCTTCAAAAACGAAATCCCTGAAGCTGAGATTATAGGAACGGCTGAAAGCGAAACCAGTTACTGGCGCCTCATCAAGCAGCAGGTGCCCGACCTTGTGCTGCTCGATCTTGGACTGGGCGGTTCCACCACCATTGGTGTGGAGATCTGCCGTCAGACCAAGGAGACTTATCCTGCCCTGAAGGTGCTTATTTTCACAGGCGAGATTCTGAACGAGAAGCTGTGGGTCGATGTGCTCGATGCAGGTTGCGACGGTATTATCCTGAAGAGTGGCGAGCTGCTGACGCGTGGCGATGTGGCGAGTTGCATGAGCGGCAAGAAAATGGTGTTCAACCAGCCTATCCTTCAGAAGATAGTAGACCGCTTCAAGCGAAGTGTCAACAGCCAGCTAATGCGCCAGGAGGCTTTGGTCAACTACGAGATTGACGAGTACGACGAGCGTTTCCTGCGCCATTTGGCGCTGGGCTACACCAAGGAGCAGATTACGGGTCTGCGCGGAATGCCTTTCGGCGTGAAGAGCTTAGAGAAGCGTCAGAACGAGTTGGTTCAGAAACTCTTCCCAGACGGCAACAAGGGTATTGGTATTAATGCCACCCGATTAGTGGTGAGGGCTTTGGAACTTCACATTCTGGACGTAGACAATCTGAAGGCAGATGAGGATTAATAAGTTGATGGCATGGGTGGCGCTGCTGCTCGGAGTGGGGCAGGTGGTGCTTATTCTGACGTCGTGGCTTCTTACAGCTGCAATGCCTGAGAGTTTTCCGCGCTCCCTGCTTAGCGCCGAGGGTATCCGTTGGTTTTTCGGTCGCTTTGTGGGCAATGTGGAGTCGCCCTTGCTGGTGTGGCTTCTGCTTTTCTCTTTCATGCTTGGAGCCCTGCAGTACAGCGGCATTCTGCATTACCGATCCTCCGAGTACCGCCAGCGCATCGCCATGCGTTTGGCTCTCTTCGAGGGCATTTTCTTTTTGCTGTTGATATTGGCGCTTGTGCTGGTTCCTCATGCCATCCTGCTCAATGTGATGGGGGGCCTCTTACCCAGCAGTTTCTCTGCCAGTATCGTGCCTTACTGTTGTTTTTCCCTGATGGTGATGAGTGTCAGTTTCGGTGTGATGAGCGACCGGATGAAGGGCGTCGCCTCCGTCTACGAGGCTCTTGTCTCGGGCGTTGGCAAGATGGGCGGTTTGCTGCTCATCTATGTCATTGGCGCCCAGCTCTACCACAGCATTATCTTCCTCTTCTCAGCCTGATAAGATAAGAGAGTGATTTTAATATGAGGGAATTTTAGCGAGCCACATGCTGTTTTTTGTGAGCAGTATGCAGTAGTCTTGTCTAAAATGTTTATCTTTGCGGCAGCATGTTGATAAATATTAAAAACTCTTTTGCAAATGGGGAAGTTAAAGAATTTAAAGAAGTTAAGAAGTTAAAGGAGTTAAGACAAATGCTTTATGGCTCAGTATACAACCAAAAAGGCTGTTGGCTATAACTTCTAACGACCGAGTGGAGTGATAACTTTTTTTACTTCTATAACTTCCGTACATGCGAAACTTCGGTTAAAAATCAGAAAAGTAGTATGAACATAGAATCAATTCGAGAGTATTGCCTCTCACTCCCCCTCGCAACTGAGGCTTTCCCATTTGATGAGCGAACCTTGGCGTTTCGCATCTTCGATAAGATTTTTGCTTATGTAGATTTGGAGCGTCCGGAATGGGTTACGATGAAGTGTAATGCCGATTATGCCGTCGAACTCCGGGAGGAGCATTCCGAGATAGAAGGTGCCTGGCATTGGAACAAGAAGTATTGGAACCAGGTGAATCTCTATGGTTCGCTGGAAGATGATTTTATCCTGGGATTGATTCGCCACAGCTATTCCGAAGTGGTGAAGAAGCTCAAGAAACAGGTGCGGATGGAGCATCCGGAAATCATGGAAGTGAAGGAATAAACAAATGATGAAAAAGGAAAAAGAAGACTCTGAATTAGCAATAAGAAATGCTGATTCAGAGTCTTCTTGTTAATATATAATTCCTAATTTTTTTTGAGTCTTGATTGAATCGCTCCTTTCGAATGCTCCATGATTTCTGCTATTTCTTTTATAGTTTTTCCTTAATTATAAAAGTTTATCAGAATATCATCTGCTACTTTTCCCATGGAGATAGGCGTTCCATGTTCTTTCTTTTTCTTCTAATGTATATGCTTTTTTAAGGTGTTTGGGGTGTATGGAACTTTATCCAGAACCCTGTATTCCAATCTTCAATCGTTCTGGTTTCGGTACTGAAACTGATACCTATCTTTACGAGTCTTCTGTCGTCAGCCTCGAAAGAAACCATGTAGCCTTTTTCGTCTATCTGGGCGAGGACTTCCTTGGCAGGCTTGTTGATTTTTATCTCGAAGACGAAGATGGTGTGGGGCGAGAACTTGGTGATACCCGTGATGAAGGCGAATCTGATGTATTCATCATTAGCCTTGATTGGGGCATAAAATCCTGTATGACGGTTCTGATTTCTGCTAGCCTGTCCTCATAATAGGGAAAATCATTCATTTTTTCTGTAGTTTGGGTAATGCGTGTTTTCGGGAATCTTCGTATCTTTGCACTCGGAAATGATGATCATCATATAATCATAACTATAAGTACAAAAAATAAGTATAAGAAAATGTATATTGAGAAAATAAAGTCGCCAGCCGACTTGAAGAAGCTGGATTTGAAGGCGCTGCAGGTGGTGGCTGATGAAACCAGACAGGCTGTGCTGAACCGTGTAAGCAAGCATGGCGGTCATGTGGGGCCGAACCTCGGATTCGTGGAGGCTACCGTGGCGCTTCACTACGTTTTTAATGCGCCAAAGGATAAGCTCGTGTTTGACGTAAGCCACCAATGTTATCCGCATAAGGTGCTCACCGGACGAGCTGCGGGATTCCTCGGCGATGTGGATGACATGAATGCCATTTCGGGCTATTCTTCTCCTGTCGAATGTCCGGAGTATGACAATTTTTGAGGTGGGGCATACTTCCACTTCCGTGAGTCTTGCCACCGGTTTGCAGAAGGCGCGCGACATCAAGGGAACCGATGAGAACATCATCGCCATTATCGGCGACGGATCCCTTTCTGGCGGCGAGGCTTTCGAGGGACTGGATGAGGCTTCGGAACTCGGAACGGGCATCATCATCGTGGTGAACGACAACGAAATGTCTATCGCCGAAAATCATGGCGGAATCTACAACGTACCCTGCGTGCCTTGCGCGAGAGCAATGGCACCTGCGAGCACAACTGGTTCAAGGCGTGGGGCTTTGAATACAAGTACCTGGAAGAGGGTAACGACATCGGAAAACTCATCCAGGTTTTCGAGAGCGTGAAGGATACGGATAAGCCTACCGTGGTTCACATTCACACAGAGAAAGGTCATGGATTTGCGCCAGCCGTAGCCAATAAGGAGGCTTGGCATTGGGGAATGCCTTTCAATCTGGAAGACGGCAGCCGACCAAGAAGGAATGCCGATGGAACCCTCCCGGAGGTTGCTCCAACAGAGGATTACGGTACATTATTCTCTGACTGGATGCTGGGCGAGATGAAGCAGGATAAGACCCTCATCGCCGTAACCGCCGGTACTCCTACCGCAGGTGGCTTTACTGCCGATAAGCGCCAACTGGCTGGCAAGCAGCACATCGATATGGGAATCGCCGAAGAGCAGGCGGTGGCCATGATTTCGGGAATGGCGAAGGGTGGATTGCATCCTGTCTGGACCGTTTACAGCACCTTCATCCAACGTACCTACGACCAGATTGCGCAAGACCTCTGCATCAATTCCAACCCAGCCGTAATCAACGTGGTAGGAGGCGGAGTGAATTCGATGAACGACATCACCCACATCTGCCTTTTCGATATTCCGATGCTCTGCAGCATTCCGGGGCTCATCTATCTGGCTCCAACCACCTGCGAGGAGTATTTCGCCATGCTCAGCTGGAGCATCCGGCAGGATAAGAAGCCTATCGCCATCCGTGTGCCAAGCAATGGCGTGGTTCATGCGTCTGAAACCGTTGATGCTGAGTATGGTTACGAGGCAAAGTACAAGGTGATGCACCAGGGCGAGAAGGTGGCAGTCATCGCCGCCGGTTCGTTCTATCAGAAGGGCGAGAATGTAGTCCGCCTGTTGGCTGATAAGGGTATCGATGCTACGCTCATCAATCCCCGTTATCTGAATGAGGTGGATGCCGAAGTGCTGGATAGCCTGAAGGCAAACCATCAGTTGGTGGTAACCCTGGAAGATGGCTCGAAGGATGGCGGATTCGGTGAGCGCATCGCCTCTTACTATGGCACTTCAGAAATGAAGGTGATGGTGGGCGGCATCAGAAAGGGACTCTACGACAGATACGATGTGAAGGAGTTGCTTTCGGATAATCGCCTGCTCGATGAGCAGATTGTGGAAGACGTTTTGTTAGTTATTAATGATTAATGATTAGTTAGTCGGCATAGTTAGTTTTTATTTAACGAGAAATCCAAGCCGGAGAATCATCTCTAGCTTGGATTTCTTCTGTTTTATCATCGAATGTTTGTCTTAATCTTAGTCATCATCCCAATCTCTATCGTGCTTCCACTTCTTCTTGTCGTGCTTGTGATGCTTGCACGGCTTTCCTGGTCCATAAGTTACATGGGTTCCGCCTGGGCATCCTGGTCTTCCGTAGCTGCACTCAGGGCGAGGGCGGCGCTTGTCGTGTCCCCAGTTATGCTTTGGATACTTGGTGTAAATATGGTGAACATACACATGATTATTCCAGCCGATAGGGCGATAGAAATAGTATGAGTTCTTAAATTTCTTCCATTGTCTGGCGGTCATCATGCGCTTGAGCTGCTTGTTGCGGTAATGCCAGCCGTAGGCATCGATGTCGCGATAGCTGCGGATGCCATTGAGATAATTGAGATTGATGTTCAGGATGCTGTTGCGCTGGGCGCTGCTCAATCCCAGTTCCACCACCATCTTATCTGTGATAAAACGGGCTTCTGCCTGAATATTTGTCAGTCTCTGAGCATTCATAGATGTAATCATCATCCATACTGCTACCAATGTCATAATCATTCTTTTCATAACTATCTTCTCTTTAAAGGGTTATTACTGCATTTATTTATTTTTGGTGCAAAGAAAGTGCAAACGAGCACAATGAAAGCTTGCTTTCAAATTGTCGAGTGCAGCCTTTCTTCTAACGTAGTGCAAAGATAGAGAGAATAGCTGAAAATAACAAGGGGAAAACCATAAACCAGCGTATGATTTTCCCTAAAAGCATCGGGGGAACTCCCGTAATAAGATTGTAGTATCTTTTATCTGCAAATTCAAATCCTTGTAACCTCTTTGACACAAAATACCCCTACCTTTGCACCCGAAATTTAACAGGTATTACCCCGAAAGGGGAAATCTTTAATAAAGGTATTATAGTCAGATAAAGAAAAAATGGAAAAGAAAGTATCGGGTAAGCATAGCAGCATGAATGGCTTTGCTATGATGAAAGGTAGAGTAGTTACAGTAGTTTTGGCTTCGGCTTTATTGTTGGGCGGAGGCTTGACTGCACAGGCTCAAAACGCAGCATTAACAACCTGCTCTCAGAGTGCAGCAACCGCAATTCCGCAGAATCCTAACTGGAAGGCGAATGCTGCCGAATGGCAGAAACTGAAGGGCGAAATCACCCTCTACATGACCAATGACATGGGCCGAAACGGCTACTACGATCAGAAAACTATCGCCGAACTGATGGGCGAGATGGCGGGCACGGTAGATCCGGAATGCGTACTTGCCGTAGGCGACATCCACCATTTTAATGGCGTGGCTTCCACCCAAGATCCTCTGTGGCTTACCAATTACGAATATGTTTATTCTCATCCAGACCTGATGCTCGACTGGTTCCCGGTTTGTGGCAACCATGAGTATCGTGGTAATACTCAGGCTTTTATGGACTACGGCAAGGTGAGCCGCCGCTGGATGATGTCAGCCAAATATTACACTAAGGTGTTCGACCACAAGGGAACTGCCATCCGTGTCATCTTCCTCGACACCACACCTCTTATCGATTCTTACCGCAAGAATTCAGAAATCTATCCTGATGCCTGCAAGCAGGATGCTGAGGCTCAGCTTTCATGGCTCGACGAAACCCTGAAGAATGCCAAGGAAGACTGGGTCATCGTGGTAGGCCATCATCCTATCTACGCCTACACCACGAAGAAGGAGAATGAGCGCCTCGACATGCAGAAGCGCCTTCTTCCTATCCTCCATAAATATAATAATGTGGCGATTTATGCCTGCGGTCACATCCACAACTTCCAGCATATCCAGAAGAAGGGCGACAACATCGACTACGTAGTCAATTCCTCTTCATCTCTGGCTCGTCCTGTGAAGCCTATTGATGGCACCGTGTTCTGCAGTTCTGCCGATGGTTTCTCTGTATTTACAGCAGATAAGAAGCAGCTCAGAATGTCGATGATTGACAAGGATGGAAAAGTCATCCACACGGTTTTAAAGGTAAAAAAGTAAAAAGGTAAAAGAAGCTTTTTTGCGAAAAGAAACGAATGAAGATTTCAATAGCGATATAGATGAAAAGATTTTTACTGAGTGCGGCGCTTCTTGCCGCAGCGACTACCACCATCCAGGCACATACGCTGGATGGTATAGTCAAGGATAACAAAACGGGCGAACCCCTCATCGGAACCGTAATCCGAGTAAAGGAGCTGCCCAACGTGAGTACCACCACCGGACTTGATGGTACTTTCACCCTGCATGAATTGCCTGATAAAGGCAAGGTGACCATCATCGTTTCCTACATGTCTTACAAGACCAGGGAGATGGTAGTGGATGTGGCAAAGAAAGACAAGGTGGATATTCCGATGGATGAAGACTTGAAGCAGTTGGGCGAAGTGGTGGTTACCGGTCATCGTGAATACCGCAGCGACCGAAGTGCCATAGAATCCGTGAAGAATGCCGGCAACGTGCTCAACGTGATGAGCCAGCAGAGCATCCAGCTTTCGCCTGACGTCAACGTGGCGAGCGTTCTGCAGCGAGTATCGGGTGTAACCATGGAGCGTGATGCTTCGGGCGAGGCTTCCTACGCCATCCTCCGAGGTATGGACAAGCGCTACAACTACACCCTGGTGAACGGCGTGAAGATTCCTAGTCCGGATGATAAAAACCGTTACATCCCATTGAATATCTTCCCTTCAGATCTGATGGACCGCCTCGTGGTTTCCAAGTCTCTTACTGCTGATATGGAAGGCGATGCTGCCGGCGGCGTGGTGGACATGGTGATGAAGGATGCCCCATCCCGCTTCCAGATTCAGGCGAATGCTGCCATCGGAGCAAGTGATTATTTCTGGAAGGATGGCAGAGATTATCTTACCAGCAACCGCTCTGATTATACAAAGAAATCTCCTTACGAGGCTTTCGGCTCTGAATACAAGGCACAGATGAGCGATTTCAAGAACGGTCCTGTTCAATTGAAGAGCCATTCTCTTCCTGCTCCTAATTTCATCGGAGGTCTGAGCATCGGCAACCGCTTCTGGAACGACCGCCTGGGCGTGATGCTTGCCGGAAGCGTGCAGAATGTTTTCCGTGGCACCGAGCGCACCTACAATTCCGTAAAGATGGCTTCGGGCGAGCAGGCCATGTACATTTCCAATCTGCAGCATCGCTATTATAGCATCCACGACCTTACTGCGGGTGCTCATGCCAAGATAGATTTAACCCTGCCTGGTCACAAGCTGGAATGGTACAACATGTATGTGCGCACCAATTCCAAGGGCACCAGATACAACAATAGTGTCAATACCGAATACATCGGAGCTGACAGCTACACGCAGGACGATGAAGTTCGCTCTCTCTCAACCACCCAGAGCATCTTCGCCACCAACCTGAAGGGTACGCATCATCTTACCAAGGATTTTACCGTAGATTGGTCGGGCGTGTTCTCGCAGGCTAAGGAGGAAGATCCGGACAGAACTTACGTTACCCTGACCAACACCATAATCAGAACTGCCGAGAATGGCGGCGATGCCGTTTCGGGTTCCATCTGGGAAGGCGACAAGAACATCACCAAGACCCTGCCTAAGAGTGCTGAACGCCGATTCCAGCACAACAAGGATACCGACTGGGCGGGTTACATCAACCTCTCTTACGATACCCATTTCGCCAACTCTGTGGAGGCTCTCTGGAAGGCGGGCGCACAGTATCGCAGAAAGGAACGCAGCAACAGATATTATTCTTACATCTTCAATCCTGCCGACATCTCGCAGCGATTGGATGGCAACGGAATAGACCAGTTTGCTCACATCGATTGGGTTTGCAAGACTCCTTATTCTCAGGCTTCGCAGCTCAACTACGATTCCAAAGAGCACATCGGCGGAGCCTACGCCATGGTAACCATGAAGAGCGAGGTGGGCGAACTGAATGCCGGTTTCCGTGCCGAGCACACCAACCAGATTTACACCATGCTCCAGCACTTCCGCAACATGGGACAGGTGGGCGAGCAGAGCTACTGGGATTATCTGCCATCGGCATCCATCAAGTGGACGCCAACCAAGAAGATGAACGTGCGTCTCTCTTACTATCGCTCCATCAACCGTCCGGGCTTCTACGAGATAGTGCCTTATCAGATTCAGGGCGAGGAGTATCAGGAAAAGGGTAATCCAAACTTGAAGCGTGCCTGCATCGACAACATCGACCTGCGCTGGGAGTGGTTCCCAAGCAAGACCGAACAGATTCTTGCCGGCGTATTCTATAAGTATCTGAAAGACCCTATAGAGCAGGTGTTCGTAACATCGGATGGCAAGATTGGAGCCGGAACCGATGCCTATTACATGCCTGATAACTTGGGTAATGCCAAGAACATGGGCTTCGAAATCGACGTAATCAAGTACATCCGCCACTTCGGAGTAAAGGCGAATTATACTTACACCCATTCTGAAATCACCACCTCGAAGCGTGAGTACCAGGAGGGTAGTGCCGAGTATAAGACGGGTGTAACCCAGACCCGTCCGCTGGTTAACCAGGCTCCTCATACCGCCAACATCTCCTTATTATATAAGGATACGGAGCATGGCTGGAATGCGCAGCTGGCCTCTTCCTTCACGGGCACCAAGCTCGCCCTGGTTTCTCCCTTCAAGGATGCCGACCAGTGGGACAAGGCGATGTTCGGTCTCGACCTGAGTGCCGAGAAGCAATTCAAGAACGGCATCTCCATCTTCTTCAAGGCAAACAATCTGCTCGATGCCAAGCGTGAGAGATACTTGAAGACCGTGAACAAGAGCAACCTGGAGTATGAGGGCCAGAAGAGCGATAAGACCATCGTGGGAACTTATCAGTATGGCAGAACCTTCCTTCTGGGAGTAAGATACAAGTTATAAAGGTAAAAAGAAAAAGAAGAAATGAAAAGATAAGTACTTTTGCTACTTTGCTGTTGATGGCAGCAGCTGCAATGTTCTCCACATCTTGCGAGAACGATAATATCAATCCATACGATTACGTGAATAATGGCGGTAATGGAAGTGATGGTAATGAGAACCAGGGTTCTAAGGATGTCATCACAACGAAGGTGGCAGAATATCCCGTAGGTTCTGTGGTTTGGACCAAGGATACTACCCTGAGCCAGAGCGTTGAAATTCCAGTAGGAGCATCGCTCTATATTGAGCCGGGCGTAACCGTTACCTGCAAATCAGAGGTTCAGGTGCCGGTAGAAATCGTGGTATTGGGCAATCTCTATTGCCTGGGAACCGCCGAAAAACCGGTAATCTTTACTTCTGATACCAGGAAGCCTGCTGATTGGGGCGGCATCATCTGCGGATATAATTCAGAGGAGGTGGTGCTCAACCACGTGGATGTGGCCTATGCCGGTGCTACTCCTACCGAGAGTTCAGCTTCTTTCCAGAACAAGCTTTTCAAGACCACCATCGATGGTGGTGTGCCAGCCTTCCACTTCTGTAATGTAAACGGCAAGTTTGTGATGGCAAACAGTTTCTTCCATGACAACTACAACGACCAGACTTACTTTACAGGTGGTAACGGCGTGATTATCAACAATATCTTTGCCGATAGCGGAAATGCAGCCGATGGTGGTGAGGCCATCAACGTAAAGGCAGGTTGTAAGCTCGATGTAGCCAACAACATCATCTACAACGCCTGCACCAACGCCTTCAAGCTATCTAATGCCGGCAATAGCGAGGTAATCCCTCTCTCTGAGATGACCGTCTATAACAACACCATAGTCAACTGCGGCTGGCGCCGTTCCAAAAACAAAAAGGGTGGTTCTGTCTGGGTAGAGAAGGCAGCGAAGCCAGTCTTCGTGAACAATCTCATCTACGATTCCCGTTTCGGACTGAAGCAGCCAAAGAAGGATGGTGCTGATATGGAGCACAGTCGTCTTACACCAAACTACTACTTTGCATCTACAGAGACAGGCGTAGCGCAGATGGCGAAGGATGCAGAGCTCGGCATCTGGTTTGATACCGATATCAAGAGCAGCGTGGCTGGTCAGCTCAACCCTCTCTTCAAGAGTTTCAAGCAGAGCGAGAAGATGAACATCAATTGCGAAATTGATGATGTAGCCCAGGGTGCTCCATTGGCATTCGAAAAGAGTTGGAATTTCGATTATCAGGCAGGCAGTCCTGCTCTCTCAGGAGGTGTAACCGATTTTGCCCGCCTCTTCCCACTAGGTCTGCCATTCTTCGGCATGAAGCAGGTGAATTTCCTGGATAAGAATAACGACCAGAACTATTACTTCGCCGCCCCATTGCCAAGCGGAAGATTCGGAGCGAGATTGTAAAAAGCGATTATAATATCATAGCGCGATTAAATAAAAGAGGATGCGTGCAGGCGACAGAGATGTAGCTTGCACGCTTTTCTTGTACAATCGGTTTAGTTCGAGATAGAAACAACGTCTTTTCTTCATCTCTCTTACCTTCTTTCTTCTTGTATTAATAATGTGTTAATCTCGGGAAAAGTCTTGGTTGATTATAGGATAAAATGTTCTTTAACCCTATTGAAATCTCCGTTCATAGACGTTGAACCGCGGTTCAGCGTCTATGAACGGCGGTTCAACGTCTTTGAACGGACATTCAACGTCTATGAATGGAGATTTTATCTAAGTATAAATGCTTTTTTTCTTAGTTGAAAGAACTGTTTTAGTAGGTTAAAATTCTTGTTTTACCTCTCTTTTTGTTCTAATAAAAAAGAAAAAGCTTTGAAAACAATCTCGTTTTCAAAGCTTTTTCCTTATTTATGCCTCTTTCTTCTTCGTCTTAGGAAGAACGAGGTTGAGAACAACGCCGATGACGGCGGAAAGACCGATCTTGGTCATAGAAAGTTGTTCTGTATCCATTGTCGAAATTCTTTATTAGTCTTTCAGACTCTCCTGATACCAGTCGAAGAGTTTCTTCACACCATCCTCAATCTCTACCTTATGCGTCCAGCCGAGGCTGTGGAGCTTATCTACAGAGATGAGCTTGCGCATGGTTCCATCTGGCTTGCTGGCGTCAAACTCTACCTCGCCTTCGAAACCTACTGCCTTTACTACAAGCTCAGAAAGCTCACGGATAGTGAGCTCCTTGCCGGTACCCACGTTGATGTGGCAGTTGCGAATCTCACCGAGAGATGGGATAGCGCCACCACGGCCCTCAGAGTTATTTCTATCCACAGCACCATCTACCTTGGCACCATAGAATACAGAACTGTACTTCTCGATACCGATGATGTCCTTGAAATCTACATTCAGGAGCACGTGAACGCTGGCATCTGCCATATCTTCGCTCCAGAGGAATTCACGCAATGGTTTGCCTGTTCCCCAAAGCACTACCTTGTTGTCGTAGATGCCATAGAACTCCAGCGCCTTCAGAATGCGCTCGTGAGAGTTGCTGCCGTCTACGTTACCCTCGCCGATGATTTCGCGGAGCTTATCAGTAGGGTTGATAGGGCGCTTGTTCATATCCACCTCGATGCTGTGCCAGTCGCCATCGTGGATGAGTTTGGCAAGATAAATCTTGCGCATCATCGCAGGCATTACGTGGCTGTTCTCCAGATGGAAGTTATCGTTAGGGCCATAGAGGTTGGTTGGCATCACAGCGATATAGTTGGTACCATACTGAAGGTTGTAGCTCTCGCACATCTTCAGTCCGGCAATCTTGGCGATGGCATATTCCTCGTTGGTATATTCCAAAGGAGAAGTAAGAAGCACATCTTCGCTCATAGGCTGCGGTGCATTCTTAGGATAGATGCAGGTAGAGCCCAGGAAGAGGAGCTTCTTCACGCCATGAGAATAAGCGTTGCTGATTACGTTGCATTGCATCTTCATGTTCTGCATGATGAAGTCTGCACGATACAATGAATTCGCCATGATACCGCCCACGAAGGCAGCAGCTAATACTACTGCATCAGGCTTTTCCTCGTCAAAGAACTTCTCTACTGCATACTGGTCGGTCAAGTCGAGTTCTTTGTGAGAACGACCTACCAGGTTGTTATAACCTCTCTTCTTGAGGTTATTCCAGATAGCAGAACCCACGAGTCCGTGGTGTCCTGCTATATAAATCTTACTATCTTTTGATAACATTGATTATTGCTATAAACTATCTATCAACTGTTAACTATAAACTATTACTTAACAATACCCTTTTCCAAGTATTCTGCAAGATTGCAGCGAACCTTCTGACCGGCATCCTCGGCAGCAACCTTCGCCATATCGTTCTCTACCATGATCTTTACGAGATCCTCGAAAGAGGTGGTGTTAGGATTCCAGTTGAGCTTAGCCTTAGCCTTTGTTGGGTCACCCCAGAGGTTCACCACGTCGGTAGGACGGTAGAAATCAGGAGAAACCTCAACGAGTGTCTTGCCGATGAGTTCCTCAGGACCCTCAACGCAGATACCCTTCTCGTTCTCATCCTTGCCTTCCCACTTCAGTTCGATTCCTACATAGTGGAATGCCAGCTGGGCGAACTCACGAACAGAGTGCTGCTTACCTGTTGCAATCACAAAGTCCTCTGGTTTCTCAGCCTGGAGAATCAGCCACATACACTCTACATAATCCTTGGCATAACCCCAGTCGCGGAGCGAATCCAGGTTACCGAGATAGAGCTTGTCTTGCTTGCCCTGCTTGATGCGGGCTGCAGCCAAAGTAATCTTGCGGGTTACGAAAGTTTCACCACGGCGCTCACTCTCGTGATTGAAGAGGATACCAGAGCAGCAGAACATATCATAAGCCTCACGATACTCCTTGACAATCCAGAAACCATACTGCTTGGCAACAGCGTATGGAGAATAAGGGTGGAATGGAGTGTTCTCGTTCTGAGGAACCTCTTCTACCTTACCGTAGAGCTCAGATGTTGAAGCCTGATACATGCGGCAGGTCTTCTCCAGACCGCATTGGCGGATAGCCTCCAGGATACGGAGCACACCGGTAGCATCTACATCTGCTGTAAACTCAGGGGAGTCGAAGCTCACCTGTACGTGGCTCTGAGCTGCAAGATTATAAACTTCTGTTGGCTTCACCTTGTTCATTACCTGGATGATACTCATAGAGTCACCGAGGTCAGCATAGTGAAGATGGAAATTAGGTGTACCCTCCAAATGGGCAATTCTTTCGCGGTAGTCGGTAGATGATCGGCGGATAGTTCCGTGAACATCATACCCTTTTTCCAACAATAATTCAGCCAAGTATGAACCATCCTGGCCTGTAATACCTGTAATTAAAGCTACTTTTCTATTCATGTCATTATATGTTTTTAATGATGTCTTTTTATTGAATAAGTCAGAATATCTGTGGGTGAACCGGATTAAGCCTTAGCAATCAGGTTTTCAAAGTCATCACAGAATTCAGTCATCTGGTGATAGAGTAGATTGCAACCCTTATTGGATAATTCTTCATCTGGTAGCGGACCGCTGTTAATTGCTACCGTAAAAATGTTGGCTGCCACGCCGGCACGGACGCCCAAAGGAGCATTCTCTACCACGATGCCTTCCCAGGGTTTCAGGTTTCCTGCCTTCTGCAATCCCATGAGATATGGGTCAGGATTTGGTTTGCCGCGCTTTACATCATAGGCGGTTACGATATGAGCTTCATCCAGAAAATCGCCGAAGTCGTTGAGCAGTCGCATGATGAGCGGGCGCTGTCCGCTTCCTGTTACCACTCCTACCTGCATGCCGGCATCTTTAATCTTCTGCATGATTTCCTTTACGCCAGGAAATATTTCGGCAGTAGGCATCGAGTGGAATATTTCGGTCTTCACATCATACATCTTCTGTGCTTCTTCCAGCGTGATGTCGATGCCCTTCTGCTTCTTCACCATCATCTGGATGGTGTCAATGCCTCGGGCTCCTTCTGTGGCATAAGCATCGGCTGCTGTCATGTGGATATCAAACTGTTGCATCGATTCCTGCCATGCCACAGCATGATTTGGCATACTGTTGTACAGCACGCCGTCCATATCAAAAAGCACGGCTTTAGGGTTGAATTCCCCAAAACCGTGTTCTTTCATATATTTAAAAATAATTTCCTTCATCAACCTTTGTGTTTTAATGTTAAGTGTTTAATGTTAAATGTTAAGTTGTCTAACGGAGCAATTTCTTTGCCCAGTATTAATGGCGCTAGCCCTAATTTAACATTTAACATTTAACACTTAACACTTAACATTTAGCTTTACTCATTCTTCAAGCGCTCCTGGATAGCTTTGCTCTCAGCCTCATAACCTGGCTTGTTGAGCAATGCGAACATATTCTTCTTGTATGCCTCAACACCAGGCTGGTTGAATGGGTTTACCTCTTCCAAGAGACCGCTGATACCGCAAGCCTTCTCGAAGAAGTAGATCAGCTGACCGAGGTAGTAAGCGTTCAGCTCTGGTACGTTAACCAGGATGTTAGGAACACCACCATCAACGTGAGCCAGACGTGTACCGAGCTCTGCCATCTTGTTCACCTCGTCAACACGCTTGCCCTCGAGGAAGTTCAAACCGTCGAGGTTCTCATCATCGTGAGGGAAGAGCAACTTCTCGTTAGGAGTCTCTACGCTGATAACAGTCTCGAAGATAGAGCGCTCGCCCTGCTGAATCCACTGACCCATAGAGTGGAGGTCGGTAGTGAAGTCGCAGGCAGCAGGGAAGATACCCTTCTGGTCCTTGCCCTCGCTCTCGCCATAGAGCTGCTTCCACCACTCAGCGAAGTAGTGAAGTTTAGGCTGGAAGTTGCATACAATCTCAATCTTCTTGCCTGCCTGAGTATAGAGAGCCTGACGTGTAGCTGCATAGATAGCTGCAGGATTCTCCTCGAAAGCTACGTCCTTGCCGCAAGCCTTCTCCATGTCAGCCGCACCAGCTACGAGCTGCTTTACATCGAAACCTGCTACTGCGATAGGCAACAAACCTACTGGGGTCAAAACAGAGAAGCGGCCACCTACATTATCAGGGATGATGAAGCTCTTGTAACCCTCCTTGTCAGCACAAGTACGTGCAGCACCCTTCTTGGCGTCGGTTACAGCTACGATAACATCCTTAGCCTCTTCCTTACCGCGCTGATCCTCGCATTGCTTCTTCAAAAGACGGAAAGCGAGAGCAGTCTCAGTAGTGGTACCAGACTTAGAGATATTGATGACACCAAACTTCTTGTCCTTCAAGAAAGAGGTCAACTCGAAGAGGTAGTCCTCACCGATATTGTTACCTGCGAAGAGGATAGTAGGGTTCTTCTTGTCGTTTACGAGCCAAGCGAAAGAGTTGCCGAGGCCTTCGATAACGGCGCGTGCACCGAGGTAGCTACCACCGATACCTGCTACAACAACCACCTCACACTTTTCGCGCAAAGTATTGGCAACAGCCTGAATCTCATTGAGGAACTCAGGAGTGATAGAAGATGGCAGATGCAACCATCCCAAGAAGTCGTTACCTTCACAAGTGCCGTTCTCAAGAGCTTCCTGAGCGGCCTTAACCTTAGGCTCGTAAGCCTTTACTGCACCTTCTGCAAGGAATGATGCAGCCTTTGTAATGTTTAAGCTGATACTTTTCATTTTCTTTTAATATCTAAATGAATGTGTTAATGTTACTACTTGAAGACAAACTCTTCTGCCGAAACCGAAGGATAGGATGTGCCTATCTGAACGAGTCGGTCAAGAGTTTGATTTCGATTTGCGGGCTGATGCGCTCGTACAATATATTATATACGGCATCGAGAATCGGCATGTTGACGTGCATGTGGCGATTGATTTCCTTCATGCACTTGGTGCCGAAATATCCTTCTGCAATCATCTCCATCTCTATCTGCGCACTCTTCACGCTGTAACCCTTGCCTATCATGGTTCCGAAGGTGCGGTTGCGGGAAAAATTGCTGTAACCTGTTACGAGCAGGTCGCCCAGATAAACTGAGTCGTACATGCTTCGGTCGATAGGGTGGACGGCTGTCAGGAAGCGGTGCATCTCCTGAACGGCATTTGACATGAGTACCGCCTGGAAGTTGTCACCATACTTCAGACCGCCACAGATACCTGCTGCGATGGCGTATACGTTCTTCAGAACCGAAGAGTATTCGATACCGATGACATCGCTCGAAGTCTTGGTCTTGATGAATTCACTCGCCAGACAATCGTTGGCGAAGGCACGCGCCTTTTCGGTATCGCTACAGCCCACGGTGAGATAGCTCAGTCGCTCCAATGCCACCTCCTCGGCATGAGAAGGACCTCCGATGCAGGCGAGGTTCTCGTAAGGCACATCGTAAACCTGATGGAAATACTCTGAGCAAACGAGGTTTTCATCAGGTACAATACCTTTGATGGCTGTGATGATGAACTTGTCGCTGAGTCGCGTCTTGAGCTTCTTGAGATGATTCTTCAGATAAGGCGACGGGGTGACGAACACGAGTGTATCGTAGTTCTGCACTATCTTGTTGATGTCGGAAGAGAAGAAAATCTCATCTACATTGAATCGTGCCGACATCAGATAGGCAGGGTTGTGCCCCATGCGCTTGAAGTCCTCGATGCGGTCATCGCGACGCATATACCAGCCTATATGATGAGTATGACCCACCACAATCTTGGCTATTGCCGTAGCCCAGCTACCGCCGCCAATTATCGCTATTTTACCGCAGTTGAACACTTCGAATGAATTTATAATTAATAATTAATAATTAATAATGAGGCTTTCGCCTTTGTTTGTAGATATAATGTATAACCAATAAAAAGCCGGAACTCTTTATTAATTATACATTATTAATTATGCATTATCAATTAAGCATTTGCTGCATTAATCCAGCCCTGGATGTCGTCAACAGAAGGCTTCTCGTAGCCGAGCTTGTACTTCTTATTGATTTCTCCAATCTTCTGCTGCAAGCCTTGTGCTTTTTCTTCACGGATATCAGAGATGAGGTTGAAGCCTGCCTTGCGGAGCACGTATGCCCAATCCTCTGGCACGCCAATCTCTGCCCATTCCTTGATGGTGCTCTGTGGCATCTTCTTCTCTGGCTTCATCTGCGGGAAGAACAGTACCTCCTGGATGAAGGTCTTGCCTGTCATCAACATGACCAAGCGGTCGATACCGATACCGATACCTGATGTTGGAGGCATACCGTACTGGAGGGCACGGAGGAAGTCCTGATCGATGATCATTGCCTCGTCATCACCCTTGTCAGCAAGCTTCATCTGGTCGATAAAACGCTCTTCCTGGTCAATTGGGTCGTTGAGCTCAGAGTATGCATTGGCAAGCTCCTTACCGTTTACCATCAACTCGAAACGCTCGGTCAAGCCTGGCTTAGAACGGTGCATCTTGGTCAATGGAGACATCTCTACCGGATAGTCGGTGATGAAGGTTGGCTGGAGGAAGGTGCCCTCGCAGAACTCACCGAAGAGCTCATCAATCAACTTACCCTTACCCATGGTCTCATCTACGTCCATGCCCTTCTCCTTGCAGAATGCGCGGATCTCTTCCTCGGTCTTGCCGTTGCAGTCGAAACCGGTCTTTTCCTTGATGGCATCGAGGATAGGCAGACGGCGATATGGAGCCTTGAAACTGATGATGTTGCCATCAATCTCGCGCTCTGGCTTGCCGTTTACGGCGATACAGATCGTTTCGAGCAACTTCTCTGTGAAAGCCATCATCCAGTTGTAGTCCTTGTACTGAACATAAAGCTCCATACAGGTGAACTCAGGGTTGTGGTTGCGGTCCATACCCTCGTTGCGGAAGTTCTTGCCGATTTCATAAACACCCTCGAAACCACCTACGATGAGGCGCTTCAGGTAGAGCTCGGTAGCGATACGCATGTACATATCCTGATCGAGCGCATTGAAGTGGGTGATGAATGGGCGGGCTGAAGCACCACCGGCAATGCTCTGCAGGGTAGGAGTCTCTACCTCAGTATAACCTGCGTTGTCGAGTACGCTGCGCAGAGTGCGGAGTACGGTAGCACGCTGTAGGAAAGTATCCTTTACGCCATCATTAACGATGAGGTCAACGTAGCGCTGGCGGTAACGCAACTCTGGATCATCGAACTTGTCGTAAGCCACGCCATCCTTATACTTCACGATAGGGAGTGGCTTCAAGCTCTTAGAGAGCAGGCACAGTTCCTTGGCGTGAACAGAAATCTCGCCAGTCTGTGTGCGGAATACGAAACCCTTTACACCGATGAAGTCACCGATATCGAGGAGTTTCTTGAAAACAGTATTATAAAGGTCCTTGTTCTCGTCTGGACAAATCTCGTCGCGGGCGATATAGACCTGGATTCTTCCCTTTGAGTCCTGCAACTCAGCGAAGCTAGCTTTACCCATTACGCGGCGCCCCATCATGCGTCCGGCGATAACTACCTGGCGTGGCTCGTCCTCGTCCTTGAATTCAGCTTTGATATCTGTGCTGAATGCATTGGTTGGAAACTCTGCTGCTGGGTATGGGTCGATACCCATCTCGCGCAATGTCTGAAGACTCTGTCTGCGAACGATTTCCTGTTCGCTTAGCTCTAAAATGTTCATATTCTATTCAGATATATCTTTTATTTTCTTATTTTGGTGCAAAAATACAAAATAATCTGAACTATATGCTGTTTTTTATGCTTTTTATTATTAAAGAAAGGAAAAGGAATGTAAAGTTTGCCCTTCATCAAATAAAAAGTGAGATAAATTTTGTTTTCTCTAAAGAAAGTCTTACCTTTGCGTTGAGTTTATCAGAAACATACTTTGGAGCGAAGAAAAAAAGAATAGCTCTGAATCAATAACAAAATACGAAAAATAGGAGATAATAAAATGAACATAGATGAATTAGTAAAAAGAATCAGCAAGACTGATGGATTATCCAAGACCCTCGGAATGCATTTCATTTCTACCCCTGAGCCTGATACGCTTCAGGCAACGATGATGGTAGATGAGCGTAATCGCCAACCTTTCGGCTTCTTGAGTGGAGGAGCTTCTCTGGCTCTTGCCGAGAATGTGGCGGGTATCGGTTCCCTGGCGCTCTGTCCGGGACAGATTGCCGTGGGTATCAACGTGAGCGGTACTCATGTTCAGGCGGTCAGCGAGGGCGATATAGTTACTGCCTTTGCCAAGATTGTGCACAAGGGCAGAACCTTGCATACCTGGCAGGTGGATATCAAGAATACGGCTGGTGAGGTAATCTGTACCGTACAGGTACCAACTATGTGTTCACTCCAAAGAAAGACAATCAGGAAAAGGGGGCAGAAACAAAGGTATGATAGCTTTTGCGTATTATCGTCTGCCTTATCTGCACCATGCTACCTATGTGGCTCAACATGAGGGAGAACCTGAGGTACTCTCTTCTGTGGCAGAACTGAATGGCAAGGAAGGTTTCGTGATAGCTCCTTTCGCGCCATCCAGCGAATGTCCCGTGGTGTTAATGCATCCGGATGAAAGCAAACTTCTCTCTGCCGAGGGGGCTGAAAATGCATCGCGATGCGGCACTTCCTACGTCGTGACGCAGCAGGATTTACGTCGTGACGTAGCAGAATCTACGTCGGGACGTAATTTTGAAGCCTATGCAAGGGAGTTTGAATGCTTTCACCGGCAGCTCTCTGAAGGTAAATTCAGCAAGATTGTTCTGGCAAGAAAACTGCGTGTTCAGAGCAATCGGCAGCCTTTAGAATCTGTCCAGACTTCAGTAGTGCAAGATGCCGGCAAGCCTTCAGATGTGCAGAATACAGCCAATGCTTCAGTTGTGCAGGATTCAGACTCTTTAAAGGCTCTGTTTCTGAAGACCTGCCGGATGTATCCCCGTCTTTTTGTAGCCTTGGTTTATACACCCCAATCGGGTTTATGGCTGATGGCTACACCTGAAATTCTGCTTAAAGGTGAACAGAATCAGATGGCAACCATGTCGCTGGCAGGCACCCAAAAGGCTGAACCTTCCAAGACTGTAGCCGATTATCCGGTAGAAGGGGTAGAATGGTCGGAGAAGAACAGAGAGGAACAGCAGTATGTAACCGATTATATCGAGGATTGCATCAAGGCCTTTTCGGATGATTATCAGAAGAAGGGACCTTATACCACGATGGCTGCCAATCTCTATCATCTCCGTACCGACATCGCTTTCCGTCTGCATGATACGGGGCGTCTGGGCGATGTGCTCGATGCCTTATATCCTACGCCTGCCGTCTGCGGAATACCGAAGGATGAAGCTCGCCGGTTTATCCTGCAGCATGAACATCAGTCGCGCAAATACTACAGTGGTTTTGTGGGACCGATTTCGCCGAAAGGAAAGACGCATCTCTATGTTTCCCTGCGCTGCATGAACATTCTGGATGACGGCTCCTGCGAACTCTATGCCGGAGGCGGATTGCTGAAGGAGAGCGAGATGGAGAAGGAGTGGAAGGAAACTGAAGCTAAGATGCAGACCATCCTGTCGGTCCTGTAAAGATCTTGCAGAGAAATGATAGGGATTCATTCTGATTTTATAATGCTAAAAGACAAAGGCTCTTCAAGAATCTGAAAACATAAAAATAACCTAAAAAATAAGGTGAAATGTATAGCAATAAAGAAAACGTCAATATTTTGACAAGTTTACTGGTAGCGCATGGTGTTCGCCATGCTGTAGTGTGTCCGGGCAGCAGAAATGCAGCCATAGTTCATAATCTCAACGAGTGTGAAGACATCACTTGCTATCCTGTAACCGACGAACGTAGCGCCGGCTTCCAAGCTCTTGGACTTTCTATGGCTGAAGGTTATCAGCCTGTCGTAGTGTGTGTGACTTCGGGTTCTGCATTGCTCAATCTTTATCCGGCAGTAGCTGAGGCTTATTATCAGCAAATCCCGCTCATAGTGATTTCTGCCGACAGACCGGCACAGTGGATCAACCAGCTGGATGGTCAGACGCTTCCTCAGCCTGATGCTTTGGGGCAGATGGTAAGAAAAGCGGTATCTCTGCCAGAAGTGTTCGAAGGTGAGCAGCAGGAAGAGATGCATTGGTATTGCAACCGGCTGGTCAACGAAGCGCTGTTGAAAAGCATGGGGCGGGTAAAGGGACCTGTACACATCAATGTACCTATCTCTGAGCCTTTCTATTCGTTTACGAAAGAAGCTTTGCCCGTTGAGCGCAAGATAGAGGTTGCTTACTGTAGGGCAAATATTGACACATTTGATGGGACCCCTTTTGAATGTGTGTTAAAAGCCAAACGTCCATTGTTGGTAATAGGACAGTTGGACAATACCGAAAAATATGTAGACTTGTTGGCTTATATTGACCGGATGCCTATATTATGGGAATCTTTGGCAATGCCACCTTATCTATATAAGGTTCAGGAAGAACTGGGAGAAGATTGGAATAAAACCACCTTGTATGGCGCTTTCGAGAATTTGCTGGATGAAATAAAGGACGATGAAAGATTCCGTCCTGACCTGGTGGTTTATATAGGTGGACATATTGTGAGCAAGAAGCTGAAATCTTATCTGCGTTCGCTTAAAGGAGTTGAGCAGATAAGAATCTCGCAAGAGGCTGATATCGAAGATACGTTCATGCATCTTACTAAAGTGATGGATTTGCCAAACAGTGATGCTATGTCATGTTGGGTAATTTTGGCTGGCACAACCACTGGGAGGATTATCGCAGATTGTGGATGGATGCGTTGGCTAAAAGCTATGAACGCAAAGAGAACTTCAAGCCTGAGTTCAGCAGTCTGGCTACCGTAAAGGAATTCTTCAGCCAGCTTCAGAAGGTTGAGCCTCAGGATTTCAAAGCGTTCACCTTAGGCGGTAAAGATGCTCAGGACGATGGTATCTATGACCGCAAATTCGATACATTCCTTCCTGGTCTGATGAGCAGCGTCATCTCCGGCAACAGTTCTGCCATCCGGTTGATGAATCTGTATGCCGACCGCCATGTTTACTGCAATCGTGGTGTGAACGGCATAGAAGGTTCACTTTCTACGGCTGTAGGTTTCTCGATGTGCAAGAATGGGGCTGATAAGCATGTATACTGCGTTCTCGGCGACCTGAGTTTCTTCTATGACCAGAATGCGCTCTGGAATAGAAATCTGAACGGCAAGCTCCGTATCATCGTGCTCAATAATGGTGGCGGTGCCATCTTTGGCAAGTTCCAGGGATTAAAGGAGAGTCAGGCTCGTGAAGAAATGATAATGGCAAAGCATCATGCAACGGCTGAAGGAATCTGTAGTCAGAATGACATAAAATATCTCGCAGCTCATACAAAGGAAGAGATGGAACAGGGCATCAGCCAATTGATTCATGCCGAGAGCGAGCGCCCGATGCTTCTGGAGGTTTTCACAGATATGGATGTAGATAATGAGATGCTGGAAGCCGTTCAGAAGTGCTGATAGAGGACCTGTAAGGAACTATAACTGATAGTTCTGTCAAAAGAATAAGATAAATAGTAATCATAAAGTTCAAAGTAAAATGAGAGAATGGAAGAAGATAGAAGGTTTTGATTTCAAGGAAATCATCTTCGAGGAGTATAATCATATCGCTAAGATTACCATCAACCGTGAGCGCTACCGTAATGCCTTCACGCCGTTGACCACTTGGGAGATGGCGCAGGCATTCAACTATTGCCGCGACTGTCTGGATATCCGTGTGGTCATTCTGACGGGTGCCGGCGATAAGGCGTTCTGTGCAGGAGGTGACATGCATGTAAAGGGACGCGGCGGTTATGTAGGTAATGACGGTGTACCTCGCCTGAATGTGCTCGATGTACAGATGCAGATTCGCCGTCTGCCAAAGCCGGTCATCGCTATGGTGAATGGTTATGCCATCGGTGGTGGACATGTGCTTCATGTGATGTGCGACCTGACTATTGCTTCAGAGAATGCCATCTTTGGACAGACCGGTCCTAAGGTGGGAAGTTTTGATGCCGGTTTCGGTTCTTCTTATCTGGCACGAATGGTGGGTCAGAAGAAGGCTCGCGAAATTTGGTTCCTCTGCAAGCAGTATTCTGCCAAGGAGGCTGAAGAGATGGGAATGGTGAACAAGGTAGTGCCTCTCGACCAGTTGGAAGATACCTGTGTAGAGTGGGCTGAAATCATGATGGAGCGTTCGCCTCTGGCACTCCGTATGATCAAGGCTGGCTTGAATGCCGAACTGGATGGTCAGGCTGGTATTCAGGAGTTGGCTGGCGATGCCACGATGCTCTATTATACGATGGATGAGGCTCAGGAGGGCGGCAAGGCGTTCCTTGAGAAGCGCAAGCCTCGCTTCGAGGATTATCCTCAGTTCCCATAATTTCATCAGCAATAAACAATAAAAACCTCGGAAGAAAAGCAATCTGCCAATCTTCCGCGGTTTCTTGTTTTTTATTCGTGAGTAGCGAATCTCTGCTCTGCCAGTTTCTCGTATTTGGTGCCTGGCTTGCCATAGTTGGCATAAGGCCAGATGCTGATGCCGCCACGAGGAGTAAAGATGCCTGTTACCTCTATATATTTAGGGTCCATCAGTTTGATGAGATCCTTCATGATGATGTTTACGCAGTCTTCATGGAAATCGCCATGATTGCGGAAACTGAAGAGATAAAGTTTCAGACTCTTGCTCTCTACCATCTTTACGTCAGGAATATAGCTGATGCGAATCTCTGCGAAATCTGGCTGACCCGTAATAGGGCAGAGCGATGTAAACTCAGGGCAGTTGAAACGTACCCAGTAATCATTGCCAGGATGCTTGTTCACGAAAGTTTCGAGCACCTCTGGCGCATAATCCATTCTATATGTAGTCTTGGCACCTAATGCCTGAAGACCGTCTTCTTTTCTATCCACGCTTGGTAATGTTTTAATGTTTGATATTTACTGATGTCTTTTAGCCGAGGCTGAAGATCTTGAATACATTGTAGGAGATGTTATTGTCGTATACATCTTCACCTTCATGCTTCTTCACGTATTTCACTACACGGATGGTCAGAGGCAATACCACAATCTCGTAGGCTGTCTTCAGTATCACCTGCCAGAGCATGAGCCAAGGCAATTCTGATGCAGGCACCACACCGCCCAAGGCAAGTGGGAAGAAGATAAGGCTGTCGCAACTCTCACCTGCAATGGTACTGAGGATGGCACGGGCAGAGAAATGCTTGCCACCATCGCGGATTTTCATTACGCTCATTACATAAGCATTGGCAAACGAACCGATGATGAAGGCTACGAAAGAGGCTGCTGCAATGCGGGGTGCCAGACCGAAGATGGCATGAAAACCGGCATCGTTGTTCCAATAAGGTGCTGCTGGAATTACATCGCAGATAGCACCCAGTGCCACGAAGAAGAAGTTCATCGCAAAGCCGGTCCAGATCAACAGACGCGCTTTCTGATAGCCCCATACTTCACATACCACATCGTTGATGATGTAGCTTACAGGGAATACGATGAGTCCACCGGTAAGGGAAACTGGCCCGAAGGCAATTTGCTTTGTTTCGAGTACGTTTGCTGCAATCAGGCAAACGCAGAAGAGGATGCTGAAAAGCATAAACAGCACGCTCACTTGAGTTTTTTTCTTGTCCATTTCTTGTTTTTTACGAGGTTTACCAAGCACTCGGGTTATTGAATATGATGATTCTTTTCAGAAATCGGCTGCAAAATTACAACATTTCTTCTTAATAGCCAAATATATGGGCAAAAAATGGCTCCAAATACTAATCACTAGCACTTGGAGCCCTTATCTAACTAAAAACCTAAAACATTTTTTCTAAAAACTAAACCTAACAATCTTAACCTATGAGAAACTAACCTTTTCAGATTATATTGTGATAGCGAAATAACATTCTTGTTATCCGCTGTCATCTGTCATCAAGCAACAGATATACCAAAAAGTAGTTTCGTGACAAGATGTCAGTGAAATTTTTACTTTTCCATAAACTTCTTTGCAGCTCTTAACTGATGTCTCATCACACTCAGGAATTCCTGACTCTCCTGCAGTACGTTGAGATAAACCAGAGAAATCTGCATCAGCGTATTGTCAGTCATGTGCTGGATGCGGTCGATATGCTTCTTGCGGAGAACTGAAAGCTCGTCTTTGCAGGCATCTGCCTCGGCAAGAATCTCGCGATAGCTGTCATATCTGCCGGTCTCTATCAGTTCGCAGCTCATGCGCATCAGGTCGTTGATCTTCTGGCGTACAGGAGCAAACTCCTTGATGTATTCAGCAGGAAGCGGATTGAAGTTGTTGTCAACATGTTCCTTGATTGGTTCGAGCATACGGCGCAGAGAGTAGATAAATTGCTGGTTGCTGTTGGCACCCAGATGGAACCAGGTGTTGCGCTCGATGGCAATCTCGATAGGCGATTTCTTCAAACCGAGCATCTCCTGACGGCGGAACTTCTTCAGCATATCCTGTTCCTTCTTCAGATCCTTGTTGGCATGACGAAGGTTGCGGGTATTCTCGTTGGCAAGACCATCCATAATCAGGTTGAACTCGTTCAGGGCGAAGTGGCAGACGTAAGACTGGGTGCGTGAAACCTGACGGCGAAGCAAATCCCATACAATCTCCGGGTCGCGGGAACGCATCATCAGTTGGAAGGTACTACTCTTGCCCTCTTCCTTAGCCTTCTTGTTATACTTGATGTTGCTGCGGATGAGCAGGTAGATAACCAAGCCCATGAAGCAAGCCTGGATGCCCACACCACCGAAGTGCATGATGATACAAACAATGGCGCAGGCTGCGAAAGCTACACCGGCTGTGATGAACCAACCACCGATTACACTCAATACACCTGTTACACGGAATACGGCACTCTCACGGCTCCATGCTCTATCAGCAAGTGAAGAACCCATAGCCACCATGAAGGTAACGTAGGTGGTAGAGAGAGGCAACTTGAGGTTGGTACCGATGGTGATCAGCATGGAAGCAAGTACCAGGTTTACGGCTGCACGAACCACGTCGAAAGCAGCACTCTCCTCGAGTTCAGCATTATTCTTGTCGAAACGGCTGTTGATCCAGTTCATCAGTGCCTTTGGCATAAACTGCTTCAACCATGAATCTGTAGCCTGGCAGTTGCGTACAATCACGCGAGCTGCAGAAGAACTGCCGAACATCTCATCGCCCTCATCCTGACGGCTCAAGTCAACAGAAGTCTTAATTACGTTCTGTGCTTTCTTGGATGTCGCCATGGCGATAATCATCACGGCACCGGCAGCAAGCAGGAAGCCAGGAGTAGTCTTGGCACTCTCCATCAATGAAGTCATCATAAACTGGTCTGGCGCTGCACCGTTGGCATTTGCCATATAGTCCTGATAAGAAGAAAGACCAGCCAGAGGCACACCGATGAAGTTTACCAGGTCGTTACCAGCGAAAGCCATAGCCAGGGCGAAAGTACCCATCAGCACCGTAAACTTGAAGATGTTGACACGGCAGAGGTGCAGGAATTCCATCACAACAGCAGACACCACGAAGGTGATGCAGATGAGGAAACCGAGATTCTGGTCGATGTAATCGCGCACCTCAGCAGGCAGGTAAGGACTCTTGCCCAAACCCTTCATGAAGATGAAGTAAGAGAGGGCTGTAAAGGCGATACCGCCGAAGATAGCGATGCTGTAGCGGCTGTGCTTGCGGTAGTTGAAGGTGAAAATGATGCGGGAAAGCCACATCACAAAGGCACCAAACACGAAGGCGATGATGACAGATGAGAATATACCCATGATTACCTCCAAAGCCTTGTTGCTATTGAGCAATACGCCATAGTTGAGGCTATCGTCGCCATACATCTTCAGTGTAGCGAGGATGAAAGCACCACCCAGCAACTCAAATACCAGAGAGACGGTAGTAGATGTCGGCATACCTAAGGTATTGAACACATCCAGGACGATAATGTCAGTCACCATGACCGCCAGGAAGAGCGTCATTACCTCTTCGAATGTAAAGTGGTCAGGACTCATGATACCATGGCGGGCTATATCCATCATTCCCGATGACATGATGGCTCCAAGAACCACACCGCAGGATGCGATAATCAGCACCGTGCGAAACTTAGCCACCTTAGCTCCGATGGCAGATTGCAGGAAATTGACAGCATCGTTGCTGACTCCTACGAAGAGATCGAACACTGCTAAACAGAGCAGGAAGATCACAATACATAAATAAATTGTACCCATTATTATCTTAATGTTTATTGTTATTGTTTACTTTGTGGGGGACATTTCTTTCCCTTATTTGCGGGAATTATCCATTTTCTCCTTCTTTTCGGCTGCAAAAGTACGTAGGAAATGTTACAGGCTATTTAAACAGATGTTACATTCTTGTTAAAAACGATTTTTCTTCTGTTTTTCTGAAAGAAAGTAGTATCTTTGCAGTCAGAACGCCTATATATAATAAGGTGTAAAACATAACAAACATGAAAATGGATAGATTTAAAGATATCAGGGCGATAGCCTTCGATGCCGATGATACGCTCTGGGCATTACAAAACTATTTCGAGGACGTGGAGCATGAGTATTGCGAGTTGCTAGCAGAATATGGAAAGGAAAAGGATATTTCTGCTGCTCTCTTCGAGACGGAGAGTAAAAATATGGCTGATTTGGGTTATGGTTGCAAGGCTTTCACCATATCCCTGGTAGAGAATGCGGTGAAGGTGAGTCATGGTAAGGTGGAGGCGAATGTCATCGCCCAAATTGTGGACTTGGGTAAGAGTCTCCTGCATCTTGATGCCAAGCCTTTGGAAGGGGTAGAGAAAACCTTGGCTTGTTTCCGTGAGATGAAGAAATATAAGCTGGCAGTCTTCACCAAGGGGGAGTTGATGGATCAGGAGAATAAGTTGTGGCGTTCGGGTCTGCAGCGGTATTTTGATGTGGTGACTATTGTGAGCGACAAGACGCCCAAGGCTTATCATCGTCTCTGCAGGGAACTGGATGTAACTCCCGACGAGCTGGTGATGGTGGGCAACAGCTTCAAAAGCGATATTGCTCCGGCATTAAAAATCGGAGCTTCGGCTGTCCATATCCCTTTTCATACCACATGGGCGCATGAAAAGACAGAGGAATTTGAACATCCCAAGCTCCGTCGTATTTCAAGATTCGAGGAACTTCTCGATATCTTATAACTCGATATTTTATAAGGGTCTGAAAAAAAACTTATAAAATACTCATATAATACTTTTATTCTTCTCCTTCTTCATCTTTCAGTGATACCAAAGTCTCAACGAATGGACTGTGGAAGGTGCTGAAGAGATGCAGAATCTCCTTGCGCTGCTCCTCTTCCTCATCCCAGAGGCTGATTTCATCCTTCGGCACCTTCTTCAAGAAGCATACCGGATTATCGCCAAAGAATTACCGCATGGGGGCGGAGTAGCTTAATTTGTAAATGCTTTATACTTTTTAGCATGCGAAATTAAAATTTCTCCCCAAAAAATTGCTGGTTTCTAAGAATCTTCGTACCTTTGCAGCACCAGTACCCGCCAAGCCTCTCAACGATGCTCAAATGTGCGGGTCGTTTTATTTTTTATACATTTCCCTTGCTGAGATTCTCGTATTTTCAAACGATTCTTATTTCTTTGTGAATATTGAAAATATGGAAGAAAATGGTAATATGTTAATAATCAAGGAATTATGGATTTGTTGGTTAATAGCGCTAAAATAGGAATTCTATAGTTGTACGACTATAACCCCTATAGTTGTACAACTATAACTCTACAGTTGTACGACTATAGCCTATATAGTCGTACGACTACAACTTTATAGTTGTACAACTATAGGGTATTCGCTTAATTAGAAACAAAAAATAGAGAATTCGAGGTGCCCAAAACTCCCTATTTTCGTTGCTAGATTCCAAGTTTACCAGTATGCAAAATTTGGTTATAAATATTGACAGAAATACCCTTTTTGGCAGGGGAAGATTACTTCTGCTCTAAATGAAATAGGCTTCAATGGCGAATGAAGCTTATTTCAATCGCACATGAAGCCTGTTTCGATAGCGCATGAAGCTTATTTCATTTTTACCTCCAATTATTTAGAATTCTGCATCAAACAAGACGCTGATTTTATAAGGTATGAAGAAAATCATCAAAGAACACGAGCATTTTGAAAAGTTCATGGGCTATAAAGCACCAGAATTCAAATCTGATTCAGGAGAATTCCATGTAATATTATGGAATCTCAACTATATTTCTAACAACAAAAATGAATATGCTATCGGGCGATTTACGCTTATATCTCTTCATCGATAAATCGGATGATTTCATCTTGCTGGTCGGGATGGAACCATTGGATAGTGGTATCCCGCTTAAACCAGGTGAGCTGCTTGCGCATGTATTCACGGCTGTGCGACTGGATTTGTCTGATAGCTTCATCACGGTCTATCTCGCCGTCAAAGTAGGAGAACATTTCCTTGTAGCCTACGGTTCTCAACGAGGTGAGTCCCTTCTGTGGGTATACGCTGCGTGCTTCTGCCTCCAGACCTTCGTCCATCATCATCAGTACACGTTGGTTGATGCGGTCGTAGAGTTCTGCTCTGTTGCGGTTCAGACCTATCTTGATGATGCGGAAAGGGCGCTGCTTCTTTTCGGCTGTGCGGAAAGAAGTATAAGTCTTGCCGGTCTGATGGCAGATTTCCAGGGCATGAACCACGCGGCGTGGATTCTTCCTGTCTACTATCGCCCAGTGCTCCGGATCCATCTTGTGGAGTTCTTCTACCAGTGCCTCCAGCCCTTCCTCTTCCAGACGCTGTTTCATCCAAGTGCGGATGTCGTCACGAACTGTAGGAATGTCGTCGATTCCCTTGCATACAGCATCGATATACATCATGCTGCCACCTGTAAGCAGAGCCACATCGTGATTCTTGAAGATGTCTTCCTGCAGGAGATTCATCACATCAGCCTCATATTGGGCAGCGCTGTAATAATCTTCGATGTGGTGATTTCCTACGAAATAATGCTTTACCCGCTGCTGCTGTTCGGCAGTAGGGGCTGCGGTTCCTATAGGGAGTTCGGCGAAGATCTGGCGGGAGTCGGCATTGATGATAGGTATAGCTAGATGCTCTGCCAGTGAAAGGCAAAGCTCCGTTTTACCTACACCGGTAGGACCTAAGACCACAATCAATGTTTTCATATATCATTCTTTATATTCAAGAAAAAAGCATCCTTGCTCGTTTCATAAACCTATGCAAGGATGCTCTTTTTACTTTTTTACCCTTTTACTTTTATCGGATAATGCCTCGCTGAGAACTCTCTACGAAGTCGATAATGTACTGAATCTCCTTGGTAACCTCAAGATTCTTCTTGATTTCCTCGATACCTTCCTTCAATATACCCTTGCTGTAGAGCAGGCGGTAAGCCTCGTGGATGTTCTGGATGGTCTCATTGCTGAAACCGCGACGGCGCAGACCGATGAGGTTGATGCTGCAGTAGCGGGTTGGCTCCTTGCCGGCAATGATGTATGGAGGAATATCCTGAGAGAAACGGCAACCGCCCTGGATCATCACGTAACCTGCGATATGGCAGAACTGGTGAACGAGAACATTGGCGCTGACGATAGCGTTGTCGTCTACTACCACCTCACCGGCAAACTTGGTAGAGTTGCCGATAATCAAGCCGCTGCCGAGCTCGCAGTCGTGAGCCACGTGAACGGTCTCCATCAGGAGGTTGTTGCTGCCTACTACGGTCTTGCCCTTAGAGGCTGTACCACGAGAGATAGTAACGTTCTCACGGATGCTGTTGTTATCGCCCACCTCGCAGGTTGTCTGCTCGCCCTTGAACTTCAAGTCCTGAGGCTTGGTAGAGATGCTGGCACCTGGGAAGAACTCATTGTTGTTTCCGATGCGGGCACCTACATGGATGGTGACGCTGTTCTGTAATACATTGTTGTCGCCCAAAACGGTATCCTTATCAATATAGCAGAAAGGGCCGATGATGTTGTTATCACCGAGTTTTGCCTCTGGGTGAACAAACGCTAATGGACTAATCTGATTCATTTCTATTAAGTTTAAAGTTTATAATTTATAGTTTACAGCCTGAACCACCTAAGCAATCTTGCTAAACGGCGCAGCCGCTATAAACTATTAACTATTAACTGATTTTTATTTGTTCTTAACAATCTGTGCAGTGAAAGTAGCCTCTGCCACTACCTGGTCGCCTACGAACATATAGCCCTTCATAGAACTGATGCCATGACGTACAGGTGCGAGCAACTCCACACGGAAGAGGAGGGTATCGCCCGGAACCACCTTCTTGCGGAACTTCACGTCGTCGAGCTTCATGAAGTAAGTACTCCAGCGCTCAGGCTCTTCCAGCTGGTTCAATACGAGCAGACCGCCACACTGTGCCATCGCCTCTACCTGGAGAACGCCTGGCATCACTGGCTCTTCAGGGAAGTGACCGGTGAAGAAAGGCTCGTTGCTGGTTACATTCTTTACGCCCACGATGCTGTTAGGACCCATAGCAATGACCTTGTCGACCAGCTGCATAGGGTAGCGGTGAGGCAGGAGCTGACGGATGCGGATATTATCCATGATTGGCTCCTCGTTAGGATCGTAGATAGGAGCCTGAATCTCGTGCTTGCGAATCTCCTTGCGCATGAGGCGGGCGAACTTGTTGTTTACGGTATGGCCAGGACGGGTAGCGATGATGCGGCCCTTGATAGGCTTGCCGATGAGTGCCATATCGCCGATGATGTCGAGCAGCTTATGACGTGTACACTCGTTCTCCCACTGCAATGGACGGTGCTGGATGTAACCCAACTTGTTGGCATCCATGTGAGGCACCTTGAGATGGTCGGCGAGTTGGTCGAGCTGAGCCTGTTCTACCTGGCGCTCGTAGATAACGATGGCATTGTCCAGGTCACCACCCTTAATGAGGTTAGCCTGGAGCAGAGGCATGATGTCGCGTACGAAAACGAAGGTACGGGCTGATGCAATCTCCTCTGCGTATGTCTCCATCTTTTCGAGGGTAGCAAACTGGCTGTTGATGAATTTGCTCTCGAAAGAACACATGGCTGTGATGCTGAAGTCCTCGTCAGGAAGGATGGTGATGACAGACCCGTTATCATCTTTCACCTCAATCTTATGACGGATGATGTAGTAGTCTTTCTCAGCATTCTGCTCCTGGATGCCTATGCTCTGGATCTTCTCTACATACGGAGCTGCAGAACCGTCGAGGATAGGGAACTCAGGACCGTTTACCTGGATGAGACAGTTGTCAATGCCGAGGGCATAGAGTGCTGACATACCATGCTCGATGGTAGAAACGCGGATATCGCCCTTACCGAGTACGGTACCGCGCTGTGTTTCAACAACGTTCTCAGCTACAGCCTGGATAACAGGCTCGCCTTCGAGGTCGATGCGCTGTATTTTATAACCGGTGTTCTCTGATGCAGGATTGAAAGTTACGGTGAGGCTCAAGCCTGTATGCAAACCCTTTCCACAAAGAGAGAAACTACCTTTCAGTGTCTTCTGTTTTGACATAACGATTTATTTTAATGTTAGGTGTTAAATGTTAAGTGTTAACTTGTTGGGGCATTCGCTCATTTAACATTTAACACTTCACATTTAACATTGAAAAAAATTACTTTTTCTTTAATTCTTCAATCTGCTTCTTCAGGTCGTTGAGTTCCTTGTACATGTCAGGCAAACGACGGAAGATAGCCTGAGACTTGAAGTAAGCGCGCTGCTCCATAGGAGGAGTTCCGATGAGCTGCTGGCCGCTCTTGAGGCTGCCCGGAACACCGCTCTGGGCACCGAGGAACACCTTATCGCCGATAGTGATGTGGCCGGCAATACCCACCTGACCGCCAAACATACACCATTCGCCTACCTTTGTACTGCCTGCTACACCTACCTGAGAAGACATCACGGTGTTGGCGCCGATGTCAGTATTGTGGGCAATCTGTACGAGGTTGTCGAGCTTTACGCCCTTGCGAACATAGGTAGAACCCATTGTAGAACGGTCTACACAAGTGTTGGCACCAATCTCTACATCGTCTTCGATGGTAACGATACCAATCTGAGGAATCTTGTCGTAACCTTCAGGACCTGGAGCGAATCCGAATCCGTCAGCACCTATTACACAACCGGCATGAAGCGTAACGTTATTGCCTAATTTACAGCCGTGATATACGGTAACGTTCGGATAGATGAGTGCATTCTTACCAATCTTCACACCCTCTCCGATGTAGGCATGAGGATAAATCTGGCTACCTTCGCCTACCTCTGCACCATCGCTGATATATGCGAAAGCACCTACATATACGCCTTCAGCCACCTTAGCCTTTGGAGATACGAAAGCCAGCGGATCGATGCCGGTCTTCTTAGGCTTCATGGATTCGTACATCTGCAGGAGCTTAGCCACACACTCGTATGCATTCTTCACACGGATGAGGGTTGTGCTGACAGGGTGTTCCAATTCTACGTTCTCATCAATGAGTACGATGCTTGACTTGGTTTCGTAAACATAATGAGTGTATTTAGGGTTAGAAAGGAACGAGATAGCGCCTTCCTTACCTTCTTCGATTTTTGCGAAGGTGTTGACTGTTGCGTTCTCATCACCTTCCACACTGCCCTGAACGAACTGGGCTATTTGTTGAGCGGTAAATTCCATAATTTATCTGACTTCTAGTTGGTTTTATTTAGGTTCCCAAGGCATCATTACCTTTAGGTAACCGCAATTTGTTTGCAAAAATAGCAAAAAAGATTTAGATTCTCGACTTTATTTTGTAATATTTTGCTTTTTCGCCCCATAAAAAGGTATTTTTTAGGCGCAAAGCCTCTTTTTCAAGATACTTTGCGCCTAAATCGAGTTTTTATAACTTAGCAAGTTCTGCTGCCATTTCAGCCTGCAACTCCTTAGCTTTCTGACCTGCTACCTCAGCAAAGTCATCGCCGTTGCTGGCATAGATGATGCCGCGGGAAGAGTTGACGAGCAAGCCGCAGTCCTTGATGATGCCATACTTGCAAACCTCCTGCAGGCTGCCACCCTGTGCGCCTACGCCCGGTACGAGGAGGAAGTGGTTAGGAGCCACCTTGCGGATGTCTTCGAACATCTTGCCCTGTGTAGCACCTACTACATACATCATGTTCTCATCGTTGCCCCATTCCTGGCTCTTCTTGAGAACCTTCTCGAAGAGGCGCTCGCCCTCCTTATCCTCGGTGAGCTGGAAGTCGTGGCTACCCTTGTTGCTGGTAAGTGCCAGGAGGATAACCCACTTGCCGTCATACTCGAGGAATGGCTTGACTGAATCCTCACCCATATAAGGAGCTACGGTTACTGAGTCGATATTGTACTCCTCGAAGAATGTCTGGGCATACATCTTGCTGGTGTTGCCGATATCACCGCGCTTGGCATCTGCGATGATGAAGTGGTTTGGATAGTGGCTGTGGAGATACTTGATGGTGTTTTCGAAGGCAATCATGCCATCGATTCCGCGGCTCTCATAGAAAGCCAGGTTTGGCTTGTAAGCCACACAGTATGGGGCTGTTGCGTCGATGATAGCCTTGTTGAATCTGAATATCATTTCGGCTTCTGCGCCCTGGATGTCTTCACTCTCGGTGATGCACTTAGGCAACTTGTTGATATCTGTGTCAAGACCTACGCACAAGAAACTCTTCTTGGCGAAAATCTGCTCTACGAGTTCTTTTCTGTTCATAATGGATTGATATGATGATTCATCGCCCCGAAGTACGGAACGATGAATCGGGGTTTTACAATTCTGTTTCTTTCAGCTTCTCTGCGTTCTCGGCTACGGTCAGGGCATCAATCATGTCCTGAATATCACCTGCCAGGAAACCGTTGAGATCGTGAGTGGTGTAACCGATACGGTGGTCGGTAACACGGCCTTGCGGGAAGTTGTAGGTACGGATCTTCGCACTGCGGTCGCCGGTAGAAACGAGGCTCTTGCGGCGGCTGGCGATATCGTCAACATACTTCTGGTGCTCACGGTCGTGGATGAATGTATAGAGGCGGCTCAAGGCACGCTCCTTGTTCTTTGGCTGGTCACGGGTTTCAGTACACTCGATGAGGATTTCCTCAACCTCGCCTGTGTTAGGGTTTTTCCAAGGGTAGCGGAGACGTACACCAGACTCCACCTTGTTCACGTTCTGACCACCGGCACCTGAACTTCGGAAGGTATCCCACTTGATGTCTCCTTCGTTGATGTTCACCTCAAACTTGTCTGCCTCTGGCAATACGGCCACGGTAGCAGCTGAGGTGTGCATACGGCCCTGTGTTTCAGTAGCAGGCACACGCTGAACACGGTGAACACCTGATTCGTACTTCAATGTACCGTAAACGTCAGTACCGCTTACAGCGAAGTCGATTTCCTTGTATCCACCTACTGCGCCTTCAGAAACAGAAGTCACGCTGACGGTCCATCCTTTCGATTCGCAGTATTTCTTGTACATATTAAATAGGTCGCCTGCAAAGAGGGCAGCCTCGTCGCCTCCGGCACCGCCTCGGATTTCCATCTGTACGTTCTTGGCGTCTTCTGGGTCCTTAGGTACCAGCGCAATCTTGATTTCTTCTTCGAGTTTAGGCTGCAGCGCCTCGTTCTCGTTGAGTTCTTCGCGAGCCATCTCCTTCATTTCCGGATCGCTCTCGTTGGCAAGGATGTCCTTTGCCTCCTTGATGCTATTCAGACAGTTGATGTATCGCTTGCGTGCGTCCATGATGTCACCCAGGTCTTTCCATTCCTTGGTGAGCTTCACGTAGCGTGGCTGGTCGGCGATGACATCTGGGTCGGTAATGAGGGTGCTGACTTCCTCGTATCGGCTCTCTAAGCCTTCTAGCTTCTGTAATATGTTGTTATTATCCATCGAATTATTTTTTGGGCACGGATTACACGGATTTACACGGATTTTTCCTTGTGTTGTGTTCCCTTGCGCTTC
>ENA-OQEL01000013-OQEL01000013.1-human-gut-metagenome-genome-assembly--contig:-NODE-13-length-70158-cov-10.508461_pt1 | contig 70158 bp, 53 predicted proteins | sample MGYA00242796_ERZ504637 | MGnify/ENA primary metagenome ERZ504637 (study PRJEB26092, sample SAMD00036306) | human gut metagenome | host: Homo sapiens | study: EMG produced TPA metagenomics assembly of... | reverse complement strand
CTCGCCCCGATTCTACAGCGCGCCCCGGTGTAGCTGTGCGGGAGGTGCCCCGTCGCCCACTTCTTGGCCGCGCCCACCGAGACCCCCGCGAACTTCGCGGCGGCGGTGGGCCCCATGCCGTCCTCCGCCGCCAGGAGGAAGAGCTCGACCTTCTCCCTGCTGTACATGCGAACCTCCAGTCCGGACCGCCCCGCGGTCCAACTTTCTGTCCGCACCCCCTTCCGACGATTTTTCTGGGGCGAGGGGCCATTTTGCACCTCGGCCTGATTCGTTCGCCACGAAATGCGCCTATCTACTACGTTTAACCGATCGCCCTCAACCGTGCCAAATTTCGCGAAGTAAAAACCGCAGGTAGACGGCTTGCGTATTTTCGGAAAACCGGGGGATGGTCGACCCATACGGGTTAAACGTAGTAGATAGGTCATTTTCGTGGCACGGCCCAAAACAGTCTTTTGGGACGGGTGGTATCCTTGGTAGCTCTGTGCTGCAAACGCACCTTTACCGCAAGGAGTTTCATGGATCTTATCGCCCAGCTCGCCCGCGAGCTCAACCTTAAGGCCGCCAACGTCGAGGCGGCCGTCAAGCTCATCGACGAGGGCAACACCATCCCCTTTATCTCGCGCTACCGCAAGGAAGCCACGGGCGGCATGGACGACGTCGCCCTGCGCGCACTCGACGAGCGCCTGTCCTACCTGCGCAATCTTGAGCAGCGTAAAGAGGACGTCGTTCTGCTCATCGACGCCCAGGGCAAACTCACGCCCGAACTCGAGCAGCAGATTCGAGAGGCCACGCAGCTCCAGCGTGTCGAGGACCTCTACAAGCCCTACCGCAAAAAGCGCATGACCCGCGCACAGAAGGCCCGCGAGGCAGGCCTGGAGCCGCTTGCCAACATGATCATCATGCAGGCCTCGGCCAAGGGCAGCGCGCTCGACACCGCCGCGGCCTACGTCAACGAGGAAGCCGGCTTCGACACGCCCGAGAAGGCGCTCGCCGGCGCGGCGGACATCGTGGCTGAGACGGTGGCCGAAGACCCCGAGAACGTCGCCGACCTGCGCGCCTTTACGCAAAACACCGCCGACATCGTCGTCGAGGCCACCGACCCCGCCGAAAAGACTCCCTACGAGCCCTACTACAACTATGATGAGCCGCTGCGCCGTATACCCAACCACCGCGTGCTGGCTATCGACCGCGGCGAGCGCGAGGGCAAGCTCCGCGTGCGCGTGAACGTCGACGGCGCTGCCGCCACAGCGCGCCTCAGCAGCCGTTGGCCCCGACGCCAGGGCGTCTTCGCGCCCATCTTCGATGCCGCCATCGCTGACGGTTACAAGCGCCTCATGGCCCCCTCGCTGGAGCGCGAGGCCCGCGCCAAACTCACCGTTCGCGCTCAGACCGAGGCCATCAACGTCTTTGCCAAGAATCTCGAGGGCCTGCTCTCGGCGCGCCCTGTGCGCGGCGCCCGCGTGCTCGCGCTCGATCCGGGCTACCGCACCGGCTGCAAGGTCGCCGTCATGGACGAGACCGGCAAGCTACTCGACCACGGCGTGGTCTACCCCACCAAGCCGCGCCACGACGTCGCCGGCACCAAGCGCGAGCTCGCCCGCCTCGTCAAAAAGGACGGCGTCAACACCATCGTCATCGGCAACGGCACCGCCAGCCGCGAGACCGAGGAAGTCGTCTCGGAGTTCATTGCCGAGCAGGCGCCTGGGCTGCGATACACCATTGTTAACGAGGCCGGCGCGTCGGTGTACTCCGCCTCCGAGCTCGCGAGCCAGGAGTATCCCGACCTGGACGTCACCGTGCGCGGCGCCATGAGCCTGGGCCGCCGCCTGCAGGACCCACTGGCAGAGCTCGTCAAGATTCCGCCCCAGTCCATCGGCGTGGGCCAGTACCAGCACGACCTTGACCAGGCCGAGCTCTCGCGCACCCTGGGCCACGTGGTGGAGGACGTCGTCAACCGCGTGGGCGTCGACGTCAACACCGCGAGCGCGAGCCTGCTGGGATACGTTTCGGGCATCACGCCGAGCGTGGCCAAGAACATCGTGGCTTTCCGCGAGGAAAACGGCGCCTTCACCGATCGCCGCCAGCTCAAGAAGGTCCCCAAGCTGGGACCCAAGGCATATCTCAACGCTGCAGGCTTTTTGCGAATTAGCGGCGGTAAGAACCCGCTCGACGCAACGAGCGTCCACCCCGAAAGCTACGAGGTGGCCACGTCCGTCTTGGAACGCGCCGGCGTTAAAGCAAGCGAGCTCAGCCGCGGCGGCGTGCCCGACATCGAGCGCCGCCTGGGCAGCATCTCGGCGCTGGCAAGCGACCTGGACTGCGGCACCCTGACGCTCATCGACATTGTCAACGAGCTCAAGAAGCCCGGCCGCGACCCGCGCGACGACGCGCCCGAGGTGGCCTTTAGCCGCTCGGCACTTTCCATCGACGACCTGGAGCCCGGCATGGAACTCAAGGGCACGGTGCGCAACGTCGTCGACTTTGGCGCCTTCGTCGACGTGGGTGTGCACCAGGACGGCCTCGTGCACATCTCCAAGCTGGCCAACCGCTTCGTCAAGCACCCGAGCGACGTGGTGCGCGTCGGCGACACGGTAAAGGTGTGGGTGGAAAAGGTCGATCGCGACCGCAAGAAGATCTCGCTCACCATGGTGCAGGGGAAGTAAACCACCTAAAGCAAGGGTCCCCCCTCTCGCGACGTGCAAAATCGCGAGTATTCTGCAATTTCCGCCGCCCCGAACGCCCCTCAGAGGCAATAAAGTCAAAAACGGCCCCCGTTTTAGCATCATCAGAGCCAAAACGGGGGCTGTTCCGTGCTTCGGTTAACTGGTAAAAGCCTTTACCTTGCTGAATACTCTCAATTTTGCACGGCGCAGGCGGGGGTACCTTTGCCCACGGCAGGATATGGAAGCCAAGCGCCAACTTGCTGGCAAGCTCGTGCCGGCAGCCCCGGCCTTTCCTTTGCCTAGCGCGACCCCCGCGAAGCGCGTGAGCGGTAGGGAAAGGAAAAGCCGGGGCGAACAACCCGCGGCGTAGCCAGTGTTCGCGTTACGGCAGGATATGGAAACCGAGCGCCGCGATATCCTTGGCAAAGCCGCGGACGGTGTCGAGCGAGACCTCGTACGGGTCACGGCCGATGTTCTTGCGCTTGGCCAGGATGCCGTTGGGCACCGTGATGATCTGGCAACCGCAGGCCTCGGCCTGGTAAATGTTGATGAGCTCGCGCGTGGACGCCCACAGGACCTCACAGTTGGGCTTGATGGCGGCCTTCTTGACCGACTCCGTCATAAACGGAATGGGGTCGACGCCGGTGTCGGCGATGCGGCCGGCAAAGAGCGAGATGATGGACGGCGTCTCGGTGTCAACGGCCTCGACCATCTCGTCAACCTGCTTAGGCGTAAAGATGGTGGTGACGTTGACCTTGATGCCGTCGGCCGACAGCTTGCGCACCAGCTCGGCGGTGGACTCGCCCTTGGTGGTCACGCATGGAATCTTGACGTAGACGTTCTCGGCCCAGGTAGCGATCTCGCGCGCCTCGACCTCCATGGTCTCGACGTCATCGGCAAAGACCTCAAACGAGACGGACACATCGGTGATGTGGGTCAGGACCTCCTTGGCAAACGCGCGGTAATCCGTCACGCCGCCCTTCTTCATAAGGGACGGGTTGGTCGTGAAACCCTGAACGTTGCCGTTCTCGTACATGTCGAGCATGCCCTCGAGGTTTGCACCGTCAGCGAACACCTTGATTGCCATCTGCCTGATTCCTTTCGCTTGCACATGGGCGTTAAACTGCTAAACACTTTACCTACGTTTATCAAGGCGTGAGCTGCGGTTTTTTATCTTCTCGGCGAACGGTATAAACACCTCAGTGTTTGGATTGATAAATCGATTGAGCATGCAAAAGCGAAGAGTCGCAGTTTGAGCAAACGTCAGAACGCGGGATTCATTAGATGAGGCCGAAATGCTGCATCGCTGTGACGGTGCCGTCGTGTGCGACATCGTCGGTCACGTAGTCGGCGACCGCCTTGACCTCAGGCATGGCGTTGCCCATGGCGACAGCCGTCTCGACCGCAGCGAGCATGCCCAGGTCGTTGCCGGAATCACCAAAGCCAAAGGTGCGCGCGTTGCCGGTGCGACCCAGGTATTCCAGCGCTCGCGCCACGCCCACGCCCTTGTCGATGCCCTTGGGGCTCAGCTCGCGATTCTGGCCACCGGTGTTGCACAGCTCAAACTCGCGATCGATAAAGCCGTCATCGTTGGCTACGCGAGCCAAACTGGGCACATTGAGGCATACCTTGCCCACGCGCAGACTGCCGTCGACGCGCATTTCCTCGGCGCTGTGCACCACAGAAGTGCCGATCAGAGACGACTGCTCAACGCCCGCGGGTTCCAAGGCAAAAGTAGCCACGTTGGTCTCGAAAAAGGCCTCAATCCCTGCCGCGGCCATACGGCGTGCAAGCTCCTCGACAATGTCCTCGTCAAAGCAGTCCTCGTGTACCACGCGGCCCTCGACCTCGAGTGTCGCTCCCGCCATGGCAACGACACCCGCAGGCTCCAAAGCACGCAGACCATCGGCAATCAGCCACAAGGGACGACCCGTGCAGATAAATGCCTGGTGACCCGCATTGCGCAGGCGATGAAACGCCTCGATCACCGCCTGCGAGGGGCGAACCGCCGAAAAGTCCTTGTCGGTCATGTTGTCGGGATCGAACGACGTCAGCGTGCCGTCCACGTCAAAAAAGAGCACGGCAGAATCGGGGCACGCATCAATCATATGGGTTCCTTTCGGGGGCGAGAGTAAACGAAGCATCCATCATATAATGGAGCGACGCAACCAGAGAGGTCACCCATGGAATTTTACGCAAGCTGCCCCGAGGGCTTTGAGTCCGCACTCGCCGATGAGCTTAAACGCCTCGGGCTTTCGCATGTTCGCCGGCTGAAGGGCCGCGCCACGTTTGAGGGCGAGCTCGAAGAAGGCTACCGCGCCTGTCTGTGGTCGCGTCTGGCGAGCCGCGTGTTTGCGGTGCTCGGGCGCTTTGAGGCGCAGGACGCCGACGAGCTGTACGATAGCGTTTACGACATCGCCTGGGAGAACATCGTCCGCCCCGGCGCCACCATTGCCATCACCGCCCGCGGCGTGACCGAGCAGCTGCGCAACACGCGTTTCTCGGCCCTGCGCGCCAAAGACGCGTTGTGCGACCGCCTGGCCGAGACCACGGGCCGTCGCGCCGATGTCGATGCCGCCGACCCCGATGTTCACCTACTGCTTTCGCTGCGCCAGCGCCGCGCGAGCATAAGCCTAGACCTTTCGGGCGACCCGCTGTTCAAACGCCTGCCGTCCGCAGCGACCCGCGCCGGCGAGGGCGCGCACGTGCTGCGCCCCGACTACGCCGCCCTGGTGCTGGCGCAGGTCGGCTGGACCGCGCTATGCGAGCGCGAGCTGACGGCCGACGATTACGAAAATGAAGCCCTTCCCACGCTGATCGATGCCTCGTGCGCCGGCGGCGGCCTGCTGCTGGAAGCCGTGAACATTCTGACCGACCGCGCCCCGGGCGCCGCACGCGAGCGCTGGGGCTTTGAGGGCTGGCAGCTGCACAACGCCGCTCTGTGGGAGCAGCTGCTTGCCGAGGCGCGCGAGCGCGAGGCGGCAGCGCGCGAACGCCAGGCGCGCATCGTGGCCGCAGACATCGACCCCGCCGCTCGCAAGACCGCCGAGCGCATGGTCAAGAGCGCTGGCTACAAGCGTTTTGTCGACTTTTGCGCCGCCAAGCCCGCCACCGTGCTGGACCATGCGGGCGCCGTCGCCGGTGCCGCCGTGGTCGCAGACACCACCGAGACCCCGCTTTCGCTCATGCACGACGCCATGACGCTGGTCGGCGAGCTGCGCCGCGCGCCCGAGCTTTCCGCGGCGCCGGTCGCTGCGCTCACCCGCGATGGCCTTATGGCCCGCGCGCTCCATGCCGAGCCCGCGCGCTCCATCGCCGTCATGCCCAATAACGAGGAGGCGGCTCTTGAGGTTTGGCACTCGCTCGACCACGCCGCCGCGGCATTCGAGGCTGCGACCAGCATAAACGCCGAGGAACAGTCCACGGACGTCGAAGACGAAGCCGCCGCTTCCTCCATGCCCGAACCTGCCGCCACGCTCGACTTGGGCGACGGCAAGCCGCTGCCCGTGCTCATCCCCGGGTCCGAGCAGTTCGCCAACCGCCTGCGCAAGAACGCGCGCCTGCGCCGCAAGTGGGCCAAGCGCGAGGGCGTAAGCTGCTACCGCGTCTACGATGCCGACCTGCCCGACTACTCCGCCGCCATCGACCTGTACGAGGGTTGCCCGCAGACGCCGGGCCGCTGGCTCGTCATCGCCGAATACGCCGCGCCCAAGACCATCGACCCCGCGCTAGCCCAGGCCCGCATGCTCGACATTCTGGCCATCGCGCCGCGCATCCTTGATGTTCCGGCCGAGCATGTGCACGCCAAGGCCCGCATGCGTTCGCGCGGCGGCTCGCAGTACGGCAAGCAGGGCGCCGGCAAGGGCGGCTCGGGCGAGCGCGCCAATATCGCACGCCGTCGTCTGCCACTCATCGAAGAGGGCGGCCTTACCTTTGCCGTCAACTTTGACGACTATCTGGATGTGGGCATCTTCCTGGATCACCGCGTCACCCGCAACCTAGTGCGCGAGCACGCCAAGCAGGCGCGCCGCTTCCTCAACCTGTTTGCCTACACTGGCACTGCCACCTGCTACGCGGCCGATGGCGGCGTCGAGGAGACCGTGACGGTCGACCTTTCCAACACCTACCTGGACTGGGCCGAGCGCAATATGCGCCAGAACGGCTTTGTTGGTCCGCAGCATCATTTTGTGCGCGACGACGTGCTCGCCTGGATTCGCGACCAGCGCCAGACGCGCAACCGCTGGGACCTGATCTTTGTCGACCCGCCCACGTTTTCGAACTCGTCCAAGATGGGCCGCCGCACCTGGGATGTCCAGCGCGACCATGTTGAGCTTTTGGCCGGCGTATCGCGCCTGCTCGCACAGGGCGGCCACGCCATCTTTAGCTGCAACCTGCGCGGCTTCCGCCCCGAGGCGCGCAAGCTCGCGCGCGCGGGCGTGGTGCTGGAGGACATTACGGCACAGACCATCCCCGAGGACTTCGCGCGCAACCAGAAGGTGCACCACTGCTATATCGTGCGCCGCCTGCCCATCGAGGACGCCATGGCCGAGGTCGGCTTTAGCGCCGAGGAAATTGCCGAGCGCGTCGAGGAGCTGCGTAACCCCGAGGCCCGTAAGCCTCGCGCGGCAGTGCCCGCGCACGTGCAGACCGGCAACGGCAAGTCCAACTTTGCTGGCAAGCCCTCCCCCGCCGGCAAGTCCAAAAAGAAGAAGTTCTACGCCAGCAAGCCCAAGGGCAAATAACAAAGTTGCGGTGGAATACGGACTGTTTTGCCTGGAATTAGGCAAATTTAGACCGTATTTCACCGCAACTCATATTGGGATGGCGGATGCCGACCTATCCCTGGATGACCAATCGGTAACCAATACCCACGTGCGTCTGGATATAGCGCGGATGCGCGGGGTCGGACTCGATCTTCTTGCGCAGCGTGCCCATAAAGACGCGCAGGCTCGCCAGGTCGCTCTTAGTTGCCGTGCCCCAAATCTCGTGCAGGATAAACTGGTGCGTCAGTACCTTGTCGGCGTTATGCGCCAGCAGGCACAGGAGCTTATACTCGATCGGCGTCAGATGCAGTTCCTCGCCATCCATCGTGGCGATGCCGGCATCAAAATCGATATGCAGCTCACCGGTATCGAACGAGCCCTCGGAGACAACGCCGCCCGTCTGCGCATACGAAAGGCGCCTGAGCGTCGTGCGAATGCGCGCGAGCAGTTCCTCGACCGAAAACGGCTTGGTCAGGTAGTCGTCGGCACCGGCATCGAGCGCGCGGATTTTGTCCGCGTCCTCGCTGCGCGCCGAGACCACGATAATCGGCATGCCCGACCATGCGCGCACCGACTCCACCACCTTGACGCCGTCCATATCGGGCAGGCCCAGATCGAGCAGCACAATGCTCGGCGTCTGCGACGAGGCGGCGGCGATAGCGGCATGGGCGGTCTCCACAGCCATATGGCGCAAGCCGTGCGCCTCGAGCGCGGCAACAATAAGATTGCGGACGGCGGGGTCGTCCTCAACGACCAAGATGAGCGGTTTTACGGCAGAGTTCGGCACAGCGCTACTCCTTATCAAACGAAACGTCGGCGGCAGGAAGCTCAATCGTAAAGACCGAGCCGTGCGGGTCCGCCGCGGCAACCTCTATGCTACCGCCATGTGCCAACGCAATGGAACGGCAGAGCGAAAGACCCAGGCCAACGCTGCGGTGGCTGTCGGCCAGACCATGGTTGGCGGTATAGAACGACTCAAAGATCCGCTCGCGATCCTCGGGTGCGATGCCCGGACCATCATCGGCCACCGAGCACGCCACGCGTCCATCGTCGACGCTAATCGAAATCACGATATGCGAACCCGCGGGCGTATAGGTGATGGCGTTGTTCACCAGATTGACCACCAGCTGCACCATCAGGCGCGCATCGACGTTGACGAGCGCCGGCTCATCGCACGCCACCACCTTAAGGTCGTGCTCGCGCACGGCCGGATTTACGTGGCGCAGCGCCTCCTCGACGATATCGTCCATGAGCTCGAGCGTGGTCGACAGGCGCATACCGCCACCCTCGAGCTTGGTGATGGCGAGCAGATTCTCGACGGTGGCGTTGAGCCACAGCGCATCCGAGCGAATGGATAGAAGCAGGCCGCGGCGCGTCTGGTCGTCGAGCACGGCCGTGCCGGTCGAACCCTGGTCGAGCAGCACGTCGGCATTGCCCGAGATACTGGTAAGCGGCGTGCGCAGATCGTGCGAGATGGACCGCAGCAAGTTGGCGCGCAGCTGCTCGTTTTTAGCGAGCACCGCCGCCTCCTCGCGGGCCTCCATGGCGCGGGCGCGATCGAGCGCCAGCTCGCCTTCGCTCACGATGGCATCGGCAAGTGTCCGCTCCTCGTGCGTCAGCACGTCGGGCTCGGCAACGATAGCCAGCACGCCCACCACCGAGGCGGGGTCGCCCGAGCGCACGAAGCCGTCACCTGTGCGGACCGTCAGGTAGATGCCATAAAACGCCGAGCCGCCATAGGTGGCATCGAGCGGCGTTCCCACATAGGCGGACGCCGAGAGCCGCGGCGGCATCTGCGGCGCCAGTTCGTGCACCGGCGCGGCATCGCCCACGGCCGTGTATGTCGCACGCGGCAGCAGGTCATCATCGTCGGCGTCGGCGCTGTACCACACGACCGGACAGCCCGAAAGACGCGCCAGCTGCGTTGCCATGGCATGGATAATTTGCTGCTGGTCGGCGCACCGCTGCAGCATGCGGTTAGTCTCGAGCACCATATGCGTGCGACGGTCGCTGGCGGCAGCCTGCGCCAAGGCGCGGCGCAGGGCCAGCGCGATCGAGCTCGATACGAGCGAGACCGCAAACATGATAAAGAACATGCCGGGATAGACGCGGTCGATAAACGACAGCGCGTAGCGCGGGTCGACAAACAAGAAGTTGTAGAGCGCCACGGCGGCAGCCGAGCTCAGCAGGCAGTACAGGCGGCTCCAGGTAAAGAAAGCGCACAGCTGCACGGCGAACACATAGACGATCATGATGCTCGGCGCGAGCCCCGGATGGTCGAGCAGCGCGCCCACAATCGTCGCCGCGGCTAGCAGCCCCGCCGATACGCAGGCGTCATACAGAGGGCTGCGACGCGTCAGCGTTGTACGCCTCCACCAAAAGTTCTCGGCAATATCGCCGTCCGCATGGACGTCCATCAGCGCCCCGCCCCTCTCTCAAAAACAAAACCACCACAAAGGGGACAGGCACCTTTGTGGTGGTTTCCCCTCGTGGTGGTTCCAAGTGTATAGCCTTTGCAACCTGCGGTCGCTAGACAAACAGCACGTGCGCGAGCAGTGCGCACACGCACGCCGCGACAAACACCAGCGCCACGACCGAAATCACACGATCGGCCATGTCCATGTTGGCCCGATTCGTAAAGAACCGATCTTCGGCGGCGTCGACGCGTGCCTCGCGCACCAGCTCGGCCGCAAGATCGCGACCGTCAAGCGTCTTTGCGTCCATGGTTTTCTCCCCAGACTCATTTCCCGTCATTGCAAACCTGCCCGTTCACAGTCAAATCTCAGGTGTCGATTACGGGCGCTCGTTGGGAGCCAGACGCTGCATCTTGCTCACGGCCTTAAACTTGGTGAACAGCGGCACGTACTCAAAGTTCACGTTGGAGTTCTCCAGGCCGTACCAGCGCGCAGGCGTGCCAGCGGCGCGGCGGATGATGTACTTGAGCGTAATGGCCGTACGCTCGCTCGGCTCCACGTCGCTTTCGGGCGCCAGAAGCTTGCGGATCATAACGAACTTGAACGTACCGATGTTGCCCGGATCCTTGTAGACCGAGTAGTCATGCGTCTGCGGCGGCAGCTCGCCGCTGGCTGCCAGATCCTGAACAACCTGGCGCAGATAGGCGTTAACGCGCTGGTTGATCTTGTAGCCCAGGTACAGATGCACGCGGAACACGTAGTCGGTGCCGAACGTCTCGACCGAGTAGGCAAAGGTATGCGGCTCGTCCATGGTCTCGACATTCACGAACCACCAGGCGCGAGCGCGCTTGGGGTGCTTATCCAGGATGGAGTAGACGATATCGCGGTCGATATAGTCGGTGTTGGTGTCCTTGGTCAGGTACACGATATTGTCGCTCATGAGCTCGTAGCGGTCGTCGTCGCGCAGGCGCTTGAGCTGCGGCAGGTAGCTGCGCAGCGGCAGCAGCGTAAACTGGCGCTGCTCGACCGCCGTGCCGTTGTACCAGCACACCATGATGCTCATGATGAGCGCGGCCATAAGGATGGTGAAATAGCCGCCGTGGAAGAACTTGGTGAGCGAGCTCACAAAGAAGAAGCCCTCGAGCATGAGGAAGAAGACGGCAAAGATCCACGGCGCAACCTTGAGCTTGCGCTCCACGTGCAGATAGAAGAAGAGCAGCAGCGTCGTGCACATCATGGTCAGGGTAATAGCCAAGCCGTACGCAGCCTCCATGTGCGCCGAGTTCTGGAACAGCAGCACCACGATAACGCAGCCCACGAGCATGACGTTGTTGACCATGGGGATGTAGAGCTGACCCTTGGTCTCGGCAGGATAGAAGACCTGCATATGAGGCATGAGGTCCAGGCGGCTGGCCTCGGACACCAGCGAGAATGCGCCGGTGATGAGCGCCTGCGAGGCAATGATGGCGGCGATGGTGGAAAGGCCGACGGCAAAGGGACGCAGGCTCGGGGTGAGCATCTGGTAGAAGGGGTTGAGGTCGGCGATGCCCATGAGCTCGGGGTTGGCAGCGTTGTTGATAAGCCACGCGCCCTGACCCATGTAGGACAGCAGCAGGCAGCACTTAACGAACGGCCAGGTGGCGTAGATGTTGCCGCGGCCCACATGGCCCATGTCGGAATAGAGCGCCTCGGCACCGGTGGTGGCGAGGAAGCAGCTGCCTAGGATCATGATGCCCGCATGGTTGTTGGGGCTCAGCAGAAAGCCGATGCCGCGCAGCGGGTTGAGGCACAGCAGCACCGCGGGATGCTGGAAGACAAAGAACAGGCCCGTACCGCCCAGGAACAAAAACCACAGCGTCATGATGGGGCCAAAGGCGTGACCGATCTTGGCCGTGCCGATGCGCTGCACCAAGAAGAGCGCAATGATAATGGCAAGCGTGATCGCGACAACGCGACCCTGGTCGTCACCGAGCACGGCGTGGACCGCCGGGATGGTGCGCAGGCCCTCGATGGCAGTGGTCACGGTAACGGCAGGCGTCAGGATGCCGTCGGCGAGCAGTGCCGCGCCACCCAGCATGGCGGGGATGATGAGCCACTTGCCGCAACGCTTGACCAGGCTGTACAGGGCAAAGATACCGCCCTCGCCGTGGTTGTCGGCGCGCAGCGAGATCAGCACGTACTTGACGGTCGTCAGCAGCGTGACCGTCCACACAACAAGGGAGAGCGCGCCGAGCACGAACTCCTGCGTGACGCTTCCGATGCCGCCGTTGCCGGCAACGAGCGCCTTGGTTACATACATGGGGCTGGTGCCGATATCGCCGTACACCACGCCCAGCGTGACGAGCATCGCCGAGATGCTCACAGGAATCGCAGCGTGAGAAGCTGCCTCCTTGGCCTTTTGTTCCATAAGCCGGTTTCCTCCCAACTTTAATGTTCGAAGGGATTATAGGTAATCGGCCCATGTTTGAATGGCGCCGTTTTCCCAGCTAGATAAACATTTATACGGCCTTTAGGCCACCACGGCGATATGGAATGTGACAGAGGGACTTTCCCTTTGTCACATCGCCGCATTCGTTACTTGCCGAGCCAGTTTTTGAACCACCACTCCATGGAACGGCTCATCTCGGCCATAAAGGGGCTCGTGTGCTTGCGGGTGTAGATATCCACCACGCGCTCGCCTGCCTCGCGGGCATGCGGACGGAACATCGCGTCCATCTCGGCCACCTGCGCGTCCATGGTCGCGGTATCGGCGCGGCGGTAGCGCTCCTCGTGCACCAGGTTCACCACGGGATGCGCGATTGCCGGACGCTCCTTGCGGGGCGTGCCGATGATGAGCATCGACAGCGGCATGGTATAGGGAGGCAAGTCCAGCAGCGAGGCGACTTCCTCGGCATTCTCGACGATATCACCGATGTAGCAGCTCCCCAGCCCCAGGGCCTCGGCGGCGACCACGGCATTTTGCGCGGCGATCACGGCGTCCTGCGCCGCGATGGCAAAGTCACCCAGACCCGGTGCACGACGGGGCGCCTTGCCCGTGCGCTCGACAAACTCGGGCTTAAAGCAGCCCACGTGCTCAAACAGATCGATCCACTTGGCATAATCGACCACAAATATTAGTGCCCAGGGCGCCTTGGCGATCATGGGCTGGTAATCGCACAGGTCGGCGAGGCGGTCCAATGTGGCCTGCTCGCGAATGCTCACGATGGAATACATCATCATGGCGCCCGCCGACGGCGCGCGACTCGCCGCATGCAAAATCGCCGCCCGCTGCTCGTCAGTCACCGCCACGGGACGGTCGTCGTCATCACGCGCGAAGGCACGCGTAGACGAGCGATGCTCCAAGATGTCCAGCACTGTGTTGCCCGTAGTCTCGACCGGATAGCCGCACGTATCCACGCCCGCAGCTCCGCCGCAGTACTCGGCGCCTGTCATACAAACCTGCTCGCTCATCGCCCTACCCTCGCCATTTCTTTAAGAAGCCTTTACGTTTCCGTGTAATTCCCGTCCATTATCGCGCAGGTCGCCACTACATTGCGCCACACCGCCACACGTGCGCGTTAATATGGCTGGTTGTGCGCAGCCACCAATTGCAGCGCATATCTTGCTAACAATCGGGTAAACCCCCGCTTTCGTAGGTTTTAAGTTTGTGAGGAGTCTCAGCATGTTCGCAGCCGCCATCTCGCTCGTCGGTCTTGCGGCGACCATCTACCTTGTCTTGCGCGAGGCCAAGGCCATTCGCGCTCAGTCGGGCACCGTTGCCAAAAGCGCTCTTGGGTGGAGCGGCGTCTTCGGCCTGTTCCAGCTCTTTTTGACCATTTGGGGCGCCATTGGCCTCGTCGCCCAAAACGAGCCGCTCGCCTTTGTGATGCTCATCCTGACCAACGCCATCCTTACCGGCTGCGCCTGGGCCAGCATCGCCCGCGACCGCATCGCCCCGCGCGTCTTTGCGTTCGCCGGGCCCGACGCCCCCGCCCCCACCGGCAAGCTCGCCCGCCTGCGCGGCGCCTTTGTGGGCAAACCGCTCGTCGCCGCCGTCCTGTGCCTGCTGCTCGCCGGCGTCTTTGCGCTGCTGGGCATGGAGGTCTCGTCCAACCACGACTTTACCTGGGTCTACCCCCTATGCATCCTGCTCGAGTGGGCCATCATCACCGTGCTCATGGTCGGCCTGTTCTTCCTGTTCCAGCGCCATGGCGCAGCTCCGGCCGTCCTGGCCTTTGCCCTCTTTATCCTGGGCATTGCCGAGTTCTTTGTCATCACGTTTAAATCCATGCCCATCCAGCCGGGCGACCTTTCGGCCATCTCCACCGCCGCCGCGGTCGCCGGCACCGGCTACACCTTCTCGATCTCACTGTTCTGCGTGCTGTCCATGGGCTTTACCGCCATCGCCATGCTGCTATGCGAGTACGCCGGCCTGGTGGCACCGCACCGTCAGAAGGGCGCCGCCAACGCCAAGCGCATGCTGCTCACCAACCTGCTCGTCGCCGTGCTGTGCCTGGGCGGCGTGACCGCGCACGTCACGCTTATCGACTACTACAACACCCTCGGCATCACCGTCTACACCTGGCGCCCGCTCGAGAGCTACTGGCGCGAGGGCTACCTGCCCGCTTTCATTAGCGCAGCGCAGTCCATCAAGCCGCCCAAACCCGCCGACTACTCCGTCGACGATGCCAAGGCCACGCTCAAAAAGTACGCCAAGGCCTACGACAAGTCCGACGCGGCCAAGAGCGACGAGCGCGCCGCCGCAAAGGAGCAGTTCGACAGCGAGAAGCCCACGGTCATCGCCATCATGAACGAGACCTTCTCGGATCTGTCGATCTACCAGAATATGCGCGCCGGCTACGAGGGCCCGCAGTACTTTAAGAACCTGCCCAACTGCCTCAGCCGCGGTAAGCTCTACGTGAGCGCCTACGGCGGCGGCACCGCCAATACCGAGTTTGAGTTTATGACCGGCAACTCCATGGCCAACCTGGGCTCGGGCGTGTACCCCTACACCATCTACAACATGGAAACGACCGGGAACCTGGCAGAGCAATTCAAATCGCTCGGCTATTCCACCACGGCCATGCACCCCAACCACGCGACCAACTGGAACCGCGAGAACGTCTACAAGGACTTTGGCTTTGACCAGTTCCTGTCTATCAACGATTTCCAGGGCGCCGACACCCTGCGCGGTATGGTGACCGACCAGGCTACCTACGACAAGATTCTTGAGCTGCTCGACCAGAACGCCGATCCGCAGTTTATCTTCGACGTGACCATGCAGAACCACTCGGGCTACGATACGGGTCTACTGCCGGCAGATAAGCAGATGCACCTGAACATCGACACGACCGACCTGGACGCCAAGACTGTCGAGGACGGCACGTTGTCCGATGTCGACGAGTACGTCTCGTGCATTGAGCAGTCCGACCAGGCGCTGCGCTACTTCCTCAACGCCCTGAACAAACTCGATCGCAAGGTGGTCGTGGTGTTCTGGGGCGACCATCAGCCGTTCTTCCCGTCCAAGTTCAACGACAAGTGGTTTACCGACGAGGATGACGCCACCCACCAGGAGCGCTTGTGGCAGACCGACTACATCATTTGGGCCAACTACGACGTTGCCGGCTGCGACCAGACGAGCGAGACCGACGACCTGTCCACCAACTACCTGTCCACGCAGCTGATGCAGTTGATCGGCGCCCCGCTGACCGACTACCAGAAGGCGCATGTGACGCTGCGCGAGTCGCTGCCCGCCATCAACTCCGTCGGCTACGAGGACGCCAGCCTGCGTTGGGCGCTTTCCTCCAACGTCACCGGTGACGACGCCGCTGCCGCAGCCGCCACCAAGGCACGCGAGGATTATGCCAAGATGCAGTATTACGAAATGTTCCGCGACGGCAAGAACGTCTATACGGAGCACTTCCAGACCGAGGCCAACGAGACCGACCCCAACCTGGCGCCGGGCACAACCAAGATTAAGTAGCTGCTAGCTGCTGAGCCACAACTGAAACGTCTGTCCAGGCGGAGGCATATAAGGTTCCCTGCTCTACAGTCCTGCGCAAGACGAGGCCACTTAATGTGGCCTTCGTCTTGCGCAGGACTGTAGAGCAGGGAACTTCGTGCCCGCCGCCCGGGAGGGCGTTGCGTTTAGAAGATGGACCTAGCGCTTATCCCTCCGGGACAAAAGTAGCGCGGCTATAAAAGCGATGCTGGCAAGAGTTAGCAAAACCAAAAGCAACGTGAGCGTGTTGTCGCCCGTTGCCGCCAGACCAAGCAAGCCGGGCTTCTTGCTGTCAGCAGACTGCACGGGAATCTTCTCGCCATCGTCCTCGGCGGTAATCTCCCAGCGAATGGTCTTGTTTGCGTCGGCAAGCTCGTTGCCCACCGACGTCGGAACGCTTAGCTGCAGATTAAGTACCGTGCTGTCATCGCTCGTAAACGTGGCGATTTGCGTGGGATAGGCGAACACGCTGCCCGGTGTTCCTGTCTGGAGCCAACCTGCAGAGACATCGCCCACAGTCGCCGTTAAGGTGATGGGCGACAGCAGGCGTGCCGTCTCGTGATCGACAACGGCCCGCACAAACACGCGCACCTGGGACTTTACGCCCGTGGCACAAACCTCAATCTGCTGCTCGCGCACATCGCCGGGCATTAGATCTTTAAAGGCTGGAAACAGATCGGGTTCCCCTGAGGAGCCCGTCGCCCCCGAGACCGTCAGCTGACGCGCATTTCCGTCATAGGCAATCGCGGGAGTATCGGCAAACGCACGGGCGGGAACAGCGAGCGCGACCACGCAGAAAATGGCCGCGACCATGCAACGCAAGGAGCGCGCAACACCTTTACGAATCGGGAACGCCATACTTACGCACCTCCATGCGGCGGCACCAGCACGCCATCCTTGACTGCACAGCCCCATGCCTCTGCAGCTGCATCGCCGGGCGTGGATTGAATTGCCTGGGTCGAAATGTCAACGACCAGGTTCTTCCCATCTGCCTTCTGCTCAGTCACGCTCTTGATGAGCACATCGGTTTTGCCCATCGGAACAACGGGAGACGTCCAGTAGTAGTACCCGTCGGACGCGACAACCCAAGACGAGGCGGTGTTAGAAGCAGATGCCTTGGACACACTGCCCCACGCAATGACGTAGTCGGTGCCGGCAACTGGTTCATCCCACAGGCGCGCGCCATTCTGGTCCTGCCAGTAGATATCCACCGCAACACGCAGGTATGCCGGGGCCGAGCCGTTGTTTGTAATCATGACGTTGCTCTTCACATTGCCATCGAGCTTCTCATCTACCGAGGGCGCCACCGAACCAAAACCAAACTCGTTGACCAGCACGCCCGTAACCGAAAGCCACGCAAAGGTACCGGCAGCGCCAGCCAACAGGAGAACGCCAACAAGGAGGGCGACGATTTGCTTGCGCTTAGTCATCCTAGTCCTCCTTCTTCAGCGTGCCGTTTTTCCAAACATTCTTGGCACGCGAGCCACCATCGACCCATTTGTCATTCGCGCGCGTGTTGACGCACGTCACCACGGTGTCGCCCGCACTCGAGGCAGACGAGATGATGAGCTCGGCAGATTTGCCGGGCGCCTTGCCCGGCGTACTCAGTTCACCCTCGTAGCGCCATGCCCAAGCCGCGTCTTCCTCGACGGTATAGGTGCCCGCCGGAGCAGCAAATTGCACGCTGCCGACATACCAGACCTCACCGTTTTCGTCGCGCTGCTCGCTAACTTTCACCTCGACCATGCGCGTCTCGGCAGGAGAACCCTCCGACGCCTCTCGCGTTACCTTAAAGCGGAACGTTTGCCCCATTGCGCTGGCGTCGGTAGTCTTTTTAACGATCGTCAGCGCATGATTCTGGGTAAATTTGAACACGGCATTACCGGGACCTTGCTCGCCTTCGCCTGTCTTCTTGGACTCCAGGCGGTTGACCAGGTCGAACGAGCCGCCACCCGAACCCAGACTGTAGAGCGAGACAAACTTGCCGTTCACAGGCTTTTCCGCCGCAGAAACGCCCTCTGCACCAGGGCCGTAGCTTGCCTGCGTTACCGTAACAGTCAGTTGCGTCCCCATAAACGGCTTGGCAAAGCAGACCTTAAACGGCGCATTGTCGGCACTGTCACCGACGGTGTTGGCCGCGGCGGGATCGAGCAGCCACTTAAGCTGCGCGGTCATAGTTACGGGGCTCGCGGGATCAGACGTATCGTTGGCAACCACGCGATACGTCACAGGATACAGGTCCATGTCACCCTTGACTGGCTCGCCCTTGAACTCATCCCAAGACTTTGCAGTGCCATCGGCACCCACATATCGCCACTCCAAGAAGAGCTCGCGCTTATCGCCATTGGCAGCAGCCTGTTCATCGAGCAGCGCGACGATCTTGGAGTGGGCGTCCGGGTCGTACGCCACGGATTTTTGCTCCATCACAGGATTGCCGTCGTTGTCGTAGACAGGGTTGCCGCTCTCGTCCATTTTGGGAACATCGACCGTGTAGACAAAGCCAGGCTTACCGTCCTGCGCGCGCTCGTCGCCCGAGTCGACCGTCGCCGCAAAGATGATCGCCCCGTCGATGCTGTGATAGCGCACCTTATACGGCGTGACCTTGTACACCGCGGTATACGTCGCGCCCTTAAAGGGTTCACTACCCTCGAGGGGATACTTATCGTCTTCGGTCATCAGAGTGTATTTACTATCGGATTCATAGTCACGCGACCAGCCGACAAAGTCGTACTTGGTGCCATCCTTGCCGACAACCTCAGCTGTAGCTCTTACTTCCAGCGAAATTTGATCGCCAGAGTCGGTGCGCGAAAGAGAACGCACGGAATCGGGGTTATCCAGATTGGCATCGATATTCGATTGGACAATTACCGCGCTGGCACGGTAGACCGGGTACAGCTCCATGGGGGCGTTAACCACAGTGTTTGTATTCACCATGGGAAGGCCGTCCGACCAAACGACATAACCGTTGCCGGATGCCGGTTTAGTTTCCGTCCAGCCTACGAAGGCATTGTATGCGTTCGTTGCAGCATCGATGTCGCCGACGTTATACGTCGGCAGCGGCATGCCACCCGTAAGGTTGCCGAGTCTATCGCCCTGCTGAGCAACTTTGCCATCCACATCTTTGGCATTGAGATGATACACGACCGCCAACGGCGAATAGTACGCCACAAATGTATAGGCCCCGCCGGGTTCCACCTGATGGGAATACGAGTTATCGCCGTTAGGTTCGATCTCTTCAACTTCGCCATTCGGAAGCTCGATCTCAACCTTCTGCAACTTATACAGCTCACCGCCTGCTTTATAAACCGGAGTCGTGACGTCAGGGGTCACCGTTGCCGTAGCAGGGTCGGGGCCCGCGTTGATAACGGGATCGATGTCGTACCTAGGCACATTGACCTTGTCCGTGCCCTTAAAACCGGCGCGGTGCAGGTTGGTGGTGTAGTTAACGTCGTACTTCGCGTACACCGGATAGGCATCCTGGTACTGGGTGACCTTGAAATCTGGTTTCACCAGATACGGTTCGGCCTTATCCGGGTCAGAAGTGGTGAAGGAATCACCCTTGACATCGTAGATATAGTCCCAGACGGCAGAATCCTTCTTGACCTCGGCGGTCGAAATCCAGCCCAGGAACTTATAGCCCGGCACGGCCATGTCGGCATCGGTCGGGGAAGCTTCGAGGGTCAGGGGGCTCTCATACGATCCCTTCTCACCATCTTCTGGCTTTTCGGCCACTTTAACCGACTTATTAACATGCGGGTAGTAATACGTGAACGTCGGATCCGCCCCGTTCACCTTGGTCTGCAGCAAGTTACTCTCATAGCGCCGCGTGGCAGTCCTCACGACATTATCGTCCTTGTTGTAGAAATTAACGTCCGTGGTAATCATCGCGCGAACGTAGTACTTCTTATCTGTACGCACCATGCTCTCGATGGGATTTTTCACATATGTCCAATATTCACCATCGCGCTCAAGCGTCCAGAAATTCAGGCGATAGCGATCATTCACCGGTTTGACCGTTACGTTCAGCGAAGCCGAAGTCCAAGTATCGCTTAGCGTTGCAGCGCCTGGAAAATCGGTATCGGCATAGAGGTTTTTTAGAGTATCGGCTCCCGTATCGTTTTTAACGTTGTGCGAGTACGCGTTAAGGGGACTCACGACAAGGGTTTCCTTCGTGAAGCGCGTGCCACACGTTTCATAACTATCCTTTATACCGTGGTCAACATGCTCCGGGCCCCAGTGGACGACGTTTTCACGCACGAAGGTACTACCGACGTTTTCCTCAAAGGGCGTTTGATAGCGATTCCAAACGGAACAGAGTAGCTTGCTGTCCGTAAACTCATGGTTGGTATAAGCCCGAACGTAATAGTCCACGCGGTACTCAAAGCGGGCGATGTAGGTATGTGGCACAGTTAGATCGACATCGGCAGGGAGTGTGTAGCTGGGGTCGCGGCTTACGCGCACCTCGAGCGGGGCATCCTCGGTCCCCTTGTTTTCATACCAACCCAGGAAGCGGTAGCCATCGGGCAGCGAGCCGCCTTCGGACAAGGGCTTGTTGTCCACGCCGCGCACCTGCACCGTGTAAACGCTGGCCCCATCCTCGGCAGTCTGGACATCGACATGAGTGTTGCCCACGTCGACACGCTGGGTCGCATCTTCAAGCCCATCCTGCTCATTACCCTCGAACACCGTCATGATGTTCGAGACGTAGTCGCTGTACACCGGATAGAAATCGGTCGGGCCAAGCACGGTGATCTCGGTGCCGGCAGGATAGAACGCACCGGCGTTTTTAAGCGCGGCAAGCTCAGGCGAGGTGATGGCCGCGTAACCGCCATGCATCCCGGCATCGCCGCTCGGCTGCGTCGTCCAACCGATAAAGGTGGCGCTGGCAGACAGAGCGCCGCGGTCCGCAGGGGCAACCGGCGTTAAACCAACACCATAGCGATACCAGTCCGTCGACTTGTCATGCGCAGCGCCGCTCTGCCACGCGAGCGTCTCGCCCTTGACGTTATAGAACAGCACCTGCGCCTCGTACGAAGCAATAAACAAGTCGTTGCCCTTAAAGGCCTTGGCCCCCTTCGCGTTATCGGCGGTATAGGTCGACGTTTTCTCGTGCGCTTCGTTCTTCTGGACCTGCTTGCCAGCCTTAACGGCATCAGCATCGGTCTTGCCGTTAAACCAGGCGTTATCGGCATCGATACGGTTCACATTGACTCCGGTCTCGCGGAACCAGCCCATGAAGCGATAACCGCCGTTGGCATCGGTCAAGCCCTTGGGCTTTGCGGAGGTATCCTGCCTAAACGTCACCGATGTATCGCCCTGGGCCAAGCCCTGAGCCGTTCCCGCCAGCACGGCGCTCACGGCAAAGGCATACGGGTCCGAGGTCGCCTGATCAATACCAAGTTTGGTTGCCTCGATGGTCGCGGTACCCGCACCGGGAAAATCGATCGTCGCCTTAACGCTCTGGCCATGCACGGGAATCTTCAGCTTGTAATCCATCGCCCACTCATTGGTGTGCTGGCCACCCAGGGCATCGTCGTTGGCGGTCGAGCGCATGGTGCCGGCACAAAAATCGTAGTCGTGCTCCTCCCACAGCTCACGCGTGGTGTAGCGCTCGTCGTCCCATGGACCATAGCTGTCGCCCTTGGTGGTACCATCGCCGCCAAACGAAGGGATCTTTTTCTTAGCCGCGGTACCCTGGCTGCTGCCTTTTAGGCTCACGCTCGGCTTAAAGTAGCACTCGGTGACCGTGGCATCATCCTTGTTGGCACGCGCGGCAATGCCGCCCAGGTTCACATCGTTTTGAATGATGGGGATCACGGCGATAGGATTGTACTGACGCGAGCTCAAGTCACCCGCAAAATGGCTTCGAACGAGCTCGTTGCCCTTTTCGGTTAGAATACGACCCGCCAAGCCACCCGTCCACGCACGCGTCACGGCAACGACGCCCACGTACGACGCGGCATAGCTGTAGCACTGCGCCGTCGAGAAGCAGTCGATAATCTTGGCGTTACCCGCCATGCAGCCCACAAAACCCGAGGCATACACGTTGTTGCCGCCCAATGCGCCAATGGCCACGTCGTACTTATTGGTGACGTCGGTCATGCCCTTCTCGGCAATCGAGCCGTCGTCCTTACGCGTCGGCGTCACGCGGCAGTACTCGATAGTCGAGTTCGTAACGTAGCCGGCAAACGCCGCCATATACAGACCCTCACCGCCGAGCGCCTGCACGCCCGAGGTCGCATTGTTGACGGCACGGCCGCCACGGACCTCGCAGTTGTAGAGGGTGCAGTCGTCGAGCTCGCCGGCGATGAGACCGCCCTCAAAGCCTGCGTTGGTAATGAGGTTGAGGGCGTTGTTGGCGCAGGTCACGTGCAGCGTGCTTTCCATGACCATAACGTTTTCGAAGCGCGTATTGACGGCCTTGCCCACGATAATGCCGCCGCGGAAGTCCGCCCACACGTTGGCGTCCTTAACCAGGAAGTTTTTGATGGTGGCACCGTTGGTCTCGGCAAAAAATCCCGTATCGCGCTCGGGGTCAAAAGCGTCTTTATCGTAGTTCAGGCCCTCAACGGTGTGGTTTTGACCATCGAACACGCCCTTAAACGGATGCTCCTTGTTGCCAAACGACAGATGCTTAACAGTGTTTGCAACGATGGCTTTCATGTCGTCGCTGTCGAGCTCAATGTCGTTATCGAGATAAACGTGCCAGCCGGACGTATCGCGCTCGCGCGACAGCGCCACATACAACAAAAAGTCAGCCTCGTTTTTGATGTGGAATTCGTTTTTGTTCTCGGGCACGTCCTCGGCATGCACCACCGTTGGCAGCGCCATAACGCAGCAAAGGACAATCGCTGCGACGGCAACCAGCCTGCTAAGCATACCCCGGTTCATGTTCTTGATCTTCATAGGCTAGTTCGCCTCCGGCCAACCCACAACGTCAAGTACGTCGAGGGCGGTATCGCTTGCCTGCTGGTTTTTGGCCTGCACGGCCTGAACATCGATATCGAGCCTGAATGAGCCGCCGCGCGCGGCATCGTGGTAGTCGCCCACAAAGCGCAGCGAGTCCATGAGGCTTTCCGTCATGACGCCGGGGTCGAGCGTGCCGCCACGCCCGGCCAATCCGCGGTAGTAGTACCACCCATCGCCGCCGTCGATCCACGGGGACCCCTCGCCCACATTCACATGAAACGCAACGTTGCCCGAGGCATCCGCGCACGAGCCGTCTGGTGCCACCGACGTCATGCGCAGGCGCGCGCGAACGTACTCAGGCTGCGCGCCAGCGTTCTCCACGCGCACAATGCGGCTGATGTCAGAGCCGCTGGCCTTGGTGTCGGGATAGTCCCCGTACTCGTTGGCCTCAAACGGAATCTCTTCGCCTTGCTCGTTGAGGGTGTATTCGCAGACTCGTACCTTCACGCTGCCAAACGATAGGACGTTGTTCGCCGGAACCATATCAACGGTAAAAGCCAGCGTGCCGCACAGGCACGCCAGGGCCAACAGCGCCATCGCGGCAAGCGCCAAGGTGCGTTTCTGATTGTCGGAAAGATTATTGAGCATTACGTTCGCCAGTCGTCGATAAAAAGGGGGACTGAGATCCCAGCCCGAATATAGGGGTGGGGGCGGGCCGGGATCTCGGTGGAGGGGGTTACTTCTTGGATGCTGCCCAAGTCTTAGCCTGAGCAACGGCGTTGGCGGCCGGAGTGGTCTCCTCGCCCTTCTGATCGGCGCCGAAGATGTAAGCAGAGACCGTCATCTTGGGGTTCTCAGCAACCATGGAGCCATCCAGGGTGCTGGGGAACACGACCTTGCTAAACAGCTCGCCGGTGTAGACATCCGCGGCAGCATCCTTAGCGCTCAGGACAGCAGGGCCGTTCGTAGAACCTTTAGCGTACATGAACAGACCGCTCAGATACTTTCCGTCGGCAGAGGTGGTCACTTGACCGTCAACCGGCTTCCAGTTGTTGTTGAGTGCGAAGTACGGGGTGTTCGCGTGAGCGGTGCCTTCCTTGACCATGGCGTTCTTCACATAGATGAACACGTAGGCGTCGTCGGAACCCTTCTTGATGCCAACGTTGGGGTTCTTGTCGGTGGTGGTGCCAGGAACGATCTTGGAGTTTTCAACCCACTTGGTCTCGAACAGGTAGGCTTTGCCGTCATTCGTTTGGTCGCCGGGCTTCTCGGGATCAGTCGGATCAGGTTTTTTGTCCGTAGGGCCAAAGCTGCCGACCGTAAACACGTTCTCCAGGCTCTGCGTAGCCGTCAGCCATGCATAGGTGCCAACGCCGGCGGCCAGCACCAACAGCAGCAGGGCGGCAATGATGCCGTAGCGCTTTTTCTTCTTGTTTTCCATCGTTCTCTTCCTTTCGAGAATCGTTTTCCCCGGCAACGGCCCCTACCGCCGCCGACGCTTTTCCCTGCCGCTATGAACGCCGCTCCCTCGCATGCACGCGGGTATGCTTGCCCGCAGGCTCGTCGGGAACCATCCGATCGAGCACTATCGACGCCGCGATCAGCAGCGCCAGAACGGCCACCACAACAAGCAAACCGGGCATCGTCGTGCAATATGCGTTGACGAAGCCCAGGTAAGGGACACAAAAAGAAACAGTGCCGATAACACTCGAAAAAGGCGTCTGCTCGGCATCGTGCATGATGCTTCCGTCTGCATTTTTGTTCGCAATTCCCTGCGTGCCGATCATCTGCGCCACAGGGTCGATCTGATACACCTGGTGCGTCACCACGGCGCCATCCGATCGGTAAAAGGTTGCATTGTCGCCCACGGCAATATCCGTTGGCTCAACCTGGCGGACAAACACCATGGAGCCAACGGGAAGCTCGGGTTCCATAGAGCCCGAGAGCACGGCAAAGGGCATGTAACCAAATGCGCGAGGAACAAAAGAAACAACGGCAAGGGCTATGACAAGCGCGAACGCCAAGCTACTCAAAAGTGCAATAAATCGTTTGAGTCTACGCGCCGTCAAAGTGATAATTCATCCCCCTTGAGGACCTATTCGACCCATCCAAAGGTCAGCAAGTTTCAACAGGAACCGCAAGGCGCTTGAAAAGTGAGTCCGAAATAAGCCAATTTGGAATCTTTTCGTAATAAAAACATAGCGATGTGCTACACATTTTTCAATGTTTTGTCGCTAAATGCTACTAATTTTGGCGTAAGTGGTCATTTATCCCCAAATTGGTCTGCTTTATCCAATATCTGTGACTAACCCCCTACGCAACTTCCCCATAGAGGGATCGACTTTTTGCGGAACTAAAATAATGGTACCCCCCCCCACATTAAAACAAATTGCTGGAAGTGCCCTTTATTTCCGACCCCTTTTACTGGAGTTTTATGACAGCCCCATCTAGTTCGCAGCCCATAACCCTCTGAAAACCGTGTCCCAGAATTCCCGTCCGGAGTGGGATACGGCTTCCGCTTGTGCCCCCGTTGGGAAACCACATCCCACTCCGATCACAAATTCCGGGTCGCACTTTCCGCCAAGGCCCTCAACCGGAAACGGCATCCCATTTCTCGGCCGAAAACTGGGATGCGGTTTCCACAGAGCCCCTCAACGGGAAACCGCATCCCATTCCAAAGGCAAATTCCGGGACGCAGCTTCCGCAACCCCACCCATCCGGAAATCCCATCCCACTCCGCACACATCCGGGCATAGAACAATCAGCTTATTAGGCCTTCCATCAATAAAGGGGCGCCCTCGTGTCACGAAAAAAGCCTCGAGAATTTCGAGGCTTTCACGTTTGTGTTATCTCGAGCGCGAGGCGACACGCCTACTCGCCCAGCACGGCCTTTTTTGCGACTGCAGCCATGTTATCCATATCTTCCTTGGTGGGATGGTCCTTCGCGGCAACCCAGTTGTCGAGCAGCATCTTAAATCGGGCGTTTTCGGGATCTTGCTCGAGCATGGCCTCGTAGCGCTGCTTAACCGCGGGGCCCATCTTACCCTGACACATCGCCCAGCCCGCAAGCTCGGCATCCACGGCCAGATTGGAAGTTACGCGGTCGATAATCTGCTGGTAATAGCTCTGGTCGGCCCCAAAGCCGCAGGTGCCAAACAGGAACACGCGCTTGCCGTGCAAGGCGGAAAGCAACGCCGCGACCGAAGGCGTGCACGCGCCCTTGTCGCACCAAAAACCGACGAGCACCGTGTCGGCCGCGCAGGCGCCCTGCGCCTCGAGCGCAACCTGATCTGCATCCGCATCGTCGCTCAACGCCGCGGCATGGACAAACTCAACACCCGCAGCCTGCAGAGCGCGCTTGATCGCGCCCGATACCATCCTGGTATTACCGCTCTTGCTGTTAACCACCATTGAGCACGTCATAGTCACGTTGCCTCGTTTCCCCCAAAACTAAAGCCACTAATGCAATTTATTAGATGAATATCTTAGTACTAACGTGACAGATGTAAACCACCGTCTGTCGATTGATTAATTTGCCCCACGGGCTTGCTCACTGGGCGAATTGGCTGCGGTAGAGTTCGGCGTAGAAGCCGCCTGCCGCTAGCAGCTCGTCGTGCGTGCCGCGCTCGATAATCTGGCCGTCGCGCATGACCAGAATGCAGTCGGCGTTGCGAATCGTCGACAGGCGGTGCGCCACGACAAAGCTCGTGCGACCGGCCATAAGCTCGTCGAATGCCTCCTGAACCTGCAGCTCGGTGCGGGTATCGATGCTCGAGGTCGCCTCGTCCAGCAGCAGAATCGCCGGGTCGGTGAGCATAACGCGCGCGATGCACAGCAGCTGCTTTTGGCCCTGACTAAACGTGCCGCCGTCCTCGCCGATGACCGTATCGTAGCCGCCTGGCAGCTGCACGATAAACTTGTGCGCATGCGCGCGCTTGGCAGCTTCGATAACCTGCTCGCGCGTGGCGTCGGGACAGCCGTAGGCGATGTTTTCCGCCACCGTGCCCTCGAACAGCCACGTATCCTGCAACACCATGCCAAAGGCATGGCGCAGGCTTGCGCGCGTGTAGTCACGCGAAGACCTGCCATCAACCGTGATGTGGCCGGCATCGATATCGTAAAAGCGCAGCAGCAGGTTGATGAGCGTCGTCTTTCCGCAGCCCGTGGGGCCAACAAGGGCAAAGCGCATGCCGGGCTTGGCCTCGATGCAGATGTCCTGCAGCAGCTTGCGGTCGGACACGTAGCTAAAGTCCACATGCTCAAAGGCGACCTCGCCCTGCGGGGCAGCAAGTTCCACGGCATCCGCCGCATCGGGCTCCTGCTCGCGGGCATCGAGCAGCGCAAACATGCGGCGCGCCGAGGCATACGCCGTCTGGATCTGCGTAATGACGTTGGTGACCTCGTTGAACGGCTTGGTGTACTGGTTGGCATAGGACAGGAAGATCTGCACGCCGCCCACCGTAAGCGCCGCGGGCACGCCCGTGATCACGCCCACGCAGCCGATCACAGCGACCACGGCATAGATGATGTTATTGATAAAGCGCGTGCCGGGGTTGGAGAGCGAACCCATAAACTGTGCGCGCTCGCCCGCGGTGTAAAGCTCGGCATTGAGGGCATCGAAGCGCTGCTGGGCGTTGGGACCGTAGGCAAAGGCGTCGACAAGCTTTTGCTCGCCTACGTACTCCTCGATATGACCACCGAGCTGCCCTTGAATACGCTGCTGTGCCGTAAAGCTTTTGTTGGAGAGCTTGGCAATAGCACCGGCTGCAAAAATGGAAAGCGGCGTGACGAGCACCACCACGAGCGTCATGGTCAGGTTGATGGAAAGCATAAACGCGAGCGTGCCCACGATGGTAATAACACCGGTAAAGAGTTGCGTGAAGCCCTGCAGCAGGCCGTCACCCACCTGGTCGACATCGTTGACCACGCGGCTCATGAGGTCGCCGTGAGCATGGCTGTCGATAAAGCTGAGCGGCATGCGGCTGAGCTTGTCGCTCGCCTCCACGCGCATGTCGCGCACCGTTTCGTAGGACAGGCGGTTGACGCAGTAGCCCTGCAGCCACTGGAAGGCCGCGGCTCCCACCACGACGAGCGCGAGTTTGGTGACAAGCGGCAGCAGCGCGTCGAAGTCCACCTGCCCGACGGCAACGATCAGGTCGATGCCCTCGCCGATGAGAATGGGCGTGTAGAGCTGCAGAATCACGGAGATGGCGGCACTCACAAACGACGCAACAAACGAAATGCGATGCGGACGAACGTAGCCCATCAGACGGCGAGTCACCGCACCCACGGGATAGCGCTCGGGGTCGCCGGGCTGGCGCGGACCGTCGCCCAGGTCGTTGAGGTTATCGTTACCGGACACGTTGGCCGTCATCGTGGCGACCGAACCGGAGGAAGTGTACGGATTCATTTAGCAGCCCTCCTTTGCGCAAATGGATGCCGGGGCAGTCGGGGCGGACGCGGGGCTTAGGGTGGACGCGGGCGCCGGAGTGGGCGCGGGCGCTGTGCTCCCCCGCTGGCCCTCAAGCTCCTCGCGGCGCAGCTGCGACTGGCAAATCTCGCGATAGAGCCGACAGGTCGCATAGAGCTCGTCATGTGTGCCCAGGCCGGCAACCGAGCCGTGGTCGAGCACGCAGATCACGTCGGCATCGCGCACGGTCGAAACGCGCTGGCTCACAATCACCGTGGTCAGCGGCAGCCCGCCCTTGGCGGCACCGCGCATGCTGCGCTCGCGAATGGCATGGCGAAGCGCCGCGTCGGTCTTAAAGTCGAGCGCCGACGCGGAGTCATCCATGATCAATATCTGAGGCGAACCAACCAAGGCACGCGCGATAGTCAGGCGCTGACGCTGGCCACCGCTAAAGTTCTTGCCGCCCGCCTCGACCGGGGCGTCTAAGCCCTGCGGCTTGTTGCGCACGAACTCGCTGGCCTGCGCCATGTCGAGTGCCACCCAGAGCTCCTCGTCGGTCGCAGCTTCATCGCGCCAGGTCAGGTTGCTGCGGATGGAGCCGCTCACCAGCGATGCGCGCTGCGGAACGGTCGCGACCACACGGCGCAGCTGGTCGAGCGGCCAGGTGCGCACGTCGACGCCCATCACGCTCACGCTGCCGGTGCTCGCATCGTACAGGCGCGGGATGAGCGAGACGAGCGTGGACTTGCCGCTACCCGTACCGCCGATAATGCCGAGCGTCTTGCCCAGCGGGAGTTCCAGCGTCACATCGTTGACAGCATTGGCCGCGCCAGCGCCAAACGAGAAGCTCGCATGGCTCAAGCTCAGCGCGGGAACTGAAGCGACATTGCCCGGCTTGGGCAGCGCGACCGGCTGGTTGCCCTCGTCAGCGATGCCCGGCACGCAATTGAGCACCTCGTTGATACGCGACGCGCTGGCGCTCGCCTTGGTAAAGACCACGACCAGGTTGGCGACGTACACGATGGAGGTCAGGGTCTGCGTCATGTAGTTCACAAACGCCATGACCTGGCCCTGCGTAAGCTCGCCCACGCTGACCTGGATGCCGCCCACCCACAGGATGGCGCACACGCCCAGGTTCATCACCAAAAACGTGACGGGGTTGAGAATCGACGAGAGCTTGCCCACCGCGATGGCAGTATTGGCCTGGTCGTCGGCGGCCTGCGCAAAGCGCTCGCGCTCGTGATCTTCGCGCACGAAGGCGCGAACCACGCGGGCGCCCGAAAGGCCCTCGCGGCAGATAAGCGCGATGCGGTCGAGCTTTGCCTGCAGCTGCTTGTAGTACGGAATGCAGCGCGCCATGACAACCCAGAACACCAGGCCAATGGCGGGCGTGCAGATCAAAAAGATGATGCCGAGCTTAAGGTCGATGGCAAGGGCCGCGCACATGGAGCCCACCGCTAGAAAGGGCCAGCGGATGAGCATGCGCACGCCCAGCGCCACAGCGAGCTGGACCTGGTTAACGTCGTTGGTAATGCGCGTGATGAGCGACGGCGTGCCAAAGCGGTCGAGCTCGGCATAGCTCAGCTTGTTGATGTGCTGGTAGAGTGCGCCGCGAATGTCAGTACCCATGCCCTGCGAGGTGAGCGCCGCCATCTTCTGGCAAACAAGCGTAAACGAGATGCCGATTACAGCCATGGCGGCGAGCACCATGCCGTAGCGGACGACGGCACTCACGTCGTGCGCACCGATACCTTTATCGATCATCTGGGCAATCACCAGCGGCGTCAGCAGGTCAAAGATCACTTCAATCAACTTGCACGCAGGGCCAATCACCATATACCGGCGAAACTTACCACCAAAACGCCTGAGCAGCTCAATCATAAAAAGGCGCTCCCTATCATCATCTCAATTCAATCTGATTCATGATAGTACGGAGAACCCTGGAGATGCGTAAGCAACTCGTTACAGATGTAAGGGCAACGGTCACTAGCGCCCAAGGCACGTAGCAGCCGATGTTTTGGCAACGCCAGCGAGCGGCATAACGCCGGGGATTCAATTATCAGATAAATGTGACCCTTCAGGCGGTTTTGGTCGGCTACCCGCGGGTGCCGGCAGGGCGCTTGGTAGTCGAGCGATCCCGCAGGCGAAGCCGAGGACCAGCGAGACACCAAGCGCCCTGCCGGCACTCGCGGGTAGCCGCGGCACCAAAAAACGCCTGCGCACTCGATGGATTCGGATGCCCGACAGAGGCTCCTTATGGCTGCTTCCTTCCGGACCTGACCAGATTCGGAACATGTCGTCATCCGAACCCATCGAACGCGCTAGGCGCTCGATATATCTTACCCGCTCCCGCCCGATGGGGCAAGGTAGCTAATTTGGGACGGGGCTTTTTGACTACTTGGGCAATCAGATCGACAGGTAGTCAAATAAGCCCCGTCCCAAAAAGACTGGTCTGCTGCCGTGCCACAAAAGGGGCCTATCTACTACGTTTAGGCCGCAGGGGTCAACCATAGCCGGCTTTTTCGAAAATCGGCAAGCTTTCTACCTGCGGTTTTAATTTCACAAAATCCGGGATGGTCAAGGGCGCTCGGCTAAACGTAGTAGATGGCCGCATTTCATGGCGGACGGTCCGACCCAAGGCCCAAGGCGACCAGCCTCGGATAGCCATTCTCGAAGTTGCGGTGGAATAGTTCCTGTTTTTGCCGCCTGAGCCGCCAAACAGGAACTATTCCACCGCAACTTATAGGGAGTTGGGTTTTAGAGGCGGGCGAGGTCGTAGGCTTGGGCGGCTGCTTCACCGGCGCAGATGAGGTTGGTTGTGGCTTCCTGGGGGTCGAGCGCTTGGTCAAGAGGCATGGGCCTGCGGCAGACCGGCAGGACCAAGTCGATGCCCTGACCATACACCGCATCCAAATTATCCGCACGACCGCCCACGACGGCGACTACCGGCTTGCCATAGCGATTGGCACGGCGGGCCACGCCCACCGGCGCCTTGCCGGCAGCGGATTGCTCGTCCATGTTGCCCTCGCCTGTAATGACCAGGTCGACATCGCGCACGCGCTCGTCAAACCCAATCAGATCGAGCACCGTCTCCACGCCCGAACGCAACTCAGCACCGAGCGCCAGCAGCGCGGCGCCCAAGCCACCTGCCGCGCCCGCGCCAGGCACGCCGAGCACCGAGCCAAATGTCCGCACGCCCTCGGGCACGCGCAACAACCCCTGAGCCCGCACCCCGGTAATCGCCGCATCGAGCAGGCGGCCGTAGCCGACCATCCAACTGTCGTACCTGCCCAGCGCTTCGACATCGTCTGTCGGCAGGCCCTTTTGCCCGCCAAACACTGCAAGTGCCCCACGACGCCCCACGAGCGGGTTCTCGACATCAGAGAGCACGACGATACGCGCGCTATTCAGCGCCCGAAGCGCCGGTGCCAAATCGATACTCGCCACCTGCTCAAGCCCCGCGAGACCAGGGGCGACATCGCAGCCCTGATCATCGACCACACGCGCGCCCAGCGCCTGCAGCATGCCGGCGCCACCGTCGTTGGTGGCACTGCCGCCCAGACCAATATAGATAGTCTTTGCCCCAGCACGAACCGCTCGAAGCATGAGCTCGCCCACGCCATAGGTCGTAGCGGCCAACGCCGCCGGCTCTGTGCAAGGCGAATACCCAATACCCGCCGCCTCGGCCATCTCGATTACAGCCGACTCGTACTCGCCGTCCACCAGCATCCGGGCAGACACACAGTCGCCCAGAGGGCCTGCGACTTCACATGCCACGACCTCACCGCCGCACGCGGCAACGGCATCGAGCGTTCCCTCACCGCCATCCGCCAGCGGCAGCGCGCTTACCTGGGCATCGGGCCACACGCGGCGCACACCTTCGGCAACGGCCTCCTCCGCCTGCGCGCTCGAAACGCTGCCCTTAAAGGAGTCGATCGCCAGCTGCACACGGCGGGGCCGGCGGCACGCGGCACCAAAATCGACCGCCCCAACGGCAGTATCTTCGACACCCGCAAGCGCCTCGGCGTGGGCGGTATGCGCCTCAAGATCGGCCCCACAACCGCAGCCAGCACCATCGGTGCCACGCAGCCCACTAAAATAACCGCTCAGCACCGCGCGGCACTCGTCTGCCAGCACGCCGGCGGTCACATTAAACCGATGATTCAGGCGCGAATCGGCATTGAGGTCGTATAGCGACCCCAGAGCGCCCGCTTTAGCATCAGCCGCGCCGTACACGCAGCGCCCCACGCGCGCGTTAACCATAAGCCCCGCGCACATGCAGCAGGGCTCGAGCGTCACGTAGACCGTACAATCGGAAAGACGCCAGCGTCCAAGCGACTGAGCGGCGGCGCACAGGGCCGAAAACTCGGCATGCGCCGAAGGATCCTGGTCGAGCTCGCGGCGATTATGCGCCCGCGCGACAATCTCGCCGTCGCGCACCACTACGGCTCCGATGGGCACCTCGCCCACCGCAGCGGCGGCGCGCGCCTCGGCCAGCGCCTCACGCATGAACTTCTCATCGATTTCGGTGATCGTCATCGTTCGCCTTCCCTGTTGCAAATCCAAAACGATGCTATCATTACGACTCACGGAGAGATGGCAGAGCGGTTGAATGCGGCGGTCTTGAAAACCGTTGAGCGCGAGAGCGTTCCGGGGGTTCGAATCCCCCTCTCTCCGCCACTCCTAGTGATGCACCGGTGTCATGGTCCGCTCAAACAGTGCATCGACCACATCGGCTATCTCAGGTCGACGCTCAAGATCGTGGCCCGATTCCCACCATATCGTGAAAAGTCGAATAATACCGCCGGCGACAAACTCAGACGTCGTCTCGAGTGACACGGGGGCCAGGGCATCCTCGGCAAGCACGTTCATCACACGCTCGCGGATGGAGCGGGCAATGCGGTCGCAAATAACGTTGGTCAACATGCCCGACATGCTGCTTGCCAAAATGTTATCCATGAGCCGCTCGTGCGCCAGAATCAAATCCATGGCATCGTCCAAAATCGCGTGCCGAAGCGCGCGCACGTCCTCGGCAGATACCGCGCCGGCCTCATCGGGCTGTTTTTGCGGCAAGCCCGACATGAGCTCATCGATATAAAAGGCAAAGTAATCGTTCTTGTCGCGAAAGTGCTTGTAGAACGTCGTGCGGCGAATCATGGCGCGGTCGCACAGCATGGCAACCGTCAGGTCCTCAAAACGATGCTCCTCGAGAAGCTCGGTAAAGGCATCGAACAGGGCGCGGTAGGTTTTCTTGATGCGAAGGTCCACTGGTATCGCCATCCTCAGGGCAAAGACAACACTCGTCAATCTGTCGCATATCTTACACCTGTACCTCGCGCGCTTTGCCCCGGTGCCAACCCCGCCGAAAACACAACGCTTACCGGAAAGTTCGGCACGACAAAACGTTGCGGGTATACTAGTAGCGTTATACCAACGGCAGCTGGCGCATGCCGCCGCGGCCATTCGAAACGGAGACATCATGCTTCCCGTCATCATCGGCATCGTTGTTGTCATTGTGATTGCCTGCGCCATCGCCGGCATCTACAACAACATGGTCACCAAGCGTAACCGCATCGATAACGCCTGGCAGAACATCGATACGCAGCTGCAGCGTCGCAACGACCTGATCCCCAACCTGGTCGAGACCGTCAAGGGCTACGCCAAGCACGAGCAGGAGACGCTCTCCGCCGTGATCAGCGCGCGTAACACCGCCGTCAAGGCCACCACGCCCGAAGCCAAGATGGAAGCCGACAACGTGCTGACCGGTGCGCTGCGTCAGCTCTTCGCCGTAGCCGAGGCCTATCCCGATCTTAAGGCAAACACCAACTTTACGCAGCTGCAGGCATCGCTCGAGGATACCGAGAACAAGATTAGCTATGCACGCCAGAGCTACAACGATTGCGTGCTCAGCTACAACAACGCCATTCAGACGTTCCCGGCTGTCATCTTTGCCGGCATCTTCCAGTTTAAGGAGCGCCAGGGCTTCGAGGCCGCCGAAGCAGCCCGCCAGGCCCCGACCGTCAAGTTCTAGTAGTTTGACAGCGCATCCTTAATCGGCCAAATGCATAAACCGCCCCGTCGAATGCATACTTCGACGGGGCGGTTTCCTTTTTCGCGAAGGTCCCCCTCTAAGCGTCGTGCATTTTTAGGAGTATTCAACATAACCAAGAGCTTCGGGCGCCACGATAAATGCCAAAGACCGCGAATATCCCTGCAAATCAAACGCTGCCAGCCCATAACCCCGCCCATCATTCGTAGAAAACATCGAGAACTCCCGATTTTTTGCCCGAGATCGGTATGCAGGGACCTTCGACTGCAGAATACTCGCAAAAATGCACGTCGCCACCGCCCCCACATGGCGCGAAGCAAAGCAAAAGCGCAGTCTAAAAGGCCGCGCACCATCTTTATTCAGATTAATCATTGCCCGTTGTGACATCGCCGAACCCGCAGGGCAGAGAACAAGTTCCCTCCCGGCGCACTCCGCAGGACGCAAGAAGCCCTCGCCGCACGAAGTGCGCAGCGAGGGCTTCTTGCATGTCCGAGGACGCGCCGGGAGGGAACTTGTTCTCTGCCCGGATAGGTAAGACAAATTACGCGACGGTGTAAACCCAGTTGTGCTTGTCCTCGACAGCACCAGACTGGATACCAGTCAGGGTCTCGCGAAGCTTCTTCATCACAGGGCCGATCTCGGTGTATCCAGCCGGGAAGGTCACGGTCTCGTCGGCGCCGTAAACCTTGTTGTCGATTTCGCCAACCGGAGAGATGACGGCAGCGGTGCCGCACAGGCCGCACTCCACAAAGGTGCCGGCCTTGACCTCGGCCCACTCGACGGGGCGCTGGTCAACGGTCATGCCCAGGTCCTGAGCAACCTGAACGAGCGAACGACGGGTGATAGAGGGCAGGATGGAGTCGGTGTGCGACTGCGGAACGACGAGCGTGCCATCCTCTTTCACGAACAGGACGTTGGCGCCACCGGTCTCCTCGACATAGGTGCGGGACTCGGAGTCGAGATACAGGTTCTCGGCATAGCCCTCGCGATGGGCCTCCATCGTGGGCTTAAGGGACATGGCGTAGTTCAGGCCGGCCTTGATGTTGCCGGTGCCGTGCGGTGCAGCACGGTCATACTCGGAAACGCGCAGCTTGACGGGCTTGAGGCCGCCCTTAAAGTACGGACCGACCGGGGTCACGAGAATGCGGAACGTGTACTCAGGAGCGGGAGCCACGCCGATCACGTCACCGGAGCCGATCATAAACGGACGCACGTACAGGGTCGCGCCGGAACCGAAGGGCGGAACCCAGGCGGCGTTGGCAGAAACGACCTGCTTGACGGCCTCAACGAACTTGTCCTTGGGAAACGGGGGCATCTCGAGGCGCTGGGCAGAGTTATACATACGCTCAGCGTTCATGTCGGGACGGAAGCAGACGATGCTGCCGTCCTCGGCGGTGTAGGCCTTCAGGCCCTCAAAGACCTCCTGGCAGTAATGGAAGATACCGCCGCACTCGGAGACATGCAGGGTGTGGTCGGTGGTCAGGCCGCCCTCGTCCCACTCGCCATCCTTCCAATGAGCCTCGTAGCTGTAATCGGTCTTCATGTAGCCAAAGCCGAGGCTACCCCAATCGATATCCTTCTTCTCGACAGTCATATGTCGCTCCTTACATACACAGTTGCATACTCGCGAACCCGCACGCAAGGACCGAGGCCGACCGCGTCGCAACGTCGCACGCCCGGAGCGTAGAGCCGGACGGGACACGCGAGCAGCATCAAAGCCGATGGCACGTCGATTCGCATGCACGAGATTGTACTCCCCGCACGCGTCTGATAAAACGCTTTTCTTTAACTAAGTAAAGTATTTTCATTTGACCGAAGCAAAAAGGCCCGCCACCGTAAGCGGTGACGGGCCTCAACTGTACGGTCTGCGCGCTGGCTCGAGCTAGGCGTTCTATTTACCCAGCTTGGCCTTAACCAGACCGACCACGGTCGGGATGATCGACACGGCAACGATGCCGATAATCAGCAGCTCAAAGTGCTCTTGCACAAAGGGAATGCCGCCAAAGAAGTAGCCCAGCAGCGTAAAGACCGTCGACCAGGTAATGCCGCCCAGCACGTTAAAGACGACAAAGTTGCGCCAGTGCATGCCGCCCATGCCAGCGATAAAGGGCACAAAGGTGCGGATAAACGGGAAGAAGCGACCCAGGAAGATGGCCAGGTGACCCCACTTGTCCAAGAAGTCCTCGGACTTTTTGATGCGCTCGGGCGTCATGGCCTTGACCTTGCCCGAAGCGATGATCTTGCGGCCAAAGAAGTGACCGATCATAAAGTTGCACTGATCGCCCAAAATGGCAGCGGCCCATGCGGTGGCCAGAAGCGCCACGATGTTAAAGCCGCCGTTGTGGGCAAAGAAACCCGAGGCGAACAGCAGCGAATCACCGGGAAGGAACGGGAAGAACACCACGCCCGTCTCGATAAAGATGATCAGGAACACGCAGCCGTAGGCCATAAGCGGGCCGGCGGCGATCCAGCTGGCGATCGCGGTGCGCGGGTCCTTAAGCAGCTCGGCAATAAAATTGATGAAACCCATGAAGTAAAACCTCTCAGTTGTGGGCGCGGATACGTCCAAGTTGACCAGTATACGGTTGCGGTGCCCCCTCGTGCGCAACCCCACAAAAGCATGACTCCATTACCAGCAAGTTTGCATAACTGACACTTGTAGCGCAAAGCCGCCAAGATTGTCCTTTTTAATCCCTAGCGAATCGCTATACTTTATTGAATCGCATTGCCATGGCGCTAAGGGAGGGCGGCCGGTGAGCTTTATCAATACCATTCGCGAGGACATCAAGACCGTCCAGGCGCAGGACCCCGCCGCGCAAAACGGTCTGGTCATCTTTCTTTCCTATCCTGGCCTGCACGCCAAGTGGAACCACGTGCCCGAGCACTGGCTGTGGGAGCACGGTCATCGCTCGCTCGCCCGCGTGCTCTCGCAAATCACCCGCCACATCACCGGCGTCGAGATTCACCCTGCCGCGCAGATTGGCAAGCACTTCTTTATCGACCACGCCATGGGCGTCGTCATCGGCGAGACCACCATTGTGGGCGACAACTGTGTGCTCTACCAGGGCGTCACGCTCGGCGGCACCGGCAACGAGACCGGCAAGCGTCACCCCACCCTGGGCAACAATGTCACGGTGGGCACGGGCGCCAAGGTGCTCGGCAACATCTGCATCGGCAACAACGTCAAGATCGGCGGCAACTCGGTCGTCGTTAAGGACGTCCCCGACAACTGCACCGTCGTGGGCGTGCCGGGACGCATCATCAAGCGCAACGGCTGCCGTGTGTTCGAGGAGAGTTTCGACGCCAAGCAGCATCGCGAGTACATGCCCGATGACGCCGCCGAGCAGTCCGCCCTCAACCGCCAGGGCATCACCGAGAATGCCCGCCGCGTCAAGGAACTCGAGCGAGAGGTGGCCGAGCTCAAGGCCCTCGTCGCCAAGCTCGTGGACGAACGCTAGGAACGCAAGCGGCACAAAACGACATCGGCATCAACGCAAAGGCGCGCCAGGGAATTCATCCCCGGCGCGCCTTATTTGTGATGTGGCAAAGAGACTGTCCCTTTGTCACATTATGCGAACTGGCTCAGATAGAGGTCGGCGTAGGCACCCTCGGCAGCCAGCAGCTCCTTATGCGTGCCCTGCTCGATAATGTTGCCGTGATCCATGACCAAGATCAGGTCGGCGTCCACGATCGTCGACAGGCGGTGCGCGATCACAAAGCTCGTGCGCCCGCGCATGAGCGCGTCCATGGCACGACCGATGGCAAGCTCGGTACGCGTATCCACGCTTGAGGTCGCCTCGTCCAGGATGAGAATCGCCGGGTTATTGAGCAGCACGCGTGCGATGGTCAGCAGCTGACGCTGGCCCTGGCTGATGCTTTCGGCATCGTTGGCCACGCGCGTGTCATAGCCCTGCGGCATGGTGCGCACAAAGAAGTCGACCTGCGCGGCGCGCGCAGCCGCCACGATCTCCTCACGCGTCGCCTCGGGACAGCCGTAGGCGATGTTTTCGGCAATCGTGCCATCGAACAGCCAGGCGTCCTGCAGCACCATGCCAAACTGCTGCCGTAGCTCGCCGCGGTCCATGCGGCTCGTATCCACGCCGTCGAGCGTAATACGCCCGCCGTCAATCTCGTAGAAGCGCATGAGCAGGTTGATGAGCGTCGTCTTGCCCGCGCCCGTGGTTCCCACCACGGCAATCTTCTGGCCCGGCTCGGCGGTAAACGACACGTCGTGCATAAGCGGCTTGTCGGGCGAATAACCAAAGCGCACGTGCTCAAAGGAGACGCGACCCTCAACGCGACCCGGCAGCTTGGCGGCCTCGTCCGGCAGCGGATCGGCCTCCATCTCGGGCTCATCGAGCAGGTCGAACACGCGCTCCGCACTCGCCAACGCGCTCTGCAGCGAGTTGAAGGTAAACGACAGCTGCGTCATGGGTTCGGACGCCTCGTAGATAAACTGGAAGAACGCCTGGAACACGCCGACGGTCATGTGACCGGCAACCAGCATGCTGCAGCCCACCAGCGCGATCACGATCTGCGCCAAACGGCCGATAAAGCGCACCGCAGGGCCGACGGCATTGATCATAAAGTCGGCCTTGGCACTCACGCGTGCCAGCTCGCCCGAGGCCTGGTGCACCTCGGCAGAACTTTGGCGTTCGCGGTTAAACGCGCGGATCACCAGACGGCCCGAATAGCCTTCCTCGACCGCACTCGTAATCTTGGACACCCACTCCTGGCGCTCGCCCGTCACATCGTGTGTGCGGCGCGAGACGACCTTCGTCACCAGCAGCGACAGTGCCGTAAAGAACAGAAAGACGAGCGTAAGCTGCACGCTGAACACGAACATCACGCTCACAGCACCAACAACCGTGCCGATCGACACGAGCAGCTGCAGCAATCCGCGCTGCATGCTCTCGGACATCTTGTCCAGGTCGTTGGTCGCGCGGCTGACGACCTCGCCGGGACGATGCGCGTCAAAATAGGCGAGCGGCAGACGGTTGAGCTTTTGCGCGATGCGGTTGCGCAGGCGCAGATTGAGACGCTCAGCGACGCTCGACATCAAAAAGCTCTGGAGCGCATAGAACGAGGCAGCGGCAGTCCAGATCATAAAGTAGACGAAAATGGTCTTGCCGCAGTTCTCCCAGGTGATGCTGAAAGTGGTGTCGTTGGCAAACGCCACCTGAATGTGGCCCCACAGCTCATCGATCACGCGGGCGCTATATGCCGGCGCGGCGGTGTTAAAGATGACATAGAACACAATGCTCGCGAACACGATATAGAAGCGCCAATGGTCGCCGGCAGCCTCACTCCACAGGCGGCGCACCGTCGCCCAGGTATCCCGAGGCGTCTCGTCCTCGTCTTCGTCGTCCACGTCGCGCATACGCTCTGCCTCGGCGCGGGCGCGCTCGTCCTCGGCACGTTCGTTTTCCTCGTAGAGCGCTTGGCGGCGAGCCTCGCGCTCCGCCGCCTTGGCGGCTTCGTCCAGGTCGGGCGCGACGCCCGTCTCCTCGACTGTCTCTACAACCGCAGCGCCATCGACGATGCCCTGCTTCTTGAGCTCCTCGGTCATGCTACTCACCTCCCTTCATCTGCGATTCCGCGATTGCGCGGTACACCTCGCAGGTTTCCATGAGCTCGTCGTGCGTGCCTAGGCCCACGATCTCGCCGTCTTTGAGCACCACGATCTGATCGGCATGCAAAATAGTCGAGATGCGCTGGGCGATGATGAGCACCGCGGCATCGCACGTCTCGTCCTGCAGCGCATGGCGCAGTGCCGCATCGGTCTTAAAGTCCAGGGCCGAAAAACTGTCGTCGAAGATATATAGATCGGCATGCTTCATGAGTGCGCGGGCAATCGCCAGGCGCTGGCGCTGACCACCCGAGAAGTTCGTGCCGCCCTGGGCCACCGGCGTATCGAGCCCCTGGGGCTGGTCGAGCACAAAGGTGCTCTGGGCAACCTCCAGCGCATGGAGCATGTCAGCCTCAGTCGCGTCTTCGTTGCCAAAGCGCAGGTTGCTCGCCACCGTACCCGAGAACAGCCATGCCTTCTGCGGCACATAGGCGATACGCCCGCGGATGTCGTCTTGCGAAAGGTCGCGCAGATCGATGCCATTCAGGCGAATGGCGCCCTTCGTGGCATCGTGGAAGCGAAGCAAGAGCTTGGCCACCGTCGACTTGCCCGAACCCGTCGAGCCTACAATCGCCGTGGTCTGGCTACGGCGACAGGCAAAGCTCAGGTCGCACAGGGTATCCTCGTCGGCATCGTCAAAACGGAACGACATGTGGTCGAACACGGCCACCGCGTCGGCACCGTCAACAGACTCCGCCGCGCACGTGTCCAGCGTGCGCTTGCCGTCCACGATGCTCGGCTCAATCTCCAACACCTGCTGCGCACGGTTCAGGCATGCGGCGGCGCGTGGGAGCGTCAGAATCACCATCTGCGCCGTCATCACAAAGAACAGGATCAGGATCGCGTACTCCAGCACGGCCGAGATGCTACCGATTTGCATGGCGTGGACGCCCACGCGGTCGCCGCCCACCCACAGCACCGCCACCTCGGCGATATTCATCAAAAAGAAGCTGGAGCTGTCGAGACCCACAAACAGGTGGTTGACCTTGATGGCATTGGCCGCGTAATCGCTAAACACCTCGTCCAGGCGCTGCTCCTCGTGGCGCTCCTTGTTAAATGCGCGGATGACGCGCACGCCCACGATGTTCTCGCGCAGCACCACGTTCATGCGGTCGATAAAGCTCTGCAGGCGCATAAAGATCGGCGCGGCGTTGGCAACGGTAAAGACCGCCGCCACCAGCACGATCGCAACCACCACGCCCAGCAGCGTACCCATGGCGGGATCGATGAACCAAGCAAAAATGATGCCTGCCACGGCCAAGAACGGCACCGGCAGCACCAGCTGAATCGTCTGAAGGACAGCTTGCTGAATCACGTTGATGTCGTTGAGCGAGCGCGTGATCATCGAACCCGTGCCAAAGCGCTCAAAGTCGCTGGCGGACAGCTCGAGCGACTTGTCGTACACGGCATTGCGGATATCGCAGGCCACGTTGGCGGCCAGGCGCGCCGAAAGATAGCAGCCCAGCACCGTGCCGCCGCTGGCCATGCCGGTCGCGATAAGCATGTACAGGCCGTTGCGTAATATATAGTCGACATCACCCGTGGTAATACCGGTGTTGACCATGTTCGCCAGCATCGTGGGAACCAACAGCGTACCGACGTTATCTATCAGCACCGCAAACAGCGTCACCGCAATCAGACCGCGGTACGGCCTCATAAACCTCATTAAGAGTCGCATGCGTCCCCCTCGCCCTTATCGTCAGTCTCGTTCTCGGCGGCCACTTGCCGTTTAAATGCCTCGCACTCTTCGTTAAGAACATGGGAGAACTTACCGACCAAGCGCATGATCTCGCACTGTTCCCACGGCTCGAGCGCCTCGAATGCCTGTTGCTCGGCTTTTTGCGCCGGCAACGCGTAGCGCTTGGCAAACCGCACGCCTTCTTCGGTCAGTCGTACAACCTTGTTTTTACGACTGCCCTCGGCAAACTCCAACGTCGCAAGCCCTCGCGCCCTAAGCGTTTTAATCGCCGAATTGATGGTCTGTTTGCTGTAGAACCATTCACTCGTCAGCCGACTCACGGCAACGCTTCCGCCCGCTGCACTCGTGTCGACGAGCATCCAGTAGGCGCAGTCCGAAAGGCCGCAGGCGCGCGAGAACTCCGAATAGATATGGTCGAGTCCATTGAGCAACCGATCGAAGTCGACCAGCGTAACCGCACTATTCATCTATCCCACCATTCAATTGTCCGATTTTTGACCAATTATGTGTCTCTAGATTAGTCCGAGTTTTGACTATCGTCAACAGGCTCTCCGCAAATGCGTGCATTTTTATGGCCTATCGGCAGAAAAAGACCGCCGGCGCGGGGGCGGCGCCAGCGGTCACGTGAAAATCGGGTTTTATTGCCTGTTAAGCGGCGACGGCCTCATAGACCGTAGCGCCCGAGAAGCTGTCATGCAGGCTCTTGCCGGCAATCCACGGCAGCTCGACGACCTCGCAGACCGTGTTGACCAACTCAGAACAGTCAGTAAAGTGGCCCTTGTCGTTGAGGGCCTCGCAATCCTGAACACGCCAATAGCCATCGGTGTGCGTGATGTAGTACTCGTGATCGTTGATCGACACGAAAGCGCGCGTCTTGGAACGCAGCAGCTTCAGAAATCCTTCGAAATCGGTCTCGACGACATCTCCAGCCTGGAACATGATGTTACCTCCTGGCCCGGCGCCACCACGGCGCATTGATAAACGTTGGTACTCCTTTAGTAAAACCCTTATCAGAGGTTATGCGTTCGTCATTTAGGCAAGTGGTAAAAAACCGCAGGGTAGACGGGATAAAACGTTTAACCATCCCATTTGTTTGTCACATTCTGAAGGTACTTTTATGCAAACCTACTTTCCCAATTGGAATCTATCCTTTTGGCCGGGCAATTGACCGTCTATCGTTTGAGCCCGACGGGTATGAACGGGGCATCTGCAACGCCACCGCAAGGAGACACCATGGAGACTATCGAAGCACTCATTCACCGCCGCAGCTGCCGCAACTACAGCGATCGTCCCGTCGAGGCCGAAAAGCTTGCACGTATTATCGAAGCCGGCCAATATGCACCGAGCGGCATGGGCCGCCAGCCGGTGACGTTTGTCGCCGTCACCGACCCCGCGACCGTCGAGCGTCTCTCGCAGCTCAACGCGCAAGTCATGGGCAGCAACAGCGACCCCTTCTATGGCGCCAAGACCGTTGTGGTGGTGCTGGTTGACCGCAGCGTGCCCACACATCTGGAAGACGGCTCGCTCGCCATGGGCAACCTGCTCAACGCTGCCTATGCGCTGGGCGTTGATTCGTGCTGGATTCATCGCGCCCACGAGGTTTTCGATTCGCCCGAGGGCCTGGAGCTACTGGCCAGTTGGGGTCTACCCGCCGACGGCAGCCTGCGCGGTGTCGGTCACTGCATTCTGGGCTATGCCGAGGACACGCTGCCCGAGCCCAAACCCCGCCGCGACAACGTGGTCTACGTAAGGTAATTAGTTCCGCCATTCTACCGAACGGCGGGCTCGTTGACGCTGCGCGGGCCGCATTCACGCCAATCTGACGTTCAATTTCGAGGGCGCGACCAGAAGGTCAGCGCCCTCTCATTTCACGTCACCTTGGCGCAAATGCGGCTCGCTCGCTTTTGGCGACTGACATCGAATGAGCCACTGTCTTGGGCAGCTAAAAAAGCCCCGTCCCAAATTAGCTGCCCCACTCGCAACTTATCCCGCCGATGGAGTTATTGCCGTTTCGCTCGTCTGATTCGCATCGACGTCGTCGCCTTGCTTGTCTTCGTCCTTTTGCACATCGGCGATGGTGGAGGCCGCCGCAACGATACCGCGCTGGGGCGCGACGCTCGTCTGGGCCTGAGCGCCCTCGACAACTTCTGTACCTACATGCGCGAGCTCGGGCGATTTAAACATTGCGTCCAAGTTGGCGCCACCGCCGGCATATCCGAGCGCAGCGAGCGCGATGACGATCACTGCAACGGCGGCCACGATCGGCACGTAGCGATGCCAGCCGGCGGGATTGAGCCCGCTGCGGCGAGCCGCCCCGCGGCTGATGTAGCCGAGCGTTCCGTCGTGCTTGAGCTTTGAGCCCACCACGCGTTTGCGGCCCCACAGCGAGGACTCTGCCTGCATTGCCAAGCGGGCGCTTGCCGAAGGATAGCCGTATTTAGTGCGCTTGAACGAGCCATCAAACCCCGAGGCGTGTTTGCCCCACGTCACCGATGTTGTGCGTCGGTTGACCGGCGCGGCACTCCGCCTTCTGCGGCTCGGTTTTGAAGTCTCAGCCATATGCCCTCGCACGCCGTAACCAAATCGAAACAATAACGCTTTGGACTGTAGCACACGCGTCGCGTGCGGTCACGGGCGCCTCGCTCAACGGTCATCGTCCTTCAGCAAGCGCCACAGCGTTGTACGGCTTATGCCCAGCACCTCCGCCGCACGGGTTCGGTTGCCGTGGAGATGGTCTACAACCAGATGCGCGATATCTCGCTCGGTATCGGCCAGCGGTCGCAGGATATACAGGTCACTTTCAAGCGTCGGGGCGCCAAAGGTTGCGGTCTTAATCACGTCCTCTTGGGCGAACACTTCCTCCGCCACAGCGCGGTCCACCGTGCCCGTCCCCACCAATATATACAGTCGTTCCGAGACCTCGCGGAGCTGCAGATAGTTGCGCGGCCAGCGGTAAGCATCGAGCGTCTTCGTCGCCGCGGCAGACAGCGTGGGCGCTGCCGTCCCAAATGCATCAGCGAGATATTCCAAATAGCGCGCGACCTTCGTCGACGCGGCTCCCTGCTCGGCGATTGCCGGCGCGACGCTCACCGCACAGGCGAAGCGCTCGGTCACAAAGGCGGCTTGATCACTTTCGCCGCCGCCCGGCATGTCATTCGCCGTCAGCACCACATGGCAGCGCGTCGCCAACGCGGTGTCGGTCATCGTGGAGACCAGCTCGCGGAGGCGCTGGGGGCCAACCGCATTCCAGCCCTCAATGCAAAGGGTCAGCCCCGTTTGGAACAGCGGCGATTCGGAGCTTTTGAGCACATGGCGCCAACCGCGATCGGTGAGTTCATCGAGCGCGACGGAAACAAAGGGCTGATCGACAAAAGGGCCATCCAGATAGAGGCGCTTGGCAATCTCGACCTGACCCGCTCCCAGCTCGCCCTCGAGCATAAGGGGCACGCCGCGCGCATAGCTCTCGGTAACCGGTACAGCCACCGAGGCCGCCCCCTCAACGATGCCGTACGCGCTCGATTCATAGCGGACCTCAACTTCGTCGGCGTTGAGCCACTCGATGCCCGCATGCGCCGCGGCACCGCGCACCTCGCGGACCACAACGACCCAAAGCCTCCCGCCCTCTTTGTCGGTGGGGCGAACGGTCAGGCTCAGGCGCGTACCCTCACGCCCCATAACCAGACGCGCGCCGTCTCCTATACGGTCGAGACGCTCAGCGACAAAAGCCGCCACATCCCGCTCAAGCGCCGCGTCATTCATGGTCGAGATCGCGACGTCCCCACGCGCATCGATTGCCAATGCCGAGGCCCCGGCAGCAGCTAGGGCATCGGTCAAGATGTTCAGCTTAGCATTGCTATCCATGATTTGCCCCTGTCCGCGGCGACGTGCAACCGCCGACGGTCGCACGACCGAGTGTTTCAAAATTGAACGATATTGCTCACCAAACACTATAGGGCAGAAAGCGCCGTCCTGCGAGTATAGGTGTTGCCCCGCATCGCCATCCTGGCGGGGCGATAAGAGCTCTTCGGGACTTATAAACCTGCGGACAAGCCATACCCGCAAGAGCTCCTATCGCTCCACCGAAGGCTTGCGCTCACCGGCAGCCAGCACGCGAATAAGCTACTTCTCTACCAGATTCCCAGCACGTGCTGCATTCCCAAACTCATGCACGCAATGCCAATCCAGCAGCAAAAGCCCAACGCGATGGGCTTGCCGCCCTTTTTGACCAGCTCGACGATATCGGTATTAAAACCAATAGCCGCCATGGCCATCACAATAAAGAACTTCGACAGCTCCTTGATGGGCGCCGTGATGGACGCGGGAAGCTGAAGCACCGTGGTGATCACGCTCGCCAGCACAAAGAACAGCACAAACATGGGAAACGCACGTTTAAGCGAGAACGTGCTTTTGGCGTCACCGCCGGCCTTGCGTGCCAGATGCATCTGCCAGCATGCGAGGACCAGCGTGATGGGAATAATGGCCAGCGTCCTGGTGAGCTTGACCACTGTGGCGCTCTCGAGCACATTGGCGCCGGGATGCATGCTGTCCCAGGCGCTCGCCGCAGCCGTTACCGACGAGGTGTCGTTGATGGCGGTGCCGGCAAACAGGCCAAAGCCCTCGTTGGTCAGCCCGAGCATGCCGCCGAGCGTCGGAAACACGAGCGCCGCGATAACGTTAAACAGGAAGATGACCGAAATGGCCTGGGCAATCTCGCGATCGTCGGCATCGATGACGGGCGCGGTCGCAGCGATGGCCGAACCGCCGCAAATCGACGAACCCACACCCACAAGCGTCGCGATCTTACCCGGTACGTTCATGACGCGGCAGAGCACAAAGGCGATGACAAGCGAGGTCGAGATCGTCGCCACGATAATCGGCAGCGACTGGGCGCCCTTGGACAGAATCTGGGAGAGGTTCATGCCAAAGCCAAGCAGGATAACCGCGTACTGCAAGACTTTTTTGGACGTATAGGTGACGCCGGCGGCGAGCTGTTCGCGACGCTTCCTGGGAAAGACGAGCGCCAGGACCATGCCAAAGAGGATGGCAAATACCGGACCGCCGACCACCTCAATTTGTTTGCCGAGCAACGTCGCGGGAATGGCAATGATCAGGCAGAACAAGACGCCTTTCCAGCGCTCGCGAACGATATTTGCCAGTTGCATATGGGATTCCTTCTTTCTATTTCACGTTTGCGACGGCTTATGATACGGCAACATTGAGCACAGCCTTGCGCAAACACAGACTAAGATGCCGCAATAGTTCTCAGGCAACAGCCGAATTGCCCACCGCGGAGAGCTGATTCGCGGCATAATTAACAACTGACATATGAGTTTGATAGAACAGTTGCGAGGCGCTATGGAAGAATCGATGCACGTCGGCGAGCAGGAAACGAGCCTACAGGACCAGTCCTACCACACCATTCGACGCAAAATCGTCTACCTGGACTACAAGCCGGGCGAAAAGCTGGGCGTCAAGCAACTTTGCGACGACCTAGATATGGGGCGCACCCCTGTGCGCGAGGCTTTGGTTCGTTTGGCGCAGGAAGGCCTGGTGCGCACCGTGCCCCAGAGCGGTACCTACGTCTCGCCCATCAACCTCACCCTTGCCGAGAGTGCCTGTTACATCCGCGAGCATCTGGAAAAGCAGGTGATTGTGGAGTGCTGTGCGCGCGCCACGTCGGCCGGCATCGAGCAGCTCGACCGCGCCATCGTGCTGCAGGAAAAGGCCATGGCCGAAGAGGATCGCATCGGCTTCTTTTTGAGCGACAACCTCATGCATCACATGATTTTTAGCATCGCATGTCGCAGCACCGTGTGGTCGTGGCTCGAAGAGACCAATGCCGACCTGGAGCGCTTCCGCTGGCTGCGCGCCGCCACGCAGGTTCTCGACAATCAGGACATCGTGAACGAGCACAAGCAGATTCGCCGCGCTATCGCCGGTCGCGACCCCATCGAAGCGAGCTTTTTGGTCAGCAAGCACCTGCATATGATGTTCCGCAACCAGACCGAGGTTCTGGACCAGTTCCCCGAGTACTTCGAGACCAGCAAGCTCCGCTAACCTGCCAAATAGGGACAGGTTCATTTTGGCAGGTTTTATCTGGGCAAATGAAACAAGGCCCGGCTCCGCTGCAACGGAGCCGGGCCTTGGTCGCCAGAATGGCGGAACCAACTACTCCACGGTAACGCTCTTTGCCAGGTTGCGGGGCTGGTCGACGTCGCAGCCGCGCAGGATGGCAACCTCGCGGGCGAGCAGCTGCAGCGGGACGCTCGCCGTGATGGGGCTGAACACGTCGCGGACGGCCGGCACGCGAATGATGCAGTCGGCAATCTTGTTGATTTCCTCGTCGCCCTCGGTAGCAACGACGATGACCTTGGCGCCGCGCGCCTTGCACTCCATGAGGTTCGACACGGTCTTGTCGTAGGTGGCACTCTTGGTGGCCACGGCGATGACAGGGAAGCCCGGGTCGATCAAGGCAATGGGGCCGTGCTTCATCTCGCCGGCGGCGTAGGCCTCGGCGTGCAGGTAGCTGACCTCTTTGAGCTTAAGCGCGCCCTCGTAGGAAATAGCGGCACCCATGCCACGGCCCACGAACAGCGCCGACTGCGCGTCCTTGCACAGCAGGGCGGCCTCATGAACGGCCTCGGTTTGGGTATCCAAAATCCACTGGATCTGCTCGGCCGTATCGGAAAGCTCGCGGAACAGCATGCGCGCCTGCTTGGTGGTCAAGCGGTACTTGACCTGCGCCAGCAGCAGGGCCAAAAGCGTAAGGCTCACGACCTGGCCGATGAAGCTCTTGGTCGAGGCGACCGCGATCTCCTTGTTGGCCTTGGTGTAGATGACGCCGTCGCTCTCACGCGCCACGGGGCTGCCCACCACGTTGGTGATGCCGAAGACCTTGGCACCCTTGATGCGCGCGTCGCGAATGGCGGCAAGGGTATCGGCCGTCTCGCCCGACTGGGACACGGCCACGACGAGCGTCGTCGGCGTGATGATGGGGTTGCGATAGCGGAACTCGCTGGCCGCCTCCACCTCGGTGGGGATGCGAGCCCAGCCCTCAATGAGATTCTTGGCAATGAGGCCAGCGTGATAGCTGGTGCCGCAAGCGATCACGTAGACGCGGTCGATGTCGTTGAGTTCCTCGAGCGAAAGGCCCAGCTCGTCGATGTCGAGCTCGCCGGCCGGCGTCATACGACCAACCAGCGTGTCGCGCACAACGCGCGGCTGCTCGTGAATCTCCTTGAGCATAAAGTCGGGATAACCGCCCTTTTCTGCCATGTCCAGGTCCCAGTCGATGTGGGTGACCTTGGGCTCGATAACGTTGCCGGCCTCGTCGGTGTACTCGACGCCTGCGGGCGTGAGCTTGGCAAACTGACCGTCCTCGAGCACCACGACATCGCGGGTGGCGTCGATGAGCGCGATGACATCGGAAGCAACATAGGAGCCGGTTTCGCCCACACCGACTACGATCGGGGAATCCTTGCGGGCCACGGCGATCACGCCGGGCTCGTCAGCGCACACGGCGGCCAGACCATAGGCACCGACCACGTGGGTGCAAGCCTCGCGCACGGAGGCCATCAGGTCGTGCGTCTCGGCATAGGCCTCTTCGATCAGATGCGCGAAGACCTCGGTATCGGTCTCGCTCTTAAAGTGGTGGCCGCGACCCTCCAACTCTTCGCGCAGCTCGGCGAAGTTCTCGATGATGCCGTTGTGGACGATGGCGATACGACCGTCGCAGCTGGTGTGGGGGTGAGCGTTAACGACGGAGGGCTTGCCGTGGGTGGCCCAACGGGTGTGGCCGATACCGCAGGTAGCGTCGCTGTCGATATTGGAAAGCTCGCTCTCCAAGCCCGCGACCTTACCCACGCGGCGGATGACATCGAGGTGCGCCGCGGCGCCCTCGCCCACCTCGAGCGCGACGCCCGAGGAGTCATAGCCGCGATACTCCATACGCTTGAGGCCCGTGACCAGGATGTTCTTTGCAATATCAGAGCCGGTGTAGCCGACAATTCCGCACATAGGATAAATCCCTTCGTCCGCTTGACTGCAAAACGTCCACGCACAGGGGGCGCTGAGACGCATAACGTTCGAGTATTGTACTCACGCAAACGCAAGCTGATATACCAGAGGTGGTATCTCAACTTAGATACCACTCGATGCACACACGTCCAGCCGGTCCAAACCACCACAAAGGTACCTGCCCCCTTCGTGGTGGTCGCGCTGGCAACGGCGTTTCCCCAGATAAACCTGCCAAAATAAACCTGTCCCTTTTTGGTAGGTTTGGGATGCTACAATCTGGCTTGTACTTGAAACGCATCAAAGGGGCCGCTATGGCAAAGGTAAAAATCAGCGACGTCGCGCGCGAGGCCGGGGTTTCGTTGGGCACGGTTTCCAACGCGCTCAACCACCCCGAAAAGCTGCGCCCCGAGACCCTCAAGCTCATCAACGAGACCATCAATCGCCTTGGCTACCTGCCCAACCAAAGCGCCCGTCAGCTCGCGGGCGGCGCCACCAAGTCCTTTGGCCTGGTGCTCCCCCGTCTCGATCACGGCTTTTCGCTCCAAATCGCCAGCGGCGCCCACAACGAGGCCCGCAAGCACGGCTACGACTTGCTCATCGCCAACGCCGATAACGACGATATTCTCGAGGATCATTACCTGCGCTACTTTATGGGCACCCAGATGTCCGGCGTCATGGTTCAGCCCATGGCATCCCCCGACTGGCACCCCGCCATGACCAAGATGCCCGTGCCGATCGTCCATCTGGACATCCATTGCTCCGAGCCCGGCTACTACGTAGCGGCCGACAATGAGGCCCAGGGTCGCATCATTGCCGAACTTGCCATCGCCCGCGGCGCGCACCATATTGTCGTCGTCGGCCGAGCAGCATTTATGCAACTCACCCTGCGCGTCCTTGGCATTCATAAGGCGCTCGCCCTGCACCCCGATATCAAGATCGAAGTCATCGACGCCGGCGAATGGAATACCGCTGCCGACGGCTACGGCATCGGTGCCCAAATCGCCGAGCGCCCCGCGGACGAACGTCCCGATTTTGTCGTCGGCCTGACCGATGTGTTGGCCTCGGGCGTCGTTTCGGCACTGGTCGACAAGGGCATCTCTGTCCCCGGGCAAGTACGCGTAGCAGGCTGCGATGGCAACCCGCTCGCTTGGAGCGGATCGGTCCCGCTCACTACGGTAGCGCCCCCGGGCTACGAGATTGGCCGCAAGGGCGTCCAACTGCTGATGGAGCAAATCGAGAACAAGGCCCCGGCAAAGATCAAGCATATCCGTGTCGGCTCCGCAGCGCGTACCGTCACCGCAGTCGCCGCCGAGGATATCAACCGCCAAGAACTGGTACGTCCGTTCCTACTGGAACGCGCCAGCACCCAGGCAAGCAGCCAGACCGACGCCACGGCCATCAACCTCGGTGCGTATCTATAGCACGCCCGCGAGTATGCTAAGTCGCCGCTTAAGCAAAAGGGGCCCGACCATTGCCGGACCCCTTTTGCTTAAGCGCAAACGTGAGCAATCGCTCGTTTCAACGCCGCAATTTTCTAACGCACAGTCTTGATTGCCGCCGCCAGGTCGAACAGCGTATCGAGCACGGCCTCGCAGCCATCCACCACGTCCTGCGGCAGCGGCACGATATCGGGGACGGCGAAGACATGGCATCCGGCCGTGATGCCCGAGACGCAGCCGTTGCGCGAATCCTCGACCACGGCACATTCCTCGGGAGCAAAGCCCGCGCGCTCGCAGGCGAGCAGATACATCTCGGGGTCGGGCTTGCCGTGCACGACGTCCTCGCCACACGTTACCGTTTCAAACTTGCCAAAAAGACCGACCATCTTAAGGTTGCGCTCGGCCGTAACGAGGCGCGACGACGTCGCTAGACCCACGTGATAGCCCGCAGCCAGCAGCTCGTCTAGGCACTCGGCGGCACCGGCCTTAAGTTCCAGTTCGGTCTTGACCATCTCGTCGCGAATCTCCTTGTGGCGACGATAGATCGCCTCGGTGGTTTCATGGCTGCCGTAATGCTCATCAAGGATGTCCATAACATCGGGCAGCGTGCGGCCGATAAACTGATGGATCAGCGCTTCATCAATCGCGAGCCCCAGCTCAGCGGCGCCTGCCTTCCAGGCCTTAATCCCCAAACGCTCGGTATCGACCAGCGTTCCATCCATGTCAAAAATAACAGCCTTGATCATATCGGTCCCCCATCGACTCTCGCTGTCGCATTGCCGCAACTCTACCGCATTTGGCAACTTGTATATAACGTATATACCATATTGCACTTTCGTTACACAGATAGAAGTCTTATGGCAAGTAACGCATTAGGATTATAGTTTTCGATCGAGTACTCAACGATAAGGAACGTTTCATGATTTTAGACACCACGGCACCCGCAGAGGAGCTTCAAGACAAGCTATCGGCGCTCGAACAGCTGCTTTTGGCATACGGGCGCGTGGCCATCGGGTTTTCCGGCGGCGTTGACAGCAGCTTTTTGGCCGCCGTGTGCGCCCGCATCATGCCTACCAATACCCTCCTCATCCATCTCACCACGCCGCTCATCGGCACGCCCGAACAGACTTCGTTTGAGCAGTCCGTTGATGGACAGGCCAATGAGGGGCCGCATTTTAAGCTCCCCGTGCTCAATCTTTCGGTGGATCAGCTGCAGCTCCCCCAAGTAGCCTGCAACGATGCTAATCGCTGCTACCACTGCAAGCACGCCGGCTTTACCGCCATCGTCAACCACGCCAAGTCGCTCGGCTTTCCCACCGTCATCGATGGCAGCAATGCAAGCGATCGCGGTGACTACCGCCCCGGCATGCGTGCGGCAGAAGAGCTCGGCGTACGCTCCCCTCTCATGGAGGTCGGCTTTACCAAGGACGAAGAGCGCGAGCTGCTGCGCGCATGGGGCTATCCCGTTTGGAACCTGCCGGCGGGAGCATGTCTTGCCACCCGCGTCCCCACGGGCGAGGAGCTTACGCGCGAGAAGGTCGATTTGATCCGCACCTGCGAGGACTACCTGCACGATCTTGACCTGGCACAGGTACGCGCGCGCTTGGTCGGCGGCTGCATGCATATCGAGGCCGCACCCGCAGATGTCGCCAAGATTGCCGCGCTCGGCGGCACCGCCGTCGATGCCGAGGGCAAGACCCCGCTGCCCGCCGCCATCGAGTCCGCACTGCGCGGGCTGGGCTGCGACCATATCTCCCCCGAGGTCACCCCCTACATTCACGGCAACATGAACCTTTAGGTTACGCCGTTTTACAAACGGCGTAACTGCTCGGCGCTGCGCGGGCTCCGGACACGGCAATCTGACGTTCAACTTCACGGGCGCGACCAAAAGGTCAGCGCCCGCTTGTTTCACGTCACCTTACCGCACCCGGAGACCGCTCGCTCGCATATGCTCAACCTGCACTGCGTTAACTGACCCGCCAATAAGGGACAGGTTTATTTTGGCAGGTTTTATCTGGGGAAATATCGCGAGGCAGTCGCCCCCCTAGCACCCATCTCACTTCGAGAGACACAAGAGGGGCGACTCGGCTGCATCTACTTCTTCCGATAGCGGCGGTTGCGGCTCGTCGATGAACCCATTACTTCGATGAGTCCTTTATCCGCCATTTTTGGCAGATGGTAGCGGACGGACGAAATTTTGACCCCCGATGCAACCGCTATTTCTCGCGCCGTCATATCCACTTCGGCTCTGAGAGCCTCCAGGATCCTATCCGCTGTCGAAGCTGACGATTCTCTGCTCATATCGATAATCTCAAACGTGTCTTTGCCACATTTTGACAGGACATGTTTATCGACAAGATTCCCGCAGATCAGGCGAATGTCATCCGAATCCCACTTCAGGGCCTCTCGTATTTTTTGAACATCGCATACGCACCCATGCTCCCGCATAAACATGAGCAATGTTTCCTCGCGATCCGTCAGCTCGGTGCCCACATGGCTCTGAATCCACGTGCGGTTTTCAGCAAGCTCCGCCCCGTGCCGGGAAAGCAGCACCGTAAACGAATCGGCCTTAACGATAAATTTCGGCCTTCCAAGCGAACGAGACTCCATCTCGCGAATCATAGCCGGGATACCAGATCCCTGGCTTTCTGCAACGGGCCCCTCGGCATGCTCTAACGGCGTCGCCCCCATTAGGCTCATGAGCTTTGGGTTTCGGCAGCGCGATTCCCCGTCTGCAAGATTGTCCACCGTCTTTCCGCCCCAAAGCCCACCGGGGTTTTTGATCTCTATTCTGTCTGGATAGATATCGACACTCACGGCCTGCCCCACAAACATGGGCGAATATTCTCGATGGATGCAGGCGTTTGCCAAGGCCTCGCGCAAAACCTCCTGGGGAACTTCCCAATCCTCCCTTCTGCCAGCGCCTTGCACTATCGCCGCTTTGCGCAAGTTCCGTCCAATCGCGACAAGGGCATCTTCGATGCAAGCCGGAATCGGGCCATCGCACAACTGGCGGTCAATAAACCGGGGTTGCCCGGGTGCAGATTTTTCCACATCGGAATGAACGGCGACATCAATCATGAGTTTGGGATAGAACTGCTGGGGGTAAATTCCCGCCGACAGAAGCCCTGCGAGCTTCACCGCACCATCCTTTGTAGTGATATTGAGTCTGACCAGCTGCTTTTCCAGCGTATCGGCCCCGCGCAAAACGCGGGGGGTCTGCAGCCGGCGATTTGCGATAATAGACCGCACGACATCTGGATCCAAATCCTCGACTGTTGCCTCCGAAACCACCGTGCCGTCTGCATCGCTCGGAAGCAACGCACTCTGCAGCTCATATAGCTCAGCGGGTGACATCTTGATATCTTTATCATCCACGCGCTTGTAGCTACCGTTCTGCACGCCGCGCGCGCCGATATAGCAAGGCTTCGCTTTAAGCTCAAGTTCAAAGATGCGCACCAGAAGCACCTGGAGCCCGTCGACCTCGCCTCGATCAAGCTCGTACCGTGGCGCATGGGTCACCACTGCCGCTGAGCCTCCGTCTCCGATACCCGAAACAAACTGATCGCGCACCCTATCGATAGCAAAGTTAGCCGAAGGAACAAATCCTTCGGCTTCGTTTAGGCCCAAAATAATGAGCCCACCCGCAGTGTTCGCAAAAGCGCTCACTGTCTCCCATACGTCTGCGCTCAATTTATTCGTGCAGGCTTTAACTTCTACCGATGCGTCATCAGTCCCCCGCCTGCGAAGGCGCTCAACGATAAGGCCAAGAGGTTCATCCAGCAGCATTGGCATTCCGTCTCTCTAAAACGATAGATTTATCTCTCTAAAGTATAGTATATCTCTCTAACTTTAGAGAGATAAGCACCTTATTTTAGAGAGACATTTAGAGAGATGTATCGAATTCACTGTTAGATAGCCCAATGTTATCTCTTTAACTGGCTTTCTCTTTAGAGAGACAATTAGAGAGACGAGCGCGACCTCTCTAATCAAGGGCACCACTCTTTAAGGTGCACACTCCCTAACCGTGCCCTAAGTTGCGGTGAAATAGTCCCCCGATTAACCTGCCAAAAAGGGACAGGTTTATTTTGGCGGGTTTTATCTGGGGAAACGCAAAATAGCCCCACATACACAACCACCGCAGCTCCATATGAGGCAAATGAATCAGTAGCGTCTATCCCAAATCTTGAGTATTTGTTCGACAGAACGGCCCCTGCCGGCTCCTGCTAGACTGGTAGATTCCCAACCGTCCATCCAGGAGCCGCAATGTCGCGCAAGTCCGCCTACAAGCAAGTACTTTCCATCGGCGCCGCCGTGGTGCTGGGGTTTGCGCTGTTCACAGGGTCGCTCGACGGAGCGCCCAAGTTGTTGTCGCCGCAAAGTGATGAACAGGCGGCAGCTCTGGCCGAAAAACAAAACGAAAGTCCCAGCCGCACCGACGACGAGGCGGACCTGGTCGATCGGCTCGAATCAGGAACGGCGAGCTCCCCGGACCCTCAAAACAGCCAGGACTCTGGCGATGGCTCCGATTCCGCCACAACCGACACCGGCGACGGCGCTTCCGCGGACAGCGCCGCCACCCCCATCGACGAGGTCGAAAACCCCGACCTCAACCGCGCCCGCGGTGTTTATCTCAGCAGCATTCCCGACTACGCCGGCAACCCCTACGTTGCCCTGCGCGCCGACAGCACGCACCCGCTCGGCACACCATCATTCACGCTCGATGAATACGAGCGCGCTACAGAAGAGGGTTGCTTTAAGAAGTTCTCCAAGCTTGACAGCCTGGGCCGCACCCGCAAAGCGCTCGCCTGCGTGGGCCCCGAATCACTCGGTCAAGGCGAGCGCGGCGATATCTCGCGTATCCATCCCGCTGGATGGCGCCAGCAGCGCTACGACTTTATTCCGGGCCAGAGCCTCTACAACCGCTGCCATCTCATCGCCTGGTCGCTCTGCGGCGAAAACGCCAACCGCAAGAATCTCCTCACCGGCACGCGTTATCTCAACGAGACAGGCATGCTGCCGTTTGAGGAGCAGATTCTCGGCTACATCCGCGAGACGGGCAACCACGTGCTCTATCGCGTCACACCCATGTATAACGAAGAGGAACTTGTCTGCCGCGGCGTGCGCCTTGAGGCGCAATCGGTCGAGGACCACGGCAAGACCCTCTGCTTCCATGTATATTGCTATAACCTGCAGCCGCACGTGCAGATCGACTACGCCACCGGCCGCAACCAGGCCGCCGGAGAGTAGGTTCAACCGGGGCCACACCCGCATCGTTTGTCACCGACGCACACGGAAGGCTGATTCTTGCCTCCTACGGCGCATTTCTGTGACATGGGGTCATCTCTCCAAGATACCCGTATTGTCGATGAAGAGTAGACGGCAAACGCAAGACAGGCAGCCAAAGCAGCAGGAGCCTTACACTAAATACGTGATTTATTCTTTGCAATCACAATCTCGATAAGTTAATCGAAGCAAAACAACGTAAAATGAAGGTAATTTTGCTTCAAAGTAATCAGGAGAAACTGTGACCAATCGCGTCAACAATTCACATATTAAAAAGGATTGTCCCACCCCCATCTATATGCAGGTGGTCGACTATCTGCGCGAGAACATCGCCTCGGGAGCTTGGGAGCAAGCATCCAAAATCCCGTCGGAAGTCGAGCTCATGAGTACGCTCGGCGTCAGCCGCGGCAGCATCAAAAAGGCCATTTCTAAGCTTGTTGATGAGGGCCTGCTTGAGCAAATTCAGGGAAAGGGAACTTACGTTAAGTCAAAAGACATCTCTTTCCCCCTTACAGAGGGTCTTATCTCTTTCTCCGAATCTCTAATCGAACAAGGTCTTTCTTTCGAAACAAGCATTCTCGATTGCGAAATTCGTAAGTCGGACGAAGATATTTCCGGACATCTCGGTATTGTCGAAGGTTCTGACTACCTTCATCTCGAGCGAGTGCGCAGCGTTGAGGGTGAACCTGTGATGTTCATCGAAAACAACATCAATATGGCGCTTGTCCCAGGTATTGAAACAGCCGACTTTGTTAACGAAGGTCTCTTTGCAATAATCGAGCGGCTCTCAGGCCACCAGATCGAATACTCAAAGACCTCCTTTGTGGCAAAGCTCGCGGATACCCAACGCGCGGATGCGCTCGGTCTCTCTACGCAGTCCCCGCTTCTTCAGCAGCTTCAAACAGTCTACTTGGACAATGACTCTGCAATTGAATATGCGCGCGTATGGCTTAAATCCAGCAGGTTCCAGCTTGGCACCGTTTTTCAGCGCCGCCATTAAAACTCTTGAGAGCGGCGGCATTGCGCCTAACATAATTCCAAAACGCAAAAGGCGAACCCGTGGGTTCGCCTTTTTGTAAACGGTTTTAGTCCAGCGCGTCAAACAGCTCCGTAAGCAACGCTGCCCTGTCGTCCGTAATCGCCAGGGCACTCGAAATGCCGGTACCTTGCGCGCCAAGTCCAATCAGGCGACGAACGTCGCCTCCGCACCTGATTCCCGCTCCCTCCATGATAACGATGTCGGGATTGATGGACCGTACGGCAGCGATGGTCTCTGCGATGTAATCATCGCCGCTTGTATGGCCGGTTCCCACAAGGCTGCTCGGCTCGCAAAGAATCACGTCCGGGTCCATCGCCGCAACCGCTTTGGACTCTGTCACGCTATCGGCTGCAACAATGGTTAGAATCTCAAGCTCACGAGCGCGATCGATCGTTGCCGCCAACTTATCAACGGTCAGGGGGTGTGCCGTGTGATTTAGAAAGACAGCTTGAACTCCCGCGCTCTTAAGCGACTCAAGAGGTGTCAGTCCCATTCCTTTTCCGTCACCGACAAGATCGGCATGCTGCGCTGTGGGAATTGCAAATTTCAAATCCTTCGCAACTGCGCAGAGCTCGGGAACGGGAGCAGTCCAAAAAATCGAATGATCTCGATCTTTTGCGATTTCATCCGTAAGATGAGCCGCTGCAATTGAATCGTCCGCAAGCAAATAGGTCTTAGGACTGACTGTGAAAAGTGGCAGTTTTAAATCGGAACGTTTCATGAGAACACGTCCTTTCCGACTAATACATGGCCTGCCATACCGAGCGATTTAGCCGTTGAAGCTAATCTCGATGCCGGTTTCCAGCTTGGGAAGCACGCTTGGTGTCACGAGAACCGTTCCAGGAAGCAGCTCTCGCTCGCCATCGAACGCAATAGTTAGATGACCGAGCCCTCCCATGTTCTCGTTCGCAGCTTCACCAAACTCCTTAATCGTGTAGACCTGATCGCCGATGGAAATGGTGCCGCCCTCAGCAAGCACGTTATCCTCTGTAGGAGTTCCCATCGTGAACGACGCAGATGTCGCGCAACTCTGCAGGAGCGGTCGGGCCAAACAGGACCACCATCTTCTCGTTGAGAAGCTCCTCAACAAACGAGCCGATCTCAGTGACCTTAACCTTGTACATTTGATTTCTCCTATCTTTGTTACGCCGCAGGCGCAGTCATTGACCTGTCGATAACACGAATAGCCTGGGCAAAAGCATCGTGATAGCTTTCGTTGGCCAGATGGTCTAGGGCGGTCTCGATATTCAACCCCAACATCTCGCTCATCTCCGAAAACTCCGGTTTGAGGGAAAGCCCTTTGAGCTCATAGCAACCGTTAATCACGCCGTCATGATCAGTCAAGATCATCACAAACGCCTTTCGGCTAAAACTCACCTTGCACATACCCGTGCCCAAGTATCCCTCATGATCGCGAGCGCGCTCATGGATGAGAACACGCACCCTCTTCCAATAGCGATACTGGGTGAATGTTCCTGCAAGCCATACAAGAATAAAGAAGGCTATTGTAATGAGCGCGTTGAGCATAGCGGGCCTTTCCCTCTTAAAGCATTCAGTTTACAGGCCAAAGGACAGTACGTAGGCGAGAATAATCTGGATCGGGGTGGTAATCAACTTACCAAACAGGAATGCAGGGTAACCGATTTCGATCGTCTCGGGCTTTGCCTCCATGAGAGTCATGCCAACGGGAGCAAAGTCGGAACCAACCTGGCAGTTGACGGCAAAGAAGCCGGGAAGGGCAAAGTTGGCGGGAATCGTGCCGTTGGCGATTTGGTTGCCAACAAGAACAGAAAGCACAGAAGCGATGATTGCGCCCGGGCAGATCAACGGCGAAAGGAACGGGATTGAGCAGAACATGCCAATTGCCAGCATACCGGGCAGCGAGCCCGCAAGCGGAGTGAGAACGCCGGCGAGAACGTTCGCGAAACCCGTGTAGTTAATAATGCCGATCAACACCGAGACAAACGCCATAAAGGGGATGATATTACGGATAACGTCATTCACGGTATCACGTGCAGCCTGATAGATGATGCTGATGACGCGACCAACGCCGGTGCCGATCTTAGAGACAACGTCCATAACCCCGTTAGACTGTTTGGACGCAAGCTCGGCACGTCCCTCGGCAATCTTTGCGTGAACGTTTTCCTTCGTCGTCTCCTCGTATGCCTTTTCGGTCTTTACCGGCTCAGCGGGAACATCCGCGGCATCGACAAGAGCGATGCAATCGGGATTGACATCGGACGCAAAGAGATCCTCGGTGATGAACTGTGCCAGAGGGCCAGACGGGGAACCAGGTTTGATGTTCAGCGTCTTAAGGCCCATCTTGGGATAAGTGCCGCAGCGGGCCACGCCAGCGCAGTCGATAACAACAGCACATGCCTGATCGGTCTCGATCGGGTCCTTAAACTGGTCGTGCGCCTCGGCGCCGGTAAGCTCCGCGATGCGAAGGGCAACCGGGCTGATTCCGCCCAGGGTCACGCTCAGAACATAGGGCTTTTCGGCCGTGGGGGTAATGATAAGGGGTCCGCCCCAACCGTTGCCGCCGTGGGACGCCTTTACGCTTTTGAATTCACTCATGATCTAGACTCTCCTTTTGCGCTGAACTACTAGGCGGCAAGCTTAGCTTCGTTGCGCTTCTTCATGATGAGGTACAGCTTCTCGGTGACGATGCCCTTGATCAGGCAAACGATCAGGCCAACGACGAGGAAGCGGATAGCAAGCTCAGAGGAGTTCTTCCCCAGCGCCTCGTAGCCAGCCGAGATGCCAAGCCAAACAAAAAGCTCGGACGAGTTGGCGTGCGGGAAAAGACCGACGATGGGATGCATCATGGACACGACTGCATCGTAGAATGCAGGTTTATAGTCCTCCTCGACAAATACACCAAAGGTGTACGCCATCGGGTTGCAGAGGAAGAAGGTACAAAGGAATGGAATGAGGGTATAGCGGAGAACTGCATATTTGGTGCACTTCTTCATGAACCCATAGACACGCTCCTCGCCAATCAGCTGGATGATTGCCTTGATCGTAAGGATCAGGCAAATCAGCATGGGGATCATGCCCGTGATAAACGAGGCAAACTGCTCGCCCGCAGCATTAAAAAGGCCGGTAAAGCCCTCCGCAAGGAAGATAAGGAAATCGTTTACTGCTCCCATTTTCATTCTCCTTAATTGATGTTCGTTACTGCTATCGTCCTACCTGAGCGCCCGCTCCTCCCCTTTCATTCGGCCATATACGCTCATGGTTGTCTACGGTCGTCTATATATTACAAAGCGACCGCCTTCTGAGTTTTGCCCTTGCATTCCTTTCGGTGAATGGTTGGTTTTGTAGGGCAAACGGCTATGCGCTCTTTAGCTCATAGATGTTTTCTAATGCCTTAAATATGCGCATATACCTGTCAAAACGCACATTGTATATCTCGTGGACTTTGTCGCTTTTTTCAACGGAATCTAGCCTTTTGCAGACCCCAGCGGCAACATCGGCCAAATCTTGTCCGCAAGAAGCTGAAAGCGCTAGCAATGCCGCGCCCTGACCGGCACCGGACGATTCCATACGCACTAAATCGATTCCCAACACGTTTGAGAGCGTTTGCGCCCAAAAATCGTTCTTAGCCCCTCCGCCAACAAGCCTAATGCCGAACCACTCCTGCGAATGGTTCACGGATTCCTTGAGTTCCCTGAGGGCATATGCCGTGCCCTCCATAAGTGCCCTCTCAAGCTCCGAACGCGTCGTGTCAAGGTCAAGCCCCAAAAAGGCACCTCGAACCGACGGGCAACCGTGCAAGACCTTTTCCCCCGACAGATGCGGATAGAACATGAGGTCCCTCATGTCGTAGAAAGGATCCTCAACGGCCTTGTCCTCGAGATCGTAGGAGTCGCTGTCTAGAATCTGCCCGTACCACCACTCCTTAGCTCCGCCACACGACCTAATACTGAGCTGGACTTGCGTCTTAAGGGTATTACCCCATTTAAACAATACGGGCTTACCAACATCTGGAAGTTCAACCCCTTCTGCCGAATACATCAGCACACCGCTTGTGCCAAGCGAAATGGTGGGAATGCCTTCCAGGAGGCAGCCCGTACAAATCGCCGCTGCAGGATTATCGCCCGTTCCCCTTACAATCGATGCATCTGCAGGAATTCCTGTCTCGGCAGAAGCCCTTTCGCTGACGAACCCGATAACCTTGTCGGAAGGCTCGACAGCGGGTAGCAATGACCTAGGAACCCCAAAATGCTCACAAACCTCGTCAATCCAAGTTTGCTTCTTATTATCGAAAAGCCCCGTTGTCGACGCTCCGCAATAGTCCATGCCGGGATGTCCGCCAAACTTGAGAGCGATCCAATCCGAAACCGAAAGGAATACCTCGCTCTTGGAAAGAGCAGCTGGGTTGTTCTTAGCCATCCATGCAAGGTTCATTGCCGGAACCCCAGTTGAGAGGAAGCTGGCAACCTGGGGAAGACCTACAGCTAACGCCCACTGCTTCTCATCAAAAACAGTGTCAATCGTGCGTTGATCATTCCACATTATCGCCAGACATGTCGGAACCCCAGCAGCATCAACCAGCACCGTCGTATGCATTTGCCCGGTGGCCCCAACGCCCTTAATTAGAGACAGGTCGACCTTCTCCCCAAGCAAGGCGCACGCCGAACAAACGGCATCCCACCATATCCCGGGTTCAATCTCTCTCCAACCGGGATGAGGCTCAGAGCATTCGTAAGCCTCGCTTGCAGTTGCGACAACTTTTCCACTTTCATCAATGCACGTAAGCTTCACCGATGACGTGCCAACATCGACACCAAGGTAGAGCGCGCCCATTTTCGCCTCATCCATATCTATAATTCCGCTTTACTCAGCGATGCCGTTGATGGCGCGGGTCGTTTTGTAGGCAACAGCCGCAACGGCTTCTCGAGCATCGATTAGCACCTTGGCAAGATTGTGCTCATTGTTGTTTGCCTCATACGCCTTGCCAACAGTTGTGATGTAGGCCTTGCGCAGGTCGCTTGCGATATTGATCTTGGACATCTTGTGCGGCTGCATCGCATGGATGGTCTCGTAGGGAATTCCCGAGCCGCCATGAAGAACGAGGGGACACGGAGACACCTCTGCAAGCTTCTCAAGCAGCGGCAAATCGATGCGCGGCTCATCTTCGAGGCCATGAACATTACCGATGGACACGGCCAGCAAATCACAGCCCGTGCGCTCTACGAACTCACAAACCTGATCCGGGTCGGTCTTAAGATCCGCCTCGGAAACATGATCGTCCTCCTTGCCCTTGATGGCGCCAAGCTCCGCCTCGACGGGCACGCCATAGCAATGGCAATAGTCGACCGCCTGGCGCGAGAAGCGAATGTTCTCTTCAAAGGAAAGCGCGGCACCGTCGATCATGACAGAGGTGAAGCCAGCCTGGACCGCCTGGCGTACGTCCTCGAGCGTCTTGCCGTGATCGAGATGCAGACACGTGGGAACGATATAATCCTCCGCCGCGCGCTTTACGATGGATGCGATCATGCCGTAATCGGACAGCTTGACGTTAGTAGGGGCGATCTGAAGAATACCCGGCATCCCGGCCCTCTGTAATCCATCCAGGATACCCAAGGTCATCTCCATGTTCGTCGTGTTATATGCGGGAAGGAGCCATCCGTTCTTGCGTGCAATCTGGATCAGCTCAGTCGAAGTTACAACTGCCATGATTCCTCCAACCGGGTTACGGCAATTCGAGTTGAGTTTTCGTTCCAGATACTTATATAGACGTCTATGTACCTGTTTATAGACGACTATATACCTTTTTGATTTATGCGCAAAGCACTAAATACCGCAAATCGAAAAAAGGGGCTGTCGAGAAGCACTCGACAGCCCCTTTCATTTGACATGCTTACCCCAGCGCCCCATTTGCCAGCATATCGGTAACGTCATTTAGGCTCGAAACTATTGCCGTGGCCAATCTTTCCATCTCATCTGTTGGCTCAGAGAGATCGGGGACCATGACAGTGCAAAATCCTCCTGCAAATCCCGCACGCACCCCGTTATAGGAATCCTCTAAAACGAGGGATTTCTGCGGCGAAGCTCCTAGCTCATCCGCCGCTTTCAAAAAGACGTCTGGATAAGGCTTGGCGTGTTCGACCTCAATACCAGAGACGATCGAATCGAAATAAGGGAGTATTCCTCCCCTTATCAAATTTGCCTCGATCATTTTTCTGCTCGATGATGAAGCAACTGCCATCGGAATTCCCTCAGCCTGAAGATAGTCGAGAAGCCGATCTAATCCGGGTTTCTTCTCTGCGCCCTGAGCCAGCGCTTCATGCGCTATTTCGTAAAAACGGTCAACAAACGCTTGAGAATCGACCCCATCACCATACCACTCGCGAATAATGGACACCGCTTCAGATCCATTGGTGCCACGCATGGCGTCCGCAAGACCCTCTTTGCATTCAACCTCAAACTCAATTGCGGTTTTGGGCCAGCAGGAAGCCCAAATCGGCTCAGTATCGAACATGAGCCCGTCCATATCGAAGATAACCGCCTCGAACATACTGCCTCCTAGTTCAAATAGACGTCTATATACGTTTATTTTATCAAAGGAGACCTATCTTTCGCGACGGCATGAAAGGAGACGGGCCCAGTAAAAGCCGGCAGGCACCTCTCCCACCAAAAACCACCACGATGGGGACTATTCCCATCGTGGTGGTTGCCCTACATCGATCTACTTGGCGTGGCACTTCCAGAGCGGCCCTTGCATCGGCATATATGTTGCAGGCAACGCCACACGCTACTTGGCGCGGCCCTCCTCATAGCGCTCGACCAGCTTGGCCTGAACGTCATAAGGCACCTGCTCATAGCCAGCGGGCTTCATGGTAAAGTCACCCGTGCCGCGCGTGATAGAGCGCAGGCGCGTCGAGTAATCCGTCAGCTCGGCCAGCGGCGCCTGGGCGATGACCACGGTGTCTCCGCGCTCATCGGTCTCCATGCCCGTCACGCGACCGCGCGATGCCGAGATGTCGCCCATCACGGCGCCGGCGTAGCTCTCGGGGATAGTCACCGTGATTTCCTCGATGGGCTCCAGCACCACCGGATCGGCATCGGCGCATGCCTTGCGCAGGCCGATGCGAGCCGCCGCGCGGAACGCCATCTCGTTGGAGTCGACGCTGTGATACGAGCCGTCGTACACAGCCACGCGAATGCCCGTGAGCGGGTAGCCGGCAATGATGCCGTCCTTCATGGTCTCCTGGACACCCTTGTCCACGGCGGGGATCAGCGAGCGCGGAATGCGGCCGCCCACGACCTCATCCACAAACTCGTAGCCGTCGCTCGTGCCGTCGGGCCCAATAAGCGGCTCCACGCGCAGCCAGCAGTCGCCGTACTGACCGGCGCCACCGGTCTGCTTCTTGTGGCGACCCTGGGCGCTCGCCGTGCGGCGGATGGTCTCGCGATACGGAATGCGGATCGGCACGCTCTTGGCCACGACCTTGGTGCGATCCTCCAAACGGTTGAGCAGCACCGAAACCTGCGCCTCACCAACGGCGGAGATGATAGTCTGGCCCGTCTCCTCGTCACGATCGATGCTCATGGTCGGATCAGCCTTGCACGCCTTCTCGATAAACGTATAGAGCTTCTCTTCGTCGCCACGGTTCTCGGCCTCGATGGCAATGCGGTACTGCGAGTTGGGGAACTTAAACGCCGCAGCCTCGACCTTACCGGTAATGGAGAGCGTATCGCCCGTCTCGGCCGCCAGCTTGGGCGCCACGATGATGTCGCCGGCATAGGCGTGACCGACCTCGGTCATGTCGCGGCCGCACATCACATACAGGTGGGCCAGACGATCGCTCTTGCGGGTACGCGCGTTGATCAGCTCAAGACCCGGCTCAAGCGTACCCGTCAGCACCTTGATAAAGCTGATGCGACCCTGCTGCGGATCGGCCAGCGTCTTAAACACAAACGCCACCGGACGGTCATCGTCGCTCGAAATCTTGAGCGAATCACCGTCGATGAGCGGCATCTCGCCGTAGTCCGTCGGCGCCGGGAAGTACGTGGCGATGTCGTCCATCAGCGAGTTGACGCCCTGCTCCTTAATGCAATCGCCCGCAAAGACCGGCACAAAGATGCGCTCGGCAATCGCCTTCGACAGCAAGCCCTCAAGCTCCTCCTGCGTCAGCGTCTCCTCGCCTTCCAAGTACTTCATCATCAGTTCGTCGTCAGCCTCGGCCACCAGCTCGCACAGATGGTCATGGGCCTCCTCGGCCTGGGCACGATACTCCTCGGGAATCTCCGACTCAACGGCTTCGGCGCCGTTGCAATGGCGCGCCTTCATGCGCACCAGGTCGATGATGCCATCAAAGTCCTCGCCCTCGCCCCAGGGAAGGGTCACGGCGCCCAGTCGCGTGCCAAAGCGCTCCTGCAGCAGGTCCATCGTGGTCGCAAAGCTGGCCTCGGAGCGCGACAGGCGGTTTACGAACACCGCACGCGCCAAGCGCAGGTCCTCGGCGGCATACCAGAGCTTAACCGTCGTAGGCTGCGGGCCGGCCTCGGCGTCGACCACAAACAGGGCCGTCTCGCAGACGCTCATCGCGGCAAAGGCGTCGCCGATAAAATCGGGGTAACACGGGGCATCGAGCACATTGATGCGCGCGCCCTTCCAGTCGATCGGTGCAATGGTCGTCGAGATGGAAAATGCACGCTTGACCTCTTCGGGGTCATAGTCGAGCGTGGGCTTGGTGCCGTCGTGGCCGCCCAGGCGGGCGGTCTTGCCAGAAAGGTGGAGCATGGCCTCGGCGAGTGAAGTCTTGCCCACCCCGCCTTGGCCTACGAGCACCACGTTCCTTACATTGCCGGTCTTGGGAGCACCCATGATGACCTCCTTGCAGGGCCGCGCGCATTGCGCGACGCCAACGGGGAGAGTTCGCGGTCGGTGCCATCCCGGGAGCAGCATGGTCGGCAGCCGAGCCGACTCACCCTCCAAATGTCCTATGCCACCACCCTACCCTCACGGGCGACCGTCCATGCACACCTTTCGGCACACGTATGAATACAGGCGGCGAGAGGAAGAGACAAGCTTGTGAGGCGATTATTGAACCCCGCCGATGCAAACAAAAAGCCGCCACAGACCGTAAGACCTGCGGCGGCTTCGCCTCAATTAATAGTTGAGCAAATACCTGAGCCTATCCCTCGATACGGCTCAAAAACTCACGCGTGCGCTGCTCGCGCGGATGGTCGATAACCTGCTCGGCCGGACCCTCCTCGACAATGCGGCCTCCGTCCATAAAGACCACGCGATCGGCAACATCGCGCGCAAACTGCATCGCGTGGGTCACGATCACCATCGTCATATTCTGCGCGGCAAGGTCTTTAATGACACGCAGCACCTCGGCCGTTAGCTCGGGATCGAGCGCCGAGGTCGGCTCGTCAAAGAACAAGATTTCCGGGTCGAGCGCCAAGGCGCGGGCGATACTCACGCGCTGTTGCTGACCGCCCGAAAGCTCACACGGAACCTTGTTCTCGTTGCCCACAAGCCCCATCTGAGCAATCAATTCATGCGCACGAGCTTCCGCCTGCTCGCGCGGGCGCTTAAGAACGCGGATCGGCGCATCGGTGATGTTTTTCATCACGGTATAGTGCGGGAACAGATTGTAGTTCTGAAACACCAGACCAAACCGCGAGCGCGCCTGTTTAGGAACATCGCCCTTTGCGTACACCGCGCCCGAACCCGCATCCGTCGCAACGGCAAGGTCGCCAAACGAGAGCGAGCCTCCGTCGAGCGTCTCGAGCAGCGTGGCACACCGCAGCAGCGTGGACTTGCCGCCACCCGAAGGCCCGATAATCGCCACGACCTCTCCACGCTTTACCTCGAGCGAGATATCCTTGAGCACCTCATTGCCGCCAAACGCCTTGCGAGCGTTCGATATATTCATTACCGAATTAATCATGGTAGTAATCCAATTTTTTCTCGGCGGCGCCCAGCAGCATCTCGACAACGAAATTAAAGACCCAGTAAATCAGCGCCGCAATCGCAAACGGCACCATGCTCACCTGCGAGGCGACCAGCGCCTTGGCCGTCGAGAACATCTCACCCACGCCAATGGCAAACGCCAGCGACGTGTCCTTGACCAGCGTGATGATCTCGTTGCCCATCGCCGGCAGAATACGCTTGGCGACCTGCGGCATCACGATATACAGAAACGTCTGCACGCGCGAATAGCCCAGCACCTCGGCAGCCTCGTATTGACCGCGCGGAATGGACTGCAAGCCCGAGCGATAGATCTCGGCAAAGTAACCGGCGTAGTTGATGCTGAACGCCACGACGCACGCCGTCCACTTGGAATCGGGCGTGAGCGAAATGCCAAACACGTAATACGGGGCAAAGTAGATGGCAAACATCTGCAGCATGAGCGGCGTGCCGCGCATGACCGAGATATAGATGCGCGCAATCCAGCGAAGCGGCGCGATTTTGCTCATGCGCATAAACGCCACGGGAATTCCCAGCGGAATCGACCCGAGCAGCGTCAACACAAACAGCTGCAAACTGACCAAGAACCCCTGGCCAAGCATCTGCATCATGACCTGAATAGACATTACTTGAGCACCCAATTATCGAAAGACAAACCATAGCTTGAATATTTATCGCAGAGGTCCTTGACCGTGCCGTCCTCGTAGAGCGCCTTGAGCGACTCGGCTACAGCATCGGCCGACTTGGTGTCGCCCTTCTTAAAGCCAACGGCGTAGTGCTCGCTGGAAAGCGGCTCATCAAGCTGCGTATAGGCATCGGGCTTGGCGGCAAGCTGATACTGGGCAATCGAAAGGTCGCACGCCACGGCATCGACCGCGCCGCTCTCGAGCTGCATAAAGGCCGTGTTGTACTCGCCGATCGTGTCGAGCGTGGCAAACGTCGCTGCCAGATCCTTCTGGTCACCCTCAAGCACGTCCTGCGCAGCGGAATCAGTCTGGGTAATCACAGTCTTGCCGGCAAGATCGTCCCAGCCCTTGATGCCCGCATCCTTCTTGACCACCAGCACCTGCTCGTTGAGCATGTACGGCTCGGAGAACGTGTAGTCGTCCTCACGGCCCTCCATGGTAAAGCCGTTCCAGATGCAGTTGATGGCGCCCGAGTTAAGCAGCGTATCCTTGGCGTCCCAGTCGATGGCCTCGTATTTGACCTCCCAGCCCTGCTTATCGGCAACAGCCTTGGCCAGATCGAGATCAAAGCCGGTGTACTCGCCATCGTCGCCCACAAAGCCGTACGGAGGATAGGACTTATCAAAGCCCACCACGAGCTTCTTGGACTCCGCAGCGCCCTTCACATCCTTGGCCGCGGCAGAGCCAGCAGCGGAGCCCTTGACGGCACCACCGCCGCAACCGACAAGACCAAGGCCAAGCACCGTAGCGAGCGAGCCGGCTAGACCAACAAACTGACGACGAGACATATCGGTGTTCATGGTATCCCCCCTTGATGGCACTTTAGTTAAGTAAAGTGATTCGTGTAACGTTCAGAATCATACACTTTAGCGTGATAGAGCACAAGGCGAGTTTGCCCGCCGCGTGAGGGGTGTGGGGGTTAAGTTTCCTGCTCTACAGTCCTGCTCACGGCGGAGGCCACATTAAGTGGCCTCCTGTTCGTGCGGAACTCGCGATAAACTTAACCCCCACACCCCTCACGCGGCGGGCAACCGTCGTTGGGCTTATCACTCATATGACCCAATCCGCTGTCAATGGCCACAATGGCCCCGCCGACCGCTTGCAATCGGTCGGCGGGGCCTGCCGTTGAACCCGTCCCGGTCCGCCCCCGGCATGTCGTCGACGCCTTCGGCTCAGTCTCATATCCGCGGATACCGCTCCGGCGGCCCGCAATCCTCTCCTTCGGCGGGGCTCCCCAAGTCTGACTACGCGCATGCGGCCGCTGCCGCGCGCCCAGCGAAAGCGGGGGTATCCCCGAAGGCTGCCCGGCTCGCCGGGACGGGGGCTATGTCTATTCGGTTGCCTCCCGGCACATCGCGCCGAGGGCCCACAGCCACCTCACGAGCTCGGCGGCGGTGGCGGCGTTCGCCTTCGCCTGGGGCATGCCCCTGGCGAGCATCTCCTCGCGGCGCCGGAGCAGGCGCTCGGAACCCTTCCTCCCGTGCATCCTCACCTCGAGCGGGACGCCGCTGCCCTTGGGCATCAGCTTCGGTTGGTGGCTCGCCTGGACGTAGCTCCAGGACCCCTCGACGGCCAGCCTCCTGACGAGGGCGTTGCCGGCCCCGCTGATCCCGCCGAGGCGCACGGAGTCCGCGCTCGACCTCTGCTTCGGGGCGAGGCCGAAGTAGGCCGTCACCTGCCTGCCGGAGCGGAACCTCGAGAAGTCGCCGACCTCGGACGCGAAGGCGGCGGCGAGCGCGAAGCCGCACCCCTTGATCGACTGGAGCGCCTCGACCTCCGCCGAGAGGGGGCCCGCCGCGACGGCGGCCCTGTACTCGGCGAGGAGGTCGTCGCGCGTCTCGGCGGCCGCCTCGACCTCGTTCCTCAGCGCCGCCAGCGCCCGGATGCCGCCGTCGTCGGCGGGCCGGACCTTGTCGAGCCACCTGAGGAAGTCGTACGTCCAGTACCTCCGGGGGTTTCCGGCCGGCGTCGTGCCGCCGTAGGCGTAGCCACGGCGGGCTAGGAACGCCAGGAGCCGCTGCTTCGCCGCCGCGAGCCTCGCGGTCGCCGCGTCGTGGGCCCCGGCGAGGTCCCTGAGCCCCTCGATCTCGGGGGACGGCACCCATACCGGGGAGATGTTAGCGTCAATATAATTTTCACCATTTCCACCAACGCATTTTCGCCAATCGCGCCAACGCGGATACGCCGGATTCGCCAACGCGGATGTGCCGCTTTCGGCGCCTAGGCGCCCTCCTCCTTCCCG